>Ga0075431_100004198_pt1 | contig 14104 bp, 15 predicted proteins | sample RhiMetdeltSRZDD5_FD_75297 | JGI IMG/M metagenome (GOLD analysis project Ga0075431, IMG submission 75297) | Populus rhizosphere microbial communities from Tennessee, USA - Rhizosphere MetaG P. deltoides SRZDD5 | ecosystem: Host-associated > Plants > Roots > Rhizosphere > Soil | place: USA... | reverse complement strand
CGAGCTGCTCGTCCGCGGTGAGCGAGTCCGAGAAGAAGAACTTCAGCGCGCCTTCGTGGCGCAGCTCGATGTGGAGCGGGTCGTCCGAGGTGAGCCAGGCGTGCAGCGCCCGCTCGCCGGCCTTCGTCAGCTCATAGGCCTTTCGGCGTCTGCCGTTCGAGGAGTCCGCCTCGCCCTTGACGAGGCCAAGCTCCTCGAGCCGGGCCAGCTCGGGGTAGATCTGCCCGTAGCTGGCGGCCCAGAAGAACCGCGTGGACACGTCGACGAGCGACTTGATCTCGTACCCGGTGCGCTTCCCGAGCTCGAGCATCCCGAGGATGACGTAGGAAGTCTTCGACAGCTCCATCTATCCGGAGGATATATCCGGAAGATAGATCGGTCAAACCTCGGGCGTCACCTCGAAGTCGCCATGCGACCTCGAGGCGACACGCTCGTCATGCGACCTACCCCGCGCCGTTGCGGCGCGCGCCGTTCTTGCTCCCCGGGCGCTCGATCGTGCCGTAGTTCATCCCGCCGTACGTGAACGTCGGCATCACCGGCCACTGCCGCCGCCAGGCCGGCATCTCGGACGACGGGAACACGTTCAGCCAGCGCGGGTCGCGGCGGTTCGGATCTGCGATCGCCTTCTCCTTGACCATCGAGTCGTACTGGTCGATCGAGTCCTCGAGCGTGTTCGCGTTCATCACCACTTCGCGGTTGAAGAACTCCGCGTACTTGCGGATGCCGGGGATCTTCGACTGGTGCGGGTGCCACGAGTCGGCGCAGACGCCGTTCTCGGACGTGACCCAGACGCCGTCGTCGGTGTTGACCACCAGGCTGTGGTTGCCGTCCGTGTGACCCGGCGTCCATGCGATCGCGACGCCCTTGCCCAGCTCGACGTCGCCGTCCAGCAGCACCAGGTTGTCCTCGATCACGTCCGTCATCCCGTCGGGCACGTACCAGGCCCACTGCGTCGGATGGGGCGACTTGAACGTGTCGACCTCCTTGCGCTGGAACAGGAACTTCGCGTTCGGGAAGAACGGCTTGCGCGGCTCCGACTCGCCCAGGATCGGCCGCGTCGTGCCCATGATCAGCCGCAGGTCCTGCACGTGCAGGTGGTCGAAGCTGACGTAGTCGACGTCTGCCGGCGAGATGCCGCACCGTGCGACCGCCTCCTCGACCGTGTTGTAGAAGTTCGCGAAGACCTTGTAGGAGAGGAACTCGCCGTAGCGCTTCAGCAGCTGGTCGTAGAACGGCGCCTCGGCGGCGCCCTCGGCGATGGTCGGCTCCCACGCGAGCGTCTTCAGGTTCCCCTCGAAGTCCTCGAACTGCACGATCACGAGGCGGTTCACGATGTTGATGTACGGGTTGACGGTCTTGGCGGCGCCGTGGAAGGCGAACGACACCGGGTAGGCGGCCGACGCCAGGTCGACGGTCTTCACCGCGCGCACTCGGTTCTCGGGCGTCGCGAAGCGCTCGCGGAACTTCCGCGCCGCGTCGCGGATCGCGTCGGGCCGGTCCCCGCGCGGCCATACGTCGAAGACGCCGTCGAACTCGTTGAAGGGGCGGATTCCCAGGGTCTCGGGAGCCTCGACCGTTGCCATCAGTACCTCCTCGCTCGTGAGGGAGAGATCTTAAGGCCGAGGGATACGCTCTCCTCATGGCGCACGACCTCGCGGGTGTCATCCACTGCCACTCCACGTACTCCGACGGCACCGGCACGGTGCCGGAGATCGCCGCAGCGGCGCAGGATGCCGGCCTCGACTACCTGCTCCTGACCGACCACGACACGCTCGCGGCCGCCGACAACGGCGAGGAGGGCTGGTACGGCTCGACGCTGCTCCTGGCGGGGTTCGAGGTCTCCCCCGCCCGCCAGAACCACTACCTCGCGTTCGGCCTGCGCGAGGCCATCGACCACCGCGACCTGACGCCGGCGGAGATCGTGGCGCGCGTCGAGGCGGGCGGCGGCTTCGGCTTTCTCGCCCATCCCTTCTCGAAGGGTTCGGAGCGGTTCAAGCGCGGCGGGTCCGGGATGCCGTGGGGCGACCTCGACGCGCAGGGCTATACGGGCATCGAGCTGTGGAGCTTCGTGACCGACTCCGCCGAGCGCGTGAACAGCGTCCGCGAGCTGCTGTCGTTCATCGCCCGCCCCGGCCGGTTCCTCGACCACCCGCCGCAGCGCAACCTCGACGAGTGGGACCGGCTGTGCGCGCGCCGCCGGTGCGTCGGGCTGGGCGGCGTGGACGCGCACCAGGTCGGCATCCGGGTCGCCGGGCGAGTGCCGCTGCGGCTGATGGCCTACAAGCGGTCGTTCCGGTACCTGCGCACGCACCTGCTGGTGCCCGAGCCGCTCACCCGCGACGTCGAGGCCGACCGCGCGGCCGTGTTCGGCGCATTGGAGGCCGGCCACGCCTACATCGCGGTCGACACGATCGCGCCGGCGCGCGGCTTCCGGTTCTGGGCGGAGGGCGAGAGGGAGCTCGAGATGGGCGACGAGGCACAGGGCGGGGAATGGACACTCCGCGTGCAGGCGCCTCACTCCGCCCGATTGCGACTGTTGCGCGACGGCAAGGAGGTAGCGACGGGCGAGGGGCTGTCGCTGCAGCACCGCGCGGAAGGTCCGGGCGTGTACCGCGTGGAGGCCTACCGTGACGCCCACGGCCGCGAGCGCACGTGGATCCTGTCGAACCCGATCTACCTGCGATGACGCTCGGCGTGCGCGCTTAACTTCATACCACCGTCACTTATCCACGGTATGCGTGGAAAATCGGCTGCAGTGGCGGAGATCGCCAGCCGGGCGCAGGGTGTCGTGACCCGGAGGCAACTGCTTCGAGCCGGGCTGTCGAACAGGCAGATCGACGAGCGGGTGAAGGATGGTTCGCTCTTGCGTATTTATCACGGCGTGTACCGGGTCGGGCACCGGGCGCCGAGTGTCGAGGCCACATACATGGCGGCCGTGTTGGCAGGTGGTCATGGCACGCTGCTTTGTGGCGCCGCAGCCGCCTACCTGCTCGGGATCTTGAAAGGCAGCCCGCCCGAACCCGAGATCGTTTCACCACGCAGGCGAAGGATCGCCGGTCTGCGGACAAGGCAAGCGAACCGTACGCACAAGACCCTGTGGCGCGGCATCCCGGTTACCAGCCCTGCGCAAACGCTGGTTGACCTGGCTGCCGACCTCTCCGAGGAAGACCTGGCGCGGGCATGTCACGAGGCCGGAGTCCGCCACCACACGCGGCCATCGCAGGTCAAAGCCATCCTCGCCCGGCGGCCGAACAGGCCAGGCGCGGCGAAGCTGCGTGCGGTGATGAGCGGCGACGTAAACGTAGCGCTGAGCAAGTTGGAGCGCGGCTTCCATCACCTGATCGAAAGCAATCACCTGCCGCCTCCGCGGGAGACCAACCGGCCGGCCGGTAGCAAGCGGGTCGACTGCCGCTGGCCGCAGTACAGACTCACCGTCGAGCTCGACAGCTATCGGTTCCACAACTCGCGCCACTCGTGGGAGCAGGACCGTGCTCGCGAGCGCGAGGCGCGCGCTCGCGGTGATGACTTCCGGCGCTATACGTGGAAAGACCTGTTCGAGTATCCGGAGCGGACGCTCGCCGACTTAAGGACGATCCTGCCGATCCGCGGCTAAGCGGCCTGCTGGCCCGGTTCGGCCTTGCCGCGACGCTCGTGCTTGAGCTGCTCGACGTACTGGTGCGCGGCCAGGGCCGCGGTGGTCGCGTCGCCCACCGCGTTGGTGATCTGGCGCACGAACTGCGACCGCACGTCACCGGCGGCGAAGATGCCCGGCACCGCCGTGCGCATCGCCTGGTCGGTGACGATGTGGCCCGACTCGTCGAGCTCGATCTGCACGGCCAGGTCCGGGTCGAAGATGTCGGAGTGCGGCGTGAACCCGACGAAGGGGAAGATGGCGGTCACCGGCAGCTCGGACTGCTCGTCGGTCTCGACGTTGCGCACGGTCAGGTGTGACACGCGGCCGTCCGTGCCGTGGATCTCGTCCACCACGGTGTTCATGACCTCATCGACCTTGCCGGTCGCGCGCATCTGCTCGACCAGGATCGGCTGTGCCCGCCAGGCGTCGCGCCGGTGGATCACGGAGACCTTGTTGCCGTAGCGCGTGAGGAAGGTGCCTTCCTCGACAGCCGAGTCGCCGCCACCCACGACCGCGATGTCGGCGCCCTCGAAGAACGCGCCGTCGCAGACCGCGCAGTAGGAGACGCCCTTGCCGGCCAGCTCCTCCTCGCCCGGCACGCCGAGCTTGCGCGCCTCACCGCCGGCCGTGATGATCACCGCCGGCGCACGGAACTCGCGCCCGTCGGCCGTCCGCACGACGCGGTCGTCGCCTTCGGCCGAGACCGAGACGACCTCGGCACCGGTCTCGAAGGTGGCGCCGAACTTCTCGGCGTGCTTCTGGATCCGGTCCGCGAGGTCGGGGCCCATGATGTGCTCGAAGCCGGGGTAATCCTCCACCTCGGCCGTGTTCCAGAGCTGCCCGCCGGGGATGCCGCGCTCCAGGACGAGCGTCGGGATCCGGGAGCGGCCGCCATACAGAGCGGCGGTCTGGCCGGCCGGGCCGGCTCCGACGATGATGATCTCGTAGGCCTGCTGTGTGCCGTTCTCGTTCGCCAATTCCCCTCCGCGCGGACGCTCCGTACAGGAGTCTTATCGTTACTTCACTTTTTGAAGTTTAGCGTCGCCCTCCCTGCCTCGGCGACCCGGCTAGCTTAGAGCCTCATCCGGCCCGGCAGCCTCAGGTGGCCGGCTCGGGCGAGGGGCCGGCCCGCGCCGCCGCCGCGCGGCGCGGCGCATCCTCCTCGCGCCACCGCGCCACCGTGCGGCGCAGCTGCAGGTAGGCCAGGATCCCCGGCGGGATCGGCAGCCAGAAGGCGATCACGCGGTAGGCCAGCACGGAGACGAAGACCGTCGAGCTGGGCTCGCCGAACGCCAGGAAGGCGGCGATCATCCCGGCGTCCACCGAGCCCACGCCGCCGGGGAAGAACGGCAGCAGGTTGGCGGTCATGCCAACGAAGAAACCCTGCACGAGCACGGCCTTCGGCACGTCCTCGCCGAACGCGTGGAAGCAGGCCCACAGCACCGCGATGTTGGTCGCCCAGAAACCGACGGCGCCGATCACGGCGAGCAGACCGCTGCTGGGATGGCGCAGCAGCGTGAGCGCCTCGCGCGTCCCCGCCGCGATCGTGGCCGGAACCGTCGCGATGCGCCGCGCCATGCGCACGCGGCGATGCCCCTGCGCCCAGCGCGCCACGATCCGGTCGAGGTCGAGCGGGATCAGCGAGAGCAGGAACAGGATGATGAGGGCCGCTCCGGCGAGCGCGGCCGGCACGATCGTCATCCCCACCGGGCTGGGGCCCGGGAACAGCCCGACCCGCAGGAAGATCCCGCAGATCACGAGCGCCAGCAGATACACCGTGTACAGCAACACGAGGAACGCCACCATCCGGCCGGCCGCCTGCCGCGCCACCATCCCCGCGCGGCGCAGCGCCCAGTAAGTCAGCGCGATGCCGCCGGCCCCGCCGGCGGAGAAGAGCCGCGTGGCCGCGAGCCCGGCGAGCGTGATCTGGTACGAGCTGCGCCAGTCGATGCGCTCGCGCAGCTTCGGCGACATCGCGCGGCCGCCACCCAGGATGCCCCGGAAGAGCGCGATGTACGACGCGAACGACAGCACGTTGAACCCCAGCGCAACCGCGATCCAGACCGGGTCGGCGTCCTCGATCCTCCGCAGCGAGTCCTCCAGGCCCGTGAGCTCGGGCAGCACGAAGTAGAGCGCGACCAGGATCACCAGCACGACCAGCGCGTACGTGATCAGCCGCGACCGGTCGAACGTCATGCCGGACTCGACCTCTTCGGTGACGGGCTCGCCGAACGGGGTGCCGTTCTGCGTGTCGTCCATGTCCGCGCCGGGCGGTGGAGCCCCGGCGTCCGGGCGCGGGTCGCCCCGCCGGAAGGCCCTCATGCGGCCGCCCTGCGCTCGAGCGCCTGCACGGTGCGCACCACCGACCGCAGGGCCGGCGTCGCGCGCGGGCCCGCGACGCGGATGCCCTCGGTGAGGGCCGCGCCGGCGAGCAGGTCCGCAACGTAGTGCTCGCCGAGGTACACGAGCGCGAAGCCCAGCGTGCCGGCATAGGCCCAGCCCGCTGCGCCGGCCGCCGGGCCGGTCTCGGCCAGCACGTGCGCCGCCATCAGCGACGTCGCAAAGTGCAGCGACGGCATGGCCGCCAGGGGATTCCCTCCCAGAAATCCGTACAACGGCGACCAAAACCGGCCCCAGACCTGTTGACCAACGTCAACCATGATCCTGCGCATTCCCTGGATGCGTCCGTGCTCCGCGGCCCACCACGGAGGCGCGGTCGGCACCAGGAAGTACCCGGCGAGCCCGAGGTCGAACACGGCACACATGAGCACCGCCGACCTGGGGAACCGCTGGGGGTGCCTCCAGAGTATGTAGGCAGCGGCGGCGTGCGGCTGGAGGAACCAGGCCCAGTGCGCGTAGACCAGCGCGTGATCGAGCGCGGTGGGCGCATCGCCGCGCGCCAGCGCCCGCTGCAGCACCGGCGTCGGGGCGCGCCCGAAGAGCACGCGGTCCACCGCGATGGGGTAGTCCACCTTCACGCGGCGCTCGAGCCGCGCCGGGTCGTCGTACGGCAGCTCGTGGATCACGATGTAAGCCCACATCTGCAGTGCATAGACCGCCGCGTCGCGCTTTTTTGAGCGCGGCACGGCGATCGCGAGACCGAACGGGGCCGCGATCGCGGTCAGCGCCGTGACCGGTGCCGGCACGCCGAGCCGCCGCCGCGCGAGCGGCAGCGTGACGCCTACGCAGACGGCCGTCCAGGCCGCCAGCTGCAGCGCGCGGCCGCGCCGGGACCGACCCCGTGTGCGCCGCCGGAAGCCGGGAGCCCTCACGGGCGGCGAGTATAGATTTGGCCTCGCCCGAATCCGGCGCGGCGCCGGGGGCACCCGGGAGCCCGCTATCCGGCCGGCTCGAGGATGCGGGCCGCGACGGACGCCGCCGCCACGAAGGCCTCCGCGTCGGCGCGCTCGCCGATCACGGTCCCCCAGTGCATCGGGACGGCCACACCGGGGTCGATCCGGCGGGCTGCCTCGGCCGCCTCGGAAGGAGTCATCACGTAGGTCCCGCTGACCGGCAGCAGCGCCACGTCGACGCCCGCGGCCTGGTCCATCTCCGGGATCACGTCGGTGTCCCCGGAGTGGTAGATGCGCCGCGTGGAGTCGCGCACGACGTAGCCCAGCCAGCCCGCGTCGCGGGAATGGAACGGCCGTCCCTCGGTGTCGAGCTTGTTCGTGTTGTACGCGGCCACGGCGAGGACCTCCACGTTGCCGATGTCGACCGCATCACCCGGCGTCACGGTGTGTGTGTTGCCGCGCAGCTGCTCGGTCACGGTGGCTGGTCCCACGAACACCGTTCCCTCCCCGGCGATCCGCACCACGTCGTCGCGCGAGAAGTGGTCGAAGTGATCGTGTGTGACGAGAATCGCGGCCGCGGGCGGCCCGTCCGGTGCACGATACGGGTCGATGTAGAACCAGCCGGCGGTGGTCTTGATCCGAAAGCCGGCGTGCCCCAGCCATTCGACGTTGTCCAGCGCTGCCCCCGGCTTCCCCATGCCGCACACGGTAGCCCTCCAATAGGTTTCCGGCGCCAACCCAACAAGGAGCTCCCATGCCCTACGAGACGGTCGACCTGAAGATCGAGAACGGCGTCGCAGAGATCACGCTCAATCGCCCCGAGCGGCTGAACGCGTGGACCGCGCAGTTCGGCGACGAGCTGCGCGAGGCGATCCTCACCGACGCGGCGGCGCCGGAGGTGCGCGCTGTGCTGATCACGGGCGCGGGACGGGGCTTCTCGTCGGGCGCGGACCTGAAGGAGATGCTCGAGCAGCGTGCGTCCGGGGCGGAGGTTCCCGACGTCGGCGACATGCTGCGGACGCGATACCACCCGATCATCAAGGGCATCCGCGAGCTGCCGAAGCCGGTGGTGGCGGCGGTCAACGGGCCGGCGGTCGGGATCGGCTGCTCGCTCGCGCTGGCGGCCGACCTCATCTGGGCGGCGGAGTCGGCCGTGTTCGGGCTCGCGTTCGTGAACATCGGGCTCGTGCCCGACGGCGGCTCGACGTTCCTCGTCCCGATCGCGGCGGGGAAGGCGCGGGCGCTGGAGATGGCGCTGCTCGGCGATCCCATCCCGGCCGAGACCGCGCTCGACTGGGGCCTGATCAACCGCGTCGTGCCGGACGGCGAGCTGATGACCGAGGCGCGCGCCCTGGCGGGCAGGCTGGCCCAGGGCCCGACCCGCTCCTACGCCCAGTCCAAGCGGGCCCTGAACAACTCCCTGCTCAAGATCATGGACGAGCAGCTCGACCTGGAGGCCGACATCCAGGGTGAGATGGTGACCAGCGCGGACTTCATCGAGGGGGTTACGGCCTTCATCCAGAAGCGGGAGCCTCGTTTCACCGGTAACTAGCGGGTTCGCCGGCCCCGGCGCCCGCTCCCCCGCCCTATAGAATCGCGCGCCGGATGCGAGGTCGAGCCAAGCCCCGGGCCGCCACTGTCGCGCTGCTCGTTGCGACCGCCACGCTGACTACGGCGGGATTTTTCTGGCTGCCCGGAGCGGCAGGGGCGAACGTGCTGACGCCCGAGGCCGGACCCTCGCCGAACGCCGAGAAGATCAACGAGCTCTACAAGATCGTCCTCTACATCGGCCTCGCCGTGATCGGGACGGTCTGGGCGTTCCTCTTCTACTCCCTGTTCCGCTTCCGCGCGCGGCGCGGGCGCGAGGCGCCGCAGATCTCGGGCAACGCGTCGCTCGAGCTGGGCTGGACCGCCGCGGCCGCGGCGATCGTGGCCGTGATCACGGTCATCACCTACATCTACCTGGACGACATCACGCACCCGGTGGCCTCGGGCCCGGAGGCCGTGGCCGAGGCGCGCGATCAGTTCGCGACCATCAACCAGCCGCCGCCCCCGGGCGACAAGTCGCTCGACATCCAGGTGTCGGGCCAGCAGTTCCTGTGGCGCTACCAGTACCCCAACCAGGCCGTCTCCTTCCACGAGATGGTCGTTCCGCGCGACACCACGGTGACGCTGACCCTGAAGGCCAACGACGTGATCCACTCGTGGTGGATACCGGAGCTGGGCGGCAAGCTGGACGCCGTTCCCGGCTATGAGAACAAGACCTGGTTCAAGGCGACCGAGACCGGGACGTTCGAGGGCCAGTGCGCAGAGCTGTGCGGCGCGGGCCACTACGCGATGACGGCGAAGGTCACCGTCGTGGAGCCGGCCGCGTACCAGGCCTGGGTGGAGAACCAGAAGGAAGAGTTCGAGGAAGGCCAGCGCCTCGCGCAGGAGCAGCGCCGGCAGATCGAAGCGGAGCTGGCCCAGTGACGACCGCCGCCCCCACCGCAAAGACGGGCAAGACACCCGAGATCATCGTCGGCGGCCTGCCCGAGCGCCGCTCCGGCTGGATCGACTGGGTCACCACCACCGATCACAAGAAGATCGGGATCCTCTACCTGTTCACGACTGCGTTCTTCTTCCTCGTGGGCGGGGTCGAGGCGCTGCTGATGCGGATCCAGCTCGGCTCGCCGGACAACACCTTCCTCGACCCCACGACCTACAACCAGCTCTTCACGCTGCACGGCACGACGATGATCTTCATGGTCGTGGTCCCGATCGCGGCCGGGTTCGGGAACTTCCTCGTGCCGCTGATGATCGGCGCGCGCGACATGGCGTTCCCGCGGCTCAACATGCTGTCCTGGTGGCTGCTGGTCGCGGGCGGCGCGGTGCTCTACGGCTCGATCTTCTGGGAGGCGCCGCAGGCCGGGTGGACCTCCTACCCACCGCTGTCGAGCTCCGGCTTTCTCCCGGGCAGCGGCATCGACGCCTGGATCCTCGGCCTCCACCTGGTCGGGATCTCGTCGATCCTCGGCGCGATCAACTTCGTCGTGACGATCCACAACATGCGCGCACCCGGCATGAGCCTCAGCCGCATTCCGCTGTTCGTCTGGACGATCCTGGTCTACTCGTACCTGATCATCATCGCGCTGTCGTCGTTCGCGGCGACGCTCGCGATGCTGCTGGTGGACCGCCAGTTCGACGGCACGTTCTTCGACACGAACGCGGGCGGCGACCCGGTGCTGTGGCAGCACCTGTTCTGGTTCATGGGCCACCCGGAGGTCTACATCATGGCCCTGCCCGGGTTCGGCATGGTGAGCGAGATCATTCCCGTCTTCGCCCGCAAGCCGATCTTCGGCTACAAGGCGATCGCCGCCTCGACTGCCGCGATCGCCTTCTTGAGCGTGATGGTGTGGGCGCACCACATGTTTGCCGTCCCGATGGCGACCGGGGTGCTCGGCTTCTTCATGATCACGTCGTTCGCCGTCGCCGTGCCGACCGGCATCAAGATCTTCAACTGGGTCGCGACGCTGTGGCGCGGCAACATCGAGTTCCGCGTGCCCCTGCTGTTCGCGGTGGGGCTGGTGGCGCAGTTCGCGCTCGGCGGGATGACCGGCGTGATGCTGGCCGTGTTCCCGCTCGACTGGCAGCTCACCGACACCTACTTCATCGTCGCGCACATGCACCACGTGCTGTTCGGCGGGATCGCCTTCGGGATCATGGCCGGCCTCTACTACTGGTTCCCGAAGATGTCCGGGCGCATGATGTCGGAGGGCCTGGGCAAGCTCTCCTTCTGGCTGATGGTGATCGGCTTCAACGCGACGTTCCTGCCGCAGTATTCGGCCGGGCTCTCGGGGATGCCGCGCCGCGTCGCCGAGTACAACAGCAGCGGGTTGACCGAATACAACGTGATCTCCACGATCGGCGCCTTCATCCTCGCGCTGGGCGTGCTCGTGACCGTCTACAACGTGTTCGCGAGCATCCGCAACGGCCGCCCTGCCGGCCCTGACCCCTGGCAGGCGAACACCCTCGAGTGGTTCACGCCCTCCCCGCCGCCCGAGCACAACTTCGACGTCATCCCGACGGTGCGGAGCGCCGAGCCGATGAAGGACATCCGCCGCGCGGTGGAGCAGCGCGAGGCCGCGCTCGCCGCGGGCACCAACGGCAACGGTGCCGGACCGCACGTCTCCGAACCGCCGGGCAAGCAGCCCGAACCGCTTTGAGCGCCGTCACCGACCGAGACGCGCGCCGCTTTCGCAACCTGGCTTACCTGACGGCGGCGCTGGTGTTCGCGCTGATCATCGTGGGCGGCGTGGTGCGGATCAGCGACTCCGGCCTGGGCTGCGGCCCGGCGGGCAGCGGCACCGAAGGCTGGCCTCTGTGCGGCGGCGGCCTCGTCCCGGCGATCGACACGAACATGATCGTCGAGTACACGCACCGCGTGCTGGCCGGGATCGTGGCGCTCGTGATCGCATACCTCGCGTGGATCGCGTACCGGCGGCGGCGCACCGAGCGGCTGCTCGTGCGCGTCAGCGTCGCGGCGTTCGCGCTGATCCTGTTCCAGGCGGCCCTCGGCGGCGCGACAGTCGAGAAGGGGCTCGAGGAGGTGCTGGTCGCGACGCACCTCGGCGTGGCCATGCTGCAGATCGGGCTGGTGTTGCTGATGGGGCGCCTCGGCGGCCCCGACCCCGCGCCATCCCTGCGGCCCGGCGGAACGCGGGCGATGCGCATCCTGACTCCCGTTGCCCTCGCCACGCTCCTGGCGACCATCGTCGCCGGCGGGTACATGTCGGCGAGCGAGCTGCACGGCACGGGGAAGGAGCACCGCTCCGTCGACGCGCACATGGCGTGCGGTGACGAGTTCCCGTCGTGCGGCGGCGAGTTCCTCCCGTTCGGGCGCAGCGAGGCGCTCGACATCCACCTCACCCATCGCGCGCTGATGTACGTGGCCGTCACCGTGCTGCTCGTGCTGTTCGCGACGGTGATGCGCCAGCGCCGGCGGCTCGACCCGGCGTCCGCTGCGGCCCTCACCCGCCTCGGCCTTGGCATCATCGGCGTGATGCTGATCCAGGTCTTGCTGGGAGCCGTGAACGTGTGGGCCGGCGAGCACGCTTGGCTGATCGTCGCCCACCTGGCGGGCGGCGCCCTCCTGTGGGTCGCGCTGGTCATGTTCGCGATCCAGCTGACGGCCGTCCCCGAGGCGGCGCCCGCCGGCGCAGCGCGCCGCAAGGGCGTCGAGGCGGTGACTGCCTGATGGAGGCCGGCACGGGCGCACGCCCCGCACAGGCGTCATGGCTGTTCGCCGCGCGCGAGCTGGTCGCCGACTACGTCGCGCTGACCAAGCCGCGCGTGATCTCCCTGCTGCTGGTGACCACCGCCGCGACGATGTTCGTGGCGGATCCCTCCCCGCCGATCGGCGTGCTGCTCGCGACGCTCGTGGGTGGCTATCTCGCCGCCGGCGGAGCGGGGGCGATCAACCACTACGTGGAGCGCGACATCGACGCGCGCATGTCGCGCACCTCGCGGCGCCCGCTGCCGTCCGGCCGCATCGAACCGCGCGCCGCGCTGTGGTTCGGCATCGCACTGGGAGCGGTGTCGTTCCTGCTGTTCGCGGTGGCCGTCAACATGACGGCGGCGCTGCTCGCGATGGCGGGGCTGCTGGGCTACGTGTTCGTGTACACGCTGTGGCTGAAGCCGCGCACGACGCAGAACATCGTGATCGGCGGCGCGGCCGGCGCTGTGCCTCCCCTGGTCGGCTGGGCTGCCGCCAGCGGCGGGCTCGACCCGTCCGCGTTCTACCTGTTCGCGATCGTCTTCTACTGGACGCCGCCGCACTTCTGGGCGCTCGCGTTGCTGATCAAGGACGAGTACGCACGCACCGGGATCCCCATGCTGCCCGTCGTCGACGGCGAGCCGGAGACGCGGCGCCAGATCCTGCTCTACGGCTGGCTGCTGCTCGCCATCACCGCGCTGCCCCTGGCGGGCGGCCTGTTCGGCGCCGTCTACGGCGTCTCCGCCGCCGTGCTGGGAGCGGTCTTCCTGGGGCTCTGCATCCGCCTGTACAGGCGCGCCGACCGCCGCTCGGCCGCGCTGCTGTTCCACTATTCGCTCCTGTACCTGGCGCTGCTGTTCTGCGCGATGGCAGTCGACCGCGTCCTGTGAGACGCGGCCGCTAGGATCCCGGCTTCGATGGACCGCAAGCTCGCCCGCAAGAACCTCGTCACCGGCCTCGTGGCCGCGTCCCTGTCGGTGATGATCTTCGGGCTCACGTTCCTGATCGCGAACCTCTACCTGAACTGATGGCGTACCGGCCGCGCAAGAACGGCGACTACGCCGAGCAGATCCACCTGCCGGGCCCGAGCCTGCTGCCGCTGTTCGCCGCGATCGGCATCACGGTGATGCTGGTGGGCCTGATCCTGTCATGGGGATTCGTGATCGCCGGGGGCGTGATCACGCTCCTCACGACCTGGCGCTGGATCAAGGTCGCGCGCGAAGAGTACGAGCACCTCCCCCGCGAGCGCTAGGCGGCGGTTCTCCGGGGTCCCTCCCCGGAGACCTAAAACCGTTTTGAGTCTCCGGTGAGGGACCCCGGATGCCCGCCTGCATCAGCAGGGAGGTACAAGGGTTGGCCGCGGAGTCGCTGCCCCGGGGCGCTAGCCCGCGACGCGGTCCTGCGCCCAGCAGCGCACGATGTCCCGCACGCTGAGGATGCCTTCGAGCTCGGCGCCGTTCACGACCAGCAGGTGACGGAAGCCGCCGTCCAGCATCGCCTCGGCGGCCTGCTCGAGGCTCCAGTCCGGCGCTGCGCAGATCAGCTCATCGGTGAGGTGGTCGCCCACGCGCTCGTCGGTGGGGCTCTGACCGGCCGCGACCGACCGGAGGATGTCGCGCTCGGTGAGGATGCCCGGCCCTGGGCTGTCGGGGTCGACCACGATCGCCGCACCGACGTTGCGCTCGGCCATCAGGCGCGCGGCCTCGTGCAACGTGTGGCCCGGCCCGACCGTCAACACCACGCTCGACATCCCATCCCGCACCTGCATGCGCAGCCTCCTGGACTCGTGACTATTGATGCAAGACTAGTAAACAACCGCGCGCGCCGGAAGGCGCGGTCAAAGCTCCTGCAAAGCGCCGGGCGGCCCCGAGCTCAGGACGCATGTTCGGCGGAGAACGGCACCTCGCCGGGGACCGGCTCGAG
>Ga0075431_100004197_pt1 | contig 14104 bp, 10 predicted proteins | sample RhiMetdeltSRZDD5_FD_75297 | JGI IMG/M metagenome (GOLD analysis project Ga0075431, IMG submission 75297) | Populus rhizosphere microbial communities from Tennessee, USA - Rhizosphere MetaG P. deltoides SRZDD5 | ecosystem: Host-associated > Plants > Roots > Rhizosphere > Soil | place: USA... | reverse complement strand
CCTACTGCCTACTGCCTACTGTCTGCTGCCTACTGCCTAAATGCGAAATCGCACCCCGGCGCTCAGGCGATTCTCGACAAAGGAGCTCGCGGCATCGGCGCTGTCGAAAACGGTGAGATCGTAGCCGGCGAGCAGGGCGGCGCGCCGGCCGAGCGCCCAGGTGACGCCGAGGCTTGCCGACCATGTCAGGTCGCCACCGCCCGCGCGGCCCGACCAATCGACGCCGGCGAGCGCGGTCAACGCGACATCGTCCTTGAAGAGCTGCGTGACGCCAAGCGTGACGCCCTGGTCGGGCGTGGCGCTTTCGCCGGCATTGGCGGTTTCGCTCAGGCCCGACGTCGCGGTGAAAGCGAGCGTGGTGGTGGCCGAGGGGCGCCAGATCAGGTTGCCCTCGAGTCCGACGATGCTCGCGGGGTCGAGATCGGGATCGTCATAAAGGCGGAGCTCGTAGCGCAAGGCGAGGTCGCCGCTCCATAGCGGCTGGTCGTCGATGACGGCGCCGAGATAGACGGCACCGCCTTGCGAATCGCGCCGATCGCCATTGCGGTCGACGGCCTGCTGGTGAAGGCGCGGGGCGTATTCGAGCATGACATAGGGCTTGAGCCCGGGCTTCAGGCCATAACCGGTCCTCACCGACAGTTGCGGCTCGACGTAATTGCGGTCGCTGTTGCTCTCGGTGCCGCCACCGGCCAGCGCGACATCGGAGTAGAAGAAGGCAAGGGTGGCGGCCCTGGCTTCGAGATCGATGCGACCGATATCATGGATGAGTGCAGCCGAACCACCGACCGCCTGGTCCCGGCGCAGCCCTACTGCCGATCGCGGCACCTCGTCGGCGCCGGCGCTCGCCTCGCTCAGATCGTAGTCGGCCTCGAGCTCGACAGCCGCGCCGCCCTTGAGGTCGAGGCGCAGACGCCCTTCGGCATCCGCCGCGGTCGGATCGAACTCGCTCTGATCGGCATAGAAGATGCGCTCGGCCGAGCCGGAGAAACGGAAGGCGTGGCGGACCCAGTCGGACTCGACGATCAGGCTCGGGGCGAGCTTGAGGCCGATATCGGCGATCCGATGCTTACGGGTGGTGCGCACATTGTCGGTGGCGACGCCTTCGACGAGGAGCGAGGGGAAATAGAGGATCGGTCCGCTCTTGAAGCCAAGAGCCGGAAAAGCCTCGAGGTCGCGTTCGAGACGACGGCGCAGGGTGTCGGCGCTTTCGAGGCTCTGCTGCTCGCCGGCGAGACCGGTCGGCCAGCTTGGCGGGTCATCGAGCAGCGGATCGATCACCGCGGGACGAAGCCCGGCGATCGGTGCCATGGCGGTGATGGGTGCCCCCCAGGCCGGCGCCGCGAGCCACAGTCCCATCAGGAGGATCATGAGGGACGAATGTCCCTTCCCGGCCCAACCCGTCACGTGAATGCCCCCCGGCAACGCTCCAACAGCGGGACCGTAACGGGGTTAAGGTTAATGGATTGTCAATTGCCCAGTTATGGCGGAGTTGATCAAGAGCGCTGGGATGCCGTCCCGGATCTTTACATGACCATATCGACAACTTTCATTCCGTTATTTTTGGCTTGGTACCGAACGACCTGTGGCGAAACTCGGAGTTCGGCAGCGATCTTCTGAACTTGGTTAAGTGACAGCATTGACTGAGAGCCTCTCGCCTTTATGTAGGCAAATGGCGCTAGCAACTCCGCAGCAAAAGCTCGACTTGCCTGCTGGTCGCGCGTCACTGCTGAGGTCAAAAGCCGTTTCGAGAAGTGGCCGGAGGCCCATGCAAGATACGCAGCGCGCGCTGCTGCGAACCGCCTATGGGCCTCAGATTTGTCGATCAAAGCAACTTTCATCTCAGTCTGTTCACGATCAAGAAGGCCAGACAAACTCGTGTCCTCGTCAATGCTGGAGCCGGATGCAATCGCTGAGTCCAGACCGAGCATGGTGAAAAGCTTGTCCGCTCCGTCACTGTCGGTCGCGGCGACTCCGAGAAACTGCCTTACGATCTCGGTTGCGTCCTTGCCGCGCTTCCAAGCCCACGGAGATGTGTCTGAAGGCAATTCCATCTGGTCCAAGGCCGATACGTCGAGCTGACGCGAGTGCCGCAAATAATTGGAAGCCTCGGTCGTAAGACCAGCCAACTTTCTCAAAGATAAGGTGTCGGCAGCCTGAAAGAGATCTTCAAGTATCGTGCTGGCCAGTTCCGCAGATGTGAGCTGCTGTAGAACCTTCGTTACCTCGGGGTTATCATCATAGGGTGACAAACCGAGAGAGCCTATCAATCTGCAATACACCTTCTCTTCATTGGTCGTCGCTTTAATGAGTGCCCATTGCTCATGAACCGGCGTTTGCTGCCCCCTTAGCCGATCCACCACAAAGTCTGCTACTTTGGACAACTGCTCCTCAACAACCGTGCGACCCACCAGCGTCTCTGCGCCTTCAGTGAAGGTCAAACGTGCAGACCGAAGATATGTGCTTCTGGCCGATAGTTCGACGAGCTCCCCTTGAGGGTCAATCGATAGGTCGGGAAGCGCAAAACCGCTGCGAGCCGCCCCGATCCAATGTCGAAAAGTATAGTCGTCGTCGATATTCTCCTCGTCGCGCTTCTTGGGCTCATACAGAATTGCCCACCAATTGGATGTTATCCACTCCGCAAAATCGTACAGCGGTATCGTCAGGTCCTCTCGAGAGTCTCCCTTGTCGCTTTTTGTGCTGGAAATAACCAATCCATCAACCGTGATACGAAGCCTTCCTACAGACCGATCCAAAAAGGGATCTCCCCCGGGAGTGGTACCCTTGGGATCATTTATCTCGATGGAAAACGGCTCACTCTCCGCCGCTGAAATTTTACCGGCCATTCTTTTTGATCCTCCAGAGGGTAAGCATGATAGTGCCCCTGAGTTTCGTTCGTGAGCCGAGCTTCATATAGGAATTCATCATGCGGACACCATACGAACCGCGGATAATCCTCTGACCAAAGAATTGATACGTGCCCGGCTCTTATGCTCTCGCGCAAGAGGTGAGTTGCCGCTTCAATCGTCCAGTCTTTTGGACATTTACTCGCGGCCGGCCATGACCTGGACACGGCCTGCCCCATCAGCGAACCAGCCTGGCGATGATAGCCACTGCCAGTGTAACGAGCGTTAACAGAAGCCTTTTCGAGCCGCGGAACCCAAGAAGATGCCTCCTGCGGCGTCAAGGCGGCAAGCTCAAGTTACGTCCTTGGTCCGGATTTGATGCCGGCGACGTTGCGGTTGCTTCATATCACCCCGAGCACCCGAATGAACAAATCACTCAGGTTGAGCCAGACTGCTAAGCGAGAATCGCCTCAGGCTGCAAGCGAGACTATTGGGGAGGCTATGATGAGAAGAGACCTATGCTCACGTCTCAATTGCCCGGCATGGCGCGCAGACGCAGCCCGTCGACGCCGACAATCCTGACCCAGGCGCCCTGCGGCAGGTCGGGGCCGGTCACCTCCCAGAGGGTATCGTCGATCTTGACCTTGCCGCGGCCGTTGATGATGGCCTCGTCCAGGACATAGGACCTGCCGACATAGTCTTGGATCCGCCGATTGAGATTGGGCTGGTCGCTTTCGACCGCCTGGCGGCGCTTGAGCCAGGGACGGCCGGCGATCACGAGCACAGCCGAAAGCGTGGCGAAGATCAAGATCTCGACCTGCCAGCTCAAGGGCGGCGCGAGGAAGTCGATGACCCCCATGATGGCGGCGGCGATGCCGAGCCAGACGAAGAAGATGCCGGCGAGCAGGAGCTCGACGATCAGCAGCAGGCCGGCAAGAATCCACCAGACCCACTGCCCCAGCGCCGGAAAGAGCTCGGCCATCGATCGTCCCGATGCGCTAGCTGCGCTCGCCGGTGTTGGGCACCGAGCCGGCTGGCAGCTTCCGGCGGCGCTGCTCGGTTGCGTTGATCGCGCTGCCGTTCTGGCCGGTGAAGGCCTCGCGGGCGATCTCGGCAATGCCGGCGATCGAGCCGATCATCGAGGAGGCATCGAGCGGCAGCATCAGCACCTTCTGATTGGGGGCGCCGGCGATCGATTCCAACGCCTTCATGTAATTGTTGGCGACGAAATAGTTGATGGCCTGGACGTTGCCGCCGGCAATCGCCTCGGAGACCATCTGGGTGGCCTTGGCCTCGGCCTCGGCGGCGCGCTCGCGGGCCTCGGCGTCGCGGAAAGCGGCCTCGCGCCGTCCCTCGGCGGCGAGAACGACGGCCTGCTTCTCGCCTTCGGCCTTGAGGATCGCCGATTGGCGGTCGCCTTCGGCCACCAGAATGGCGGCGCGCTTGTCCCGCTCGGCCTTCATCTGGCGGGCCATCGATTCGACAAGGTCGCGCGGCGGGTTGATGTCCTTGATCTCGATCCGGGTCATCTTGACGCCCCAGGGCATGGTCGCCTGGTCGACGACGCGCAGCAGCCGGTGGTTGATCTCGTCGCGCTGGGACAGGAGGTGGTCGAGCTCCATCGATCCCATGACGGTGCGGATGTTGGTCATGGTCAGGTTGAGCACGGCGTTTTCGAGCTCGTTCACCTCATAGGTGGCCTTGGCGGCATCGAGCACCTGGAAGAAGGCGATGCCATCGACCTCGACCATGGCGTTGTCGCGGGTGATCACCTCCTGGCTCGGCACTTCGAGCACGCGCTCCATCATGTTCATCTTCGAGCCGATGCGGTCGATGAAGGGGATGATCAGCGCGAGCCCTGGGGCCAGGGTGCGGATGTAGCGGCCGAAGCGCTCGACCGTATAGTTGTAGCCCTGCGGCACGATCCGGATCCCCTGGAAGATGGTGATGACCACCAGTGCCAGAAGTACCAGGACGAAGACGCTCAAACCCTGAAACATTGGCTGTTTCCCTCACGCGGACCACTTGTCGCGCGGGAGAATAACCGAAATTGGATAAGTTTTCCTTCTTAAGCGTCAGTCGGCAGATAAGCAGTGGGCAGTGAGCGGCGCCCTACTGCCTTTGCGACACCCAGCCGGCGAGCTCCTGGCGGATCAGGCTCGCCAAGAGGTCGATCGATTCGGGGCTGGCATTGAGGCAGGGCACCACCGAGAAGTTCTGCCCGCCATTGGCGTGGAAGATCTCGCCGACGCCAATGGCGATCTCCTCCAGCGTCTCGACGCAGTCGGCGGCAAAGCCGGGGGTGATGACGACGAGATTGCGCGTGCCGGTCCGCGCCAGCTCGGCGACGGTCTCGGCGGTGTAGGGCTTGAGCCACTCGGCGCGGCCGAAACGCGACTGAAAGGCGATGACGAGACGATCCGGACCAAGGCCGAGCGCCTCGCCGAGCAGGCGCGTCGTCTTGTGGCAATGGCAATGATAGGGGTCGCCCCTGCGGAGATAGTTTTCGGGCAGGCCGTGAAAGGAGGCGACGATCTTGTCGGGCGCCCAGGGGAGCGTTTCGCGATGACGGTCGAGCGAGGCGGCAAGGGCCGCAATATAGGCGGGATGGTCGTAATAGGGCGGCACGCCGCGGAGGGTCGGCTGCCAGCGCATCGCGCTCAGCGCGGCAAAGCAGCTGTCATAGACGGTGGCGGTGGTGGTGGCGGAATATTGCGGATAGAGCGGGAAGATCAGGATGCGGTCGCAGCCCTGGCGGACCAACGCCGCGAGCCGGTCGGCGATCGGCGGCAGGCCATAGCGCATGGCCCAGTCGACGACGATTTCGGGGGTGCCGCGGAACAGGGCGGCAAGGCCCGAGGCCTGGGCGCGGGTGAAGGTCTTGAGCGGCGACTCATTGGCCTCCTTGTTCCAGATGCGGGCATAGGCGTGACCGCTCTTCCAGGGCCGAAAGGTCAGGACGACGCCGTTGAGAACGACCCACCACAAGGCTCGGTTGGTCTCGATGACGCGAGGGTCGGATAGGAATTGCTTCAGGTAGCGGCGAACGGGGAGGTAGCCGGTCGCCTCGGGGGTGCCGAGATTGACGATCAGGACGCCGATCCGACCGTGGCTGACGGCCGGATGACCCGATGGCGCCCGGCTGGCGGAGATGACGCTGTCGTCCATAGTTTTCTCCTCGAAGTCGACCATGTGGGATTCCACCAGCGATGCGCAACCGGTTAACACGAAAAGAAGGATTGCTCCCTATGCTCGCGGGTCCCCGGAACAGAAGTCATTCCGCTCGTTCCGGCGGTCTCGTCGAAGAGAGAGGTCGTGGCCGCCAGCGATCCGCAGCAGCCGCCGCAGGCGGAGGATGGAGCTTCGACGCTGCTCGACGAACTCGCGGCGGCCTGTCCCGACTGGCTGTTCGCCACCGATCGGGAGATGCGCCTCATCTATGCCTCGGATCGGCTGACCCGGCTCGCCGGAGAGCGCGCGCTTCATGGCGAGCGCCTGGACAAGGCATGCGGCGCCGTGGCGCGATCGCGGGGCTTAAGGCAACTCCTGACATGCATGGCGGAGGGCCGGCCGGTCGAGCAAATCGAGCTCCCGGCGCGGCTCGCGGGGGGCCTTCGCTATTGGCAGATCAATGCAAAACCGGTGTTCGACAGCACCGGAGACTTCATCGGCTATCGCGGCTTCGGGCGCGACGTCACGGTCCATCGCCAGACCGCCCGCCACCTCATCCGCGCCAAAGAGGAGGCGGAGCGGGCAAGCTCCGACAAGTCGCATTTCCTGGCGATGATGAGCCATGAGCTCAGAACGCCGCTCAATGCGATCATCGGCTTCTCGGAGATTCTCGCCGAGGAGCGCGAGGGACCGCTCGGCAACCCGGCCTATCGCGATTATGCGGGCAACATCCGCGATTCGAGCCGGCATCTGGCGGCGCTGATCGGCGATGTCATCGAGTTTGCCCGGGTGGAGCGGGCCGAGATTACGCTGTTCGAGCAGCCGGTCGACCCTGCCGAGCTCCTGGGGGCGTGCGTCAAAATGTGCCGGCCAGAGGCATGGTGCAAGAACATCGCCATGGCCGAACTGGTGGAGATCGGCGGCGTCGAGCTGACCGGCGACCTGACGCGGCTCAAGCAGGTGCTGGTGAACCTCCTGAGCAATGCGGTGAAATTCACCCCGCCGGAGGGACGGGTGGAGGCACTGCTGAGCCGCCGCCCCAATGGCAATCTCGAGTTCCGGATCAGCGACACCGGAATCGGCATCGAGCGGCAGCATCTCAAGCGGATCTTCCAGCCCTTCGTCCAGGGCGATGCCGGCATTGCCCGTCGGTTCGGCGGCATCGGGCTTGGGCTGGCCTTCGCGCGCAAGCTGGCCAGACTCCATGGCGGCGATGTCACCATCGTATCGAAGCCGGGAGCCGGGACGACGGCGCGGTTCTGGCTGCCAAAGTGGAGGGTGAAAAGCGAATAGCGAATAGCGAATAGTTGGGCCGAACTCTGCCCAAAAGCTATTCGCTATTGGCTATTCGCCATTCGCTCACTCTGCAGCAATCCGCGGCGCCGTGGCGGCCTCGCCGTCACGCCAGCGGGCGAGCAGTGCCGCCTCCTGCTCCTGCGCGGCCGCGAGATGGCGGTCCTTGACATGGCCGAACCCCCGAATGCGCTCCGGTATGGCAGCGATCTCGGCGGCGAGCGGCAGGTTGCGCGCGTCAAGGCCGGAGAGCAGCTCGTCGATGCGCCTGCGATATGCGCCGATGAGCGCCCGCTCCCGCCTTCGCTCCGCCGTATAGCCGAAGATGTCGAGCGGCGTGCCGCGCAGCCTGCGGAAGCGGGCGAGCAGCTTGAAGGCAGTCATCATCCAGGGACCGAAGGCCTGCTTGCGCAGATGGCCGGTCGCCGGATCGCGCTTGGCGAGAAGCGGCGGCGCGAGATGGAAGCTCAACCGATAGGGCCCCTTGAACTTGCGGGCGAGCTCGGCCGCGAAAGTGCCGTCGGTATAAAGCCGCGCCACCTCATATTCGTCCTTGTAGGCCATCAGCTTGAACAGATAGCGCGCCACCGCCTTGCTCAAGATCTCCGATGACGGATCGAGCGCCGTCTCGGCGGCGATGACCTTGTCGACAAAGGCCTTGTACGAGCGGGCATAGCGGCCGCTCTGATAGGCCGTGAGGAAGGCGACGCGGCGGTCGACCATCTCGGCCAGCGTTTCGGGGCGCGTTTCGGCCTGAGGACCGCCAGCAGCGGCGATCACCGCCTCGACGGCGGCGCGGTCATGGGCCGCCCGCCTGCCCCAGAGAAAGGCCTGGAGGTTCATCTTGACCGACACGCCATTGAGCTCGATCGCCTGCTCGATCGCCTCGGCGCTCAACGGCACCAGCCCCTTCTGCCAGGCAAAGCCGAGGGTGAACAGATTGGCGGCGATGGAGTCGCCAAGGAGCGCGGTGGCGATGACGCTCGAATCGATGAAGGTCGAGCCATCGGCGCGGGTCCGGGCCTCGATCTGCAGCCGCATCTCATCGGCCGGGATCTTGAAATCGGGGTTGCCGGTAAACTGGGCCGGCATGGTCTGATGGGCGTTGACGATGGCCGAGGTGCGCGACCGGCTGGCGGTGGCGAGCACGCGCTCCGCTGCGCTGGTGACGAGGTCACAGCCGAGGATCAGGTCGGCGCCACCGGCCGCGATGCGGATGGTGGCGATGTCCTCGGGCCGGCGGGCAAGCTTGAGATGGGTGACGACGGCGCCGTTCTTCTGCGACAGGCCGGCCATGTCGATGATGCCGGAGCCCTTGCCCTCGAGATGGGCGGCCATGCCGAGGATATGGCCGACGGTGACGACGCCGGTGCCGCCGATGCCGGTCACCAGAATCGACCAGGGCCGGTCGAGCGCGGGCAGCTCAGGCTCGGGGAGAACCGGGAAGATGGTGATCTCGCCGGGCAGCTTGGCGGTTTGCAGACCCTTGACCAGCTCGCCGCCTTCGACCGTCACGAAGCTCGGGCAGAAGCCCTTGAGGCAGGAATAGTCCTTGTTGCACACCGACTGGTCGATCTGGCGCTTGCGGCCGAAAGGCGTCTCGACCGGCTGGATGGCGACGCAGTTCGACTTGACGCCACAATCGCCACAGCCTTCGCAGACCAGCTCGTTGATGAAGACGCGGCGGTTCGGGTCGGGATATTCGCCGCGCTTGCGCCGGCGCCGCTTCTCGGCGGCGCAGGTCTGATCGTAAATCAGGACGGAAACGCCGGGGACGTCCATCAGCTGCTGCTGGAGCGCCTGGAGGTCGTCGCGGTGGTGGAAGGTGACGCCCGACGGGAAGCCGGCGTCGGGCGGGTATTTGTCAGGCTCATCGGAAACGACGGCGATACGGTCAACCCCCTCGGCCCGGACCTGCTGGGCGATGATCGCCGGGCTGAGGCGGGCGTCCATATGCTGACCGCCGGTCATCGCCACGGCATCGTTGTAGAGGATCTTGTAGGTGACATTGACGCCGGCGGCGATGGCGGCCCGGATCGCCAGGGTGCCGGAATGGACATAGGTCCCATCGCCGAGGTTCTGGAAGACGTGCTTGCGGGTGGAGAACGGCGCCTCGCCGATCCAGTTGGCGCCCTCGCCGCCCATATGGGTGGCGCCCTCGGTGTTGCGCGCCGGGATGAACTGGACCATCCAATGGCAGCCAATGCCGGCATAGCCGCGGCCGCCTTCCGGAACGACGGTCGAGGAATTGTGGGGACAGCCGGCGCAGAAATAGGGAATGCGGCTGGCGAGGTCGGGGGCATTGGACAGGCCGGCGACCACAGCGCGGATCTCGGCCATGTGCTCGGCAAGGTGCTGATTGGGCTCGCGGGCCAGCAGCCGCTCGCCGATGGCAAGCGCGATCTGGTTCGGCTCGAGCGTGCCGAATGCCGGGAACAGGTGGTTGCCGGCCTCGTCCTTCTTGCCGATGACCAATGGCGGATGGGCGCTGTTGCACAGCTGCTCGCGCAGCTGGGTCTCGAGCAGCGAGCGTTTTTCCTCGACGACGATCAGGAGGTCGAGACCGGCGGCAAACTCGGTGACGATCTTCGGGTCGAGCGGCCAGACGAGGCCGATCTTGAGGAGCCGCAGGCCGAGCCGGTTGGCCTCGACCTCATCAATGCCGAGCTCGTCCAGCGCCTGGCGCAAATCGAGATAGCTCTTGCCGGTGCTGATGATGCCGATCTTGGGGGCGGGGCCACCGGAGAACACGATCCGGTCGATGTGATTGGCACGGGCAAAGGCGACGGCGGCAAAGCGCTTGTGGAGATGGAGGCGCCGCTCCTGCTCGAAGCGGTCGTCGCGCGGGCGGATGTTCAGCCCGCCTTCCGGCATCTTGAAATCCTGCGGATAGGCGATGGTGAGTCGGTCGAGCGAGCCGTCGATGATGGCGGTCGACTCGACGGTGTCATGCATGCATTTCAGGCCGACCCAGCAGCCGGAATAACGCGACATGGCAAAGCCGAGCTGGCCGTAGTCAAGGATCTCCTGGACGCCGGCGGGGTTGAGCACCGGCATCATGGCATCGACCAGGGCGAACTCGCTCTGATGCGGCACCGTCGAGGACTCGGCGCCATGGTCGTCGCCCATCAGCACCAGCACGCCGCCATGTTTCGCTGTCCCGGCGGCATTGGCGTGACGGAACACGTCGCCGCAGCGGTCGACGCCCGGACCCTTGCCGTACCACATGCCGAAGACGCCGTCATAAGCACCCTCGCCGCGCATCTCGGCCTGCTGGGTGCCCCACAGCGCGGTTGCCGCCAGGTCCTCGTTCAGGCCCGGCACGAAAACGATGTGATGCGGGTCGAGAAGCTTCTTCGCCCGCTCGAACTGCTGGTCGAGGCCGCCGAGCGGCGAGCCGCGATAGCCGCTGACATAGCCGGCGGTGTTGAGGCCTGCGGTCTCGTCGCGGGCCTTCTGCATCAGCATCAGGCGGACCAGCGCCTGAATGCCGGAAAGAAAGACCAGCGATTTGCCAAGGTCGTATTTGTCGTCAAGGCTGACGGTTTTCAGCGTCATCGCAGCGCTTCCTGGGCCAACCGGCCTGTCGCCTGAGTTTCACGTCAAATGTGGTAACGGACCGAACGCGCCGCAACCGGCGGAGGTCGCCGGAAATTGGCACAGCAGGCGGCAGTTCACAACGTGCCAGTGCGTGCCGCCGAAGGAACGCAACGGCGTGGTGCCGGCGGTCGGCAACCTGGCAATGTTGCGGCTGCACAGCGCGCTCGCCGCAATTTCATTGCTCCCCCCACCGCCAGAAACCGTCACCGAGCTTGTCATAGGCGCGGAACAGCAGCATGCGGTGGACCTCGGAGGCGCCGTCGACAAGCTTGGCAGCCCGGGCATAGCGGTAGATCCATTCGACCGGCGTGTCCTTGGAATAGCCGCGGGCGCCGAGCAGCTGCAGCGCGACATCGGCGGCCTGGTGCAAGGTGTCGGCCATGTGCAGCTTGGCCATCGACACCTCTTTCTGGGCGTGACTGCCGGCGTCGAGACACCAGGCGGCATGCATGGTGAGGAGGCGCCCGATCTGGATGTTCTTGGCGGCCTCGCCCAGCATCATCTGCACCGATTCATGCTCCGCGAGGCGCATGCCGAAGGCGCGCCGCTCCCTGACATTGGCGGCGGCGATCTCGAGGCAGCGCTTGGCGAGACCGAGCCAGCGCATGCAATGGGTGAGACGGGCGGGACCGAGGCGGATCTGGGTGATCCGCAGACCATCCCCCTCCTCCATCAGGCGATGCTCGTCGGGGATCTCGAGGCCATCGAATTGGAGCTCGCACACCCCGCCATGCTCCTCGGGCCCCATATTGGCGATGCGCCGCACGATCCGCCAGCCGGGATCGTCAAGGTGGAACAGGAAGGCGGAGAGGCCGCGGCGCGGATCGTCGGAAGTGCGGGCGATCAGAATGAAGTGGCTGGCGACGGCGGCACCCGAGATGAACCATTTGCGTCCGGTGATCACATAGCGGTCGTTGCGCCGCTCGGCGCGGGTCAGCATCATGCCGCCAGGATCGGAGCCGGAGCCCGGGCTCGGCTCGGTCATGACGAAGGAGGAGCGGACCTTGCCGTCGATGATCGGCTGCAGCCAGCGATCCTTGAGAGCATCGGTCGGCAGCACCTTGTCGAGGAGAGTCATGTTGCCGTCGTCGGGGGCCTGGCAGTTGAGGCAGACCGGCCCGAAGATCGAGCGGTTGGCCTCCTCGTAGAAAGCCGCCCAGCCGGTGATCGGCAGACCGAGGCCACCGCGCTCGCGCGGCATTTGCGGCGCGTAGAGACCGGCCTGGCGGGCGCGTTCGCGCATCGCGTCGCACAGCTCGATGCGGATATTGTCATATTGATCGTAATTGGCGCGGTCCTGCTCCAGCGGCACGATCTCGCGCTCGATGAAGTTACGGACCCTGGCGCACAGATCGGCGATATCGGGGGGAAGCGAGAAGTCCATGCCCTATCCCATGCTCAGCATGTGACCGCCATCGACCACCACGGTCGAGCCGGTGATGAAGCCGGACGCCCGGCGCGATGCCAGGAGCAGCAAGGTGCCGTCGAGATCGCTCGGGTCGCCGATGCGCCGCTGCGGGATGCGCTGCCGCATGGCTTCGCCCGGCGGCGAGGAGAAGAACTGCTCGTTCATCTCGGTGACAATGTAGCCCGGGGCGATGGCATTCACCCTGATGTCGTGGCGGGCGAGATCAAGCGCGAGGGCGCAGGTCATCTGCACGACGCCGGCCTTGGCCACGGCATAGGGAGCGAGATTCGCCCCGACGCGAAATCCGAGGATCGAAGCGATGTTGACGATGGCACCCGGTCGGCCGGCGCTCATCATGCGGCGGGCTGCCTCCTGGGCGGCAAACCACACAGCGTCGAGATTGACCGCCATGAGGGCGCGCCAGTCTTCCTCGCTGATCTCGAGGCCGCGCTTCAGGCTGCCGGAAATGCCGGCATTGTTGACCAGCAAAGTGACGGTGCCGAAGGCCTGCTCGGCGGCATCGAAGGCTTCGGCTATGGCCGCGCGGTCGGTGACATCTAGCGCGACGCCATGGCTCCTACCGCCGTCGGCGGCGATCTCCTCGGACAATCGATCGAGCCGCTCGCGGCGGCGGGCGGCAAGGACGACGCTCGCACCATGGGCAGCGAGCACCTTGGCGAAGCGGCGGCCAAGGCCGGAGGACGCGCCGGTCACCAGCGCCACCTCGCCGGTCAGATCGAAGAGCTGCTCTGCCCTGGTGATGGTGTCCTGCATTCTTCCTCGCTGGCGCGGGGCCGCCCAATTGGGGGCTGGCATGTGTCTCGGCCTTGCCTCTATAGTCGAAAAGCCCAGCCGGCCCAAGTCGCCGGGGTCAGGGCAGAGCGGCATTTGAGCATGCATGCTCCAGGGGGACCCGCGTGAACGCTCTGCTGTCATTCAGCCGCGGCGTCGACCGGCTGTCCATGTGGATCGGCCAGGTGGCATCGGTCGCCATGCTGGCGGCCTGCGTGGTGAGCTGCGGCAATGCGCTGTCCCGTTACAGCCTGAGCATCACCTCGAATTTCTGGCTGGAGATCCAGTGGTACCTGTTCGGGGCGATGTTCATGCTCGGCGCCGCCTATACGCTCAAGCTCAACGAGCATGTGCGGGTGGACCTGGTCTATGGCCTGCTCAAGCCGCGAACGCGTCTCATCATCGACATTCTGGGCACCCTGTTCTTCCTGATCCCGACCTCAGTGGTCGGCGGCTGGCTCACCTTCTGGCTCTTCTGGGACTCCTGGCAGACCGGCGAGCAGGCAGCCAATGCGGTCGGGCTGCCGCGCTGGCCGGCCAAGCTGATGTTCCCGCTCGGCTTCGGTCTCTTGCTGCTGCAGGCGATCTCGGAGCTGATCAAGCGGTTCGAGGCGCTCACCGGGCACCTCGCCTTCGACACCTCCTATGAGAAGCCGGTGCAGTGAGCATGGAGCCGATCACCGTCGCTCCCTATATGTTCGCTGCCCTGGTGCTTTTCCTGCTGATCGGCTATCCGGTGGCGTTCTCGCTGGCGGCGGTCGGTCTCGCCTTCGCGTTTTTCGGCATCGAGACGGGCCTCATCGAGCCGAGCTTTCTCAACACCATTCCGCTCAGGCTGTTCGGCATCATGTCGAACGATCTCCTGCTGGCGATTCCATTCTTCACGCTAATGGGGGCGATCCTCGAGCGCTCGCGCCTTGCCGAGGACATGATCGAAGGCTTCGGACAGCTGTTCGGGCCGGTGCGCGGCGGGCTCGCCTATGCGGTGGTGCTGGTG
>Ga0075431_100004196_pt1 | contig 14105 bp, 13 predicted proteins | sample RhiMetdeltSRZDD5_FD_75297 | JGI IMG/M metagenome (GOLD analysis project Ga0075431, IMG submission 75297) | Populus rhizosphere microbial communities from Tennessee, USA - Rhizosphere MetaG P. deltoides SRZDD5 | ecosystem: Host-associated > Plants > Roots > Rhizosphere > Soil | place: USA... | reverse complement strand
CAGATCAACCGCTTGGGTTACCTCGGGCCGCCATCCCGGGTCGAGAATTGGCATTTCGGGCCTTTCTAGAAGGTTATGCCGCCCCCGTACGGTCTTACTGAGCGTGATGATACTCATCTTGTCCCGACGGTCAAGCGGCGTTCTGTATACCTCTTAGGCGCGTCTTATCAGCACAATGTATGGTCTTCGCTTACTACGACTGGGTCACGATCGGCTACGCAGGGTAATGCCCTTTCGGCTGATGAGGATGCCGCCGGAATGGTCCATGCCGTAGGCCATAGACGCGTGCGGGCGATGTGACTAATCTGGAAGCGAATGTCACACAACTTGTGCGACTTGATGACCTTATCGATGATGAGGGTGCATGTTTGGCACAGACGAAACGCATCTGTTTATGACATGCGACGTTTGGGCAGGGTGAGCACTGCTTCAAGGAGATGATTCAGATGGGCCTCGTCCAGACCGAAGCCGAAGGTGCCGGCCATGACTCGGATGCTCACCGCAAGGAACAGGGGGCCGGGGGGGCGGGGGGCGGTTCGCTGACCCGCATCACCGCCAACTTCACCTCTCGCGCCGCCCAGTCGATCGAGCGGGTCGCCGACAAGACGGGGGACTCCAAGACAGACATCCTCAATAAAGCAGTCATGGTCTACGAGGTCTTCGTCGACGCGCTCGCCCGCAACAACGGCGAGCTGCGCGTGGTCAACCCCGACGGCACGCAAGAAGTCTGGCGCCTTATGGGCTAAAACACCAACATAAGCGACTTACCGCGTGCAATATGAAATTCATGCAGATCGCACGTATGGCGGTGATTACCGCCCTGTCCCTGACTTTTGCCGCGGCGTGTGCCGGACCGGGCGCCCCTACACCCAAGGCCGAGCAGGCCCCGCCGGCGGCTCCCGTGCCCGTGATGAAGGCCGAGATCGCCCCCGCCGACAAGGCGGCCGACCTGCCGATCAGCACCGAGATCGGGACAGCGGTGACAGACGGCGAGGTGGAGTCGGTGACCCTCGTCGATGCGCAGGGCCAGGGCGTGGCGGGCAGGATGCGGGCCGACAGGACCTCGTGGGTACCGGACGAGCCGCTCAAGTTCTCCCAGACCTACACCGCGACAGTCCTCGCCAAGGGAGCCGACCGCAGCCAGACGCTGACCACCACGTTCACCACCATGCGGGAAGCCGGAAACCGTGGTGGCACAGGGCTTTACCTGCAGGACGGCGAGGAGTACGGCGTCGCCATGCCGGTGGTCGTGGAGTTCACCTCCGATGTGGAGCCCGAAGCGCGCGCGGGTGTGGAGAAGCGCCTGTTCGTCACCACCTCGCCAGAGCAACCCGGGGTGTGGCACTGGACCGGCCCGCGCCAGGTGACCTACCGCGCCCGCGAGTACTGGCAGCCCGGCACGACCATCTCGGTGCGGGCGGCTCTCGACGGCCAGCCCTTCGGCGGCGGCCGCTATGGAGATACCGACCGCCGCGCGACCGTGAAGATCGCGGCGAGCCCGGTGGAGCTGTTCATCGACAACGCCACCAAACATCTGACGGTGAAGGAGAACGGCACCGCGACCCGCTCGATGCCGGTGAGCCTGGGCAAGGCGAGCACCCCCTCGTCCAGCGGTGTGATGGTGATCATGGACAAGAAGACCCGGACCGTCTTCGACACGACAGGCGAGCCGGGAGACCAATATCGCGCTGACGTCTCCTACGCGCAGCGGCTGACCTGGGGCGGAGAGTTCATCCACGCCGCGCCGTGGTCGGTTGGCGACCAGGGTGTCAACAACGTGTCACATGGCTGCGTCAATATGTCCTGGGGAGACGCCCAGTGGCTGTTTTCCGTGACGCACATAGGCGATCCGGTCACGGTCACGGGTACTGAGCAGGCCCTGGTGAACGGCAACGGCTTCACCGCCTGGAACCTGAGCTGGGAGGAGTATGTGAAGGGCAGTGCATTGCCGGGGCGCTGAACCCAAGGCACCATGGGTAATTGCACGTATGTACCTACCCCCTCTGACTTGGTGAGGAAACATGCCCACTCGGCGGCACACCCTAACCGCGCTCGGCCTGGCCGGGGCGTCGGCTGCCGGCCTGGCCGCGTGCTCCGGCAAGCCCAGCTTCAACGGGGGCGTCAAGGAGACGCCGCCCAAGGCCCAGCCGGTCATCACGAGTCCGACCAACGGCGCGACCAACGTCGTGGCCGGCGTCGAGCTCGTCTTCGCCGCGACCGAGGCGACCTCGACCAAGTTCGAGCTCACCGATTCCAGCGGCAAGGTGCTTGAGGGGGCGATGCACCCTGACGGCAAGGGCTGGGTCCCGGCGAAGATGCTCGCCTACGGCGCCACCTACACGGCGACCCTCAGCGCGACCGGTGACGACGGCAAGACCGCGACGGCGAAAAGCACCTTCACGACCATCGCACAGCCGACCAACGAGGTGCGCTTCACCAGCTTCCTGCCCGACAACAAGGAGATCGGCACGGCCATGCCGCTGATCTTCCAGATGTCGCGCGACATCCCCAAGGACGCGCGGGCCGCGGTGCAGCGCCGCATGATGGTGCGCATCGAGCCCCAGGTCGAAGGGGTGTGGCACTGGTGGTCGGCGAAGGAGCTGCACTGGCGCCCCAAGGAGTTCTGGAAACCCGGCACTAAGATCTTCGTTGATGCACGGGTCGGCGGCATCGAGTGCGGCGGCGGCTACTACGGCAAGCGCAACCTGACCCTCACCTGCAGCACCGGACGGCAGCTCATCATGAAGGTCGACGACCACAGCGTGCCCAAGGTGATGGTGGTCGAGCAGGACGGTCAGGAGCTGCGGCGCATCCCGGTCAGCCTGGGCAAGCCCGAGTGGCAGTCCTCCAGCGGCGTGATGGTGATCATCGAGAAGCTGGCGCACACCGTCTTCGACACCCGCAACGACCCCAACGCGCGCGAGCAGTACGTGGCCGAGGTCGACTTCGCCATGCGCACCACGTGGAGCGGCGAGCACATCCACGCCGCGCCGTGGTCCGTTGCCAGCCAGGGCATCCGCAACGTGTCGCACGGCTGCATCAACATGTCCACCGAGAACGCCGGCTGGCTGTTCGAGCTCGCCCGGATCGGCGACCCCGTGATCACGGTGAACACGGGAGCGACCGTGAAGTGGGGCGACGGCTGGACCGACTGGTCGAAGTCGTTTGAGGAGTATGCCAAGGGCTCGGCGATCCCGTACGCGCCGGCGGCGGCGCCCAGCGCCACCGCCAGTCCCTAAGCCTGTCGCTGGCGGGGCACGGTCACGGATGGGAGGCTGCGCAGGCGGGCAAGCAGCTCCGAGCGGCTGGTGCAGCTCAACCGCTGGCGCATGCGCGCGACGTGATGCTCGACGGTCTTGGCGGAGATGAACAGCTGGTCGCCGATCTGCTTGTAGGTCAGTCCGGCCAGCACCAGCTCGGCCACCTCGCGTTCGCGCTCGCTCAGCTGGCCGGCCAGGCCGAGGTGTGGCAGTTGGCCCACGCTGCCCTCCGGCGCTGGCAGGGCGTGGCCGATGATCCCGCGCTGAGCGCGTCCCAGCGCCGCGCCGCCCGCGCGGTCGTGCGCAGCTGTGAGGGGATGCTCAGCCCCCGACGCTGGTCGGAGGCCTGACAGAGAAAGGAGGGTGATCGACGGGATTCGAACCCGCGACACCCGGGACCACAACCCGGTGCTCTACCTACTGAGCTACGACCACCACGCAAAACGTGCCCGCCTATGATAGCCACACCTGGGCGTCATCTTTCAACCGGGTATCGTCAGGTCAGGTCAGGTCAGGTCAGCGTCTGCAGCGCCGCGATCCGCTTGGCCTCCTCCACGTCCGGCCCCGGCTGCGCCACGAAGATCGCCTCCCGGTAGTAACGAAGCTCACGGATGCTCTCGCGGATGTCCGCCAGCGCGCGGTGCGCCAAGCCCTTCTCCGGCTGGCCGAAATAGACGCGGGGATACCAGCGGCGGCACAGCTCCTTCACCGAGGAGACATCGATCATCCGGTAGTGCAGGTGGGCGTCGAGGCGTGGCATGTCCCGTGCGATGAACCCCCGGTCAGTGGCTATCGAGTTGCCACACAGCGGCGCCGTCTTGGCCTCAGGCACGTAGCGCGTCACATACTCCAGCACCCTGTCCTCGGCCTCCCTCACCGTCGTGGTCGACCGGCGCACCTCCTCGGTCAGGCCCGAGCGGGAATGCATCTGCCGCACCACCTCGACCATGTTCGCCAGCGACGCGTCATCGGCATGTATCACGATGTCCACGCCCTCGCCCAGGACCTTCAGATCGGGGTCCGTCACCAGAGCCGCCACCTCGATCAGGGCGTCGTGCTGGGTCAGGCCCGTCATCTCACAATCGATCCATACGAGTCGATCTGCACCGTTTTGCCGAAGATCTGCCACGGGCACAGCCTAGAGCCACACGACCAAACACCCGCGCTTCCCCAGCCCACAGTTACCGATCAGTGACCCGGCCCGGCCTCGGGATGAGGTGGGGGTAGCCCTACCGGCAAGACGGCGGGCGGCAGGCTGGGGCAGAATCGCTGTCATGTCTAGCGTCGCAGGAGTGACGACCAACGATGGTTTCCTGCGGCGGCTGGCGGCCGACTCCGCCTATGTACTCACCGGCTTCCCCATCGCCCTGATCACGTTCATCGTCCTGGTGACGGGGCTGGCGCTGTCGATCGCGCTGCTGCCGCTGTTCGGGATCGGTGTGTTCGTGGCCGCGGGCACGATGCTGGTGGCGCGGGTCTTCGCCGACCTGCAACGGCTGCGGCTCAAGCCGCAGTGGCGCAAACGCCCGCTCTACCGGCAGACGCGGGGCAGCGTCTGGGCGCGGGCCGGGCGGGTGCTCGGCGATGTCCAGTCATGGCTCGACTGGGTGCACGGGGTTTTCGGCTTCGTCATCTCGGTCTTCGCCTTCGCCTTCGTGTTCGCCTGGTGGGTGACGGCGCTGGCCGGGCTCACCTACTTCCTGTGGGACTGGGCGCTCCCGCGCACGCCCGACAGCCACAGCCTGGCCTGGGTGCTGGGCTATGACGACACGGCCGCCAACCGCATCACCATCCACACGGCGATCGGGGTGGTGTTCCTGCTGACGCTGCCGCTTGTGGTGCGGGGGTTCGCCCTGCTCGAGTCGTCGTTCGCCCGCGCTTTGCTGACCGGGGTGGCGGAGGTGCGCAACACTATCGCGGGCCTCAAGGACCAGCGAGCGGCGGCGGTGTCGGCCGAGGCGACGGCGCTGCGGAAGCTGGAGCGCGACATCCACGACGGGCCGCAGCAGCGCCTGGTGCGCCTGGCGATGGATATCAGCCGGGCGCGGCAGCAGCTCGACGCCGACCCCGACCAGGCGCGCTCCACCTTGGACGAAGCGCTGGGCCAGACCCGCGAGACCCTTGACGAGCTGCGGTCGCTCTCGCGCGGCATCGCACCGCCGATCCTGACCGACAGGGGGCTGCCCGCCGCGGTGACCGCGATCGCGGGGCGTTCGGCGATCCCGGTCGACATGGCGATCGACTCGAGTCTGGCCGAGCAGCGGCCCGAACCGGAGATCGAGAACGCGGCCTACTTCGTGGTGACCGAGGCGCTGGCCAACGCCGCCAAGCACAGCCGGGCCGGCCGGTGCGAGGTGACGATGGTGCGAGCGATGGGCACGCTCGGCGTGCTCATCCGCGACAACGGCACCGGCGGCGCCCACGTTTCCAAGGGGCACGGGCTGGCGGGGCTCGCCGACCGGGTGCGCGCGGCCGGTGGCCTGCTCACCGTCACCAGCCCGCCCGGGGGTCCCACCGAGATACGGGCGGAGCTACCGGCATGAGGGTCGTAGTGGCTGAGGACGCGGTGCTGCTGCGGGAGGGGCTGATCCGCCTGCTGGGCGAGAACGGCTTCAACGTGGTCGAGGCGGTCGGCGACGGCCCATCACTGGTGCGGGCGATCGTCGAGCACCGGCCCGACGTGTCCATTGTGGACGTGCGCATGCCGCCGTCTCACACCGATGAGGGGCTGAGGGCGGCGGTGGAAGCACGCAAGCGCGTAAAGGGTACCCCCATATTGGTTTTATCCCAGTACGTAGAAGTGTCCTATGCGGACGATCTGCTCGCCGACCGGGCCGGCGCGGTAGGTTACCTGCTCAAGGACAGGGTGGCCGACATACCGGAGTTCATCGGGGCGCTGCACCGCGTCACGGGCGGCGGCACCGCACTCGACCCCGAGGTCGTTGCCCAGCTGCTCATGCGGCGCAGGCGGGACCCGCTGGCCGACCTGACCCCGCGCGAGCACGAGGTGCTGGCGGCGATGGCCGAGGGCCGTTCCAACGCGGCGATCGGCCGCACGCTCGTCATCTCGGATGGCGCCGTGGAGAAGCACATCCGCAACATCTTCACCAAGCTTGGCCTGCCGCCCGACGACGACCAGCACCGCCGGGTGATGGCGGTGCTAACTTTCCTAAGGTGATTCTCGAGATTCGCACCTACCGGCTCAAGCCCGGCACCCGCGAGGAGTTCGTGCGGCTGATGCGCGAGGTGTCTGTGCCCATGCTCACCGCCGCCGGGATCGACACCGTCCGTTATGGACAGTCGATTGTGGATGAGGATGGAAACGAGGAGGCGTATCTGATGCGCGCGTTCCCGTCGCTGCAAGCCCATGAGGCGCAGGAGGAGGCTTTCTACGGCAGCGACGAATGGCGCCGCGGCCCGCGCGAGGCGATCCTAGCGTGCATCGACTCCTACCACTCCATCGTCATCGAGACCACCGGTAGGGCCATCGACGCGTTGCGTGCGGGCGAAAGCCTCCTCTAGCCGGGCCGGCCCCCTCTGACAACGGAGCCCTCGGCGAGCGCCGCGTTTCCCGTCGCGAGCACCAGCAGGTATCGGTACGGGCCCCAGGCGGCCCGGTCCGCGACGAAGCCGCGCGGCGCGATCCGCGGCGCCTCCGGCCTGAGTAGTCCGGGCGCTGGGTAAGCCGATACGTCAATGAGAGGTCCGGCCCATTAGGGTGACGGGGTGCGTTTTCGGCAGCGGCAGCGGCAGGGTCAATGGCGATGGCAGTGGCGATCGCGGAGTTGGCAATGGCGCTGGCTGCTCTACAGCGTGGTGACCGCCGGCGCGGCCGTGCTGTTCTTCCGGCTCGCGATCCCGCACAAATTCTTTGACCTCAATATCTATCGCCACGCCGTGCAGTGGTGGGCCGAGGGCAACGACCTTTACGACTACGCGCAGAGGGACTTCCTGCAGGGCGCGCTCTACTTCACCTATCCGCCCTTCGCCGCGATCGTGCTGTTCCCCTTCGGCTTCCTGTCGCTCGGTGCCGCCGGCGCGATCTTCACCATCGGCAGCATCGCCACAGTCTTCCTCACCACCAAGTGGCTGATCGAGGCCGAGCACCTCCCGCCCTGGCCGCGGACGCTGCCCCTCGCGGTGCCGCTGGTCGCCGTCCCGGCGATCCTGATCATCGAGCCGATGCGCGAAAACATCATGCTCGGCCAGATCAACATGCTGCTGATCGCACTGATCATCTTCGACAGTCTCAAGCTTGACCGCTGGCGCGGCGTGGGCGTCGGGCTGGCCACCGCGCTCAAGCTCTTCCCCGGCATCTTCATCGTCTACTTCCTGGTCACCCGGCAGTGGCGCGCCGCGATCGTCTCCTCGGCCACCGCCGCCGCCGCCACACTGCTCTCCGCGGCGATCGCCCCGCGCGCCTCGTGGGACTTCTGGACGTGGGCGCTGTGGGACACCGCAAGGGTCGGCCGCAATGACTACACCGGCAATCAGTCGCTGCTTGGCCTTTTGAGCCGGCTCGTCGCGCCCGCCCAACCCAGCCGGGTGATCTGGTTGGTGCTCACGGTGGCGATCGCCGCGTTCGGCCTGTTCCGCGCGGCGCGCGCGACCCGTGCGGGTGACATCGTGACCGCCCTCGCACTCACCGGCCTGATCGGCGGCCTGATCAGCCCGATCACGTGGCCGCATCACCTCTACTGGTTCGTGCCCGCGCTGATCTCCGTCTTTGCCAGCGCATTGGACCGCGGCCGGCGCTCTCCGCTTTGGCTTTTGTTTGCCGGGGGGTACCTGATCACGGTGCTCGGGGTCGTGTCGCTCGTGAACTGGGGTGTGGCGGCCGTCCCGACCGACACGCTGTGGCTTTTCCTCGCACGGAACGCTTTCGTCCTGCTTAGCTTTGTATTACTGATATTTATGCCGATCCGCCATTATGCCATGCCTAAGGTGCATTAGATAGACTTGTCCGATCTGGGCTGTTCCTCTACCCTGGACATAGGAGCTCGTCTCCCCGGACGTCTCCCAGGTGACACCGTTCCCCCGGTGAGAGTGGCCTGCCTCTAGATATGGCAGGCCACTCGCCGTTAGACGTCCGGGGATTAAAGCAACAGTCTGGTTAAAGTCTACTTTGATGGCACAAATCACGACACCAGTGAGGCCGCATCCGCGACAAATCCGCGCCGAGCGTCTCCAACCCGAGATCTCACAAGAGCCTGGTCCGTCCCGCGCCGGCCTTGCCAGAAGGCTGATCGGCTCGCGACTGGTCGTGTGCGTCGCCTTGATCCTTGTCTTGGCGCCCATATACATCTTCTATTCGCAGTTGCTCGGTCTGGGCTCCAACTCCGACGCCGCCATCAACGTGCTCGAGGGCTGGGACATGTCCCACGGCCGGCCCCTGCTCGACGGCTGGATCCAGGGCAACAACTCCTGGATGACCAACGAACTGCTGCTCTACGCGGTCGTAGCCGCGATCGTCGGGGCCACGCCGTGGGTGATAGTCATCAGCCACGGGATCATCTATTCGATCATCATCGTCCTGACCGGCATGCTGGCGCTCGGCCCGACCAAGAACTGGCGCCGCAGCATCCTGGTGTGCGGGATGGTCGGCGCGATGCTGCTACCGGTGACGTACGAGACCACCGCCTGGATGATGCTCAGCGTCATCGATCACCTCGGCACTTCCATCCCGCTGATGATCATGCTGATGATCATCGATCGCAGGCGGCTGTCGTGGAAGCTGGGCTTCGTCACCTTCGGCGCCCTCACCTGGGCCATGACCTCCGACCACCTGGCCCTTTACGTCGGGGTGCTGCCGGTCGTGATCGTCTGCGGGTTGCGCGCCTATTTCCGTGCCGAAAATCGCCGCACCCATGTGGCCATCGCCATCGGGGCCCTCGCCGCCATCCCGGCCGACTGGCTGTTCAAGACCACCGTGGAACTCCTTGGCGGCGCAACGCGCAACAACCCGCCGGACGCCATCTTCGCCGATGTCGGGCACATGCCAGCGAACGTGTGGGAAACCGTACACGCCATAATGATTATTTTCGGCAGCGCGCTCTTCGGCCAATCCACGCAAAACTCCAAGACGGAATTGCTGCACCTGGCTGTACTGGCCACCGTCGTCGCCGGCTGGATCCTCGCGTTCCGCGCCATCAAGACTCTAGGCCTCGTCGACCAGACCATCATCACGGCCATCACCGTGAACATCCTTGCGTTCGCGTTCAGCCCGATGCCTGGGCCGTACTACACCGCGCACGAGATCCTTATCGTCGTCCCCTTCTCGGTCGCCCTGGCCGCGCGCCTGATCGTGCCCCGCCTCACGACGCTGCGGACACAAGCACCGGTCTATGCCGGGTTCGCTCTGGCCGTCGCCGTGCTGGGCTACACCCTGACCAAACCGGCTGTCCCCGATCCCACCATCGAGCTGACGCGCGCCCTTCAGCAGCAAAATCTGACCTACGGCCTGTCCGGCTTCTGGCAGGCCGCCAGCGTCACCGTGCAGAGCGGCAAGACCGTGGAGATCGTCTCGGTCTTGAACGACAGGCACGGCAACATCACCCCGTTTTGGCAGGTGATGCGGGACGACTGGTACGACCCCGCGCAGCACGACGCACGCTTTGTCATCTCAGACCGCAACGCCATGGCCAACACCAATGAGGACCTGAACGAGCAGCTGCTTCAGAAGGTCTTCGGAGCACCGCAACGCGCGTTCCACATCAAGCAGTTCGAGATCCGCGTCTACGACTACAACATCCTCACGAGACTGCCCCGCGAGAAGCTTCCCCACCAACTCCCGTGAAAGCCCGATAGTCGCGTAACTCGATCGCGTCGGCCTTGGCGAACTGCTTCTCCAGCATGGACCGCAATGGCCAGACGCCCATAAGGCGCATCGAAGAGTTGCGTGCCCAGATGCCCCACGTCCGCTTGGGCAGCATGCCGCGCACCCCGCCGGGCGGCAACTCCTGGCACTGCTTCACATAGGGCCGCATCTGCGAGTCGTATCCAGAGAGCGTGCCGGACGCCAGCTCACCGGCGAGGACATAGGCCCCGACCATGGCGAGGCTCGTGCCCAGGCCCGCGATCGGGGACGCGCAGTATGCGGCGTCGCCCACCAGCGCGACCCGCCCGTGTGTCCACCGATCCATGTGGACCTGGCCGATGGCATCGAAGTAGAAGTCGTCGGCGTCCCACATCTGCTCGAGGAGGCCGGGCGTGCGCCACGGTACCCCCTGAAAATGCCCGGCCACCAAGCGCTTCTGGGCGGCAACGTCGGCCCGGTCATAGTCGAGCGGCCCGGAACCGAAGGACAGCAACACTTTCGCCTTGCCGCCGGGCTCCGGGCGGATGCCGACGGCCTTGCGGTCCGGCGCGTTGTACATCTCGAACCAGTGGTCGAGGTCGCCCGGGTCACGGACGGTGTAGAAGGCGTTGTACGCGCCGAGGTGGCGCACGAAGCGCGACGGCGGGCCGAAGGCGAGGGTGCGCACGCCCGAGTGGATGCCGTCGGCGCCGATGACGTGGTCGAAGCGGCGGGCAGCGCCGGAGGCGAACCGGACGTCGACCCCGCTGGTGTCCTGCGACAGCTCGACGATGCGGTCGCCAAAGAGGTACTCCACGTCGTCCTTGGTGGCGTCGTAGAGGATCCGGGTCAGGTCCCCCTTGAGGATCTCGATCTCGGCGACGATGCCCTCGCCGCCGAACATGTCCGCGGGCATCCGGGCGACGTGGCGTCCGGCCGCGTCGACGTGGGCGAAGCCGCGCTCGTCGAGGCGGGTGGCGCGCACGGTCGGCATCAGGCCCATGTGCTCGACCACGATCCGCGCCACGCCGCGCAGGTCGACGGCCTGCCCGCCGGGGCGGATCCGCGGTGCTCGCTCCACGATCGTGGCTCGGATGCCGTATCGGTGAAGCCAGTGTGCGACGGCGGGGCCGGCGATGCTAGCCCCAGAGATCAGAACGTCCATGCGTACACCGTACATCGCTGCTTGCATAAAAGAAATTGGCTATGGTGTACTAGTACGGTGGCACCGTACCGGAGAATCGTCGAAGAGTTGAAACAGCGCATCGCCGAGGGCACCCTTCAACCCGGTGACCGCGTGCCGTCCGCACGGTCGATCGCGCGGGAGTGGGGTGTGGCCATCGCGACCGCGACCAAGGTGCTCGCCGCGCTCGGGCAGGAGGGTATGACACGCGCGGTGCCGGGCGTGGGCACTGTCGTTGTGGCCGCCGCCGCCGAGCCACGGAAGGCGGGCGAGCTGGGCAAGGAAAGGATCGTCGAAGCCGCCATCGGGATCGCCGATGCGGAAGGGCTTGACGCGCTTTCCATGCGCCGGGTCGCCACCCACCTCGGCGTGGCCACGATGTCGCTCTACCGCTACATACCCTCCAAGGAGGAGCTGGTCCTCCAGATGATCGACAGGGTACTGGGCGAGGAGCGCTTTCCCGACCAGGCGCCTGAGGGCTGGCGCGAAAGGCTGGAGCTAGCCGCACGTCTGCTGTGGACGGTCTTCCGCCGGCACCGATGGCTGGCCGGGGCGATGACCGTGTCACGGCCGCAGCTGCTGCCCAACGCGCTCGCGTATGCGGAGTGGGTGCTCGCGACCCTTGACGCCGTCGGCCTCGACGCGGGCGCTCGGCTTTACGTCCACATCACCATGTTCAGCTTCACTCGCGGGGTGGCGCTAAGCCTTGCCGAGGAGGCCGAGGCGGAGCAGGAGACGGGCATCGATGCCGACGAGTGGATGGAGATGCAGGCGCCCGCGCTGGAGGCGTTGACGCGAGGCGGCAACAGCGCGGTCGCCCGGCTGGCCGGGGCGGAAAGCTTCGACTTCGACCTCGAGGAGCTGTTCGAGTTCGGGCTGGCGCGGTTGCTCGATGGTGTGGAGGCGTGGCTGAACCGGCGCGGTTTGTGAGATAGACTCTCAAGGCCTCGTCGTGAGGTGCGGGTGAGGTCGCATGTCCCGGCCGGCCCTTCTCAGTCGCCCACCCAGGATGCGGCTTATGCGGTCGAACGTCGGGAGCGTGTCAAGGCGAATCCGGCGAGCAGCAGGGCGAGCACGCCCACACCCAGCGCGACCCAACCCAAAACGTTGTCCTTTCCGTTGGAGCCGGGCGCGGCGACCGTGGATGGTGGCGCGGACGGCGATGCGGACGGGTTTGGCGCGGGCAGGACCTTGAGGACGGGGGCAGGGTGCTCGAGCTCGGCGCCCTCCTTCGGCTCCTCGATCCAGCGGACCACGGCACCATCGGAGTACGTCTGCAACGCCTTGAACACCAACTGGTTGACGTTACTGGGAATCGGGCCCATCGACACCGGGAACTCCTGGAACTGCCCGGGTTTCACGGCGGCGTCGGCCGAGGCGGTCCAAGTGATCACGGAAACGGCCTCGGTGACCTGGGACCCGTGCATCTCGATCGGCTTGTCGAGCTTGCGCCTGCTGACCGCGACGGTCCATCCCGGGACGGGCATCGTGGACACCGAGGCGATCGGCGCGTTGTCCGGCAGGTTTACCTCAAGCTTGGTAGTGCTTGCGGTGTCGGACTCGTTGGGCACCCGGAACGCCACGCGCGTGTAGCTGCCTGCCACCGCCTCTTTGGGATTCACCGTCACGTGCGCGTAGGCGGGCGTTCCCACCACGAGTACGGCTATGAAGGCGAATGCGGCGATGAGTTTCCTCACGGAATGTCTCCCTCACTTGATCGGCACCGTAGCGGTGACGGTGTCCTGGTCTATCTCTGATGTGCGAAGGGTGAAGCGGAAAACCCAGTCCCCCGGCGTTGGCAGGGCGATGCTCCCGCTGGCGTGGTTGTCGGGGATTTTCAGCATGGGCACGTCGACCGGCTCGATTCCGGCCGCCGGGAGCGCCACGGTCACCCTCCACTCCTCCACCTTCTGCGGCAGGCCCTGAGGGGTGAACGCAAAAAGGTGAACGAGGTTGTCGCCGCGCGTGGCCGGGTCGATCTCGACCCGCAGCCGGAACTTCGGGCTCTCCAGCGTCGTGGTGTAAAGCTGCGCGGGCGGCGGCGCCTGCGCGATCGTCTCGGCCGTGCGCGCTGGCGTGGTCTGCGTCAGGGCCGCGGTCACGCCGAGGATGGCGGCGGCGATGGTCAGCTCGACGATGACGATCTTCCGGAGGGTGGCGGTCAGCAGCAGGCGCCGGGCCTGGCTCGCGGCGCCGATGAGCAGGCCGACCAGGGCGAGTTTGATGAGGATGTAACGGCCGTAGGTGGTGCCGACCAGAGCGGTCGGCGTGCCCACCTCGATCAGCGCCGACACCAGCCCGGCCAGCAGGACGACGGATACCGCCAAACCCGCCCAGCGCGACCAGATCGGCAGGATCGCCTCGCGCTCAGGCTGATCGGCGCGCCTGACCAGGAATAGGGCAAGCATCACGAGGCCGCCCAGCCACACGGACACCCCGCCGAGGTGCATCGCATCGACGACTATCGACACCGGTGCCACCGGTGAACCCGCCGGGTGCCCGGCCAGCGGCCAGGTCACCGCGCCGATCACGGCCAGCCCCAGGACGAGGACGCGGTCGGCCGGGCCGCCCGCGCCGTTGACCAGCGGGCGCAGCAGCACCGCCGCCACCGCTAGCACGGCCAGCCGCACGAGCAACACCACCCCGAAGCGGCTGGACATGACGTCGTCGAAACTATCCACATCGGACAGCCCGCCGCCGCTGGTGTAAGGCGCCTGGAGATAGAGGCTCACCACCGTCGACAGCGCGACAAGGCCCAACCCCAGCCACATCAAGCGCTTCGGGTCGCGCCGGTCAAGCCGCGCTGGCCACAGGAGGGTGAGCACGAGGACCGAGCCGACCAGCAGCGCCAGTCCGGCGTAGCCGA
>Ga0075431_100004195_pt1 | contig 14105 bp, 6 predicted proteins | sample RhiMetdeltSRZDD5_FD_75297 | JGI IMG/M metagenome (GOLD analysis project Ga0075431, IMG submission 75297) | Populus rhizosphere microbial communities from Tennessee, USA - Rhizosphere MetaG P. deltoides SRZDD5 | ecosystem: Host-associated > Plants > Roots > Rhizosphere > Soil | place: USA... | reverse complement strand
CTCGGCGGACGCCTGGACGCCACCAACGTGGTGGCACGGCCGGCGCTCAGTATCATTACGCCGATTGCCATCGACCATGCCGACAAGCTGGGCGATACGCTGGCCAAGATCGCCCGCGAGAAGGCCGGCATCCTCAAAGCAGGCGTGACGGCCGTCATCTCCGACCAGTCCGGCGAGGCGCTGGACGTCATCACGGCGCAGGCCAAGTCTCTGTCGACGCCGCTGTTCGTGTGGGGCAGCGACTATGAGGCCTTCGAGCAGCGCGGCCGGCTCGTCTATCAGAGCGCGGAGCGGCTGATGGACCTGCCGCTGCCGGCGCTGATGGGGCGCCACCAAATCACCAATGCCGGTACCGCGATCGCGGCTGCCCTGCACCTGAAGGCGCTCGGCCTCACCAACTCCGCTGCCATCGAGCGCGGCCTTGTCGAAGTGCGCTGGCCGGCGCGCATGCAGCCGCTGGCCGGCGGCCCGCTGGCACGACTGCTAACGCCCGGCTCCGAACTCTGGCTCGACGGCGGCCACAACCCGGCCGGTGGCCAGGCCATCGCGCAGACGCTCGCCGATATGGAGGAGCGCGCGCCCAAGCCGGTAGGCCTCGTCCTCGGCATGATGGGCAACAAGGACACAGCGCGCTTCCTTGCGCATTTCAGCGGCCTTGTCCGGCGGATCGCCACCGTGCCCATTGCGCATGCACCGGAGGCCGCGCACGATCCGGCCAAGCTGGCGGCCCTGGCCAGGGAGGCGGGATTCGCGGCTGCACCGGCTGCCGGCGTGGAGGACGCCATCTGCGATCTGCAGGAGGCTGAAGGCGGACCTATGCGCATCCTGATCAGCGGCTCCCTGTACCTTGCCGGCCAGGTGCTGGCCCTGCAAGAAGGCGTGCAGGCGCAGGCCAACTAGCGCACCGTGCCGCCAGTGTGCCTAGCGAACTCCGGCATCGAAGGAACACCACAACCAGACACTTCCTCGTGTGATTTCAGAATCGCGACGTTGCGCGCCAAACCAAGCCGCGACCGTTGGCGAATGGTCGAGCATCACACGCGACCCGCACACGCACATTCGGGGATCGCCCATGTCAGTCCAGGACACGCTCAAGCAGCCCTTTCCCTATTCGCTGCCCAAAGAGAAGATCAAGATCCTGCTGCTGGAGGGCATCTCCGAGGCGGCGGTGGCCGTGCTGCGCTCCGCCGGCTACACACAGATCGATCGGCGGGCCAAGGCCCTCGACGGTTCCGCGTTGCGCGCAGCGCTCGAAGGCGTGCGCATGCTCGGCATTCGCTCGGGCACGCAAATCACCGCCGGCGCCATCGACGGCAACCGCTCGGTGGTGGCGATCGGCTGCTTCTCCGTCGGCACCAACCAGATCGATCTCGCCGCCTGCCGCACCATGGGTATCCCAGTCTTCAACGCGCCGTTCTCCAACACGCGCTCGGTCGCCGAGCTGACCATGGCCGAGATCATCATGCTGATGCGGCGCATTTTTCCGAAGTCGCTGTCGGCACACGCCGGCGGCTGGGACAAGAGCGCGGTCGGCGCCAACGAGGTGCGCGGCAAGGTGCTGGGCATCGTCGGCTACGGCAACATCGGCAGCCAACTTGCTGTGATCGCCGAGGCGCTGGGCATGCGCGTCATCTACTATGATCACACCGACAAGCTGCGCCACGGCAACGTCGAGCCGGCCGACAGCCTCGACGAGTTGCTCGCCAAAGCCGATGTCGTGACCCTGCACGTACCCGAGACACCGGCGACCCAGGGCATGATTGGCGCGCGCGAGCTTGCCCGCATGAAGAAGGGCGCGATCTTCATCAACAACGCGCGCGGCAGCGTGGTGGACCTGGAGGCGCTCGCGGCCGCCCTGCAGGCCCAAGCGTTGTCTGGCGCGGCCGTCGATGTATTTCCGACCGAGCCGTCCTCCAATGCCGAGCCATTCCAAAGCCCCCTGCAGGGCCTCGACAACGTCATCCTGACGCCGCACGTCGGTGGCTCCACGCAAGAAGCCCAGGAGCGCATCGGCGCTGAGGTGGCGCGCAAGTTTGTCGAGTATTCCGACGTCGGCTCGACCACCGGCGCCGTCAACTTTCCCCAGGTGCAGCTGCCGCCGCGTCCGGCCGGCACGCGCTTCATCCAGGTGCAGCGCAATCTGCCGGGCGAACTCGGTCACCTCAACGAGGTGTTCGCGCGGCGCAAGGTCAACATCGCCGCGCAGCACTACCAGACCGATGGCGAGCTCGGCTACGTGGTGCTCGACGCCGACGGCCAGGTGCCCGATGCCGAGGACATCGTGCGCGAGATCCGCGGCCTACCGGGCACCATCCGCGCCCGCATGCTGTATCGGCGCTCTTGAAACGAAGAGGCCCCGGGATTTCTCCCGAGGCCTCGTTCAAACTCGCGCTGCCTGCAACTCAGATCGAGCCGTTGATCCAGTCGGCCAGCTGCTTTTTCTGCACCAGCGCACCGACCCGCTGGGCCGCGACCTTGCCGTCCTTGAAGATCATCAGCGTCGGCATGGCCTGGATGTGATACTTCTGCGTGACCGCCGGGTTGGCGTCGACGTCGAGCTTGACGATCTTCACCTTGCCTTTCATCTCGGCCGCCACCTGCTCGAGTGCCGGCGCCATCGCTTTGCATGGCCCGCACCAGTCGGCGAAAAAGTCGACCAGCACCGGCTCCGACGACTGCAGCACGTCCTTCTCGAAGCTTGCGTCCGAGACGACGACGGTCTCTCCAGGCATTGGCAGGTCTCCTTGTGGGGACGCCCTCGCGGGCAGAAATGTGTCGGCCGGAACGTAGGGACGCACCCCTCAGGCGTCAAGGCTGGCAGGATCGAGTTGCCAGAGCCTGTGTTGATAGGCATCGAGCGCGGCTTGCGGGATTTCCATGATACGCGGCCCATCCGTCCACAGAATCGCGGCCCGGACGGGCCTGCCCGCAAATATGCGGCCAACGCACAGCCGGTATGCTGCAAGTTGCAGTAGGTAAGCATCGGCAACGCGGTCGGGGGAGGCGGGCGGCGGCCGATTCGTTTTGTAGTCGACAATCAGCACGCAATCGCCGTCGCTGGCCAAGCGGTCGATCTTGCCGGTCAGGCGCAGCGCCGGTCCCTTGCCGTCCGGCCGCGGCACCTCAGCGGCGATCGCCACTTCGGCGCGGCTGTCAGGTCCGAACAGCACCGCGAACGCCGGCTCGCGCAGCACCGCCAGCGTCTCCGCCACGATGGCCTGGCGCGCCGCCCGCGGCAACGCTTGGCCGCGCACGGCGATGAACGCAGCGGCGGCCGACTGCCAGCTGGACTGCGGCTGCGTCGGCAGGTGCTCGAGCAAGGCGTGGATCAGCGTCCCGCGCAGGAAGCGGCTGTCGTCGGCCAGGGCGGTCGGACTGAGCGGCGGCGGCTCCGCATAACGCCGACGCGGCGCGTCTTTCGGCTCACCCTCCGCGTCGGTCTCCAGCGGCACGAGACGCGAGGGGCTGAGCGGCACGGTGAGCAGCGGCTCGGGTGGCGCCGCCCGTTTCGCCCACTCCGGCACCCGCATCGCACCGACGGCGCTTACGACTGCGCCCTTACCGGCAGCCGGCTTGGCCGTCTGTTTGCTCTCGATGCGCCAAACGGGACGCCCGTCGCGGCCGACGACTTCGCGCAGCTCGCCGTTCAAGCCATCCTTGATCAGGCGATACCAGCAGCTCGGCGACGGCGCACCCTGTGCGCTCTCGTACCCTGCCACGTACAGCCGATCGCGCGCGCGGGTGAGCGCCACGTAGAGAAGGCGGTTGCGCTCCTCGGCCTCGGCGCGCTCCGCATCTGCTTTCGCCAACTGCACGGCGGCAACCCTGCTTGTTCCCTTTACCGGCCAAAGGAACGGCGGCGGCAGGCCGGACGGCCGCGTCGCCTGCTCCAGCCGCAGCAGGCCTCCCGGCCGGCGGCCCGATCTCGTCGAGCAGGTATCCGGCAGGAACACGATCGGCGCCTCCAGCCCCTTGGCGCCATGCACGGTCATGACGCGGATCTCATCGCGGCCCTGCTCCATGTCGCGCTTGATCTCAGGCGCGCCTGCGCGCAGCCAGCCGAGAAATCCCAGCAAAGTCGGTGGCGCGCCGGCATCGTAGGTGAGCGCCTTGTTGAGGAACTCATCGAGCGGTTCGGCCGCCTCCGGCCCGAGCCGCTTCAGCATCGCCCCGCGCAGGCCTTCCCGATCCAGCAACCCGGCGTAGAACTCAAACGGAGGCACACGCTCGGCCCTGGCACGCCAGCCGCGCAGCCGCTCGGCTGCGGCATTGACAGCCGCGTCGCCGGCAGCAGTTGCAAGCAGAGCCTGCCACAGCGAACCCTTGCGCTTGGGTGCCAGCGCCAGCAGGTGATCGTCGTCGAGGCCGATCAGCGGCGACTTGAGCACCGCCGCCAACGCCAGGTCATCGTCGGGCAGGCAGATGAAGTCGCCAAGTGCCATCAGGTCCTGCACTGCGATCTGATCGATCAGCATCAAGCGGTCGGCGCCGGCCACCTTGATGCCGCGCGCCTTCAAGGTGGACACCATCACCGGCGCGAACGGTGCCCGCTTGCGCACCAGGATCAGAATGTCGCCGGCGCGGATCGGCCGTCCTTCGGAGGCCAGCACCGCCTTCGACTGCAACCAATGGTCGATCTCGCCGGCGATGCGCGTCGCCAGCCGCACCACCGGTGAGGACGCGCTCGTATCGTCGAGCGGCGACCAGGGCTCGCCACGCTCGACCGGCTCGGGCTTCTCGGTCGGCCATACCTCGATCAGCCCCGCCTGGCCGGCGCGATGCACCGCATGCCGGATAACCTCTGAGGCTGCGGTTAGACCCGGTGCGCGCACCGGGTCGGCAAAGATCCGGTCGACCGCCTGCAGCAACGGCGCCGCCGAGCGGAACGACAGCGTGAGAGGAACGTTGCGCCATGGCAACCCGGCCCGGCCGGCGTGCTCGGCAAACGCCTTGCCAACGTCGGCGAACATATGCGGGGCGGCGCCCTGAAAGCCGTAGATCGATTGCTTCTCGTCGCCGACCGCAAATAGCGTGCGCGTCACCTCGCGGGCCCCGGTGCCGGAGAAGAATTCCTCGGCCAGCGCACGCACCACCTGCCACTGCACCGGGCTCGTATCCTGCGCCTCGTCGACCAGGATGTGGTCGAGGCCGCCGTCCAGCTTGTAGAGCACCCATTCGACCGCAGCCGATGTGCCGAGCAGGCTCGATGCCCGCATGATCAGGTCGTCGAAATCGAGCGCCGCGCGCCGCGCCTTGGCCTGCGCGTATCGCTGCATGACGGCATGGCCCAGCCGGAGCAGCGCCAGCGCAGCATCCAGGAGCACCAGTCGATTGCGCTCAGCATGCAGAGCGGCAAAGCGGTCCCGCGCCCGCGCCAGCAGCGGCTCCACGTCCGGGTGCGCGGCTGCCAACGGCTTGGTCATCATCGACTTGCGCGGCTCGCCCTGCGCGGTGAGGAACGCATCCTGCAATGCCTCGATGCGCCGCGCCGCGCCACTCGCCTTGCGGGCGGTCGACAGATGCGCGGCGATCTTGATGTCGGTGGCGCTGCCGGAGGCGAGCACGCCCTGCGCACGCGTCAGCTCGGCCTTGGACAGCAGTCCATCGAGCTGTTGGGTGACGTCCTCCAGACTGGCGCTTGCATCAAGGCCGAGGGTCACGCGGTAGATCGCCTGCGCGCCCGCGAAGTCGCCAGCCGCCTCTTCATCGAGGCGCACGGCCGCCGCCAACCAGTCGCGCTCGCGCAGGGCCTCGGCCAGCAAGACGTCGAAGTCGCCCTCAGTTGCAAAGCCGATGGCCGACTGCAGCGCCTTGGCAATTGGCGATTTGGCCTTGCAGGTCGCTTCGGTCAGCACCTCGTCGATTGCCTCCCGCAGCAGGGCGTTGCGCTCCTGGTCGTCGAGAATGGCAAAGCCCGGCGCCACGCCGGCCTCCAGCGGGAAGCGCTGCAGCAGCCGCTCGCAGAACGCGTGGATGGTCTGCACCTTGAGGCCGCCCGGCGTCTCGATGGCGATGGCGAACAGCTGGCGCGCGCGCTGCATCTCGTCCCAGGTCGGCTCGCGGTCGAGCAAATCACGCAGCTTGCCCTGCAGCGCACGATCCGATGCCGTCACCCAGCCGGCCAGGTGATCGAACACGCGCTTCGACATCTCGGCCGCCGCAGCCTTGGTGTAGGTCAGCGCCAGGATGCGCTCCGGCGCGGTGTCGGCCAGCAGCAGCCGCAGCACGCGCATCGTCAGCACGTGCGTCTTGCCGGTGCCCGCGTTGGCGCTCACCCATGCCGAGGAGCCGGGATCGGCGGCCGCGCCCTGATTGCGTCGCGTCGCGTCGAGAACCGTGTCCGTCCTATTCCAGTTGAACAGGCTTATCATGGGCTAGCGTCCTCCGCGTCGGCCAGACTTTCGACCGACCATTCAGCGACCCGCGCCAGATGCGCGTAGTCGTCGTAGTCGTAGCGGAAGCGCGGACGGCGCACGGCGCGATAAGGCGTCGCCGCAATATCGAACAGGGCGATCAGACGCAGCAGGCCTGCGCGGGCGGCATCGGCGCTGGCAGCAACGTCATCGACGTCGACATCGAAGTCGCAGCCTGGCGGCTCGCCGCCCGACGTCGAGATGTAGCGCAGCAGGGCGACGCGACCGGCCGCGATGCCCGTGAACCCGCCGGCAGCGGCAATCGCCGCTTCCAGGGGCAGCTGCGGCGCCTCGCCGGACTTGGCGCGACCCACCAGCGTCTTCAGGTTGGCACCCGACTTGTAGTCGGTGATGAGGATGTCGCCGTCGCCGGTATCGATGCGGTCGGCGCGCGCCTTCAGAGTAAAAGCTCCACCCGGCCCCTCCAGCGGCAGCGCACCTTCGACCTCGGCATGCGAGCGGCGGATGGCGGCACGCCGCCCGGGCTCGGTCTCCGCGAACCAGCCGGCGAAGCGCGCAAAGCGCGGCGCCCAGAACGCGGCAACACGCGGCGAGCCGGTGAAGTCGGCCAGCGCGGCTTGCGCGCACTGCATCAGCTCGCCCTGCACGTCCTTCGGCAGCCGCTCGGGGTTGGCCAGCGCGAAGCGGCCGAGCGCCTCGTGCACGATCTGGCCGCGCAGCGCCGCATCCGGCTCGCGGCCGAGGACCGGCAGCGCCTCCAGGCCAAGAATGCGCTCGGCGAAGATGGCGTAGGGATTGGCGATCCACTTCTCGATGGTGGTCACGCTGAGCTGGCGCGGCCGCAATGCCAGCGCGGGGCGCGGCTCCGGTGCCCTTACGGGAGTGGGCGGCCCATCGATATGGTTGCGTGCTTGCGCCCAGGCAAGCCACGGCTCGCTCGCGGCCGTCGTCTGGCTCAGCCCCGCCAGCAGCGCCTGCAGACGCAGCAGCCAGCGCGAGGCGACCGTCGGCACACCATCGATCTTGGCGGCGCGCGTGAGATAGACGCGCTCGGCGCCGAGCAGCGACACGAAGGCATGCGCTTCCTCGCCGATGCGTTCTTCCGGGGCCGGCAGCCCGAGCGCTTGCCGCATGGGCCGGTTGAGCCAGGGCCCAGGATCGGCAGGCTGCGGCCAGGTGGCTTCGTTAAGCGCGCCGAGAATGACGACATCAGGCTGCTGCAGGCGCGCCTCGAACGTGTCCCAGATGAAGATGCGCGGGTGCGTGGCCGCGGCGGGGCGGATGCTCTTGTCGGCCACCAGGGCACGATAGAACTCGGCGTAGTCGGCCGCCTGCATGGATGGTGCGGCGGCGCGTTCATCGAGCAGGCTGGCAAAGAACTTGGCCGCCCATTCGCCTTCCGTGTCCCGCCACAGCGACTGGCTGCCGGCCGCGAGCGCCGTCGCCGTCTCTACGTGCGCGCGCGCCAGATCGTGCAGGCTGCGTTTGGCGGACGAGGCCAACAGCTTGCTTAAGGGCTGGAAGGCCGCCTCAAGCGCGGCCACCAACTGACGCGCTGCCTCGATGTCCACCCGCTGCAGACGCCGCACCGCGCGATGCCGCCGGCGTCCGAAACTCACATCGCCTTCGACACTGTCGAGCGCCGCCGAGATGCCGGCGAGCCCCTTGCCGAAGTAGGGTGCGCGGAACACCATCAGTTCCAGCGTGCGAGCGCCGCGCCGAACGTCGGTGGTGCTCATGCCGGGCCGGCATAGGCGGTGCTTGAGCAGGCTCATGGTGGCGAGCGGCGCGAATTCGCGACCCGCCGCCTCGGCCATCAGGTCGAGGAAGGTGCCGATCTCGGTCTTGGCGAACGCAGTGCCTGCCGCAGGGGTGGCATGCACCTGCCAAGTCTGCAGCCGGGCCGCCACGCGCCGTGCCAGCGCCGGATCGGGCGATACCAGGGCGGCCGTACGGCCGGGTGTCTCCACGGCCTGGCGCAGGATCAGGGCGATGGCTTCGGCCTCGTCCTCGCCGTTGGCCGCCTCCAGGATCGCGACGCCGGACAAGGCCGCATCCATGTCGCGCTTGTTCGCGGCAGCGACGAACCGGTGCCATCGCTGCGTCGTGCCGGCCGGCCGCATCGCTTCGCTGGTCAGCGCGGCGCGTGCCTTGTGCGCCGTTGACGGCGCCGTGCCCGGCAGCGGCAGCACCTGGTCGCGGGCGATGCCGAGCGCACTGAGGAGCTTGGCCATACCGAACTGTGGGTGCTCCGGATGGGTGGGCGCGATAGCACTCCAGCTGTCGGCATCGAGCGACTGGTCGAGCGCGGGCAGAACGACAGCGCCGTTCTCCAGTGCGAGCACCGCCTGCATCAACTCCAGTGTCACCGGATCGGCGCCCGTCACACCGGCCACGATCACCGGCGCCTTGGGCGGCTGCGCCTGCAGCCGCGCCACCTCGGCACGCAGCAGCCGATGGCGGTGCTCGACCGGGGAGGCAAGCCGCTGCTCGGCGAGATGGGCCGGCCAGAACTGGGTGACGATCTTCAGAAATTGCAGCGTGCGCGCCCAATGCTCGGAGAAATCCTCGGGTACCAACTGGGCGAGGCGTTCCGGGCTGACATTCTCCGCCTCGAGCGTGTCCATCAGCCGAGCCAGCTCCTTGGCGAGCCGCGCGGCTTGCGCAGGGGTGGTAGCCCCTGCCCCGGCATGGCCCTCCATATCGCCGTCGCGTCCGCTGTCTGCGGGTTGCGCGGCCGCCCACCTCAGCACCAGCTCGGTAAGCACCAGGTGACGATCGAGCCTGCTGATCAGGCGCGCCACGCCGGGCTCGGCTCCGGCAGCAAAGTCCTCGACGCCGGCGATCAGGTCGAGATCCTCCGAGCCTTCCGCCACCGCCTTGAGCCGTGGCAGCAGGATGGCCGCGCCGTCGCAGGCGCGCAGAAACGCCTCCTGCAGCGCTCGCGTCAGCCGCCGCGTCGGCAGCAGCAGCGTGGCCTCGGCCAGCTGCAATGGAGCGGGGCGCTTGCCGCCCGGCGCCGGCAGATCACCAGCCAGCAAAGCGCGCGCCAGCGCCGTCAGGAACGGCGTGCCGGCTGCAACCGTGTAGATGCGTGGGGCCACCCGCCACCCCCTTCGTTCAGTTCAGGCCTCTACCCCTTGCAGGCAAGACTCGGCCTGCGCGAGAGCCTCCGGCGTGCCGACGTGCATCCAGGTGCCGTCCATGCGCATGCCATACGCGCGGCCGGCCTCGATCGCCCGGCTCCACAGCAGGTTGAGCGAGAACGCGCCATCCGGTGCGCCCTCGAACAGGCGCGGATGGGCGATCGACACGCCCGTGAAAGCGAACGGCACAAGCTCCTGCTCCTTGCGGCGGCGGATGCGGCCGTCACTGGCGAAGGCGAAATCGCCGCGCCCCTGATAGCCGTGGCTGGCCGACACCAGCGCCAGCATCATGAGACAATCCATGCGCGCATCGTCCCATGCATTCATCAGGCGCGCCAGATTGGAGCCGATGCCCTCGATCCACACCGAGTCGGAGTTGTGGATCAGGAACGGCCCGGCACCCAGCAACGGCAAGGCCTTGCGCACGCCGCCGCCCGTCTCGAGGCGAGCTGCACGCTCGTTGGAAATGGCGATGACGGGCGCGCGGCGACCTTGCACGTGCTGCTCGATCTGGTCGGCCATGTGATGCACGTTGACGACGGCGCGCTTCACGCCGGCCGCCGCCAGCCGGTCGAGCACATGATCAAGCAGCGGCTTGCCGGCCAGAGGCACCAGTGGCTTCGGCACCATGCCGTTGGCCGGCGCCATGCGCGTGCCGAGGCCCGCGCTCAGCACCATGGCCGTCTCCAGGACGGCGAACCCGCCCCCCGAACTCACCCCCATGTTCACCCCCTATGCCGGCAGCGCGCCGGTGCGCGTCTGAGCCGGGAAATACCGATCGTACCACGCCGCCAGCTTGGCCAGCCGCGGATTGCGCAGGTTGCGCTCCACATAGCCCCAGATGCGCGGCAGGTGGGCCAGATACTGCGCCTTGCCGTCGCGACGTGACAACCGCACGAAAATGCCAAGGATCTTGGTATTTCTCTGTGCACCAAGCGCGGCATAGGCGAACTTGAACGCGTCCGCGTCGAATGCCGGATCGGCCTTGGCCGCTTCGCCCAGGTAGTGCTCCAACAGCCGCGCTTCCAATGCCTCGGGCACGTCGACCCGCGCATCCTGCAGCAGCGACGCCAGGTCGTAGCCCCCCGAGCCGCGCTGCGCGTCCTGAAAGTCGATGATGCCGACACGCGCAAGCCCGCTGCGACCCGGCAACCACAGCAAGTTCGGCGAATGGAAATCGCGCAGCACGCAATGCGGAGGCTCCTGCCGCAGGTGGTCGAACACCGCGCCCCACAGCGCCAGGAACTCGGCCCGCGCCGCCGGCGCAGCAGGCTCGCCGTACAGGGCCGGCCAGTACCAGTCGAGCAGCAATTCCACCTCAATTTGCATGGCGCCGCGGTCGTAGGAGGGAATCGCATAGTTGCTGCCATCGGGGAGTGGCAGTTGCCGCGGCGCCGGCACGGTGCGCAACTTGACGAGCACATCGACGGCGCCGCGCCACAGCTCCTCCTGCAGCCCTGCATCGCGCGCCACCTCGGCGCTGTACACGCGCTCGCCCAGGTCCTCGATCAGCATCAGCCCGGCCTCGAGGTCCTCGGCCAGAATCTCAGGCGCGCTCAACCCGGCCCCGCGCAGCGCCCGGCCGATGGCCGAGAACGGGCGCACATCCTCGGCCAGATGCGCGATGCGGCTGTAGGGCAGGCCATCGCGAACCGGCGGGCCGTCCGGCTGCCGCGGCGCGTCCATCAGCAGCGCCGTTGCGTGCGAAGCAAACAGGCGTGCATAGCTGCGCGTCGAGGCGTCGCCCTGCAGGTAGGCAAGGCGGGCGTCGGCCCAGTCAGGTAGGCCGGCCAGGAAGCGCATCACCTGGCCGACCCGGCGCACGCGTCCCGCCGCGGTGCCGAACCCGCGCAGGCTCACGCGCCGCAGGCCCGCGTCCGCGCTCTCCGCCAGAGTGATCTCAAACCGGTTTTCCGGCAGCAGGCCCGGCGCGCGCTCCGGCCATTCGACGACCACGGCGCCCGTCTCGAGCGCTTCATCGATGCCGAGTTCGACCGCCTCCTCCGCCGAGCCCAGGCGGTAGAAATCGAAGTGTGCCACGGGCAGGCGGCGTGTCGCGTACTCCTGTCGCAGCGAGAAGGTCGGGCTCGGCACTTCGGCCGACGGGTCCTCCAGCAGCGCGGCAATTAGGCCTCGCGCCAGCGCCGTCTTGCCGGCTCCGAGGTCGCCGCTGAGCGCGATGGCATCGCCGGGCCTGATCTTGAGCGCCAGCAACTGGCCCAGGCGCACGACGCCGGCCTCGTCCAACTCCGAGGTCACAACAAGGCTCATGCGTGTTCGGCCTGCTCAGCCTGCTCAGTAGGCTCCGTGCGGCGCAAGCCGCTCTCGGGAAAGCGCACCGTCACGCGCGTGCCGCGGCCGGGTTCCGACTCGAGCGACATGCTGCCGCCGTGCAGCTCGACCAGGCTCTTGACGATCGACAGGCCGAGCCCGGCGCCACGGTGCTTGGAGCCCTGGCTGCGACTTTCAAACCGTTCGAGCACGCGCTGCTGCTGTTCCTTGGGAATGCCCACACCCTGGTCCTCGACTGCGAACGCCATCATGCCGGCCTCGCGCCACGCACTGATGCTGATGGTGTCGGAGGGCTTCGAGAAGCCGATGGCGTTGGAGAGCAGATTGTACAGCACCTGCCGCACCCTGGCCTCGTCGGCTACGAATTCGTCTGCATCCTGGGCAACGCGGATGTCGAGATTTAGGCGGGCCCGGTTGGCGCGGTCGCGCACACCCAACACCGCGGTCTCGACCACCGAGGCCACGCGCACCGGCGCCAGCTTCAGCTCCAGGGCACCAGCATCCATGGTGGCCAGGTCTAGGATATCGTTGATGATGGCAAGCAGGGTGCGCGAGGAGGCCGAAATATCGTTCAGGTATTCGCGCTGCTTGCTGTTCAGATCCCCGGTGCGGGGGTTCGACAGCAGCTCGCTGAAACCGATGATGTTGGTGAGCGGCGTTCTGAGCTCATAGGACACGTGGCTGATGAAGTGGTTCTTCAGCCGGTCGGCCGCTACCAGCGCATCGTTGCGCTCAAGTAGGGTCTGCTCGTAGCGCTTGGTGTCGGTGACGTCGACAAAGGTGATGAGCGTCGCCCCGTCCGGCAGCGGCGATACCGCGAAGTCGATCTCGCTCTGGTCGGGGCGTGTCATCTGCCCGGCCACCTGCTGACGGCGATCCGAGATGCCGGTCACCGCGCGGCTGATGCGCGCCCAGGTCGGCAGGTCGTCGTAGAGCGCGTTGCAGGCGCCGATGATCTCGTCGATGTGCGGGCCTTCGCCGAGCGTGCTGCGCGACAGGCGCCAGATCTGCGCGAAGGCCGAGTTGAAGATCTTGAGGCGCCCATCGGTGGCGAACACGGCGACGCCTTCCTTTAGGCTGTCGAGGGTCTCGCGCTGCGCATCGATCATGGCATTGTAACGGCTCTCCAGCGCGAACCGCTCGGTGGCGTCATCGTACAGGTAGGTGAGGCCGCCATCGGGCCGCTGCGCCGACACCACGTGGATGGTGCGGCCGTCGAGCAGGTGCCACCAGTCCTCGTATTCCGTGCCAGTCTTGTAGCCGGCCAGCAGCTTGGCCTTCCAGTCGCGATAGTTGCCGACCTCGGGCAGCTTTGACAGCTCGCGCAGCCGGTCCAGGACCTCGCTGTCGGAGGGCTTGGTGGCCAGCCAGTGCGGGTCGAGCAGCCACAGCTTGCGATAGGCCTCGTTGAAGAACGTCAGGCGCTGGTCGGGGCCGAAGATGGCAACGCCGGTTGCAACGCGGTCGAGCGTGCGCTCATAGGCCGCTACGTGGCGGACCAGCTCGCCCTGTGCGGTTTCCAGCGCCGCCACGTCGATGGCCGCGCCAACCCTGGCGCCCTCCAGCGGCAGCACCACCACGTCGTGTGCCTTGCGCGCACCGCCGCTGATCAGGTGTACGCGTTCGCGATACGGCGTGCCCTTGGCGAGCGCCGTCTGCACGGCTTCGCGCTGGCGCGCCTCGAGCAGCTCGATCTGGCGCTCGCGCACCTCCTTGTCGTCGCGCGCCTCGACCGCCTTCACGTAGGCATCGTTGACCCACTCGATGCGGCCGTCCGAATTGCGGAACCACACCGGCAGCGGCAGCGAATTGAGCAACGTGCGGCCGGCCAGCGTATCGCGCACCAGCAGGCGGTGTTGCTCCAGGATCTTGGCCAGGTCGCGCTTGCGCCCGGCGACCTCGCGCAGCCGCAGGATGGCCCGACCGCCGGTCGCCCGCCCATCTGCTTCGACGTGGCCGCCCGTTGCAGTCTTGAGCAGGAGCGTGAAAGGCCGACCTTCGGCGAACAGGCCGTCCAATCCTTTCTTCAGTTCCTGCGCCGAGGCGACATCGAGCCATCGGCCGAACTTCAGGAACTCGCCATCGTCCTCCGGCAGGCCGGCGATGCCGGCCAGCGTGTGCGTCATGACGCGCACGCCCTGGCCCTGGTCCCAGAACACCAGCACCTGCGGCTCGGCCTTGATGATGGCTTCGGCGGTCAGCAGATTGCGGCGCAGCTCGGCGACCTCGTCGACGGCACCACCCTGCGCGCCACCCTGGCGGCTGACGCGCCGCATGAGCATGGCGCCTGCCA
>Ga0075431_100004194_pt1 | contig 14106 bp, 14 predicted proteins | sample RhiMetdeltSRZDD5_FD_75297 | JGI IMG/M metagenome (GOLD analysis project Ga0075431, IMG submission 75297) | Populus rhizosphere microbial communities from Tennessee, USA - Rhizosphere MetaG P. deltoides SRZDD5 | ecosystem: Host-associated > Plants > Roots > Rhizosphere > Soil | place: USA... | reverse complement strand
CAATCACGGGGATCATCACGCGCAGCGGTCCCGTGTGTCCGGAAGCGCCCGCCAAAATTCGAGGCGCGCCACGGCAGGTGCTCTGTCGGCACTCAAATCCGAGAACAAGAGCGACCCATCTCATGATTCCTGCCGTAAAAGCGAAGCTTCTCGAAGGCAAGAAGGGTCTCATCATCGGCATCGCCAATGAGGATTCCATCGCCTGGGGCTGCGCCAAAGCCTTTCGAGCGTTCGGGGCGGAGCTGGCGGTGACCTATCTCAACGACAAGGCGAAGAAATACGTCGAGCCGCTCGCCCGCGAGCTTCAGGCCCCGATCATGATGCCGCTCGACGTGCGCACGCCCGGCCAGATGGAGGCGGTATTCGAGCGCATCGGCAAGGATTGGGGCAAACTCGACTTTGTCGTGCACTCCATCGCCTTCTCGCCAAAGGACGCGCTGCAGGGACGAGTCGTCGACGTGTCGCGGGATGGTTTTCTCACCACCATGGACGTGTCCTGCTGGTCGTTCATTCGTACGGCGCATCTGGCGGAGCCGCTGATGCGCAAAGGCGGCACCCTTTTTACGATGACCTATTACGGCAGCCAGATGGTCGTCAAAAACTACAACATCATGGGCGTCGCCAAAGCCGCGCTCGAGAGCGCGGTCCGCTATATCGCGGCCGAGCTCGGACCGAAAGGCATCCGCGTGCACGCCATCTCTCCCGGGCCGCTCGCGACGCGGGCCGCTTCCGGCATCCCCGAGTTCGACGCCTTGCTCGACAAGGCAAAAGCGAAGGCGCCCGCCCGCAGCCTGGTCAGCATCGAGGACGTTGGCGCGGCCACCGCTTTCCTGGCGCACGACGCCGCCCGCCTCATCACCGGCGAAACGCTCTATATCGACGGCGGCTACCACATCATCGACTAGATCGCCCCCCCGATGCGGCGCAGTGCGAAATTGCGTCGCTGCCAGCCTGCAAGATTTTCTTTCTGGGAGAATAGTGTCATGGCACCGAAACCGACGACGGACAGCGGCACCAAGATGAAGCGCAAGGATTACGAGAAGGAGATGCACAAGCTGCAGGTGCAGCTTTGTCATCTGCAGGATTGGGTCAAGGACAAGGGCGCGCGGATCATTCTCGTCTTCGAGGGACGCGATGCCGCCGGCAAGGGCGGGACCATCAAGGCCATCACCGAGAGGGTGAGCCCGCGGGTATTTCGCATTGTGGCGCTGCCGAGCCCCTCCGACCGCGAAAAGTCGCAAATGTTCATGCAGCGTTACATCGACAAATTTCCGGCGGCGGGGGAAATCATCATCTTCGATCGCAGCTGGTACAACCGCGCGGGCGTCGAATACGTCATGGGATTCTGCACCGATCAGCAGCATCAGCGTTTCCTGGAGCGGTGCCCGGAGATCGAAAGATACATCGTCGATGCCGGCATCCTGCTGATCAAGATCTGGCTCGAGGTCGGCCAGGACGAGCAGGAACGGCGGTTTACGGCCCGCATCAACGACCCGCTGCGGCAGTGGAAGCTGAGCCCGATGGATATCGAATCGTACGGGCGCTGGTATGACTACTCGCGGGCGCGCGACATGATGCTGAAAGCGACCGACACCAAGCATGCGCCGTGGCATATCGTGCGCTCCGACGACAAGCGGCGGGCGCGGCTCAACTGCATCTCCCACATCCTGAGGATGATCCCGTTCAAGGAGGTGTCGCGGGCGAAGGTCAAGCTGCCGAAGCGATCGAACAAGCACAAATACGACGATCAGGTGACCTTGAAGGGAATGAAGTTCGTCGCCGAGAAGTATTGATGCGGAGCGGTGCTGCGAAGAGATGCGCCACGGCTCCGGCGCTGCGGCCAGGTGAAACAAGGGCGAGTCCGCCGACAGAACCACGATGTCCCTCGACCGGCTGATCAACATTCTGGTCACCATCACGCTGATCGAGATGATGGTGCTGATCGGGTTGCGGGTGACGTTTGCCGAGATCGTGGCCACCGTCCGGGACTGGCGGCTGGTCGCACGGGCCGCGGCGGCCAACTACCTGTTCGTCCCGCTCGTGGCGATCGCGTTGCTCATCGGGTTCGATGTCAGCCCGGCGGTGGCCGCCGGCTTTCTCATTCTCGCGGTCTGCCCCGGGGCGCCCTTCGGCCCGCCGTTTGCCGGAATTGCACGAGCGAACGTGCCGGTGGCGGTCGGTCTGATGGTGGTTCTGGCGGGATCATCGGCGATCCTTTCGCCGCTGCTGTTGCGCCTGCTGCTGCCATGGGTGTCGGGCGGCGAGGTGCCGAGCGTCGATTTGATCGGAATGGTCGGCGCCCTGTTTCTCACCCAGCTGCTGCCTTTGCTGCTCGGGCTCGTGGTCAGGCACTGGCGTCCGCGGCTTGCCGAGCGCCTGCTGAGCCCGTTCGAGCTCGTCAGCAAGATCTTGAGCCTGAGCGTGGCAGGACTCATCCTGGCCACCCAGTTCCGCATGCTGAGCGAGATTCGAATCAGGGGCTTCGTCGGCATGTTGGTCCTGCTGGCAGCGACCCTCGCGATCGGCTGGCTGGCCGGCGGACCCGGGCGCGACCGCCGCAAGACCATGGCGCTGACCACCGCGCTGCGAAACGTCGGTGTCGGGTTGGTGATCGTGACCGGAAATTTCGCCGGGACGCCTGCGGTGTCGGCCGCCTTGGCCTATGGGATCGTCGAGGTCGCCGGCGCGCTGTTGCTGGCGTTGTGGTGGGGCCGACGGGAGACGATGCCGGGTTTGTCGGGCCGGCCGACGACAACGTCTCGAAATTGAGCTTGCCGCAGATGACGGCCGCCGAGGCGCGTCGGCAAGAGCTCGGTCGGGCTGAGACATGGCGCGGCGCGCGCGCGGCCTCGATCGTTCGCGGCACCCCGGCGCCGAAGCTGAATGGAAACGGGGCGGAGCGCGGCGATTGGCTTCACCGGAAGCCGGCGCGGTAATAGGCAGCCAAGCCGTTGATTTCGGCCGGCGTGAGCCTCGCCGCAATCGTCCTCATTCGTGCGTAGACGTCGTTTCGCCGCTCGCCCATCGCATACAGTTGCAGTTGCCGGACGAGATATTCCTGGCCCTGCTCGGCGAGGATCGGCGTCTCGATCGGCCCACCGGAACCCGGCCGGTGACACGACGCGCACGGCGGCAGGCCGCGGTTGGGATCGCCGAGCTCGATCAGCCGCACAATCGCGGGATTCGGGTCGGCGAGCGTTGTCGGGTTCGGATTCCGCTTGGGCTGTCCGGCGTAGTATGCGGCCAGATCCGCGATGACGGACTCATCCAATCCCTTTGCGATCCCGCTCATCAGCGGATTCACGCGGCTGCCCGTGCGATAGTCGTAGAGCTGCTTGTAGATGGCGGCGCCGGACTGGCCGTTGAGATGCGGGTTCACTGGATCGGCGGATATGCCGTGCTCGCCATGGCAAGCCACGCACAGCTCCATCACCTTGGCGCGGCCGCGCTCGGTATTCGCGTTCGCGAGCACCTGAAGAATCTGCGGGGTCCAGGTCACCTGCGACACCGGCGACGGGGGCGCACGGTCGAACGGCTGGGGCTGGGCGGGCGAGCCCGGAAGGATTCCGATCGCACGGCAAATGGCGGTGAAGGCGTCCAGTCCGGCGCTGCGACCCTGCACGACCGGAATGAAGATCATTCCCAACAGCACGCCGACCAGGAGGATGCCGACAACGACAATGCTCGCCCAGATGCGCCAGGGTTGGTCGAGAGGTTTGGAATCGGCCATCGTGCGCTCCTACTCGACCCGATGCACGATGGCGCTCGGCGACGGCTCGATGAAGAATTGAGCAATCGGGTAGCCGTAGGCGGCCAGCATCAGCACCAGCACGAGCACGTTCCAGAGCCCAAATCCGTTGAGCGCCGCCGGCACCTGCCGCGGCGGATGGATGGCCAGGGCGTAGAGCGGCCGCTCGATCGCCGTGGTTCGGCTCTGCTGCAGGAGGAGCAGATTGCGCACGAACAGGAGCGCGGACGCCAGCAGGATCACACCGCCGACCAATGAGACCGTCACCCAGGGTCCCCAGCCGGCGATGATCGGATCGGAATAGTTGAAATTGGCGACCCGCCGCCATTGCCCCTGCAGACCCAGCCAGTGCCACGGCAGCGTCATGACCATCATGCCGACGAACCAGAGCCAAAGCTGCAGCCGCAGCGGGGCGAGCGAGGCGTAGTCCCGTCCGGTCAGCCGCGGCCAGATTTCGTAGGCGATCGCAAAATACATGATCACGACCGAGCCGCCGAAGATCAGGTGAAAGTGCGCGGTGACCCATGCGGTGTTGTGCACCATCGCGTTCATGCCATAGCTCATGTTCACGAGCCCGCCGCCACCGCCAAAACCCAGCATGATGAAGGCAAGGCCGGTCGCCAGGACCATGGGCCGGTCCCACGGCAGCGCGCCGATCCAGCCGAACAGGCCGCGCCCTCCGCGCAGGCGGCCGGCGACTTCCATGGAGGCGGTGATGGTGAAGACCGTCAGCAGCGTCGGCACGGCCACGAACGCGGTGAGCAGCATCTGAATGAACTTGAACGCGTTGCCGTGTTCGGGGTCCATGAACAGGTGATGCATCCCGACCGGCAGGCTGTAGAGCAGGAATAGAACGAACGTGAGCCGGCCCATCGTATCGCTGTAGAGCCGTCCGCCGGCCGCGCGCGGGACCATGGTGTAGAAGGCGATATAGGCCGGCAGCAGCCAGAAATAGACGATGGCGTGCAACGTCCATGAGAACAGCGTCCGTGCCAGACCGGCGTCCACGGTCTGGACGAAGCCCAACGCGGCCGGGATGACCTGGAACAGCAGCTCGGCTGCGACCCCGACCGTCGTCCACAGCCACAGCACCGCATTGGCGACCGTGCCGTACATCGCCAGCGGCACCGGAACGCCCGGATTCTCGCGTTTCCATTCCGTCATCGCGACGATCATGAGAACGCACCAGATCCAGGAGCCGACCACGACCAGCACCAGGCCGATGTAGAAGAACGCACTGCCCATCAGCGGCGGATAGAACGTGTAGAGGACCGCCGCGCCCCCCGAGAGGATCGTCACCACCGCCATGAGCGTGCCGGCAAGCGCGAGCCAGTAGCCGAGCCAGGCCCACGCTCTTCCCGGCAATGGGCGCGCCAGCGCCGTCACCGCGACGAAGTAGCCGAAGCCCATGATGAAGAAGGTCGTGAGCACGTAGGCCATCGCCGTGCCGTGGGCGGTGACCGACATGAAATAGGCCCCCGGCGTGCCGATATTCGCGCCCAGCGGGCTCTCACCCACATCTGCCAGGTGCCGAGAACGGCCGCGACCAGGAAAGCCGCAAACGCCACCCAGAAATGGGCCAGGCACAGCCGCTCAACGTTGCGCACAGGAAACCCTCCCGTCCGACCCGGGGCGAAACTCGTTCTCGGGCAGGACCTGAACCACCGCCCACATCTCGCTGTGGCCCAGTCCGCAATATTCGTGGCACGGCATAAGCAGATCGCCTGTGCGCGTGAACACCGTGTGGACCTGGGCGACGTAGCCGGGCACGACCATCGTGTTCACGTTGGTGCCGGTGACCAGGATGCCGTGGATGACGTCGGGCGACGCAAAGCGCAGTGTCACGCGCTTGCCGTGCGGCACCGCAATGCAGCGCGGGAGAAAAGCGAACTGGGTGGCGACGATCCGCGCCGTCACGATGCCGTCGGCGCCGACCGTGGTGCCCAGATTGTGCTCGGCGAACTCCCCGGTCAGGTGCAGCGTCTTCGGATCGATGCGCTCGACGTTGCTGGGCGGGTTCATGCCCATCGACACCGCGGTATAGACCACGACGCTGAGAATTGCCGCCACCAGCACGGCCACGAACGCCGACCAGCGCAGCTCGGTCGCCAAGACGCGACGCTCGTGCATGTCGTGTTCAGATTCGGCCATGGCTCAGCCGACGACCCCGCGCGGCACGAACACGAACAGGTAGATGACGACCCATGCGACGGTGAGCAGGGCGACCGCGGCGCCTGCCACCGCAACGGCGCCTTTCGGCGCCTCGTTCATGACCCGCGCGAGCGCCGCCTCGTCGACGTCGTCGCGGTCCCGGTCGGAGGATGCCGTGGATTGCGGACCTGGATGCACGCTGATTCTCCGTTTGCGGGCACTTGCCAGACCCGCTCGACGTCGAGCGGGTCGGCTCATAATGATTCCGGCGGCACGGCGAACAGTTGATCCAGATCATAGCTGCTGTGGCCGGACTCGGTCCACTCCCCGCCGAGTCTCCGGGCGGTGACGGGAGGCAGCCAGCTTTTACGAAGCTTGCGAGCGATCCTGCGATCGATATGCGGGGCGATCAAGCTGTCGAGCGCCCGCGAGAGCTGGATGTATTCACGCTTGCGGCCCACGGCGCGGTCCTCGGGCAGAAATCCTTTTTCGATCACGTCGCCGAACAGCTTTGCACCGGCCCCGTAATTCCGCGCCAGTTTGGCCGGCCATAGACCACTACCACTCGGGGTCACACACAATCTCAGGGAACCCCTCCCCCGCTTTTCAGGGTTTTCCCTGATCGTTTGCAGGGCCCGCGGGTGCGACAGTTACTCGGGGTTAGACCAGCCCATTCCCCGCAGGAGAGGTCAAGAGTAACGATGCCTGTCGTGACGGATCGATCTATTGTCGCAGAAAACTTGACCAAGTTTGCGGAACAGCTCGCAACTGAATTTGACTCCACGAGGCGGGCGCGCCTCATCAACTTGCTGATCGAAGAAGTAAATAAACTCGGACCTGGCTTGGAGCAGCTCGACATCATAGATGGCCGAATCGCTTCAGGTCATCGACTCATCGCGCGACAGCGCGCTCTTGTAGCTGACCTCGCCCAAGATGGGCATGATACCCAACTGGCACGTAGCGTCCTCGGCTCGCTCACGCATAGCCAGACTCTTTTTGAAGCCTATAAGCGGCAAATCGTGGACATGCTTGACAGCGATGTCCTCTAGAACATCGCTTTGAGTCGCAGAGGACCCTCCGAGCTTGGCCCGATCAAGGTCTGATCGCTCCATGGCGGTCGCGCCACACGCATGCCGCGGTGCGGCGCGCCGCGGCCTCGCCCGGGGGTGCCCTACGAACTCGAATGTCCGCGCGGCAGGTCGATGAAGATCGGCGCAGCACAGCTATGGGCGGACTTGGTCTGCCCCCGGCCACGCCTTCGGCCTGGTGGTGACGGGAGGCAGCCAGCTCTTGTGAAGCTTGCGAGCCAGCCTTCTATCGATATGCGGGCCGATCAAGGTCTCGAATGCATGCGTAAGCTGAATGTATTCGCGCTTGCAGATCACGGCGCGGTCCTCGGGCAGAAATCCTTTTTCGACGACATCGCCGAACAGCTTCGGATCGGCTCCGTAGGCCATGCACAGCAAATTGTAGAAGCGTTGCGCCGGTGTGCCGTGCTCGTCGGCGAACGTTTGCTGCTTCATCGTCACCGTCGGGGATGATAGGTCGCCTTTATACTGGTAGGCGCTCCCCAGGATCAGCCGGCGCGCCTCCTCTTTGTCGAATCTCAGCATGATGTAGGCCGAAAACTGGTCGGCGGCATCCTCCTCCCGGCCGAACAGGGGAATTCGCAGCGCAGCGAAGATGGCGTGACCGGCTTCGTGCAGAAATACGTCCATGAGCGGGCCGATCAACGTGTCGATCGGGGCAATTCCGCTCGGCGTCGTTTTTTCGGGCGCCTTTTTCCAGATCTCATCGATGAACTCGTAGCAGACGGTCACGCCTAGCTCGTTGGAGAAGGCGTTGGATATGCCTTCGCAATCTCGGGTCTCCAGCAGCAGCCGGTGCGGCAGACGCAGCGGGCTCAAAAGGTCGCGAATTTTTTCGAGCGTCTGATGCTCCTTGAGCAGCTTGTAGAGGGGCTGATAAGCCGCCGACTGTGGCTCTACGTATTTGATGTCGATGCGGTTGGGCTCGGGCCTCGGCGCGGCACTCACTTTGCGCGCCTCGGCTTCCGAGGCAGCCAGAACCAAATCGGCCGCCATCAGGATTGGCACGATCCATTTCATTGCGCTTCAACAATGAATGCCGGCTGTGGCGGCGCGTGCCACAGCGAAAGGGTCAGCCGATATTGCCGTAATCCCGGACACGAGTACCATGGGCAGAAGCTGCGTGCGAATCGCCGATCCACGTTTCCCGGACCGGTGTCGCTCATGCCGGCTGCGCAACGCACTATCCCCTGCTGAGCGGTCCGTTGGCAGTCCGCTCTATCGCCCAAGCCGGTTCGCAGGACAAAGCGTGCCGCCGCTCTTGCCTGCGCTCAGAACATCGCGTCAAAATCGCTTGGCATCGCGGCTCTTAAGCCGGAATCCGTATTGCTGCATGCAGGACAGGCCGCGGGAATAGCGCGCCGCGGAGCCTACGGTCTCACCCGGGGTGTTGGCAACAACGTCCTTCTTGCACCTCGCGAAGGCCTGCTCATAGTCAGCGATTGGGCGGAAGCGTCAGGCACACCAACGAAGGCAAGCACGGCGACGAATGACAACACAAACATTCCAGAGCGTCGGCAGAATCTGAGCATGATGACCTCCAAGAGCTGAGCCCGAAGCTTATCACGACATATCCTAAGTCGCGTCGGCGCGACAGTTTTGACAAAAGTCAAAAATCCAGTCCGGCGAAGCTGATATGGATGTGCTGCAACGCGCGCACGACCGTGGACCGGATTTTCCCGATCATTCCGTCGATCATAGCATTCGTCGCCGTCGGGTTCGAGCACAGCTTCGCGCGAACGACCGATTTCTGCCGATGGGTCGGTTCAGCAAGGGTCAGCGCACCCGAGTCGTCCTGGGCTTCCATCGGAAGGACGGCGGCTGATTTTCCCGCGCAGATGTGGAATAGCTGCGAAGACAGGAAGCCTGGGTGCGCCGACCCCGGCCGATGACAACGATTGGAGTCCCCCGCGTCGAAGCGTTGCGGGGGTGACGCGCCGCGCATGACTTACTCGACCGAGGACCCGAAAGAACCGAGGCTCTGGTGGCTCCCGCCGGCCCGTTGGCTGGCGCAATACCGGGCGGCTTGGCTGCCTGCCGATATCCTGGCCGGCGTGACGTTGGCCGCCTACGCGATTCCGGTCTCGCTCGCCTATGCCGGGCTGGCGGGCCTGCCGCCGCAGGTCGGCGTCTACGGCTATCTGCTGGGCGGGCTCGGCTACGCCTTGCTCGGCTCGTCGCGCCAGCTGGCGATCGGACCGACTTCCGCCATCTCGCTGATGATCGCCGGGACGGTCGGGGCGATGGCCGGCGGCGATATGGAGCGCTACGCCCAGATCGCCAGCCTCGCCGGCTTCACCCTGGCGCTGCTTTGCCTGCTCGCATGGCTGCTGCGGCTGAGCATGCTGGTGCGGCTGATCAGCGACAGCATCCTGGTGGGCTTCAAGGCCGGCGCCGGCCTGACCATCGCAATGACCCAGCTGCCGAGCCTGCTCGGCGTTGCCGGCGGCGGACACAATTTCGTCGAACGCGTGCTGCTGCTCGCCGGCCAGCTCGGCCAGATCCATTATCTGGTGCTCGGCGTCGGCATGGTCGCGATCCTGCTGCTCGTGCTCGGCGAGCGCCTGTGGCCCGGACGGCCGGTCGCGCTCGCCGTCGTCGCGCTGTCGATCGCCGCGGCATCGGTGTTCGGGCTCCCGGCCTTGGGGGTGCCCACGACCGGCGAGATTCCTCCCGGGCTGCCCTCGCTCGCGGGTCCCGCGTTGCGCCTGCGCGACGTCGAGGACATCGTTCCGCTCGCCGCCGGATGCCTGCTGCTCGCCTACATCGAAGGCGTATCCGCCGCGCGCACTTTCGCGGCCAAGCACGGGTACCCGCTCGACCCGCGGCAGGAATTTCTGGGGCTTGGCGCCGCCAACCTGGCGGCGGCGCTGGGTCATGGCTATCCGGTGGCGGGCGGCTTGTCGCAATCGGCGGTCAACGACAAGGCCGGCGCCCGCACTCCGCTCGCCCTCGTCTTCGCCTCCTGCACGCTCGCGCTGTGCCTCTTGTTCCTCACCGGCCTCCTGGAGAACCTGCCGAAGGCGGTGCTGGCCGCCGTCGTGCTGACCGCGGTGTACGGACTGATCGACTTCCCGGCGATGCTTCGCATGTGGCGCATCAGCCGCATCGATTTCTGCGCCGCGGCGATCGCGCTCGGCGGCGTGCTGCTGCTGGGAATCCTGCACGGGATATTGCTCGCCGCGCTGGCCTCCATCCTGATGCTGCTGACGCGCGCGGCGCGCCCGCACGTGGCGTTCCTGGGCCGCGTGCCCGGCACCAACAGCTATTCCGACCGCGCCCGTCACCCGGAGAACGAGCCGCTCCCGAACGTGATCGCCTTTCGTCCCGAAGCTTCGTTGCTCTACGTCAACGCCGACTCCGTGCTGGAGGCCGTATCGGGGCGTCTTCGAGTCGAGGCCGACACCCGCCTGGTCGTCTGCGACCTCTCGGCGTCGCCCACCATCGATCTCGCGGGCTCACGCATGCTGCACCAGTTGCATGACGAGCTCGCGGCCCGCGGAATTGCGCTGCAGATCGTCGGGGCGCACGGACGGGTGCGTGACCTGTTGCGGGCCGACGGCATCGGCGAAAAGGTCGGTGGGCTGGACCGGCTTGGGAGCCTGGACGGCCTGCTCGGGAAGGTCCGCGGATAGACGAGGCGCATATTTCTCGCGCCGACCGCCGCCGGAAATGGTAACACTGTAGGCGGCTGCAGATCCCAACCGAATCTTCACAAAAAGGCCACTCCGCGGATGTGTGTGGGCCGTGCGGCGCGCTCCGCTCGTTGACATTAGTCAAATGGGTCGATCCGCGGTGAGATATTCTTGCAACGGGGGCGACAGGAGAATGCCAGGCGGGCTCGCCCGCGCGGGAGCCCCGGTCCTGCAGAAACAAGGCGACGTCGTGCGAATTCGTCGCGGCGGACAAAATGAGGAGGCGGGCATGGTGGCCTGGTTCTCGCGACTGATCATGATTGCGCTGCTGTGCGCGGCGCCGCTCGCAGCAATGGCCGAGTCGTCGCAGCAGGCGGCCGCGCCCACGCAGCCGCTGCTCAAGGCGCCGGAGCTCGACCAGCTGGTAGCGCCGATCGCGCTGCATCCGGATCCGCTGCTGTCCGAGATCTTGATCGCCGCAACTTACCCGCTCGAGGTGGTGCAAGCGGACCGCTGGGCCAAGGCCAACAAGAACCTCAAGGGTGACGCGCTCACCGGCGCGCTCGCCAAGCAGAGCTGGGACGACAGCGTGAAATCGCTGGTCCAGGTCCCGAGCGTGCTGGCGATGATGGGCGAGCAGCTCGATTGGACGCAGAAGCTCGGCGACGCCATGCTGGCGCAGCAGGCGGACGTCATGGACGCGATCCAGCGGCTGCGGACCCGTGCCCGCGACAACGGCAAGCTCCAGACCACCAAGGAGCAGACGGTCACGGTCAAGACCGAGGACAACAAGCAATATATCGAGGTCCAGCCGGCCTCCCCGGACCAAATCTCCGTCCCGTACTACGAGCCATCCGTGGTCTACGGGGCTTGGCCCTATCCCGACTACGCGCCGTACTATTTCCCGCCGCCCTACGGCTACTATGGCGCCGGCGCGCTCGCCGCCGGCATCGCGTTCGCAGGCGCCGTCGCCATTCGCCATGCCTTCTGGGGCAATTGCGACTGGGGCCGCCGCAACATCAACGTCGTGTCCAACCGATCCGCCAATATCAACAACATCAATCGCGGCAAGTGGGAGCACAACGTGGATCACCGCCACGGCGTAAAATACAACAACGCCGACGTGCGGCAGAAATTCGCCAAGACCAATGCCCAGGCCGGCAGGGAGGCGCGGCAGGATTTTCGCGGCAAGGACGGCCAGAAGGTGCTCGACCCCAATCGCGACCGCCCGAGCGCGGGCGATCGCGAGCGGCCCGGTGCAGGAGATCGCGAGCGGCCCAGCGCGGGCGATCGCGACCGTCCGGGTGGAGGCGACAGAGACCGTCCCTCGGCCGGTGACCGCGATCGGCCCGGCGGCGGCGGCCAGAAGGCGGCCCAGCGGCCGGCGCAGCAGCCGAAGGCGGCGCAACGGCCCGCGCAGCAGCCGAAGGCGGCGCAACGGCCGAGCCAACCGCGGCGCGACACGGCTTTTTCGGGCGCTAATTCGGGCGCCAGGGTTCAGCAGCACGCCAACCGCGGTCGCCAGAGCTACGGCGGCGGTGGCGGCGCGCCGCGCGTGGCCGGCGGCGGAGGACGCGGCGGCGGTGGTGGCGCCCGCGGCGGTGGTGGCGGGCGTGGTGGTGGCGGCGGCGGCCGGCGCTCCGACATCGTGCTCAAGCACGACATCACCCTGCTCGGCCATCTCGACAACGGCCTGGGCTTCTATCGCTTCAGCTATGTCGGCAGCGAGCGCGCCTATGTCGGCGTCATGGCGCAGGAGGTGCAGACGATCATGCCGGAGGCGGTCGCGCGCGGCCGCGATGGCTACCTGCGGGTCTTCTACGACAAGCTCGGCCTGGAGTTTCAGAGCTACGAGCGATGGCTGGCGTCGGGTGCACAAATCCCGACCATCACCCGGATCCGGCACTGACGGCCTGCACGAGCGAGGATGCCATGATCACGAATCTCTCCCTGACCAATCCCATCTCGTCGCTGGCAAGGCTGTTGACCGCGGCGGTGCTCGCGTTCGCGATGGCGTCGGCGGCCAATGCCCAACAGTCCTTCAAGACTCCGGAAGAGGCGGTCGACGCCCTGGTGAGCGCGGCCAAGGCCCACGATCGCAAAGGCGTCCTGACCGTGCTGGGCGCAGGTGCCGCCGACATCGTGTCCTCCGGCGACGAGGTCGCCGATAGGTCGGACCGCGACCGCGTGCTCGAAGCCTACGACGCCAAGCATCAGCTGGTGATGGAGGGCGCGGACAAGGCCGTCCTCGTGCTCGGCAACCAGGACTGGCCGTTCCCGATCCCGCTGGTGCGCAAGGACGGCACCTGGCGTTTCGACACCGCGGCCGGCCGCGAGGAGATCCTGTTTCGCCGCGTCGGCCGCAACGAGCTCGCCGCGATCCAGGCCATTCTCGCCTATGTCGACGCGCAGCACGAATACGCCGAGAAAGGCGTCGGCGGCAACGGCGTCTACGCACAACGCATCGTCAGCCGGCCCGGCACGAAGGACGGTCTCTATTGGCCGGCGCAAACCGGCGAGGACGACAGCCCGCTTGGCGAGTTCGCCGCCAGTGCCGCCGCGGAGGGCTATCGCGCCGGTCAGCAGCGCATTCCCTATCACGGCTACTACTACAAGGTTCTCACCAGGCAGGGACCCAACGCGTCCGGCGGCGCGCTGGATTACGTCGTGCGCGGCAAGATGATCGGCGGCTTCGCGCTGGTCGCCTATCCGGCGCAATACGACAATTCCGGCATAATGACGTTCCTGGTCAATCACCAGGGCACGATCTACGAGAAGGACCTCGGACCGCAGACCGCTGCCATCGCCGGCGGCATGACGGCGTTCAACCCGGACAGCACCTGGCAGCGGGTGTCCGAAGCGGACCAGGCCAGCAACGCAGCGAAGTGACCGTAGCCGGACTACGTGGCTCGGCCGGGCAGCAGCGAGACGCCGCAGCCCGATCTCAATGCCCTTCGAGGAAGATGTAGTTCTGCCAGCTGCGCATGCGCAGCAGGATCTTCCGGATCATCGAGACGTGGTGCCAGTGGTGGGTATAGATCGCGACCTGGGCGGCGGCGCCGAGCGGGATCTGGTAGCCGGACATGTCGTCCTTGACGTCGATGACGGCGAGCGCGCGCCCGCCCGCCGTGCGCTCGCCGAAATCCACCAGCGTCCCGGTCGGCTGCAGCTGTCCAGCCGCGATCGCATCGATGACGAGGCGCACCTTGCCCTTGAACACGCGCCCGGGCACCGCATCAAAGGCGACCTCGGCCTCGTCGCCGGCCTTCACCCGCTGCAGGGAATTCTGCTGGAACGCCGCGCCGAGCGTCTGGTCCTTCTCGTCGGTGTTGACGAAGACCATCGCCGGGCGCAGCGGCACCGGGACGGCGTAAACACCCGGCCGTAACGCCACCTGGGTGACGAAGCCGGGGCCCGGCGCCCGCGTCACGGTCTGATCGAGGTCGTACTGGGCGTCGGCCACTTCCGCGGTCAGGCGCGCGAC
>Ga0075431_100004189_pt1 | contig 14113 bp, 14 predicted proteins | sample RhiMetdeltSRZDD5_FD_75297 | JGI IMG/M metagenome (GOLD analysis project Ga0075431, IMG submission 75297) | Populus rhizosphere microbial communities from Tennessee, USA - Rhizosphere MetaG P. deltoides SRZDD5 | ecosystem: Host-associated > Plants > Roots > Rhizosphere > Soil | place: USA... | reverse complement strand
AAGGGGCAGGTGCCGGCGGTCGGGGCGCTACGCGCCAACGCTGGCGGCAGGGACGAGCCGGCCGCCGTCCCCGCGCGCGGCGCCACCGTCGCGTCGCTCGCCCTGCTGCTGACGATCCTCCACGACGACCCGGATGGCAGCCACGAGTCGCTGCGGGGAGCCGCATTGAAGGCGTCCCACTGGCTGGCCGCCCAGCAGACCCGCGCCGGCGGCTTCCCCGTCGCGTTCCCGCCCGACGCCCCACCGGACAAGGCCTCGCGGCTGATCCGCCTCGACGTGCCGGACTACCGGGACGCGACGGCGGCGCTGTGGCTGGCGGCGAAGGTGCTGGAGTCGGACAAGCCCGAAGGAGACCGGAAGATCCGCCGCCGCGCCGAGGCGGCCGCGGGGGAACTGCTGGTGATGCGGTCGGCGGAGCCGGGCAGCGCGGGCAAGGACCTGTGGACGACGGCGTACGACCTGGACGCCACCCCGCTCCGGGCGGTGCGGCTGCGGGAGCAGTTCCCGGAGGTCATCGACGTGGCGGCCAGCCGCAACGCGGTGCAGGCGCTGCTGGCGGCCTGCCTGACTGGCGACGCGGACGCCACGATGCCGGCGCTTCGGGAAGCGCAAACCGCGCTGATGAAACTCCCTCGCGAGGGCGGCAAGTGGCGAAAGCAGTATGACCTGGAGGCGCGGGCAAAGTCGGGTGCGGCGGGAGAGGGCCGCCCGGCGGAGGCTGAGGCGGAGGCGGAATTGGACCCCAGGGACGCGGAAGGTCCGGGGTCCGTGTTTGACATGTCGGAGGGCGACCGGGAGGACGAGTACGCGGCGGGCGTGGCCGAACTGATGCTCGCGCTGTCGCGGCTGAACGAGCAGGGGGCGGAAGAGTACCGCGAAACGCTGTCGACCCAGTTACCCGTCGAGCACCGCCTCGCCTTGCTGGTGGCGGGACTGTGGGAGGAGGCCCTGACGGAACAGGCGCCGGCCGGCGACGCGTCGGCCGTGCCCGAATACCTCCGCCTGCACAAGACGCGCTGGCCGATTCTCGACGACGGCCCCCCGTCCGACGTGACTACCCGCCTCCGCCGCCTGGCCGCGCTCCTGTGGCGGGCGAGGGTCGAGTCGGCCAAGTCGTAGGGCGGGCACTGCCCGCCGAATGACCGAACGATGGCGGGCGATGCCCGCCCCACCGTTCCTTCACATCTTCATCTTGACCTTGAACACGACCTTCTTGCCGTTGACGGACGCGTCGCAGACGGCGGGGACGCCGTTCAGCTCGAACTGGAGGAGTTGGAGGCGGAGCTTCTGGATCAGCGTCTTGAGGGAGGATTCCTCTTCCTGCGAGGGGCGGTGCCACTTGCCGGAGACGGTCAGGTCCCGCTCGATCAGCGTCGTCGACTCGAAAACGTAGGTGTAGCCCATCCCCTCCGTGAAGGCGAACCCTTCGTCCGCGCCGTCCGCGAAGTAGCCGCCGCCGGGAGCGGGTTGGTACGGCTGCGAGTGGGTCTCGTCGTCGGCTTCCTGCGCGGCGTGCGGGTCGAACGGGAGCAGCGGGGGCTGCTCGTCGGACTGGTAGCCGAGCGACCACACGCCCGGGTGGGCCGAGCCGCCGCGGCCGGCGGCGGGCGTCTCATTCTGCGGGTGCAGCGCCTCACTGGTGCTCGGGTAAGACCGGTTCGACTTCCACGGCACTTCCGGCATCGCCGCGAGGTACAGCGGCACTCCGGCGGGCGACGCGGCCGCGGGCGCGGCGGCGCCGTGACGCCACGTGGCGTTCCCGTAGCGCGCGCCTCGCTGGACCGGCGCTTCGATCACGCGCTGCCGCGCGGCGGGGGACGGCGCGGGCGTCTCGAGCAGCAGCTCCGGACGACTGGCGGTACACCCCGCCAGGGCAAATGTGATCAGAACAACAAATGCAACGCGGGGGGGAGGGGAGGACGGCATTTTCACACCTCGCGAACGGCCCACGACGCGATGGGGGTGGGGCGAACGACTGGGACCGGCAGGCGGGTCGGGTGAGTTTCGACGGCGGCCGCGCTGCGGCGCCGGCACACGCGTTCCGCGTGCGCCGCGGCGCGGCCGCCGTCTGATTTGCACTTTGCCTCACGACGCTCGAACAGGCAGCGGTGAAATTTTCCGCGCGCAGGAATTCCGCGCGCGGGCGGGTGAAAGGGGGCAACCTTTTATAAGGAAATGAGGGGCGCGGCAGAAACGGCGCGGACGCTCATGTTCCTCTCATTCAACACGCGCGCGTCGCGCGTGCGCGCGGTGTCAGCCGCCGTGAAACATCCGGTGCGAAGACTCGTCAACAACGGGTGGGACTTCGGTCGCGTTTCAGGACGGTGGGCCGGTCGCACGGGCGGGACGCCGACGGGACGCCCGTGTCACAGGTCGCGCTGCTGTGACACGTCCCGCAGGTGCGCGCGACATCAGAGCCGGGAAAGGAGGACGTCGCTGGCTGAACGGTGACAGACCTGCCCGCCTCGGCGCGGAAGAGGCCGTGGTTTGACCGGTCAACCGGGCGGTGCTATATTTGCACGGTTGAGCCCTCGCCAGGGGCTTATACCTTTCAGGCACAACGGGTTAGCTCACATCGGGCGTTCACGGCGCCGGCGCAGGGAGGCGCGGGGGCCGAGGAATCGCGTGCGCGGAAACAGGCGCACTTGTTCGGGCAATCAAGTCTAGACAGGGACGTCGGCGGGCGTGTCGAGTGGAGCCGAACCGGACGGCGGTTCGATGAGGGATCTTTGGTGTCGTTGAGCCAGGCCCCTCCGGCCGGTTCGGTTTTCGAAACGGGGACCCCCTCCGCGTGATTACCCACGGCGACAACGGCGACCTGAAGTCGCGCGTCCTCGCGGCCACCGACCTGGTGGAACTGGTCGGCCGGTCCGTGAAGCTCAAGCGGGTGGGCAAGGACTACAAGGGGCTGTGCCCCTTCCACCAGGAAAAGACGGCTTCTTTCAAAGTCGATCCCGCCAAACAGTTCTTCCACTGCTTCGGCTGCAAGGCGACCGGTAACGCCATCGACTTCGTGATGAAGCGCGACCGCATCGAGTTCCGCGACGCGCTGCGGCTGCTTGCCGAGGCCGCGGGCATCGAGGTGGCGAAGTTCGGCATCTCCAGGCAGAAGACCGGCGAAAAGCAGCTCCTGCTCGACGCCAACTCCGCGGCGTGCTCCTACTTCGAAAAGTCGCTGGCCCACCCGCAACTCGGCGCCGCCGCCCGCGCGTACCTTGCCCAGCGCGGCATCAACGACGACTCCGTCCGCCGCTTCCAGATTGGCCTGGCGCCCGAGGGGTGGGACGGCCTGCTGAAAAGTCCCCTGGTCAAGAAGTTCACCCCGCAGCAGCTCGCGATGGCCGGACTGGTGAAGGCGCGGGAGAACGGGAGTGGGTTCTACGACACGTTCCGCAACCGGCTCATGTTCCCGATCCGGGACGAAACGGGGCGCGTGATCGCCTTCGGCGGGCGCGTGATGCCGGGGTCGCAGGACCCGGCCAAGTACCTCAACAGCCCGGAGACGCTGCTTTTTTCCAAGAGCCGCAGCGTGTTCGGGCTGGATCTGGGGCGGCAGAAAATCGTCGAAACCCGAACCGCCGTCGTCGTCGAGGGGTATACGGATGTTGTCGTCTCGCACCAGTTCGGGGCGGGCAACGTCGTCTCGGTGCTGGGCACGGCGCTGACCGAGCAGCACGTGGGGGTGCTGCGGCGGTTCGCCGACCGGATCGTGCTGCTGTTCGACGCCGACACCGCGGGCGATGCGGCCGTCAATAAGGCCGTTGGGCTGTTCCTGACGCAGCCGGTGGAGATCGCCATTGCGTCGATGCCGGACGGGACGGACCCCGATGAGTTCCTGCTGGCCAACGGGGCAGAACAATTCGCGCAACTCCTTGTCAGTGCGCCGGATGCGCTTTCGTTCAAGTGGAAGCAGCTCGATCGTCGGTATGGGACAAACACGGATCTGACCGCTCGGCAGAAGGCGGTGGAAGAGTATCTGACGACCCTGGCGGACGCGCGGGGGTCGGGGCCGGTGGACTCGATCCGGTGGGGGCAGGCGCTGGCGCGGGTGAGCCGGTTGACGGAGATCCCGGTCGAAGAGTTGAACCGCCGGTTCCGGGTCGCTAAAACTCCGCCCCCTGTTCGGGGCCGACCCGCCGGCAACGTGTCGGGCGGGTGGCGCGGGGCGACCGGTGGTGTCCCGTCCGGGCCTATACCGTCCCAGGCGCCCGACACGGACCAGACGGCTGAGGCGCCGGGTCCGAAACGGCCGCTCGACGCCGACAGCCGCGCCCAGCAGTGGATTCTGGGCATACTATTACTCGAGCCGCACCGCTGGATGCGGGTGCAGCGCCAGGTGCGCGTCGAGGACTTCACCGACCCGCGGCACCGGCGACTGGCCGAGGTCTACTGGAATTATCAACGCGACGAGGGCGAGCCGGTATTTAACGAGTTCCTTGGTCATCTCGCAGAGTCCGCCTTGGTCGAAGCGGCCGTCGAGGCCGTGGACGAGGTGGAGAAGCTGACAGAAAGAGCAACGACGACGGAAGGACGGCGCCGACCCGGGGCGTCCGACGACGCCCCCGCCGACCGGGACCACACCCTCGCCGAGGCCGTCGCCCACCTCGAGCGGACGCGGGCGGACCGGGAGGGGCAAAAACTTCTGGCCGAACTCCGTCGTACAAGCGGTCAGCGGCGCCCGAACGCGGCGCGCGGCCCCGAGGGGGTTCGTGACGGGGAACAAAGCCACGGCGGTGGCGTTGACAGCGACGGCGACGCGGGACGGGACGGCGTCGCCGACCAGAACGCCGTCGCCGACGAGGTCGACCTGCTGAAGAAACTACAGGAAAAAGCCCGCCGGCCGGATCTGCGGCGGGTGTAGACGAACATTCGGATGAGGGATTCCGGCTTGGCGCTTCGCGGATGTGGGACATGAGTGGCCTTGTGGGGCCGCCTTCCCCCGTTCGATCCGCGACCCGCGGTCCGGGATCCGACACGACGTATCAGGTTCGGCGGAGTGGGTAGTCGCGTTGCAGGGATCGGGAACGCCCCCGAGGTCCTTGGCCCGGACGCCACGCCGCCCCCCTTCCCGCGGGGAACCCAACGGGCCCGCCAGGCCCGAATGCGGGAGTGCACCGGAAGTGGTATGAAGGAATCCAGCGTCACCGAACCCCCCCTCATCGGCTCCGGCTCCCAGGAGGAGGCGGACGCCCGCGTCCAGGTCCTGCTCGACCTGGGCAAGTCGCGGGGCTACCTCACGTACGAAGAGCTCAACGAGAAACTGCCCGACGAGGTGGTTTCGCCGGACAAGCTCGACTCGCTGCTGATGATGATCGACGAGATGGGCATCAAGCTCATCGACGAGGCGGACATCGGCGAGTTCGTGAAGGCCCCGCGGGTCCGCAAGAAGGCCCAGCCGGCGCCCGAGCCGGAGGCCGAGGTCGTGGAGGACGTCGACGGCGAGGAGATCGACCTCAACCTCGAGGCCGAGCTCGCCGAGGCGTCCACCAAGCGCATCGACGACCCGGTGCGCATGTACCTCACCCAGATGGGCGAGATCCCCCTGCTCACCCGCGAGCAGGAGATCGGGCTTGCCAAGAAAATCGAGATCACCCGGAAAATATTCCGGTCGAAGGTGCTGGAGAGCGACTACTGCCTCCAGAGCGCCGTCGAGATCCTCCAGCAGGTGGACGACGGCGACCTGCCGTTCGACCGCACGATGAAGATCTCGACCGCCGAGGACCAGGCCGACAAGGGCACCATCGGCGAGCGGATCCCGCTGAACCTGGCGTCGGTGCGCAAAATGCTGTCGCGCAACCGGGAGGACTGGGAGGGGCTGCGGACGAGCAAGACGAAGAAGGAGCAGGACGAGCTGCGCCTGGCCGTCCGCCGACGCCGCCGCCGCAGCGTGAAGCTGCTGGAGGAGCTCTCGCTGCGCACCAGCAAGGTGGCGCCGCTGATGAAGAAGCTGTCCAGCATCTCCACGAAGATGCTGGAGCTGGAAAACCGGATCGAGGAGCTCAAGAAGCAGAAGGACCCGGGCGAGGACCTGGAGGTCTGTTTAGAGGAGCTCAGCGGCCTGGAGGACCTGGTGCTGGAGAACGCCCAGGACCTGCACCGCCGGGTCGTGGCGATCCGCAAGATCTACAACAAGTACGAGGACGCCAAGCGCAAGCTGTCGGGCGGCAACCTGCGGCTGGTCGTCTCGATCGCCAAGAAGTACCGCAACCGCGGCCTGTCGTTCCTGGACATCATCCAGGAGGGCAACACGGGGCTGATGCGGGCGGTGGACAAGTACGAGTACCGGCGCGGGTTCAAGTTCAGCACGTACGCGACGTGGTGGATCCGCCAGGCGATCACCCGTGCCATCGCCGACCACGCACGGACGATCCGCATCCCGGTGCACATGATCGAGACGATGAGCAAGCTGCGCAACATCTCCAAGATGTTGATGCAGGAGCTCGGCCGCGAGCCCACCATCGAGGAGATCGCCAAGCGCGCCAAGATGAGCGTCACGGAGACCCGCCGGGTGCTGAAGATCAGCCGGCACCCGATCTCGCTGGACCGCCCGGTGGGCGAGAGCGAGGACAGCTACTTCGGCGACTTCATCGAGGACGAGAAGGCCGACAACCCGGTGGAGTCGGCGACGCAGGAGATGCTGAAGGACAAGATCGAGCAGGTGCTCAAGACGCTGACGTACCGCGAGCGCGAGATCATCAAGCTCCGCTACGGCATCGGCGACGGCTACACCTACACGCTCGAGGAGGTCGGCCGCATCTTCAAGGTGACGCGCGAGCGCGTCCGCCAGGTGGAGGCCAAGGCCATCCGCAAGCTGCAGCACCCGGTGCGGGCGAGGAAGCTCGAGGGCTTCCTGCCCGGGAGCGTGGTGCGGTAGACCTGAGACATCGTGACTCTCGAGAAGTCAGAGGCATGGTCATCCCAAGTGGCCATGCCTCTTTCTCTTGCCCCTTGAAACTCCCGGTGGGTACGATCTTGTAACGCAATGGTGATGTCAGAAAAGCTTCGAGAGTACACGTCCCGCACCCCTTTTGCCCCGTTCTGGGTCGATCTCGCAAGCGGGGAACGGTTGGTCGTGACAGAGCGGTTCCGCGCCGTGGTCATGTCGCGGCAGATGGTCGTGTCCCCCGATGGAAAAACGCTTCGTTGGATCTCTCTGAACCAGATCTCCGACCACGGTCCTCTCCGCGCCGCGACCGACGCAACCGGCAACGGGAGCGAGGCGTGATCGAGCGGGAACTGCGGGCGCTGCTGCAACGGCAGCCGTTCGAGCCGTTCCGCATCAAGCTCGTGAACGGGGACGGGCACGACGTCCTGTACCCCGACCTCGTGGCACTTCTGGAAGACGGGGTGTACGTGGCCTCCCAGGACGGGCACTGGGCCGAGTTCCCCTACGACCGCTTCGCGAGCTTCGAGTCGCTCCTCGGGAACTTCTTCGCCGGCGCCGAATGACGCGATCGGAGAGTGGGTACAATTCGGGGCGCATGGGACCGTCCCCCCTCACCCTCCTGGACACCCCCCGCATGGACGGCGCCACGATGCTCCTCGCCCTCACCGGGTGGATGGACGGTGGGCTCGTCTCCACCGGCACCGTCAAGCACCTGATGCAGGACCGGTCGCTCGTGGAGGTGGGAAAGATCGAGCCGCGGGGGTTTTACATCGACAACTTCCCGGGCTCGATGGAGATCACGGCGCTGTTCCGACCGCACGTGCGGTACCGCAGGGGGCTGATCAAGTCCTTCGACATGCCGGGCAACGAGTTCTACGCCGACCCGCCGGCCAACATCGCCTTCTTCCTCGGCAAGGAGCCCAACCTCGACTGGCAGGGGTTCGCCGACTGCATCTTCGAGGTGGTCGGCATGCTGGGGGTGAAGCGGGTCATCTTCATGGGCAGCTTCGGCGGCAGCGTGCCGCACACGCGCGAGCCGCGGCTGTACGGGTCGGTGTCGGAGAAGAAGCTCCTGCCGCTGCTGCAGAAGCACGGCCTGCGCCCGACCGAGTACGAGGGCCCGGCGAGCTTCGCGACCTACCTGCTGACGCGCAGCCCGGGGCACGGCGTGGAGATGCTGAGCATCGCCGCGGAGATCCCGGGCTACCTGCAGGGGTTGAACCCGCTCAGCATCGCCGCGGTGGCGCGCCGGCTGTCGGCGATCCTCAACCTGCCGCTGGACCTGGCGACGCTGCGGGAGGCGAGCACGAAGTGGGAATCGGAGGTGAGCGACGCGGTCGACAAGGACGAGGAACTGGCGCAGACCGTGCGCAAGCTCGAGGAGGAGTACGACAACGAGCTGATCGAGTCGGGGGAGGAGGAATGACCTTCGCGTCCCCACGCGTCACGCCCAACGAGCGCCTGGGGCACGCGCTGCGCGTGAAGATCCCGAAGCTGGCCGAGGCGGTGGTGGACGAGCAGTACAGGCGGCGCCCCGAACTGGAGGCGCGATACGGGCCGGGGGGCCGCGCCCACTGCGTCAAGGACACCGTCCACAACCTGCGGTTCCTCGCCGAGTCGGTGGCGTTCGGCCAGCCGCGCATCTTTTGCGATTACGTCGAGTGGGCGTTGCGGGTGATGACGCACTACGGCGTCGCCGCGGAGGACGTAGCGGAGAACCTGCGGCTGCTCGCCGGGACGCTCGAACGACACCTGCCCGGTGACGTCGCCGGCGTTGCCCGTGAACACGTGGAGGCGGCACTCGCTCGGCTGAATGCGGCGACGGGCTGAACGATTCGCGTTTCTCAGGTTCGGGTCCTGATGACTGCGCAGGCACGAGCGAGCGGTCGGGGCGTGCGGACAGTCCCGGCATCCACGCCGAGCCGGTTCAACTGGCGGATCAGCTCCTTCGCGTTCTTGATCGCGAAACACTCCCGGTCGTTGTTAAAGTAGATCCACGCGCGCCGGGCCCCACTACCGGCGATCTTCTTCGCCCACTCGGCCAGCTCCTCCTTCGTGTAGTCGTGGCGGTACCAGCGGGTGGTGCCGTGGAAGCGGACGTAGATGTCCTCGGCGGTGCGGACCAGGTCCTCGGGGAGCTTGGGGCCGCTGACGGAGCAGAAGATGGCGCCGGCGGCGCGGAAGGCGGCGAAGACCTTTTCGTTCCACCAGCTCCGGTGGCGGAACTCCACGACGTTGCGGTACGCGGGGTCGAGCTGGTTCAGGACCCGCTTCAGCACCGCGGCGGAGTAGCGGAAGCTGGGCGGGAGCTGGAACAGGAAGCAGCCCATGTGCGGGCCGAGCAGGTCGGCGACGTGGTAGAAGTCCCTGACGAGCCCTGCCGTCCGCGAGAACCGCTTCACGTGCGTGATGAGGTCGTTGACCTTGATCGTGTAGAGGAACTTCCGGCGGCCGACCTGGGTTCGCCAGTTCAGGACGTTCTGCACCTTCGGCCAGGAGTAGAACGGGGCGTTCAGCTCGACGGTGCGGAAGGTGTCGGCGTAGTGCTGGAACCACCGGCTGCCGGCGAGGCCCGGCGGGTAGAACTGGTCCCGCCAGTGCCAGTAAAACCAGCCGGAGCAGCCGACGTACGCGGTGGCTTTCCTCTGGCGGCGGGTACTGGCGAAGGAAGGGGGTCGCGTTGCCGCGTCGTCCGACCGCTGTCGCTCGAACGCCAGCCGGGCCGCGCGCATTTCCTTTGCCCGGGTCACGCTTTCGAGCCGCTGCCTGGCCCGTCTTTCTTCCCGCTTTGCCCGCCACGCCGCCCGGTCGAAGGGGGGCCGGTCTGGTGGGGTCGCGGGGGGACTTTGAAGGTCCGGGGGCTCCTCCATTACCTGCAATTCTGCCGTCGCCGGCGCAAGGGGGACACGTACGAATCCCAGCAATAAGTTGTTCAACGCCGAAATGGCAGACCAAAAAAAAGCAGCAATCGACCAAGCGGACCCAGCGGGCAGTCAAGGCGTAAATGGAAGAGGGTTCGACGGTTATCTGCCGTCTATTGCATCCCAGGTCCCGGCACGGGCCTACAGTTTCAGGCTTGTCGGCCGGCAATTCCTGCCGATAGGATAGATTGTTTGAGAGAGACGCCGTTCGCAGCGAGGTTGGTGTAGGATGGCAAAGGTTTTAGTCGTCGAGGACGACGCGGACACGCTGGAAATGGTCAGCCGGACGCTCGAGAAGAGCGGCCACGTCGTGGTCCCGGCGGCCAACGGGTGGGAGGCGCTGCTCGCGCTTGACGCCCACCACATCAGCGTGATCGTCCTGGACCTGATGATGCCGGGAATGAACGGCAGCGCCTTCCTCCGCATCCTGCGCAACGACCAGCGCCGCAAGACGATGCCCGTCATCGTCCTGACGGCCCTGTCCGGCGGTGACCTGCTCAAGAGCGTGAACGAGCTCGGCGTGCAGGGGCTGTTCATCAAGGCGGACTACAAGGCCGCGGACCTGGTCGAGGCGATCGAGCGGTTCGCCTACCCGACATCGCCGGAAGGTCACTCCGAACGGTGGCAGACGTCGCGCTGGACGCAGAACTAACTCCCGCTGCCTCAACCCGTCGGCGTCGCTGGCGAGAACCACTTCAGCCCGACGATCCCCGCCACGATCAGCGCGATGCACGCGAGGCGCGCCGCGTCGCGCGGCTCCTTGAACAGCAGCATCCCCACCACCGCCGAGCCCACGGCGCCGATGCCCGTCCAGACGACGTAGGCGGTGCCGAGGGGCAACGTTTTCATCGCGCGGTCGAGCAGGAAGAAACTCAGCAGCATCACGGCGACGGTGAAGGCGCTGCCGGGGGTGGGCTTGAAGCCGTACTTCTTCAGCCCCGCCGCCCACACCACTTCGCACGCCCCCGCCGCGACCAGGTAGACCCACGCCACTTGCGTACCTCCGCATTCCGATCTTTTTTCGCCGGGCAGGTGAGACGCAGGAAGTCCTGACCTACCGTCTGCCGGCTGCCGCGGTACAGTATGGCTGGTGGTTTGCCGAGTCACGGCATGCACCGACCTGTCGGCCCTTGGCACAAACGCAACGAAGGTGGAGATGGAACCGAACGAGCAGGGCGACACATCCGGCGGCGGTTCCGGCGGGTCGGGGGGGAATGGCGGATCGGGTGGTCCCGGCGGTGGCGCGGGCGGGGGCGGGGCGTTCGGGTCGCAACCGATTTCCGGGCCGCCGGGGGCGTACAGCCAGCAGATCCAGCACTCGCCCGTCAGCGCCCGCGTGCCGGAGCGCGTGGGGCGCGGGGCGATGGCCACCGGCGTGATCGTGCTGGACAGCCCCAACGAGTTCGTGCTCGACTTCCTGCAGAACCTGTCCAGGCCGCCGCAGATCGTCGCGCGGGTGGTGTTGACGCCCTCCGTCATGCACCAGTTCGTGAACAGCATGCGGGAGAACGTCTCAAAGTACACGGAGCGGTTCGGCCCCCCCGCCCCGCTGCCCAAGCCGCCGCAGCAGCAGCCGCGGCCGTCGATCCAGGAGATCTACGAGCACTTCAAGCTGCCCGACGAGCTGCTGAGCGGCACGTACGCCAACTCGGTGCTGATCGGGCACACGCCGTCCGAGTTTTTGTTCGACTTCATCACGGGCTTTTACCCGACGGCGGCGGTGTCGAGCCGGGTGTTCCTGTCGGCGCAGCAGGTGCCGCGGGTGGTGGAGACGCTGACGGCGGCGGTGCAGACGTTCCAGCGCCGGTTCCAGGCGCGGCCGGGGACGCAAGGACCGCCCCCGTCGCAACAGTCGCCCCCGGATCAGAATCCTCCCGGGTGAATTGAACGAAAGCGAGGATAGAGGATGGATGATAGAGGATAGAGCAAAACGCAAACGCGTTCTTCGCTATCCTCTATCCTCTATCTTCTATCCTCTGTCCTCGTACTCCTCCCTTCCGTCGCCCGCGCCAGCGCCTTCTTGCCGACGTAGCCGATCACGGTGAACACCAGCACCATCGCGGCGATCCCGCTGAGGAACATCCACGGCTGCTGGCGGAATTCCAGTTGCTCCAGCCTCGCGGCCATGGGCACGACGGCGAGCGTCTGGGGGACGAGGCCCAGCGTCGTGCCGAGGGTGAAGGGCGCGACGGGGCAGCGGGCGGACGCCAGCATCAGGTTGGTCACGCCGAATGGCGGGACGGGGGAGACGCGGACGAGGGCGACGATCCATGTCGTGCGCCAGAAGCCGCTGCCCACCAGTGCGCGCCGGACGGCGTCGGCGCGGGGGTTGTGCTCCGAGGCCTTTGCCAGCCGGTCCCCCACCGCCGCCAGGGAGACGCCGTAACCGATCACGCAGGCGCCGGTCAGCGCGACGAGCGCGGTGAACCAGCCAGTGGGAAAGCCTAGCGCCCAGCCGCAGACGATGGAGACGACGTACGTCGGCAGCACGCACAGCCCGCACAGCAGCGCGAACGACGACGCCACGACGACTGGACCGGCGCCGCCGAGGGAGCGCAGCCAGGGCGAGAGGTTGCGGATCGTGCCCAGCAGCAGGATCGCCCCGGCGGGCGGCATGACCGCCACGACCGCGGCGACGATTCCCGCGGGCCCGAGCCGGCGGAGCAGGTCGCGGCGCCGCCGCCTCTCGACGGGGGCGTCGGGGGGCGCGGGGAGGACGGCTTCGGGTGCGTCGGCTCCGTCGGGCACGGCGCCACGATAGGCGAGCCGGTCGAATCGCGCCAACGGCGGGACGGTGTGACCTTCCGTACCTTCGCCCCTTGCCGCGCCGCGCTTCGCCGATCTAACATGACCCTCCCGCCCCGCCGGGTGTTGCGCCGCGGGGGTGAGACGAGACCCATCCACTCTTGGAGGAACCGACCATGAAACGAGGACTCTGCTTCACGCTCGCCGGCGTCCTGGCGGCCGCCGTGATGGGCTGTGAGAAAGAATCGACCACCACGACCACGTCCGGCGGCGGCACGTACGGCTCGGGGGCTTCCGCGACGACGACCCCCGCCACGACGGACGGCGGCGCGACGGCGCAGGGCAAGCAGGCGACGGCGACGCTCCAGCCGTCCAAGGCGCCGGGGCAGGACAACGTCGCCGGCAAGGTGACTTTCACGCAGGAGGGCAGCGGGCTGCGGGTGAAGGCGGAAGTGACAGGGTTGACGCCGAACGGCAAGCACGGCTTCCACATCCACGAAAAAGCGGACCTTAGCGCCCCGGACCTGATGAGCGTCGGCGGCCACTTCAACCCCGGCGGCCACAAGCACGGCGGCCCCGAGGGCACGGAGCGCCACGGCGGCGACCTGGGCAACCTCGAAGCCGACGCCGACGGCAAGGCCTCCTACGACGAGGTCATTCAAGGGCTCACCCTCAACGACCCGAAGACCGGCGTCATCGGCAAGAGCGTGATCGTGCACGAGAAGGAAGACGACCTGAAGAGCGACCCCTCGGGCAACTCGGGGGCGCGCATCGCCGGCGGCGTGATCCAGTAAGACCTGCCCCACTCCGGGAGCGCGGTCCCCAGCCCCGGAGGGGCGGAAGAATGTAGCCGACGGCCCGGCGCAGCGCCGCCGTGGGAACACGAGTGGTGCAACCTTAGCCCCGTAGGGGCGTAAGAACGTTCTTACGCCCCGACGGGGCTATTTCTATGGCGTTCATACCAGTACCCACGTCTGACGACGTGGGCTACATTCTTTCGCCGCTCCGCGGCTGGGGAGCTGGCGGCGAAGGGCGACGCTCCATGCCGAGCAGGTGCCACAGGTACAGACCGGTCCCGCCTGTCACCAACCCAAACGCCACCAGCACCCACACCGGCGTTCCGTACGTCACCAGATCTCCCGCGTCCCCCGCGCCGGTCGTCCAGCCGACGCCGAGGTAGGCGCCGTTGGCGACGAGGCAGAAGCCGGCGAAGAACTGCACCCACCGCCGGCCGGGCAGTCGTGTCGCGCGCCATAGGGCGTCGAGCAGCAGCGGCAGCATGCACCCCCAGATCGGGCCGCCCCACGCGACGAAGTGCGGGCTCGGATTGGTGGAGAACTCGGTGACGGAGAAGCCGAGCAGCGGGATGCGCACGGCGGAGACCGTGCCGCCGGTGAGCCACGCGTGCAGCACGTGCCCCGCCTCGTGGACGGCCATCATCGCCAGCCAGCAGAAGTAAAGGCCGGAGACGAGCAGAATCGGTCGCAGCCGTTTCCCCATGTCACCCGCCGGGCAGGCCCGTCCGCGTTTCGCATTGGGCATCGGTACAACGTGACACGGG
>Ga0075431_100004184_pt1 | contig 14118 bp, 10 predicted proteins | sample RhiMetdeltSRZDD5_FD_75297 | JGI IMG/M metagenome (GOLD analysis project Ga0075431, IMG submission 75297) | Populus rhizosphere microbial communities from Tennessee, USA - Rhizosphere MetaG P. deltoides SRZDD5 | ecosystem: Host-associated > Plants > Roots > Rhizosphere > Soil | place: USA... | reverse complement strand
CCGGCCAGTGTCCGGCCCTTCGTCGAGGCGGAAGGCAGCGTGTCGATCATGCTGGTGCCGATCACCCGTCACGACCGCGTAGTCGGCCTCATCTACTGCGGTCGCCGGCGCCGGCGGCCGTTCTCGGCGCGAGACGAGGCGGTGGCCCTCCGCGTGGCCGAGCACGCGGCCATCGCGCTCCGCAACGTCGAGCTGTTCGGGCTCGAGCAGCATGCGCGCGCCGAGGCCGAGGCAGCCAATCGCGGCAAGGACGATTTCCTCGCCGTGCTGTCGCACGAGCTGCGCACGCCGCTGCAGGCGATGCTCGGCTGGCTCCGGCTCATGCGCGGCGGCCGTCTCGACGAGGCGGGCACCCGCAAGGCGCTGGAGACGATCGAGCGCAACACGCAGGCGCAGACCAAGATCATCGGGGACCTGCTCGACGTCTCCGGCATTCTTGCCGGCAAGCTCCGGGTCGAGGCCGCGCCGATGGATCTCGTCGCCGCCGTCGAGGCGGCCGTGCAATCGGTGCGGGTGACCGCGGAGAGCAAGCGTATTCGCGTCATCTCGGAGACCGATGGCCAGCAGGTCGTCGTCGACGGCGATCCGAGTCGGATCGACCAGATTCTCGGCAATCTGCTCTCGAACGCGCTGAAGTTCACGCCGGCGGGCGGGACGATCCGGGTGCGGCTGGAGCGCCGCGCGCAGGCGGCACGCGTGGTGGTCGCCGACACCGGCGTCGGGATCGCGGCCGACGTCCTGCCGCACGTCTTCGATCGCTTCCGCCAGGCGGACAGCTCCACGACGCGCGTGCACGGCGGTCTCGGCCTCGGCCTCGCCCTCGTCCGCTACTTCGTCGAGGCGCACGGCGGCACCGTGCACGCCGAGAGTCCAGGGGCAGGCGGCGGCGCCACCTTCGTCGTCACCCTGCCGCTCCGCCACGGCGTGACCACCGCCGTGCCCGGGGACGTGGCGCCCGACGTCGCCTCGCTCGCCGGTGCCCGCGTGTTGATCGTGGACGACGACGCCGACACGCGCGACGTGCTCGTGTATGCGCTGCGCGCGGCCGGCGTCAAGGTGACCGCGGTCGGCTCGGCCGGCGAAGCGCTCGCCGCGCTCACGGCGGAAGCCTCCGACCTCGTAGTCAGCGATCTGTCCATGCCCGGAGAGGACGGCTTCGCGCTGGTGCGGCGGCTCCGCGAGCGGGACGGTGGCCGCCGGCGGCCCGCCATCGCGCTGACCGCGCACGCGCGCCCCGACGACCGACGGCGCGCGCTGGCCGCCGGATTCGACGCGTATCTTGTCAAGCCCGTGGAGGCGAAGGACCTCGTTGCGCTGGTGGCGAGGCTCCTGCTCGTAGAATAGCGATGTGACGGGGCATCCCGACCGCATCGCCGTCGCCGTCCTCGTCTGCCTGCCGTTCCTCCTGCTGGCGCCGGCGCTGATGCCGGGGCACGTGCTCTCGCCCCTCGACAATCTCTTCGTGGTGGCGCCGTGGCAGGCGATCGCGCCCGGTCCGGTGGCGCCGAACCCGGCCCTCGCCGACGTCACTCAGGTGTTCCATCCTTGGACGCTCTACGGCGCGCACGAGATCGCCGCCGGACGCTTCCCGCTCTGGAATCCCTATGCGTACACGGGCGCGCCGTTCCTGTCGAACCCGCAGACGGCCACGCTCTTTCCGCTGACATGGCTCGCGTGGGCGCTGCCATCGTCGCTGGCGCTCACGCTGCCCTCGCTGCTCAAGCTGGTGGCGGCCGGCCTCGCGATGTACTGGTTCCTCCGCGTGCTGGCCATCGCCCCGGTCCCGGCCTTCGTGGGCGCCGCCGGCTACATGCTCTCGTCGACGCTGATCGCCTGGCTGCCGTGGACGCTCGCAACGACGCTGGTGTTTCTGCCGCTGCTCTTCGCCCTCGTCGAGCGACTGGCGCGGCGCGGCCAGCCGCGCGACGTGGCGCTGCTGGCGCTGGCCGTTGGTCTCGACGTGCTGGCCGGCTACCCCCAGGCGGCGATGCACGCATTCCTCGCGACGGGCGCCTGGGCGCTCACGCGAGCGCCCTGGCACAAGCGGCCGGCCGCCTTCCTCGTCGCCGTGGCCGCGGCCTTCGCGCTCGGCCTGGCGCTGGCCGCCGCGCAGGTCATCCCGGCCGTCGACTACGCGCGCGAGAGTGCGGTGTACGCGTACCGCTCGCAGTGGACGCCGCCGCTGGCCGTGCCCGCGCGGGCGGCCATCACCGCGCTCATGCCGTACTTCTTCGGCACGGGCGCAGCGACATGGTCCCAGTGGCAGTTCGGGGTGACGTCGGTGTACGTCGGACTGGTGCCGTGGGTGGCGCTGCCGCTCGCCGCGCTCGCCTGGCGTCGCGCGCCCACGCGCTTCTTCGCCGCGCTGACGGTGGTGGTGGCCGCCGTGCACTTCGGCGCGCCGCTGGTGAGCGCGCTGGCCACCGTGCCCGGGCTGGCGCTCAGCAACAATCTGCGCCTCATGCCGCTCCTCGCGTTCGCGGTGTGCACGCTGGGCGCGCTCGGCCTCGACGCGGCGGCGCGCGGCGCGGACGCCGACGCGCGCGCGCCGCTGGCCGTGCGAGCCTGGTTCGGTGCCCTCGTGGTGGTCGTGGTGGCCGCGCTGGCGCTGGCCGCCTCGGAGCCGGCGGTGGCGCGCGTGCGCCCGACGCTGCCCGTGCAGGCCGTCGCGGCGCTGGCCGGCCTCACCGCCGCCGCCCTGGCCCTGCTCGCCTGGCTCCGCGACGGCCGCGCTCGCTGGGGCGTGGCGCTGGCGGCGGTGCAGGTCGTCTCGCTCGCCCCGCTGGCGGCGACGTATCAGCCGACGCGCGACACGCGCTGGCTCTATCCAACGCCGCCGGCGCTGGAGTGGCTCCAGGCCCACGCGGCAGACGGCCGCGTGCTCAAGCCCGACTCGACCGGCTTTCTCTGGGGGCTGCACGAGGCGCACGGCTACGACGGTCTCGGACCGCGTCGCATCGAGCGGCTCCTGGGCCCCGCCGGTACGGGGAGCGCCGGCCTCGCCGGATTCCTCGAGAACACGGTGGCGCTGCACGGCGCCGAGCCGCTCGCGCCGGCCACCGTGCTTCTCTCGCCGGCGCGTGATCTCGCGGGCGTCCGCTACATTCTCCTCGCACCCGGTGCGGCCGCGCCCGTGCCCGGGCTCCCGGTCGTCTACGACGCGGCCGACGCGCGGATCTTCGAGAACCCCGCGGCCCTGCCTCGCGCATTCGTCGCCCGGCGCGCGCGCTGCGTCGACGATCGCGCGGCCCTGCAGCTCCTCCGGGATCGTGCCATCGACCCCAAGCGCGAGGTGCTCCTCGCCGACTGCGACTCGATGGCGCCGGCGGACGACATCGCCGGCGTCATCGACGCCCGGATCGTCATCGACACGCCGGAGCGCGTCCGCGTCAACGCCGCCGCCGATGCTCCGGCGTGGCTGGTGCTGACGGACACGTGGTTTCCGGGCTGGCGTGCCCGCGTCGACGGCGTGGAGACGCCGATCCTGCGCGCCCACTACGCGTTTCGCGCGGTGGCGCTGCCGCCCGGCCGGCACGACGTCGATTTCGTCTTCCGACCTCGCGGCCTGGCCATTGGCGTCGCCATCGCGGTGGTCGCGCTCGCCATCGTCCTCGCCCTGCTGCTCAGCCGGCCGCGCACCCAGGCGGTGGCGGCCGCGGCCGCGCTCGTGCTCCTCGGCACCAGCGCCGCTGCCGCGCTGCCAAATGGACCATTCACGCTGTCGGTGACTCCAGACATCATCGGGGTCGGCGACACCGTCCAGCTGACGGCGACGCCACGGGGCGTCGCGGGCACGTGGGACCTCTACGTGATGTGGCTCTACACCGACCGTGCCGCGTTCCTGGGCGAGGACGGCGTCTGGCATGGCAGACCGGCTCCGTTCCGGGCGCAGGCCGGCGGGGCCGAGCCGGTGTCGGGATCGTGGACCAACGCGGGGCCACCAGGGCCGGTGACGCTCGCGCTGCTCGCCATCGAGCCGGGCGCCGATCCGCTCGATCGGGACCGCTGGCGCTTCGAGCCGAGCCTTGCCTCGCTCGACATCGCGGGCGGACCGGCGGCGCCGGCCATCCCGGCCACCACGCTCGCCGCCGTTGCCCTCACCGGTCTCGTCGGTATTGCGCTGGTGTCCACCCTTCCTCGCCCCCGGCGTCTCTGATATGATCCAAACGCCATGCCGCAACGTCTGCCCGAGCTCGTCGGACGCGTCATGATCGATCCCGAGTTCCTCGCCGATCTTCAGCGCGCGCCGGAGCCGATCCTCGCGGAGTACGAGCTCAGCGAGGACGAGCGCGCCACGGTGCTGTCCGCCCTCGCGCGCCTCGGTCAGTCCTCGGCCGTTCAGCGCGCAGGCGCCTTCCGCACCGAGCTCATCCGCCGCGTGGCCACTTAGGCGCGCGAGCCGCGCGCGCCGTGGCGACATCGGCGGACACACTGACCTTTCTGCGGTCCGTGCGTCTGTTCCGCAATGTCGACGACACGGATCTCGTCACCTTCGCCGGCAGTCTGCGCGAGAGTCCGCTGCGCCGCGGCCAGGTGCTCTTCCGCGAGGGCGACCACGGCGACGAGATGTTCCTGGTACGCGCGGGCTCCATCGTCATCTCCAAGGCCGTCACCGGGCGCGTCGAACAGGTGCTTGCCCGCATGGGGCCCGGCGACTTCTTCGGCGAGATGGCCCTCTTCGATCGCTCGCCTCGCTCGGCCACCATCCAGGCCGATACCGACGTCACCCTGCTCGTCCTCGACCGCGGCTCCCTGGCGCGCCTGACCGAGGACAGTCCCCGTGCCGCGGCCGCCTTCTTCCAGTCGCTGGTGCACGTCTTCATCGAGCGCCTGCGCGCCTCCGGTGATCTGGTGGCCGAGGTCACCCGCTGGGGGCTGGAGGCGACCGGCCTCGACGTCGAGAGCCGATGAGTGATCCGGTCTCGGCGCCGCGGCGCGCCAAGCTCGAGCTGCTCGTCCGCAAGGACGACAGCGGCGACGGCTTCGAAGTCCGGGAGATCGGGAGCGCGGTGGCCTTCATCCGCTCCCGGCCCCAGCGGGTGCCGGCGAGCTCCTTCGAGCTGGCCGAGGTGGCGTCGCGGGTCGACGGTCAGCGCAGCTTCATCCTCAAGAACACGGCCACCGATCGCTTCCTGCTGATCACCGAGCCCGAGCGCTTCCTCTGGGAGCAGATGGACGGCGCGCGCTCGCTCCAGGAGATCGCCACCGCCTACGTGATCCGCTACGGCGAGTTCGACTTCGACATCATTCCGCAGCTCATCCGCAAGCTGCAGCGCGCCCAGCTGCTGACGCTCACCACGACCTCGCGGCTGCGCCAGGCGCTGGCCCGCAACCGTCGCCGGCCGATGGCCAAGATGGCCGAGTCCGCGCTCACGGTGCTGGAGCGGATCAACGTCTCGAGCCGCAACGTGCAGCCGGTCTTCCGCCGCGCCTACCGCTTCGGCGGCTTCTTGCTCTTCACGCCGGCGGGCGTGGTGCTGTGCGCGATGCTCGCCATCGTCGGGCTCGCGGCCGGGCTCAAGCTCTGGCCCGACGCCGAGCGCGTGGTGTCCGGCTTCGGCAAGAGCCCGTTGATGGCCATCCTCTCCGTCAAGCTGCTGTTCCTGGTCACGGTGGCCGCCCACCAGGTCGTGCATGGCCTCGCCCTCGTGCACTATGGCCGCCGCGTGCGGGAGTTCGGCTTCACCTTCCTGCACGGCTTCGTGCCGACGTTCTACATCGACGTCACCGACATCTTCATGGGCAGTCGCCGCGCGCGCGTCGTCACCGCGGTCTCGGGGGCGGTGGTGCACCTGGTGCTCGGCTCCCTGTGGTTCCTCGTCGCCCTTCGCGCCACGCCCGGCTCCTTCTTGCAGGCGTTCGCGGCGGCCTCCGGCATGATCCAGTGGCAGGCCTTCGTGGTGGCGCTCTACCCGTTCTGCTTCATCGAGATGGACGGCTACCACGTGCTCGTCGACGTGCTCGGGATCCCCACCCTGAAGCAGGACGCCATGCACTACGTGTCCGCGCTGCTGCGGGGGGCGGCCGCGCGGCGCTTCACGCGGCAGGAAGCGCTCTACGTCGGCTACGTCTTCGTGTCCGCCGTCTCCGTGGCCGCCTTCATCGCGTTCAACGTCTGGCTGGTCGTTCACGCGAGCTGATCGGCGGCGTCGAGGAGCGCCTCGACGGCCGCACCGATCGCCGCCGCGTCCCCCGTCTCGGCGCCGGCGGGTCGCTCGAGGGCGGCGGCCTGCGTCTCCGCGTCCGCGGCGACGAGCCGCGCCTGCGCCTGGCGCCTGAGCTCGTCACCCACCAGGTCGGCGGCCTCGCGGAGGGCCGCGAGGCCGAGGCCGACGCGCTCGCCGCGTGAGGCCGCGTCCAGGACGGTGCGTAGCGCGAGAAGCAGGCGAGGGGACAGTCGCAGGCGTCCGCGCCCGATCTCGATGAAGTCGGCGTCCACCGGCCCCCACTCGAGCCCCGCGGACGCCGCGCTCTCCCGGATGAAAGACCCCAGGGCGGGCGCGCTGCCGGCCACGACGACAGCCACGAGCCCGCGCGTCAGCGCCGCCGGCAGCGTGCGCACCTCCGGGTGATCGCACGCGGCCTGCGGACGCTCGAGCACCGTCCCGTCGCCGCCGAGCACGAGCAGGTCCTCCAGCACGACACCGAGCGCCTGGAGGGAGGCGCGGGTCGTGTCCCCCGCGTCGCGCACCACGCGCAGGGTGTGGCGCCGGACCCCTTGCCAGTCGGGTCGATAGAACGCGCGGCCGCCCACCACGAGCTTCTCGATGCGCTCGCGCCGCTGGACGTAGACGTCGCCGGGCTCGAACGAGCGCGCGTGGGGCGCCGGCGTCCACGCGAGGCCGCCGCTCACGAAGGCCGCGAGCGGATCGCCGATAGCGGAGCCCTCCCAGCGGAACGACTCGAGTAGCGCCAGAAACAGCTGCTCCGTGGGATACGGACCCTCGTAGCGCAGCGTCGCCGTGCCCTGGTCGGCCGCCAGGCGCGCCATGAGATTGAGCACGGCAGTGCCGGCGCCGGGGGGCAGGCGCGCCGGCTCGGCGAGCGGCGGGATGCGATCGATCCTGGCCCAGTCGAGCGCGCCGAACCGGGTGAGGGGGCGGCCGTCGTAGTGGAGGGCGTCCGAGGCGCCCCAGGGGCCGGGGGCGGCGGCGCCCGGCTCCACCGTGACCCAGGAGGCGTCGGGAATCTTGACGGCGGCGGTCTCGAGCCGATGGTCGGGAGACCAGCGGAGCTCGCTGACGGGCGCGCCGTGACGGTCGAGTTCGCCGGTGAGCCGGCCGGCGGCGTCGCGTCGCACGGAGGGAGTGCGATCGGCGGCCACGAGGCGGATGATACAATGCGGCCGGTGCAGGGCATCGCCGCGTCCGAGAACCTCGTCTGGCGATCCGCGCTCGAATGCGCGGCGCTCATCCGCGAGAAGCAGCTATCACCGGTGGAGCTGACGGAGGCGATCCTTGCCCGCATCGAGGCGCTCAACCCTCGCCTGAACGCCTTCTGTCTCGTGGCCCACGACGTGGCGCGCCGGCTGGCCCGCGAGGCCGAGATCGCCGTGATGAAGCGCGAGCCGCTCGGCGCGCTCCACGGCGTGCCGATCTCCATCAAGGACGTCATCTACACGCGCGGCATCCGCACCACCGGCGGCTCGCGGCTCTACGCCGACCTCGTGCCGGAAGAGGACGCGGTGGCGGTGCTGCGGCTCAAGGCGGCGGGCGCGGTCCTGCTCGGCAAGACGAACACGTCGGAGTTCGGTCACAAGGCCGTCACCGACAACCCGCTGTTCGGCATCACGCGCAACCCGTGGGACCTGACGCGCACGCCGGGTGGTTCGAGTGGCGGCGCCGCCGCCGCCGTCGCGGCCGCCCTCGGCCCGGTAGCCCTCGGCACCGACGGTGGCGGCTCCGTGCGGATCCCGGCCGCGTTCTGCAACATCGTCGGCTTCAAGCCGTCCTACGGGCGCGTGCCGCAGCATCCGAGCTTCCCTGGGTGGGATCACGTGTCGCACATGGGCCCGCTGGCGCGCACCGTGCGCGACGCCGCGCTGGTGCTCGACGTCATCGCCGGCGACGACGATCGCGATCGTGAGTCCTTGCCGAGCGAGGCCGGCTCCTACCTCGAGGCGTGCGACGGCGGCATCGAGGGGCTCAACGTCGCGTGGACGCCCGATCTCGGCTACGCACGCGTCGAGCCGGCGGTGCTGGAGCTCTGCGGCGACGCCGCCGCGGAGTTCGAGACTCTCGGCTGTCACGTGGAGGTCGTCAATCCCGGCTGGGAGAGTCCCGAGGACGCGTTCGCGACGATCGTCGCCGCCCAGTTCTATGCGGCGTGGTCGGACGAGCTGCCGGCGGCGGAGGACAAGCTCGATCCGACGCTGGTGAAGTTCGTCCGCAAGGGCGGCACCGTGCGCGCGCGCGACTACATCAAGGCACTGGGGCAGGTGCGCGCGTACTGGCAAGAGGTCCGCACGTTCCTCGAGCGCTTCGATCTGCTGCTGACGCCGACCACGGCGGTGGCGCCGTTCGAGGCGGGCGGCTTCGCGCCGCGCGACATCGACGGCGAGCGTGTGTCGCCGCTCGGCTGGATGCCCTTCACGTATCCCTTCAATCTGACCGGCCAGCCCGCCGCCTCCGTGCCGGCGGGATTCACCGCGGATGGGCTCCCCGTCGGCCTCCAGATCGTGGGCCGGCGTCACGCCGATCGCATGGTGCTGGCCGCATGCGCTGCCTTCGAGGCGGCGCGCCCGTGGAGCGAGCGGAGACCGCCTGCCTGATGAAGTACCTCAAGCGCGGGCCCGCCACCTGGAGCGACGCCACGCGCTGGGCTGTAGCCTCCATCTTCCTGGCCGCGATCCTCATCGTCGTCGTGTGGCTGGTCGTGACCGACGCTCCGATGATCCGGATGGTCGTGCGGCTCTACCAGGACAAGCACTACCTCAAGGAGACCGTCCGCGCGTGGGGCTGGCTGGCCCCGCTCGTGTTCATCGCCATCCAGGCGCTGCAGGTGATCATCTCGCCCATCCCCGGCGAGATCACGGGTCCGGTGGGCGGCGCGCTCTTCGGCACGACCTGGGGCGTGGTCTACTCGACCATCGGGCTGACCGTGGGAACCCTCGTCTGCTTTGGCGTGGGCCGCATGTGGGGCGAGCCGCTGATCCGGCCGTGGCTCAGCGAGCGGAACTGGCACAAGCTCAACTTCATCCTGGAGGCCGAGGGCGCCATCCTCTGCTTCATCCTCTATCTGATCCCGGGTTTCCCGAAGGACATCATCTCTTATCTGTTCGGGATCAGTCCGATGCCGTTCTGGGTCTTCGCCATCATCTCCACGATCGGTCGGCTGCCCGGGACGTGGATCAGCTCCTACTTCGGCGCGCACGTCGGCGACCAGCAGTACATCTATGCCGCCGTCTTCATCGCCCTGGTCGCCGCCGCCTGTCTGCCGCTCTACTACTACCGGGAGCGCCTGCTCCAGCGCTTTCATCGGCGCAAGGCCGAATACATGGACCGTAAAGGGCTTGACAGGCCGCATCCTCCCTCGTAGCATCCTCGCCACGCACATGAGCACCTCGATCCGGTGGTTCGGCTTCGGGTTCTTCTATTTCGCCGAGGTCCGCCCACCGGCTCTGACCTAGCTCAGGAGCCGCGGGCGGACCGAACGCCCGCGGCCATGACCACTCCGAGGCCGCGGGCACGACCCGCGGCCTTTTTGTTTTGCGCGACAGCGGAGTGGAGGGAGACAGCGATGATCATCGTCTTGAAGTCGGGCGCGTCGGATGAGCAGGTGGCGGACGTCGAGCGGCGCATCGCCGCCATGGGATACCGGCCGCACACCATTCGGGGCCAGCTGCGCACCGTCATCGGCGCCATCGGCGACGACCGCGGCAAGGAGCGGCTGCGCGCGCTCGAGTCGCTGGAGACGGTGGAGTCGGTCACGCCGATCCTGCAGCCGTTCAAGCTGGCGTCCCGCGAGGTGCATCACGCCAACAGCGTCGTGCACGTGGGCAACGTCGCCATCGGCGGCACCAAGGTGGTGGTGATGGCGGGGCCGTGCTCGGTGGAGTCGCGCCAGCAGGTGCTCGACGTCGCGGCCAAGGTGAAGGCGGCCGGGGCGGCCGTGCTTCGCGGCGGCGCCTTCAAGCCGCGCACGTCGCCGTACGCGTTCCAGGGGCTGGAGGAGGAGGGGCTCAAGCTTCTCGCCGAAGCCAAGCGTGAGACCGGGCTGCCGATCATCACCGAGGTGATGGAGCCGGACAAGGTCGACGTCGTGGCCGAGACCGCCGACATCTTGCAAATCGGCGCGCGCAACATCCAGAACTTCTCGCTCCTGCGCAAGGTCGGCGCTGCCGGCAAGCCGGTGCTGCTCAAGCGCGGGATGTCGACGTCGATCCAGGAATGGCTGCTGTCGGCCGAGTACGTCCTGAGCGGAGGCAACCCCAACGTCATCCTCTGCGAGCGCGGCATTCGCACGTTCGAGACGGCCACGCGCTTCACCCTCGACCTCAACGCGGTGCCGGTGCTCAAGAAGCTGACCCACCTGCCGGTGGTCGTCGATCCGAGCCACGGCACCGGCCACTGGGAGTACGTGGAGTCCATGGCCATGGCCGGGGTGGCCGCGGGTGCCGACGGCCTGATCATCGAGGTGCATCCGAAGCCCGAGGAAGCGCTGTCGGACGGCCCGCAGTCGCTGAAGCCGGAAAAGTTCGCGGCCCTGATGGCCCGCGTGCGCAAGATCGCCCGGGCCCTGGATCGGGACGTCTGAGCGGCCCCGGCCGCTATAATTGACGCGGTCATGGGCCTCCTCGAGTTCCTGCGGCAGTGGCAGGGCGGTCGGCTCGCGGGCGGCATCGGTCTGTCCGTGCTCCTGCACCTGTTGCTGCTGGCGGCCATCTTGTGGGGCCCGCCGCCCTTCCAGAAGGCGAGCGTCAAGCGGGGCGAGCCGCTGATCGTCGAGCTTCCCCAGGCGCCGGATTCGCCGCCGCCAGGTCGGCCTGCGGCCCCGTCGGCCCCGTCGCCGCCGACGCCCGCGAGGCCGCCGGCGCCACGCCCGGCGCCCGCTGCTCCTCCGAAGGTTGCCGAGGCGCCAAAGCCGGCTCCGCGTCCGCCGGCGCCGCGGGTGGACGCCCCGCGTCCGGAAGCGCCGAGGCCCGAGCCTCGCGCCCCTCAGCCGGCTCCCGAGCGTCAGGTGGCCAGCACGCCGGTGCCGACGGCTCCGGATGGCGCATTGCCGGCGCCCAAAGCGGCCGAGCCGACGCCGCCACCGCCTCCCGCCGCTCAGGAAGCGGCGCAGCCCGCGGCGCCACCCGCCCCCGCCGCGCCGGCCGCGCCCCCCACGCCGGCGCCGCGCGTGGCGCCGCCCCAGGTGGCCGCGGTGCCGCCCTCGGCGCCGAGCCGGCCTGTGCCCGATATCCGTTCGCTCAAGGGAGGGCGCGGGGGGGCCGGAGGCTCGGGAGAAGGCCGGGCGGGGATCGAGGGTGAGCCGATCCCGCTCGACTCGGCCGATCCGCGCTACAGCGACTACCTGGACCAGGTGCGGCGGCGAATCAAGGACAAGTGGGGCTATCCGTGCGTGAAGAACGACAGCACGCACGAGTGCGAATACAAGACGGCCCAGCTCGTCATCGAGTTCGGGATCGCCAAGAACGGCAACGTCCCGTTCATCACCGTCGTCCGCTCCTCCGGCTATCCGATCTACGACGACTACGCGGTGAACGCGGTGAAGCTGGCGAACTTTCCGCCGATCCCCGACTCGTTCAGCAAGACGGGCGTGCCGATCCTCGCGACGTTCAGTTACGTGGTGCAGTCGTCGCTGACGAACATCCTCAGGTAAACCCTTGTCGTTGCTGGACCTTCGCTTGACACCCCTACAGCGCGCTGTGTAGCATGAGCGCTACTCTGGATAGGCTCGTAGCTCAGTGGGAGAGCGCCTCTCTGACGCAGAGGAGGTCGGCGGTTCGAAACCGCCCGAGCCTACCATTCATCCCAAGCTCAGGAGTGTATGGCCGCCGCTGAAGAAGATCGTCATCTCCGGCTGACCGGCGAGTTCGACTGCGACGCGACACCCCTCGCGACCCTCCGTCATTCCACCTCGCACGTTATGGCCCAGGCCGTGAAGCGCCTGTTCCCCGGCGTGAAGGTGGCCATCGGCCCGGCCATCGAGGACGGCTTCTACTACGACTTCGCCAAGCCGGAGCCGTTTACGCCCGAGGACCTTGCGCAGATCGAGAAGGTCATGGCGGAGATCGTGAAGTCCAACGCGCCGTTCGAGCGCCAGGAGATGTCGCGCGCCGACGCGATGCGGTTCTTCGAGGAGCGTGGCGAGCAGTTCAAGGTCGAGATCTTGAAGGGGATCGACGCGCCGACGGTCTCGCTGTACCGGCAGGGTGACTTCATCGACCTGTGCCGCGGGCCCCACGTGAGGTCCACCGGAGAGATCAAGGCGTTCAAGCTGCTGTCGTCGTCGGGCGCCTACTGGCGAGGCGACGAGAAGAACCCGATGCTCCAGCGCATCTATGGCACCGCCTGGCTGACCCAGGAGGAGCTCGACAAGTACCTGTGGCGGCTCGAGGAGGCCAAGAAGCGGGACCATCGCAAGCTCGGACGCGAGCTCGATCTCTTCGACTTCTACGACGTCGCGCCCGGCGCCCCCTTCTGGCTGCCGAACGGCATGATCCTGGTGCGTGAGCTGGAGAAGTTCGCCCGCGAGAATCTGGACGCGCGCGGCTACCAGGAGATCTCCACCCCGATGCTCGTCAACAAGAAGCTCTGGGAGCAGTCGGGACACTGGGAGTACTACCAGGACAACATGTTCAAGCTGGAGGTCGAGGGGGAGATCTTCAGCCTCAAGCCCATGAACTGCCCCGAGTCGACGTACGTCTACAAGCGGACGCTACGCTCGTATCGCGACCTGCCCCTGCGCTACAGCGAGATGGGACGCGACCACCGCAACGAGCGGTCGGGGACGCTCACCGGGCTCGTCCGCGTGCGTCAGTTCACGCAGGACGACGCGCACATCTTCCTGCGCCCCGACCAGCTGCAGGACGAGATCACCAGCCTGCTGGACCTCGTGCGCCAGTGGTACAAGACCTTCACCCTGGAGCCGACGTTCAAGCTGTCGACCCGCGCCGAGAAGTACCTGGGGACGCTCGAGCAGTGGGACGCCGCCGAGGCCGCGCTCGCCGACGCGCTGAAGGCCAGCGGGACCGAGTTCACGCTCAATGCCGGCGACGCGAACTTCTACGGCCCGAAGATCGACATCGACGTGTACGACGCGCTCGGCCGCGCCTGGCAGGTGGCCACCATCCAGTGCGATCTGACCATGCTGCCGGAGCGCTTCCAGCTCGAGTACATCGACACCGACGGACAGCCGAAGCGCCCGGTGGCGATTCACCGGGCCATCTACGGCTCCTACGAGCGTTTCATCGGCATCCTGACCGAGCACTTCGCGGGCGCCTTCCCGACGTGGCTGGCCCCCGTGCAGGCGCGAGTGATCCCCATCAGCGAGAAGTTCGGCGACTACGGGCGCAAGGTGCACGAGCGTCTGCGCGCGGCCCGCATCCGCTCGGAGCTCGACGACCGCAACGAGAAGCTCGGCTATCGCATTCGCGAGGCGCAGCTGCGCAAGGTGCCGTACATGCTCGTGTGCGGCGGGCGCGAGGCGGAGAACGAGACGGTCAGCCTGCGCCACCGGACCGGCGACGACGTCGGCGCGGTGCCGCTCGATCGCCTGGTGGCCGACCTCAGCCGCGAAATCAACGCCCGTCAGCCCAGCCTAACCGTGGGCCGCTCGTGATCGGGCGGCCCGGCGCCCGCGCTACGCGCGCGCGGGCGACGTCTTCCATCGCGTTCGCCTAGGAGCGACATCCATCAGCAAAGCACAAGAGATTCGTATCAACGAAGCGATCCGCGTTCGTGAGGTCCGCGTCGTGAGCGCGGAGGGCGAGCAGCTCGGCGTGATGCCGACCCAGCAGGCGCTGGAGACGGCCCGCACCCAGGAGCTGGACCTGGTCGAGGTGGCGCCGGAGGCGCAGCCGCCAGTCTGCCGGATCATGGACTTCGGCAAGTACAAGTACACGCAGGCGCGGCGGCAGAAGGAAGCGCGCAAGAAGCAGACGACGATCCTCGT
>Ga0075431_100004183_pt1 | contig 14118 bp, 17 predicted proteins | sample RhiMetdeltSRZDD5_FD_75297 | JGI IMG/M metagenome (GOLD analysis project Ga0075431, IMG submission 75297) | Populus rhizosphere microbial communities from Tennessee, USA - Rhizosphere MetaG P. deltoides SRZDD5 | ecosystem: Host-associated > Plants > Roots > Rhizosphere > Soil | place: USA... | reverse complement strand
GCGAACGGCGACTCGCTCACGGCGACGCTCGTCAGCGACGTTTCGAACGGAACGCTTGTCTTGAGCGCGGATGGTTCATTCGACTACGAGCCCGATCCGGGATTCGTCGGCGACGACACATTCACGTACTACGCCTCGGATGCCACCGACGACTCGAACACCGTGACCGTGACGATCCACGTCGCCGACACGCAGGGGCCGGACGTCACGATCTCACTCGCGAAAGGACAGCTCTGGCCGCCGAATCACAACCTCGTCAACGTCGGATTTTCCTATTCGACGAGCGACAACGGCGGCGGCGCGGTGACCTCGAGCGTTGCCGTCTACAGCGATGAAGACGATCTGACACCGGAGACCGGCGACCACTCACCGGACGCGAAAGGCGCTCTGAGTCTGCGCGCCGAACGGAGTGCCACCGGCGACGGCCGCGTCTATCTCATCGTCGTCACTGCGACGGATTCGTCGTCGAACACGACTCATGCCTGCGCGACCGTCGTCGTGCCGAAGAGCATGTCTTCTGCGGACGTGAACGAGGTGAACGCGCAAGCCGCTGCGGCCGTATCGCAGTGCGGCACGATTCCCGCGGGCTACTTCCTCGTTGGCGATGGTCCGGTCGTGGGCCCGAAGCAGTAGCAACTGTCATCTAGAAGCGAAAGTCGAGGGATCCCTGGAGATGGGGATCCCTCGGCCCACTTCACTCGGTTCTCGCTACGAGGCGGTCACGTGGATCTTCTCGTATAGAAACTCAGGAGCGAAATCCGCGTGGTTCGGCCACTCGATCGTTCCAGTGTCTGGGTTCACGCGAAGTTTGGCAAAGTAATCCTGGTCTTTGAGCGGTTCGAACACCGGCCCATCGAGCTCTCCTGAAAGATCGACTTCGCCCTGGGTGCCATCCTCAAAACGCAGCCAGATCGTGTAACGACCGACGTAGCGAGCTTCGATGACGTCCTGCATGATTACTCCAATGGAGAAATTGGTTTGAGTTCTTTCAGGTCCTTAGCCAGCTGCCAGTTTTCGACGAGTTCGTGTCGATGATGTTCCACCATTCTAGAACGAGCGCCTGGGCACGCGGCGGGAACTTGCCTTCCATGTAACCATCACTGATACGCACCGTTACTTTCTGGCCGCCGTAGCGCGCATGAAAGTGAGCAGGCTCATGCTCTCGATGGTACATGGCGATGACGATCCCAAAGAAACGACTGATCTCAGACACCATGAGATTCTAAACTGACGTCCCCGCGGCTCGAGGTGTCGTGTCGACAGCTGCCAACGGCGGTTATGCGCCGCACGTCTCGGGTGTCTCACCGCTATGGACATCTCGAGTGTTACTCCGTGTCCGTCGCCCGTTCTGCTGCTCGTCACGCTCTTCTGCTTCGTCTGGCCATTTCTCGCCATGGCCGCGGTTTCGCGGCGCGGTCGTTCCTCCGCGCCGGTCGCGGCGGCGCTCGTCGCGCTTGCGGTCATCCTCTGCGGCATCTGGCTCGACTTGTCGAACATGGTCGGCGCGATGGCGATCACCGGTGTGGGCCGCGAGACGATGGCCATGGCGACGCGCGACACATTCGAGACGGGAGCTGCCCTCGCGATCTGGCCGATCGGCTGGATCGTGATTCTGTCGCTCGTGCTGCGACACCGGCCGATCGTCGATCGCGTCGTCATCGCGCTCGGCGTTGTGTTGTGCGCGAGCGTCGTGACCGCGTGGAGCTTCATGACATTCCTGGAACCGAGCGCCTGGTACGTTCTCTTCGCACGCGCGGCCGCCGCAGTGACCCTGGCGATCGCGATCTGGGCGGCAGTGCGATTGTTCGTCGTCACCCGCCCGGTTTCTCGCGGCGCAGCATCACAGCCGGATCCCGCTCTTCTCCGCGAGGGTGAGTAGCGCGGTCTCGGTCTCGTCCCAGGGCATGTCCGGCTCGTACTCGCGGAAGTAGGACTCGAGCTCGGCACGCCACGTCTCGTGTTGCTGACGAAGCGACGCGTTGACCTCGCTCCGAGGCCGCATGGTTCCCGCTTCGATTCCCGTGATGCGCTCGTCCATCGCCGCGAGCAGGCGGTTCGCGAAATCGCGGCTTTCCTCGACGAACGTCCCGACGGGCAGGACGTGAACGCCGTGCCGCGCCGCCCAGACGGGCTCACCGTCGACAAGGAACTCGCTGTCCCAGTGGATGCGCACGTCGTCGCCGATTCGAACGAAGTAGATGTCCGGATGCGGGTTCAGGTACCACGTCCGGGGGGAACGCGCTCCGAGCCAGCGCCATGCCGTGTAATACAGGTCCTCCGCCGCGTCGTCGCCTTCAGCCGCTTCGGACTCAGTGCGCAGCCGCGCGAGCAGATCCCAATCGGATGCGAGCCGCTCGATGCGTTCAGGAAGAGCCGCCGCGCCCGCCGCGGCGCTTTCGAGGACATCCCGCGCGAAGGCGGCGATCATGTAGTTGACGTCCCTCGGAGCATCCGGCCAGTGGGACAAACGCTCGTCCGAGTATCGAAAGAGGACCTGATCGCCGACGGGGATCCGAAAGAATCCATCCGTCAGCGGATACCAGCCCAGGCTCTCCTTGCCAGCCTCTCCCCACGGCTTGATGTCTTCCACCGGTATGAGCTCGAATTCGAAAAGCGCCATTCGTTCACTTCGTCTTCGGGATGTAGGTTACGCCAGGAACACCTTCGAAGTCCGCATCGCTCGTGACGACCTCCGCCTCGTAAAGGAGCGCTGTGGCAAGTACGATCGCGTCGGCCATGGGCAGTTTGTGTGCGAGGCTCATGTCGGCCGCGATGAGTGCAAGCTCATCGTTCAACGGAACTACGCGGGTCTTCTGCATTGCCGCCACGGCATCGAGCGCGCCGTCTTCTCCACGCAGCCGTTTGGAATGCTTGTAGACCTCGTACATGACGATCGTGGGCGTGAGCACGGTGGCCGGCTTACGCAGGCGGCTCGCGTATTGGTCGGCGAGTGGACCGTCGGTCAGATACTCGAGCCAACCCGACGAGTCCACGACGATCACGGGCGGCGATCCTTCTTCTCGCGGTAACCCGTGGTCGGCATTCCACGCAAGATCCCACGGAACGCCGAAAGCGGACGGTCCGGGACGAGAGTGATCACGTTCCCTTTGCTGATCACCTGCATCTCCTGCCCCGGCTTCAGCCCGTGTCGGTCCCGGATTTCCTTCGGAATCACGATCTGGTATTTCGGCGATACTCGTGTTCTTGCCATGTCGTCACCTGCGATCTCGATCGATCGCTAGAGTGTAATACGCAATCGGCGTTAGAATCGCGGCCGCGATGGCCGAACAGACGTTCTCCCGCTGGCGTCCGCATCCGTGGCACGGTCTCACCGCTGGCGACGATGCGCCGCGCGTCGTGAATGTCTTCGTCGAGATCACGCCGTTCGATCTCATCAAGTACGAGGTCGACAAGCCGAGCGGCTATCTCAAAGTCGATCGCCCGCAACGCACTTCGTCGCAGCCGCCCGCGTTGTACGGGTTCGTTCCGCAGACGTATTGCGCGGAGCGCGTGACCGCGCTCTCCTCCGGCGCCGCGAAAGGCGACGGCGATCCGCTCGACATCTGCGTGCTGAGCGAGCGTCCGATCTCGAAGTCGGAGATCCTCGTCGCCGCGCGAGTGATCGGCGGACTGCAGTTGATCGACCGCGGCGAAGCGGACGACAAGATCATCGCCGTGCTGCAGGGCGATTACGTCTGGGGCGAAGCGCAGGACATCACCGACGTCCCGCCCGTGCTCATCGAGCGTCTCGAGCATTACTTCTCGACGTACAAGCTCGTGCCCGGCGAAGCGCAGCGCATCCGCGTGGCCAGTACGTACGGCTACGACCACGCCGCGGCGGTCGTGCAGGCGGCGATGGAGGACTATCGGGCGCACTTCGGATGATGTGGAGTGCGGCGACGGCTAGTCGCCGCTTTCGATGTTTGCACGCTGAGCGCTCGAAGATAGAAGAGCGGCGACTAGCCGTCGCCGCACTCCACATATGACGGACTACCTGCTCGAAATCACGTTCGACGATCCCTCCGATGAGGACGTGATTCAGTCAAAACTCTTCCTCACCGCTTCGACTGGGAGCACATCGACCGAGGACTCGGTCCTTGCGTATTTCGACTCCGCGGCGGATCGCGATGCGGCGGCGGACGTGCTTCGCGATTTCGAGACGCGCGCGTTCGAGCGCGAGCGGCTCGATTGGCTGGAGAAGTATCAGCAGTCGCTCGAGCCGTTGTTCATCGGCAAGCGCTTCGTCGTCGTTCCCGATCCTTCGCTGATCCCCGAGGGCGCGGATCTCACCATCATCGTCCCGCAGGAGCAGGCCTTCGGCACGGGCTCGCATGAGACGACGTCGCTCTGCATCGAGCTGCTAGAGACGCTGGAGCTCCGCGGCAAGCGCGGTCTCGACATCGGCGCCGGCAGCGGAATCCTCGCCCTCGCGATGCACCGCCTCGGCGCAACGAAAGTCATCGCGTTCGACAACGACACCGATGCCTACGGCGCACTGCGCGAAAACCGCATCCGCAACAGCGTCCCCGATTCCGCGATGCCGCTCTTCATCGGCAGCGTCGAAGCGATGCGCGGTGGAACCTTCGACGTCGTGACGATGAACATCATCCCCGAGGTCATCGTGCCGTTGCTCGGCGGCGTCGTGCCGCGGCTCGATGCGAGCTCGCGCCTCGTCCTCAGCGGCATTCTGATCGTGAAGCGCGACGAAGTCGTTGCCGCCGCGGGCACGCACGGGCTCACTCTGGTGGATGAGCGGGAGCGGGGAGAGTGGTGGGCAGGGGTGTTCCAGCCAGTTCGATCGTGACGCACAACCCGCCTTCGGAAGAGCGTCCGAGGGCGAGAGTCGCGCGCTCGCCGTACATGCGGTCGAGACGCTGACGCACGAGATCGAGTCCGCGTCCGTTCGACTCCCGCAACGCATCGGGCGCGATTCCGGGACCGTCATCGGAGACGGTGATGCGCACGCGATCGTTCTCGCGCTTCGCGTGCACGTCCACGCGTCCGCCCGCGCCGCGCGGCGCAATCGCGTGACGCACCGCGTTCTCCACGAGCGGCTGGAGCGTGAGCACAGGCAGCGGCACCGTGGCGACGTCTGCGTCGAGGGATGCGGTGACGCGCAGACGACCGCCGAGGCGGAGGCGCTCGAGGGCGAGGTAGTTGTCGACGAGCTGCCACTCCTGCTGCAGCGTGCGCTCCTCGCTGCCGTCACTCGCGGAGAACGTGTAGCGGAGGATGTCGCCGAACTGCTCGATGGCCTCTTCCGCGCGTCCGGGATCCTGGCGCACGAGCGCTAACAGCGAATGCAGCGTGTTGAAGAGGAAGTGCGGATCGATGCGCGCACGCAACGCCGCGAGCTCCGCGCGCGCCCGCGAGGCCTCGGCCGCGGCGGAGCGTTCGCGCTCGTGCGCGAGGTCCGTCTGCACGCGTTGCAGATGCGCCGTCGACGCGATGATGACGAACAGCAGCGCGGCGATGAGCCATCCCCACACGAGTCCTTCGAGGGTGAACATCCACGGCTTCCGTCCGAGGATCGCGAGACTGATGAGGTGCGTGCCGAAAACGGCGGCGGACGCGAACAGCGCGGCGATCGCGATGTGCATCGGCCAAGCCCAGCGACGCCGCGCGATGTAGAAACGCACGACGCCGATTCCGAGGAGAGCGGCCGGCAACGTGTTCGCGATCGCCCACGCACCCACCTCGGGGCTCGGCAGGTTGATGACCTTCATCACGACCGCGTTGATGCCGAAGTAGAGCAGGCACCCGAGCGCGTACTGTCGCCACCAGACCATCGACGTTCACCATAGCGCCAAATCGCGCGGGGTTTGCCTCGTTCGCCGACTCATTCGTCCGGTTCGGCGAGTTTGGAGTGCGGAGGCAACGCCTCCGCTTTCGAATGCGTTGTTGGAAAGCGGAGGCGCTGCCTCCGCACTCCAAAAAGGAGGTCACAATGAACATTCTCGCGCTCGTTCTCACTCTCACCCTCGAACAACAGCACGCCGTGCGAATGCTCACCGACGCCGCGTTTCGCGGGGACACCGTCGGAACGGAGCTGGCACGCAAGCGCGTCGGAGATGTTTCCGAGGCGCGGATGCAGTACTACGTCGCGTTCTCGGAGTGGATGGATGCGCAGACCGTCGGCGGCGACTCTGCTCTGGCGACGGCGGCGGCGAAACAGGCGATGACGAGCGTCGACCGGGCCATCGCGCTCGATCCGAAATTCGTCGAGGCGCATGTGCTGCGAAGCCGCATCGTCTTCATTCTCATGGCCAACGGCGCGATGTCTCCCGACGCGGCACGCGCGTCGATGACGGAGTCGTTCACGAATGCAAAGAAGCTCGCGCCGGAGCATCCGCTCGTGATCGCCCTCGAAGCGGCATTTTCCTACTACGCCAGCAACGACCGTGAGAAAGGACGCGCGCTGTTGCGCAAGTCGATCGATGCGTTGACCGCGAGTCGCGATGACGACGCATTTCTCTGGCTCCCCGTCGTCTGGTCGTGGTACGGCGTGATGCTCGTCGGCGAAGCGGAGATGGAACAGGCGCGCGCGGCCTTCGAGTCGTCGCTCGCAGCGCGGCCGGACTTCGAGTACGTGAAGAGTGCGATGCTGCCGATGACCAACCTCGTCGACGTCGGAGCGCTTCCATCGTTTCCGCGGACCGGTTGGAAGCCGATCGTCTCCGACGAAGAAGGCGACGGAAGATCGAAGGGAATGCCGGATCTGCGCGGTGTTGCGTGGCGCACGGACGGCGATCGCGTGTGGTTCCTCTTCAGCCTCGCCGCCGCGCCGGATCCTTCGCGGATCGGGATGAATCTCGCGCTGGACCTCGACGGAGATCCGGACAACGGTCCGAGCTGGTGGGCGGGAAACCGTGGATTTCGCTACGATCGTCTGGTGACGGTTTGGGTCGCGCGCGGTACGGACGGGAAATATCGCGGCAGCGTCGGAGTCGCGGACGCTGCGGACATCGTCGCGGGCCGCTTCGCGACCTCGCCCGCGGGGACGGTGTCGTTTGCGGTCGACGGCGCGAACGAAGCGCTGCTCGTCGGCGTGAAGCGGAGCGCGTTGGCCGATCACATGCGCGTGGTGGCGACGGTGGGCTCGAACACGAGCTGGAATGACGTGGCGCCGGGCGAGGGCTCGGCGCTGCTCGATCTCGACTGATGCCGGAGACTCGGGTGCGCGCGGTCATCGCCGAAGACGAAGAGCTGTCGCGCGCCTCTCTGCGCCAGCTCGTGTCGGAGGTGGATTGGATGGAGCTGGTCGGCGAGGCCGCGGACGGTCACGCCGCCGTCGAGACCATCGATCGGCTCCGCCCCGACCTCGTGTTCCTCGACGTGATGCTGCCGGAGCTGACGGGCCTCGAGGTGCTGCAGCGCGTGAAGCATCATCCGCTGATCGTCTTCACGACCGCGTACGAGCGCTTCGCCGTGACCGCGTTCGAGCTCGAGGCGCTCGATTATCTCGTCAAGCCGTTCGGCTCGCGGCGTTTCCACGAGACGATGACTCGCGTGCGCCGACGGTTCGCACAGGGCGCAGAGGGCAAGGCGCAGAGCGCAGGGGAGTTGCCGGCCGGGCCGCTGGAGCGTTTGTTTGCGCGCGTCGGGACGCGCATCGTTCCCGTGCCGGTGCGCGAGGTCTCGCATTTTCAAGCCGAAGGCGATTACGTTCGCGCGTTCTCCGGCACTGCTTCGCATCTGCTGTACGTGTCGCTCACGCAGCTCGAGGAGCGACTCCAGCTCCCGTTCCTCCGCATCCATCGCTCACACATGATCAACGTCGACTGCGTGCAACGCGTGGAGCGACACGACGAGCGGCGTTACGTGGTGTTCCTCAAAGACGGCAGCCGCATCGTGGCCAGCCGCTCGGGGACAGGGGCGTTGAAGAAGATGATGAGGTGACGTAGGGCGTGGCTTCAGCCCGCCTCTCTCGGTTGCACGTGCGCACGGGAGGGGCGGGCTGAAGCCACGCCCTACGTCTCATCGCGTCCCGATGTCCGCGTAATCCCTGCGCGTCGCTCCCGTGTAAATCTGCCGTGGCCTGGCGATCTTCTGATCGGAGTCGTTCAGCATCTCCTGCCATTGCGCGAGCCAGCCGGACACGCGCGGGATGGCGAAGAGCACGGTGAACATCGCCGGCGGGAAGCGCATGGCCTGATAGATCAGGCCGGAGTAGAAGTCGACGTTCGGGTAGAGCTTGCGCTTGACGAAGTAGTCGTCCTCGAGGGCGATGCGCTCGAGCTCGAGGGCGATGTCGAGCAGGGGATTGCGGCCCGTGACCTCGAACACCTCGTCCGCGACCTGCTTGATGATCCGCGCGCGCGGGTCGTAGTTCTTGTAGACGCGGTGGCCGAAGCCCATGAGCCGGCCGCCTTCACCGCTCTTCACGCTCTTGATGAAATCGGGGACGTGCTGCACGTCGCCGATCTCGGCGAGCATCTGCAGTACGGCTTCGTTCGCGCCGCCGTGCAGCGGGCCATAGAGCGCGGCCGCGGCGGCGGCGACGGCGGAGTACGGATCGACGTGCGAGCTGCCGACGGCGCGCATGGCGTTGGTCGAACAGTTCTGCTCGTGGTCCGCGTGGAGGATGAACAGGACGTCCAGCGCATGCTCGAGGACGGGGCTCGGCGTGTACTTCACCTCCGTCATCCGATACATCATGTTGAGGAAGTTGCCGGTGTACGACAGGTCGTTGTCGGGGTATGCGTACGGCATCCCGACCGTGCTGCGATAGTTGAACGCAGCGATGGTGATGATCTTGGCGATGATGCGCTCGATCTGCTTCATGCGCACGGCTGGATCGAAGATCTCCTTCGACTCCGGATAGAACGTGCCCAGCGCCGCCATCGACGCGATCAGGCGTCCCATCGGATGCGCGTTGTAGCGGAACGCGTCGATGAGATGGCGGAAGTTCTCGTTGAGGATCGTGTGGTGGGTGATGGTGTGCTGCCACTGCGCGAGCTGGTCGGCGTTCGGGAGCTCGCCGTTGAGCAGGAGGTACGCGACCTCGAGGTAAGTGCTCTTCTCCGCGAGCTGTTCGATGGGATAGCCGCGGTATTCGAGGATGCCTTTGTCGCCGTCGATGAAGGTGATGGAGCTGCGACACGACGCGGTGTTCATGAACGCCGGGTCGTAGGTCATCATCCCGAAGTCTTCGGCGTCGACTTTGATTTTGCGGAGATCGATAGCCTTGATCGTGCCGTCGGTGATGGGGACTTCGTACGTCTGTCCTGTGCGATTGTCGTTGATGGTGAGGGTGTCGGCCACGAAGAGGAACCTCCCAAATTCGGAGGCGTAATCTACTACAGATCCCCAAAGCGCGAAGCGACGACCGACACTGCAACGATGGCCGCGGTTTCAGCACGCAGACGGCGCGGTCCGAGGCGTTGGAACAGGACGCCGTGCTCGCGCGCGGCGCGCAACTCGTCTTCGCTCCACCCGCCCTCGGGGCCGATGAGGATGGTGATTTCGTCGGTTGGCGGTTGGCGGTTGGCGGTTGGCGGGGAAGCGTCGGCGTCGAACAGGATCATTGTTCCGTTGCGCGAGATGACGTCGTCGAAGCTCGCGGGGGCTTCGATTTTCGGGACCATTGTGCGGCCGCATTGCTTCACGGCTTCGAACACGATCTTGTTCCAGCGCTCGATTTTTCCCGTGTAGCGTTCCGGGCGCAGCTCCACGCGCTCGGTGACGAGAGGAATGATCGTCTTCACGCCGAGCTCGGTCGCCTTCTGCAGCACGAGCTCGAATTTCTCGAGCTGGATGACGGCCATGGCGAGGTGGATCGCCAGCGGCGACTCGCGCGATGGCAGCGCCTCACCGGTCTGGATGATGGCGCGATCGCGCTCGATGGATTCGATGATGCCGCGCGCGGCGTTCCCCGCGCGGTCGAACAGCTCGACTTCTTCGCCGACCCGCGCGCGCACGACGCGAATCGAGTGATGGAATTCGTCACCGGTCACGGTGACGCGAGGGGTCATCGCTTCGATGAAGATTCTGTGGCGCATACGAGCGATGAACGATGAACGATGAACGATGAACAATCAAGGAGCGGAGCTGTTCATCGTTCATCGCTCATCGTTCGCTTAGAATATGCAAAGTGACTCTCGAGCGTTTGCGCTCGGCGCAAAGGATTGCCTATGTCTTCTCCGGCGGTTCCGTGCGCTGCGCGTTCCAGGTCGGCGTCATCGAACGCCTCGGCGCGCTCGGCATCAGGCCGGCGATGACCATCGGCGTCTCCGCGGGCTCCTGGAACGCGGCCATCATCGCGGCGCGCAATGAACACCGCATCCGCTACTACTGGAAGTCGTTCATGCGCATGCCGGAGATCGATCTGCGCAACCTGTTCATCGAGTACTCGCCTTGGCGCTATGCGCACCTGCATCGTCGCAACTTCGCGCGCTTCGTCGGCGATCGCCTGACCGCGCCGGACGCGCTGCCGTGCTTCATCTCCGTCACGCGACTCCGCGACCGCAAGAGCGTCCTCCTCAACGTCCGCGAGGTCGAAAGGCCGATCGACCTGATGCTCGCGGCGAATTTCCTCCCGCCGTTCTATACGCTCACGCCGCTGATCGACGGCGAGCGCTACGGCGACGGCGGCGTGACCGACAACGCTCCGTACGAGCACGCGTTCAAGCTTGGCTGCGACGCGGTGGTGCTCGTGACGATCAAAGGCGAATCCGAGGGCGGGATCTACAAGAACGTGCACGATGTCGATCACGTGATTCCCGCCGAGTATCGCGATCGCGTCGTCGTGATTCGACCGCGTCATCGCGTGCCGGTCAGTTTCACGGAGCGGCGCTGGCACAAGCTCAAGGAGCTGATCACGCTCGGCGACCTCCGCACGCGCGAGGTCCTGCTCGGCGAGCGCCATCCGGAGACCGACGTCCGCGCGCCGGGCGAGTCGCCTACGGCGCGGGTGCTGCGTCTGTGGCGTTGGCTGACGCGAGGCGCGCGCGGATCAGCGGAAGCAGGGCCAGTCCAGGCAGAGCCAGGGCCGCGGTGAGCCAGTAGTAGTTCGCGAAGCCGAGGTCCTGGGCGAGATAGCCGCTGATCGCGATGGCGAACGTGCGTCCGATCGCGAAGAGCGCGCTGAGCATCGCGTACTCCGTCGCGGCATTCTCTTTGTCGCAAATGAACATGAGGAACGCGAGGAACGCGGCCGTACCGAGGCCGCCGCAGAAGGTCTCGATGATCGCGGCTCCGTACATCGGGAGTCGTCCGGCGCCCGTCATCGCGACGCCGGCGTACGCGATGTTCGACAACATCTGCACGATGCCGAGGACCAGCAGGGCGCGATAGATGCCGTGACGCGCGACGAACCATCCACCCGCGATCGCGCCGAGGATCGTGCAGATCATGCCCAGCGTCGTCGTCACGTTCGCTACTTCACTCGCGGTGAATCCGCGCGAGACCCAGTACGGGCGGATCATCGCCATCATCGTGTTGTCGCCCATGCGATAGAGCAGGATCACCGCGGCGAGGTAGATCGCGCCGGGACGTGCGATCCAGTGCAGCAGTCCGCGCAGCGGATTCTCGTGGCGCTCGCGGGTGTCGCTCTCGCGCGTCGAACTGAGGCTGATCGCGGCGAAAACGACGAGCGGCAGGACCGCGACGGCCATGAACGCGCCGGGCCAGCCGAGGCGATCGGCCAGCATCCCGAGAGCCGCGCCGGCGACGAGCATTGCCACGCGATACGCGGCCACGCGCGCGGAGTTGACGACGCCGAGGAGATCGGAAGGCGTGGTGCGGATGACGAGCGCGTCGATCGCGATGTCCTGCGTCGCGGATGCGAAGACGAGCGCGATGAGGATCGCCCAGAACGCGTTGCTCCCCGGCGGCACCGCGCCGAGCCCCGCGATCGTCAGCGCGAGCGCGATCAGCGCGCCGTAGATCCACATGCGATACGTGCCGATCGCGTCGACCGCCGGCGCCCAGAGGAACTTCAGCGTCCAGATGATCCCGACGCTGCCAATGAGACCTATCGTCGAAAGGTCGACCTTCGCGAACGAGAGGTAGAGGTTCACTCCTTCGTTGACGATGCCGAAGGGAAAGCCCTGCGAGAAATAGAGGACGGCCGCGAAGGCGGGGATGGCGTAGCGAGGGCGCAAGGCGACGAAGTTTAGCCGACTGTCTGTCCGGCTGGCGTGAGGCATAATCCACGACAGTGATCACCCCTGATACTCCTCTCGTTCGCAATGACGCGCTCGTCAGCGCCCCGATGGGCTCCGACGTGGCCATGATGGACATGGAAAGCGGGAAGTACTTCGTGCTGCAGGAAGTGGCCGCGTTCATCTGGGAGCGATTGGCCCAACCGGCGACGGCCGCGGAGCTCTGCGCGGCGCTGGTGCAGCGCTATGACGTGACGGCGGAGCGTTGCCGCGCCGAGGTGCTGCCGTTTCTGCAGAATGCGCATGACAAAGGCCTCCTCCGACGCGCCGGCTGAGCAGGGAGCGCTGCTCCTCCTCGAGTCGGCTCTCGCGCTGGCCGCGGCCCGCCTTCTGGTGCTCGTCGTGCCCTTCCGCCTCTACTCGCGTGTCATGGGAAGTGATGCCGAGTCGTCGCAGGACGCGACTGCGCCGGACGTCGTCCATCGCGTGAGCCGCGCGCTCGAATCGGTGAGCCGCCATGTTCCGTGGCGCAGCAAGTGTCTCGAACAGGCCCTTGCCGCGAAGGCCATGCTTCGCCATCGCGGGATCTCGAACACGCTCTACGTCGCTGTCGCGCGCGAGGTCGCGCTGGAGGCGCACGCGTGGCTGCGCAGCGGAGATGTCTGCGTGACCGGACAGGCGGAATTCGATCGCTACACCGTCGTCGCCCGCTTCGCCGACGAGGGGAGGCGTTGAGCGCGATCTTCGGCCTGGTGCGCTTCGACGGCCGGCCCGTTGCGCAGGAGGACCTCGAACGAATGGCGGAGCCGATCCGCCACTGGGGTGGACCCGGCGGCGTCTGGCACGATGCGCATGCGGGGCTGGGCATGCTCGTCGACGACCGGACGCCGCAATCCGCCGTCGCTCCGATCCCAATGCGCGACGGCTCCGTCGTCATTGCCATCGGACGTCTCGATGATCGCGACGAGCTTGCACGCGAGCTCTCCTGCGACGCGGACAGTCCCGACGCCGCGATCCTTGCCGCAGCGTGGGAACGGTGGGGAGACGAGGCTCCTCGACATCTTCACGGCGACTGGAGCCTCGCCGCCTGGTCGCCCCGCGCGCGGCGACTTTTCCTCGCCCGCGATCCCTTCGGCAACACCGCGCTGTCGTATCACCACAACGCCGGCTTCTTCGCGTTCGCGAGCTCGGCGCGGGCGCTCTTCGCCGCGGGCGTTCCGCGACGCCTCAACGAGTTTCGTCTGGCGCAGCATCTGGTGTCGTGGATTGCCGATGGCGCGGCCACGCTGCACGAAGACGTTCTCCGTCTCCCTCCCGGACATCATCTCGTCGTGAACGATGGGCGGGTGGTCGTGCATCCCTACTGGTTTCCGGAAGAACTTCCGAACGTACGTCTGTCTTCACCGGACGCCTACGTCGAGCGGTTCCTCGAGCTCTACGACGATGCCGTCCGCGCGCGCTTGCGCACGAGCGGCGGCGTGGCTGTGGCCCTCAGCTCCGGCCTGGACTCCGGTTCCGTCACCGCGCTGGCCGCGCGGCAGCTCCGCGCACGCGGACGTTCGCTGATCGCGTTCACCTCCGTTCCGCTCCATCCGCAGATTGCGCGCTTCACGCGCAGCACCGTCGACGAGTGGGAGCTTGCGCGTGCGACAGCGGAGTGGGCCGGCAACGTCGACCATCGTCCCGTCACCGCGGAGCGCACGACGCCGCTCGCCGCCATCGAGCGCTCCCTGCGTCTGCACGACGAGCCGGAGTTTGCCTCCGGAAACCTGCACTGGATGACGGCGATGTTCGACGAGGCTCGCGAGAGCGGCGCGACGGTGCTGCTCACCGGACAGCTGGGCAACGGTGGGATCTCCTGGACCGGCGATCAGCAGCGCGTGATCCGCGGCCTGATGCGCGGCTCGTGGCTCGACGCGTGGCGTGGTTTGCGTCACGCGCAGCGGCAGCAAGGCCAGTCGATGACCCGCGCGGTCTGGACGCAGATCATTCTGCCGCTCCGCGCGAAGAGGTC
>Ga0075431_100004180_pt1 | contig 14123 bp, 7 predicted proteins | sample RhiMetdeltSRZDD5_FD_75297 | JGI IMG/M metagenome (GOLD analysis project Ga0075431, IMG submission 75297) | Populus rhizosphere microbial communities from Tennessee, USA - Rhizosphere MetaG P. deltoides SRZDD5 | ecosystem: Host-associated > Plants > Roots > Rhizosphere > Soil | place: USA... | reverse complement strand
ATGGCGCGTCGAAGAAACGGCCGATCACGAAGATGCTCGGGAAGGATTATCTCCAGGGCGAGCACGTCGCGACGTTGTTGGGTGATTTGATTTCGGAGCTCGACGATAACGCGCGCAACGCAGCCCGGGCCACTACCTCGGCTGGATACGAATGACGAAGTTGCAGATCGCGATCTTCTGATCCGGCGCGACTTCGGTTGGCTCTTCACGCGGGAGCTCGCGGCCGTTGACCAGTGTCGGATTCCTTCCTTTAGCCACCAGCCAGTAGCGTCCTTCGTTGTCCCTCGACATCACCGCATGAACGCGGCTGACTTCCGGATCTCCCTTGATCGGAAGGTCTACCGAAATACTGCGCGAGCCGCGTCCGATCGTGATCTCGTTCTTCGTGATCGGCACGACTGACTCCCGCACGCCGTCGCGCCAGACCTCGACCGTATAAAGCGCCGTCGCTTTTGGACGCACGACAGTCTGTTCGCTCTCGCTGACGTCCTCAGCCCGTTCCACCACCGTGTCGTTGGGATTGAATCCTGCTTGTGAAGATTGCTGTGAATATTGCTGCGAAGCTTGCGTGACGCGCGGCGTGACCATCGTGTGGCCGCTCTCAGTCTCGTCCCACACGGCCTGCACGCGAAACTCGCCTTTGTTCAGCGTACCGTCGACGCGCAACTCGACCGCGAAAGACTTCACCGCCAGTTGAGTGGTGCCGCTGAGTTCGCGCGCGCGTTCGGAGAGGACGTGAAAGAGTCCCTGCTCGAGACCTCGGCGTTTGTCGCCCTGCCAGTCTTTGTCGTCGTCAGGGCTGAGGTAGACGATGTATTCGCGAGGAATGTAAGTTGGACCACCGGGCGGCGTGAACATTTCGCGCTGCATCGCGGCTTCGACTTCGCGCGCGATCTTTACCAGAAACTCTTCCCAAACGCGCCGTGGTTTAGCATGCTCGTCGGCTGCTTCGAGCAGGTCTTCGCCGGTCTCGCCGTCTATCCATTTTCTTATCGATTCAAGCAGGCCCAATCTGTGGCTCTCCTGTCATCAATCAAACTTTATATAACTTTTGTTGACCCAGCCGCGATCCGACGAATAGGGATCGCTCTTCGGCCGTGAGTGTTGAACCACTAATACTTCATACCAGTTATTATCGACGCTGAGCACTCTAACTTTTGAGCCCGATTCCGCGAGACCGATCGGCACGTTTGACCTGCTGCTCGCCACCGGACGCAGATTCAAATCTGTCGTCGTAATACCTTCACGGCCGATCATCGCGGTGTCCGGCGGAGCCGCGGCAGGGATTGTCGCCAGCGGGTTCCAACGTGTCGTGACGTACTTGTGCGTCGCCAGCAGCATTCCCGAGAACGCGAGGATCAAACCGGCCGCAACGAGCGCGCGCCGCGTACGGCTCGGCGGCAACACCGAACCAGCCGTTTTTCCGTCCTGGCGGCTTTGCGCGAAGTTCTTCTGTGCCTGATTCTGCTGCCGCTCGCGCAGTTCCATCTGACGCTGCGCTTCGAGATTGATCGGCACCACGATGCGCGGGCGTTTGATTGCTTCCGTCTCCGGCATTATCCCGCGTGCTTCGGGTATCGCGAAATGCGGACGCGGCGGCGCAGCCTTGGTGAAGTCTTCACGTTCGACGGAGAGATCCTGACTCGGTTTACGCGGATTTTCGGCGTTGGGCACCATCTGCAACGGGCGCGTCGGCGGTAAACTCGCGTCAGCGATCTCGTCCCAAAACTCCTCGACAGTTTGATAACGATCCTCGGGACGACTCTGCGTCGCTTTCTCGAGCACGCGAAGCATCGGCCGCGCCCAGAAGTTTCCGCTTACGGCTTCCGGCAACTCGGAGATGGCATGCTGCGCAAAGCGGCGCGGCGATTCACCCGCCAACAGCGCATAGGTTGTTTTCGCGAGCGAGTAGATGTCGGCGGCCGGCGTCAAATAATCGCGCGGCGGCGTTTTTAGACCAGCGAGATCGAGCTGGCCCGTGTGCATCAACGGATTGTGCTCGGGCGCGGAATAGATATTCGTGCCGACGCGAGTAATCGCGCCTTCGTTTGCATCCAGCCGCGCGACGCCGAAGTCGGCGATCTTCACCGTCTCCTTGTCGGCAGTCAGCAGAAGGTTCTGCGGCTTGATGTCGCGATGGATCACGCCGCACTTGTGCGCGTGCGCCAAACCGGAACAGACCTGCTCGAGATAATGAAGCGCTCTCTGGATCGGCAGCGGATGCGTACGCGTCAGCGCGAACATGTCGCCGCCGGGCAGATATTCCAGAACGATGTAGTGAAAAGTCGTTCCGGCAAGGTCGATCGCGGTGCCGTGTCCGAGACGATTGATGACGTTCGGATGGCGAACGCGGTCGAGCGCCACCGCTTCGTTTTGAAAATTGGCGACGAGCGTCCGTTCCAGCTCGACGTCCGGATCATCCTGGAGATAGAGATTCAGCGCCTTGATAACAACAGTGCGCGGCGCGCCGTCGACGGCGGCGTTGTCGTTGGCGACGTAGATTTCGGCATAACTGCCGCGCCCGAGACACTCGACGATGTCATAGCGTCCATCGAGTCTGCTCTGTTGAAGTTTGAGTTCCGACATCGGTTATGCCCTGATTCGCATGGCTTAGATGCATAACGAACAGATCAGGGTTCAACGTTTCAGGGGGCGGCGCTGTTTGCGGGAGGCTTCGTCAGTTCTTCATATTGATTGAGTGTTTTCCACCGATCGCGCTGGGTTTTAAAGCTTAGGGCTGCCAGACCCAGGATCGCCTCTTTTTTGATGGTGGTGGAAGCCGGGGAGGGAGCACCGTCTGCCTTGCTGATCGCGGCGTCGAAGGCTTTGGTGGCTTCTTCCGTGTTGCCGGTGAGCAGATTTGCGCGACCGTAAAGATACAAAAACTCAGCATTTGGCGATTCGAGCGGGTTCTGAACGCCCGCCCTCACCAACTCTTTGCCCGTGTCGTTCTGAAGCCAGGCGCGCGGATCCTGATCGACTTGCCGCCGTGCTCTCTCGAACGTAACGAACGGCTCTTCGGGAACAGGCGTCGGCGTGTTCACCGGCGCGGCCGCGGGTTGCACTTTCGTTGCGAGGAAGGGAATTCGCTCTTTGTAACGCGCGCCGGCGTAAAACGCTCCGGCGACTAAGAGCAGGACCAGCAAAGCGCCGAGAACTTTCGTGGCGCCGCTTCCGCGCGACGTGGCGACCGCGGGATCCGCGACATCCAGTCGTTCATGGGCCACTGTTGGCGTATCACCAGACGCGCCTTGCGGCCCGGGAAACGCTATGCGCGAAGCTGGAACGAAGTTGGCGTTGCTTTGGGAGCTCTGGGCGACGACCACGGTCGCCGGCTGGCCGTTAGGCTGCGTCTCGGGCGTCAGCGTCGGTTCGAGATCGCCGGCGCGCTCGCCGGCATTCAGACGTTCGCCTACGCGCACGACGACGACCGTAAGATTGTCTTCAGCGCCGCGCTCGTAGCACCGTCGTTTCAGTTCGTTGCAGACCTCGTCGAGACTGTTGCTGACGACGAGCAACTGGCGAATCTCGTTGTCGCTGACGTGACGAGTAATACCGTCGGTACACAAGAGAAACTCGGTCCCGTCTTCGACTTCGATCGTCTTCATGTCGACTTCGACGCCTTGTTCGGCGCCGAGCGCGCGGCTGATCACGTTCTTGCTCGGATGGTTCGCGGCCTGCTCGGGAGTCATGCGGCCGGCGCGCACTTCTTCTTCGACGATCGAGTGATCTTCAGTTTCGCGATGCAGCACGCCGTCGGGCGTGAGTCGATAGAGACGAGAGTCGCCAACGTGGCCGAACGTCGCGATGTTGTTTTTCAGATGGAGCGCGACGATCGTCGTCGCCATCATCGAGAACTTCGCGTGCTCCTGGGCCATCTGGTGAATCGACGCGTTGGCCCGTTGAATGGCGAGCTCCATCAGGTCCTCGACGTCGGCGCCGTCTTCCTGGTGACGAAAAGCCTCGTCGAGCACTTCAATCGCAGTTTGGGATGCGACCTCGCCGGCTTCCGCGCCGCCGACGCCATCGGCGACGGCAAAGATGGACCGTTCGCGGTCGTGCAGATATGCGTCTTCGTTAAGGGGACGACGTTCGTTCAGCCCGCGGTCGGAAAGCGCTGAGGATTCAACCTTGAAGGTCTTCCTGTCTTCGCTCATTGCACTGCCTCCAGCTTAAGGGGAGAGGAACTCTTCGTCTCTGGCATATCCGCGATCACTCTGTCGCGCGCGTTTCTATTGGAAAACGCCATCAACATCCCCAACATCGCAAAGCTCGTAATCAGACTGAACCCGCCGTGACTGACAAACGGTAGCGTGATGCCCGTCATCGGCAAAGCTCGCAGAATACCGCCGATATTCACCAAAGCTTGAAATCCCACAAATGCCGTTAGACCTGCCGCGCACAGCTTCGTAAACATATCACGCGACTCCAGCGAAGTGCGAACACCAGCGACCACAAAAATGATCACCGCCACGATGATCACGGCCCCGCCGAGAAGACCAGTTTCTTCGGCAATTGCGGCGTAAACGTAATCGGAGTCGGCAATCGGAATCACTTCCGGAAAGCCGAGTCCGAGGCCGCGTCCGGTGGTCCGGCCGGAGGCGATTCCAAACACTGCCTGCGCGGGTTGGAACGCTAGGCGATCGAACCAGATATCGACGTTCACGGTGTTTTGCAGCGCCGGGCTCTGCGCGGCGAGCTCTTTCATCTCCGGATTGCGGTTCAGCGTGTCTTCGTAGTCGCCTTTCCACCACGAGACTTCCGGCGACGGCGGATCGAAACCGTCGAGCCACAGATGAAAGCGTTGCTGAATGCGAGCGGGAAGCGCAGCGCTGATCGGCCGGGCGATGGTCGGCAGCAGCGGCACTTTCTCCTGAATGTCGCGCGGCAACGCGCCGACGACGAGGATTCCAATCACGAGCATGACCGAGCCGACGAACAACAGCAGTTGCGGCCAACGGCGCACGGCAACGAGATACAGCGTCGTGTACGCGCCGCTGAAGATCAGCATCTGGCCGAAGTCTTTCAACGCGAAGAACGGAACGAAAGGCAACATCGCCATCACCAGCAGCGGCACGATGTCGCGCGCGCGTGGGATGCCCCAGTAAGTCTCGGCGAGATCTTTGTAGCGCGCCGTCAGTATGCCGGCGAAGCCGACAAGGAACGGAATTTTCGAAGGCTCCCACGGCGTCATGTTGCCGAGCGCTTTGCCGGCGCTGGACGTGATGACGGCCATCGCCAGCGGCACCAGCGTGAACAGCACGATGATGAAACTGTTGCGCTGTAGCCATAACAGAAACCCGTCGCGCACGCACATCGAGTAAGCGATCGCGAAAGCAATGAACGAGAGAATCGGGATCCACGTGTAACTCGAAGTGATCGCGTTCCAGAGTGAATACGTCGACTCCTTCTTTGGCAGTTGATCGATGTCGACTGGCTGTGCGGGCGTCGGCGGCAGGCCCATCAACTGCTTCTTGACGGGATCGTAGTTCTCGAGAATGTATCGCGTCCGCAGCGCTTCCATTTTTTCTTCACGGGCGGCGGCTTTGTTGCGCGCGTTGTATTCCGGATCGCTATAGAGCCGGTACTGAATCAACATGCCGAAACCAAAGAGCAGCACGGCGGTCGTGAACAGTACCCAGTTGCCGGCGAACCTCTTCGCGCGCGAGAGCCAGAGCGCGACCATCATCAACGGAATGAACATCGCAAGGTCGCGGACTGCGCCGATAATCGACGTCTCGTAGCCGCGCAACAGCCCGCCGCGATGAACGGCGATGTAACCCATGATCTCGAGACCGAGGATCATCAGGATCAATAGAAGATGTGATGATGCGCGGTTTTTCATCGTCTTAAATAACCCAGATCTTTTGCTTTCATAACCAATGCGGCCGCGATCGGCGCCGCGGAGCGCGAACCGTATCCGCCGCCTTCGACGATCACGGCGATCGCTAACTGCGGTTTCTCCAGCGGCGCGATGCACAGAAACCAACCGTCAATGCGCGGGTGCTCTTCGTCCATGATCAACTCGTCGTACTCGCGAATGATGTTGCCGCGATTGTCGCGTTCGATTCGGTGTCGTGTCTTCGGTTGGCCCGTCTTCGGATCGTAAACGGGCACGACTTTTTGCGCCGTACCGGTTTTGCCGCCCGTAGTTATGCCCGCGGCTTTCACCGGCGCAAACACGCCGCGCGCAGTGCCGCTCGCACCGCCCGTGACGAGACCCATGATCTCGCGCATTCGCGCGGCAGTTGACGCCGGGACTACTTGATTGAACACCTGCGGCGCCAGGTTGAACTCGATCTTCGGCTTCATCAACTTGCCTTCGAGGTTGCCGATCGTCGCCGCCGCGAGCGCCATTTGAAACGGCGTCATCTGGCCTGCGTAACCCTGGCCGTACCCGATCAGCGCAAGGTCGTATCTCGTTACTTGCTTGCCCGTGACGATCGTCGCTTGCCGTGGCGCCAGTGCGCGTTCGACGGCGGCGCTGCTGCCGTTCCAAAATTCCGGCTCCTTGCGCCCTCGCAGCGCTTCAGCGGGCGTGTCGTAAGCACCGATGCCCAGCAATTGGGCCGCGCGTTTGAGACGTTCCTGTCCGAGCTTTACGCCCATCTGCGCGAAGTACTGGTTGCACGAGACTTCGTAAGCGTGATCGATGCCGATCTTCCCATGTACTTCCGCCGGACCAGCGTCGTCGAAGATCACATTCGCGCCGGGCGCCGCGTAGTATCCGCTGCCGCTGCACGTGAACTCCGTGTCTTGTTCGCCGGCGAGATAAGCGGCGATCATCGTGACGGTTTTGAACGTCGAACCCGGAATGTAATAAGCGCCGAGTGCGCGGCTCACGAGAGGTTTGTCGCGTTCGTTGGCTTCGAGACGAATCCAGGTCGTCTCGTCGTTGACTTCGCTCAGGCTATACGAAGGCTCGCTGTACATCGCCAGCACTTCGCCGTTCTGCGGATTGATGACGACGATCGCGCCGTGCTTGCCTTTCAATAACTCGACGGCCGTCTGCTGTAGTTGGCGATCGATCGTGAGGCGAACATCCTGGTTGCCTTTGAACTCTACCGCTTTGCCGCGAACGACTTCGAGCGCTTCCGGAAGCGCGCCGCTCTGCACGCCGAACAGCGCGCGCTCGAGCCCCGGGTCGCCGCGATCGGATCCGAATAGATGCGAGAGTGCTTTGTCGAGCGGGTACTCGCGCCGGATCTCGCCGCTCGCGTTGCGTTTGTAATACGCCAGCGGTTGGTCCAGCCGGCCGCTGCGATCGAGGATCCAACCGCGCAGTGTCGATTCAGACAAGCGCCGGACACGCAGGTCTTTGTAGCTCAGTTGCTGAAACTTCTCGTTCTGCTCCGCGGCGTACCTGGCCCAGTAAATGTGAAACGAAAACATCCCGATCGCCAGCAGCACAAAGAGCCAGCGCAACGCGCGTAGGCCGCGATTGGTCGACGTCGAGCCGAGTCGCTTGCGCACCGCTGTCGGAAGGTTTTCCGGAATCGCGGCGGTGGTCGCTGGCCGGCGGCGGTTCCTCACCAGGCCCAGCAGGAGAAGCAGCAGAATGAACGCGAAACCGCCGACGTAGATGAGCGTAAACAGCGCCGGCATTCGCTCAGGGACGTGCGGCGTCGGAAGGGGAGAAGGTGAGGGAGATTGGAAGAGAAACAGCAGTAAGGTGATTACGGTCATCCAGTTCTACTCACTTTTACGCAGCCGCACTTCCACGTCTCCAAATCCAATTACGTCTCCGTCTTCGAGCGGTCGCGACTCGCCGTAGGCGATGCGGCGGCCGTTGATGTAAGTGCCGTTTGTGGAGCCGGTGTCGGCGACGAGCAGCGTTCCTTCTCCGGTCATGAGCAACGCCGCGTGGATTTTTGAAACGCTGGCGTCGTTGAGCGTCAGTTCATTGTCGGAGGCGCGGCCGACGTTGAGACGTTTGCCGCCGGGTTTGAAGATCAGGGGAACCTCGCGTGTGCCGCTTTGCTGTGTGACGCGCGCCATCACCTGAATGTCAGGCATAGTCGGCGCGGCAGATGGTATTGCGACGCCGGATTTTGCGGCACGACGCTCCTCGTCCTTGCGGCGCAGGTCTTCTTCGAATTCGCCAAACGTTGGGTCGACGGATATGCCGGTCGTGAAGATGTCGACCTCTGCTTCGACGACGACAGGACCGAGTGTTCGATAACGATGATCGTTGATGTGGTCGATGGCCGCGGCGAGAACTTCGTTCTTGAGGTCGTTGAGGATTTCCGGCGGCGCTTCCGAGTGCGTGCCCCATTCCACTTTGAGGATGAGATGGTGTGGCGCGATGCGTCCTTTTTGGCCTTCGTCGCGGACGCGCTCGTCGATCAGCTTCTTCATGCGATCGATGAGTTTGGAAGTGGTGAGCCCGCTGCGCGGTTCGACGGTACGGCCAAAGCGGCGATCGACTACATCGCCCATTCCTTCGAGCACGCGGCGCAGGATGCGTTCCGGCAATGCTTCTTCACGCCGTTTTTTCTGGCCCTGGTCGTTCTCGAGCTTACCTGTCGAATCGTCAGCGTCAGTCATGAACAGTCAATACGAGTTTTCAACCGGGCAGTTCGACCAAGCCACAGATTGAATATGGATTGACGTATTCTACACTGTTCAAAATGCATTAGAAAATTAACTTGACTGAAAAACGCAGCGCCCGTGCCCCGGCGGCGTTGGAGGACGTGCCGAAGGTTGCGTTCGGCTTGAAAGTGCCCGCTGCGAAGACGCTTCCGATCACGCGATCCCGTGCGACCGGATCTTCGAAATTTGGATGATTGAAGAGATTGAACGCGTCGGCTTGAACCTGGAGTTTGACGAATTCGGTAAAGCTGAAGCGACGCCGCAACGCGAGATCGAACTGGTAAAAAGGAAATCCGCGTTCACCATTACGGGTGAGAGTGTCCGGACGGAAATGCGCTACGCCGAACGAAGTCGGAACCATGTAGACGACGTTGAGCGGTTTCGCCGAACGCAGTTTGACGATCGAGTCTACCGACCAACTGCGCGTGATCGTGTTTCCCCAACCGGAAGAAAGCAGCGCCGGCAGATCGTAAGAAACCCACCCGTTGAACTGGTGCCGCGTATCGTAATCAGATGGACCGCGATCGAGATCCGGATCCGAGCTGGTCATCAACACAGTCCGCGCCGAGTCGTCGCTGACGTTGTCCAACGATCTCGCCCACGCGTACGAAACCGACCCGGCGAGCCCGCTTGCGAAGCGCCGGTCGAACTGCACCTGTAGCGCGCGGTAATCCGAACGTCCTTCATTCGTCGTGAGACGTACAAAACCGGCCGCGGGGTCCTCGTCGAAAAGCGTTTGCGTGTGAAGCAAACGTCTTCCGGCCGCTCCGACATACGACGCAGTGATCGACTGGTTCGATCCGAGCTCACGTTGGACCGCGACGTGCCAGTTCAACGTGTACGGCAGTTTCAAATGTGGATCGAAAGTCAGAAACGGCGCGCCTGGACCACTGACGAACGGAACCGAATCGACAAACACGTCGCCGGCGCGCTCGTTACCGAGATCGTAATGAATTCCCACTCCGCCCCGAACTATGAGTTTCGGATCGCCATCGCCGAGAAGCTGGTATGCGAATCCAAATCGCGGGGCAAAGTTCGCGTAAGTCGTTTGCCACAGCTCCGTGCCCTCGTTCGATGGCGGTGGATTGAGCTCCCAACGCAAACCGTAATTCAACGTCAGGCGCGGAGTCTTTCTCCAGTTGTCCTGTGCAAAGAGCGATAGATTGTTGAAGACGGGATCCTGCGTCGCCGCGCGAGTAAACCTGCTCACGCGCGCCGCGATGCCCGTTAGCGCCTGGTCCACGCCATTGAACAACGCGCTCTCTTCGACGGTCCGCATGCCGATGATGGGCGAAAGCCTGCGGTAATCACCGCCAAATGTGAAATCATGATTACCGGAAACGATCGTCCACAAACCGTTGACATTGAGCTGCCGTTGAACGTTCGACACTTCATCTCCCGTAAACAGGTTCGCGCCGCGCGCGTTCAGATCGAAGTTGAACGCACGTCCGGAGAACAGGTCCGCGGGAACGACAGCGCCGCCGAATTCGTCCAGCGCATACGAACCGGCAACACGTAACCGGCTGTAGTTCGCGCGCAACTCGAACACCTGGTTTGGTGAAACCGTTCGGCTAATCGATCCGGTTACAGTGTGCGCGAGGCTGCGAATGCGATGGGTCGTATTCAACGACAGACCACCCGCGCCGCGTGTATCAGCCTCCGAATCCGCAAAACTGAACTTCCCGTAAAAGTTCGAGTTGCCGTTAACACCGTCGACGCGAATGCTGCCGGTGTCGTGTTGCGCTCGATTGGAAAAAGTCGCCGCGTACTCGGCGAAACGGTCAGGTCTCGCAGCGCCAGTCGGGATCGGAAAGGCGTTCAGGAACGGTTGTATCTCCGGAACCGCGCCGGCCCGCGAAGTTAAAGACGGAACGTCCGTGATGCCCGTTACGGGTTTGAGCAGACGCAGTCCTTCATAAGAACCGAAGAAGAACGCCTGGTCGCGCGCGATTGGACCACCGAAGGAGCCGCCGAATATGTTCAGACGGCGCACTGGTTTGTCGAGACCACGATTGTTGGCGAACCAGTCGTTCGCATCGACCGAATCGTTCCCCAGGAAGTGAAACAGGGAACCGTGAAAGTCATTTGTTCCCGCGCGAGTCACGACGTTGACCTGCGCGCCGGGCATGCGGCCATACTGAGGCTCCGCATAAGTCGTCATGACCCGCAGTTCCTGAAGCGCGTCCAATTGAACAAGCCCGTTCGCGCCGCCGCTCGCCGTCAGCGCAGGCACACTCCCGGCAGCCGATGGGCCAACGTTCTCTCCGCCCGGAGTGATGCCGAAGTTCGCGCTTACGCCGTCAACGACAAACGTGTTTGCGTTCGCGCGCTGTCCGTTATTTGCAAGATCGACCGGCAATGAAACGCCGTTATGACTCTCGACAACGCCGGACGACAACGGCAAAAGGCTCGTGAAGCTGCGTCCATTTACCGGCAGCTCTGAGAGTTGTCGAACGGCCACAGTCGCACCCAGGGAGCCTTGAGTCGACATCGCGGAAACACTGCTCGCAACCATCACCAGTTCTGAAATACTGCCGGGAACAGTACCGGCAGGAACCGACATGCCCGCCGGGTTATATGCCGGCACTTCCACCTGACGCGGCGGCTCGACGCCGGTAAAGATCACGTCGTCGATCGCGACGAACGAAGTGAACTGCGTCATCAACTTGAACTTCAGACCGAGTTGGGTGATCTCTTCGCGCGGCGCGTCTTTCATCTTTCCGGTTTGGGCGCCTGCCATGTCGTTGCTCATCAGATCGTCGACTTTGCGGCGCGCCCAGAGGGTCGCGAGCACGTCGTGATCGTTTTCGGTCGCGGGCAGTTGAACGGGAATCTGGCGCACGAAATCCTGACCGCTCATTTTGCCTCGCAGCGTGATCGTCCCGCTCGCGCCGTCCAGGTAACGGCCGGAAAGAATCAAGGGCTTCGCACTGAACAGATCGGGAATGCGCGCCGGATAGATTTCGGCAACAGGCAGCCCGGACCAGTCGATCGAAATATCCGTCAAAAGTGGATTTCGAACGCGTTCGTAGAAGCGACGTGCGACCGCCGCGGTGTCGTCCTTCGGCGTGACGTAATCAACTTCGCCACGGCCATATTCGGCCATGTTGTCGAGCAGAAAGCGATTGGACGAACTGCTAAACCCCATCGCGAAGACGCGCGCATTCTTGTGCTTCTTCACTTCGGCAAGGATCTTCATGTCGTCGCCGACGAAGCCGTCGGTCATGAAGCAAACGATGCGCACGTGTTGCTGAGAATCAGAAGGCTCGAGCGCGGCTTTGATGGCTTTCATCATCTCCGTGCCGCCGCCGCTGCGGCTTCCGTCGAGAAACTCTCTTGCCTTCGCGACGTTTTCCGGCGTCGCCTGCACAGGTTCGGGAAAGAGGAGATTCGTGTCGCCGGAGAACGTGATCAGGTTGAACGTATCGTGCGGATTGAGATGGTCCAGTGCGAGCCGCGTCGTCTCCCTCACCTTTTCGAATGGGGCGCCGGACATGGAACCGGAAGTATCGAGAACGAAGACGAGCTCTTTCGGCATGATGTCTTCCGCGGAGACGCGCTGGGGTGGCTGGAGGATTAATGTGAAGAAGCCACCCCTGTCGGAGCGATGAGCGAGGACTGCATCGTTGATTACGGCGCCGGCAACGTCGTACTTGAGGATGAAGTCTTGGTTTGGGATGGTGGTGAGGTCTTTGAGGCGAACGAGGGCGTGGTTGGCGTCTGGTCGTTCGATTTCCGTTTCGTGAGTTTTGGACGTGAGTGACTCGATCGGCAGGCCGGCGTCGATTGCGATCTCGATCGAGATGTCGTGACCGGCGCGCATGCCTGCGGCGATTCGAGTGGGAGGAGTGCGTGGGGCATCGATTGTTTCTTTGGCTGTTTCGGGATCGGCGTCGTCGTTCTTATCCGGCTCTCCTGAGACGTAACGCGGGCCGACGACCATTGGAAAGGACCATTCGTACGAACCGTCTTCGTACTTCAGCGTCTCGACGTAGCTGATGACGATGCGGACCTGCTGGCCCGGCATGATGTTGGCGACTGATTGAGTGAAGATGTTCGGTCTTTCCTGATCGAGTAGCGTCGCGACCTGGCCGCGTTGTTTGGCGGCGGCGTAAGCGGTCTCGGCTTCTTTGCGTCGCATGATCTGCCCTTTGACGGTGCGATTGCCGACGACCATCGTCAGGTCGTCGACGGCTGCTGACTGCGGAAGCGGGAAGGTGTAGAACGCCTCAATCTTTTCCGTGAACGGGTTTTCGAAGTCCTGCGTCACGGTGACGCGCGACAGGAACCCGCTGACTTCGGCTTTAACCGTGGTGCGTTTGAGCGGACACTCGCCGGCGGCTTTGCCGGTTTGATCAAACGCTTGCAGCGAGCCCGCGTTTGGCGGCCTCGTTTCCTGGCCCATGACCGTTGCAGCAATGAAGAAAAGGATTGCAGTTAGCGTGGCGCATCTGAGGAAGAAATCACGATTAGACACAGATCCGCGGTTCAGAATTGCTTCTTCGTGCATAGTCAAATTGTGTCCTTTATCGAGACCGAGAAACGCGAGGGTCTCAAACTGCTACTTACTTTAGGATCATGCGGGGGAGACCGCGCGGGATTACCGATTTACATCGCTATGGATGCGGAATTTCGTACGCGAGGTGGCCTGAGCAATAAAAACTTTTTCTGTCGTCGCGTTGGCCGTCGATTGATCATAAACTTCCAGTCATGAGAATTGTCTGTCGCAGATTCGCCGTTGCGGTTTTGCTCCTCGCGGGTCTCACGGCTTTATCACACGCGCAGGTGAAACCCGATCGGGACTACCTCGTCTACGTCCTGTCAGAGTCAGCCGACAAGATCGCGCTGGTTCGTTTCGGGCCTGAAGGCGCTCGCGTCGATCGGCAGATCGATACCGGCGACATGCCGATCGACATCGACGGGCCTCACGGGATCGTCGTCTCTCCCGACCGACAGTTTTATTACGTCTCGATCGCGCATGGCCGGCCGTATGGAACAGTTTGGAAGTACTCGACCAAAGACGACTCGCTCATCGCGAAGACTACGCTCGGTCATTTTCCGGCGACACTCGACGTCACACCTGACGGCGCGTTCCTCTTCGTCGTCAATTTCAATCTACATGGCGACATGGTCCCATCGTCGGTCTCCGTCGTATCGACACAGACGATGACCGAAGTCGCGCGGTTGAAGACATGTACGATGCCGCATGGCTCGCGATTGAACTCGTCGGGAACGAAGCAGTATTCGGCGTGCATGATGGACGACATGCTGGTCGAGATCGACACTCGTTCGCTGAAGGTGACGAAACAGTTTGCGTTGACGAAACCCGGCGCTACGTCGAGCACGAAACACACCGGCGGCCATGGCATGGAGCCGCCGAAAGCCGGCGACACTTCATGTTCGCCGACGTGGGCCGAGCCCTCAGTCGACGGAGCTTCGGTTTACGTCGCTTGCAATAACTCGAGTGAGATTGTCGAGGTCAACACCCGCGATTGGCAGATCGTGCGTCGCATGCCTGCGCGCGCCGGCGT
>Ga0075431_100004178_pt1 | contig 14124 bp, 12 predicted proteins | sample RhiMetdeltSRZDD5_FD_75297 | JGI IMG/M metagenome (GOLD analysis project Ga0075431, IMG submission 75297) | Populus rhizosphere microbial communities from Tennessee, USA - Rhizosphere MetaG P. deltoides SRZDD5 | ecosystem: Host-associated > Plants > Roots > Rhizosphere > Soil | place: USA... | reverse complement strand
CACCCATGGCTGCGAGCGCGGTGACCATCAGAGGGGGTACAGGAGCGCCTCTTTGGAGATTTCGACGCGCTTGTGGTCCGAGATCGGCGAAACGAATGCCTGTCGGATCAACCGCCGAACGCCCACGACGTCGACGTCCGGCGATAGCAGGTTCTCGTTCTGCCGCGCAGTCACGACATCACCCTGCGCCTCGGCGGCGAACGCATCCTCGGCCGATACTTTCTGTAGTCGCGGAAGCGCCAGATCGTGAAAAACGCGCGTGGCCTTCTCGCGTTCTTCGGCGGTGCGCGCCCGCCAAACCGCGTAGCGTGCGATCTGGGTGCGGTTCTCGTCGACGGCAAATTGCCAAAGACGCGATGTGTACGGCGCCGCTCCGGGCGCGGGCATGATAGGGTTCGTACTGAGACAGGGAAGAACGAAGCGGTCCCCTTTCACATCGACTGTAAAATGCCCATGGTGAAGCGGATTGCCACTGGCATCGAGAGCTACCCCACGAATGCCGTGAGAGGTCTTGACGATCTTCATCCGCCGTTCTTGCAAGGGCACTTCCGCCTGCTCTGCCTTTCCGCCCGTCCAAGTCTTGCCCGTCACTGCCTGGGACGAAGCATGCAAGACCACAGCGTGAAAGGCGTCGCTTCCATCGATGGATAGAAGCCAATTCGCGTTCCAGATCTCGGTGGGAAGCCTGAACCAGATAAATTCGTCCGGTTTGGTCAGCTCCTCTGGCACCTCGTTCTCCAGGGGGGGCGCGGGAAACTTGGTCGTCTCTCCGAGATAGGCCCATATGTATCCGCCGAGTTCTCGGGCCGGATAGGCAATCGCCTCGGGTAGCTTCTTCCTGTCGTCCTGCCTTTCCTCCCACGGAACCATGATGCAGCGGCCCTCGCCGTTGAATCGAAGGCCGTGAAGGATGCATTGCAGATTGCCGTCGTAGACCTGGCCAATCGACAGCTTGATGCTCCGATGCGGACAGCGGTCCCTCGCAACGCAGGGATTGCCGCTTGCGTCCCGCCAAGCCACGAGGGACTCGCTCAGCGCCATGAACCCGACCGGCTTTCCAGCCGGCAGCTCTTCCGACTGCAAGACGGGGTACCAGTAGTTCCGCAAACCTCTTGGAAGGCCAGCCGGCAGGTTCGGTGCCACCTCAACGATATCCGGATTCCTGTTGCTCGGCGGGCCAGCGGTCGCCTCCCGATGTATCGTCGTCGTCTGAGTCATCGATAACTCCATCTCTGGTGCGTTAGTGGGGATTGGCCGTTTGCTCGCGGATCAGGCGCCAAATTGATTCCGAGGTCAGGGGGAGGCGCACGTCGCGCACGCCAAGATGCCAGAGAGCGTCGATAACTGCATTGGCGATCGCCGCGGGTGGACCGATCGCGCCAGTCTCGCTGCCTCCCTTAACTCCAAGCGGGTTGCTTGGAGCGGCTGTCACGTGGAAGTCGAGCTGCATGTCGGGCATGTTGCTTGCGCGGGGCATCGCATAATCCATGAAGCTTCCAGTAAGCAGCTGACCGTGGGGATCGTAAACGATGCTCTCCATCACCGCCTGGCCGATGCCTTGCGCGAGCCCCCCGTGGATTTGTCCTTCGACAACCATTGGATTGATGATGATTCCGCAGTCATCGACGGTGAAATAATCTCGAACCCGCAGCTCTCCTGTGTGCTTGTCGATAACGACGGTGGCGAGGTGCATGCTGAGCGGGTCGTTCAAGTCGACGGGATCATGGAAAGCGGTGAATTCCAGACCCGGCTCGAAGCCCTCGCGCTTGGGTAGCTTCGAGGCGCCGTAGGCGATTTCACTGATCTCGGCAAACGACAGTTTGCGATTCGAATTTCGCGCGATGAAAAAGCCGTCCTCCCTCGACACGTCAACCTCACCGACGTTCAGGAAGTGCGATGCGATCCTGCGCATCTTTGCCACGGTCTGATCGCAGGCCGTACAGATTGCCGCGCCTCCGACCGAGATGGACCGGGAGCCCCACGTCCCGTTGCCGAACTGAATGCGTCCGGTGTCCCCCTCGACGACCTCGATATCCTCGATAGGAATCGCCAGCCGATCGGCCGCGACCGCCGAGAATGTCGTCTCGTGACTCTGGCCATGGGAGTGAGTACCGACGAGCAATGTCACCTTTCCGTCGCTGTGAACACGGACGGTCGCGGACTCGTATCCGCCTGCGATGCTCTTGCCTTTGCCAGCCCCGCGGGTCGGCCCCGTGCCGGACTTGTCGAGGAACGCAGCCAATCCGATACCCAGATAGTCGCCGTTCTTGCGACGGCTCGCCTGCTCCCTGCGCAGCTCCTCGTAACGTGACAGGGACGCGAGCTTGTCGAGCATCACGGGGGGATTGCCGCAATCGTAGACACGGCCGGCGGGCGTGCGAAACGGAAACTCGTCGGCTTGGATGAGATTGCGGCGCCGCATCTCGACCACATCGATCCCCATCTCCCGAGCGCCGCTCTCGAGCAGCCGCTCGTTGATGTAGGCAGCTTCGGGGCGACCCGACCCGCGATACGCCGCGACCGGCAGCGTGTTCGTGTAGACGCAGCGAACCCGCAGATGCAGGAGGGGAGTGCGGTACAGCCCGGTAATGGCATGCAAATACGAATTGCCCGGGATGCCGGGGCCCGAACTGCTGGCGTAGGCGCCAATGGCAGCGATTGTATCGACCTCGGACGCGAGAATGATACCGTTCCGATCGAATGCCATTCGCGCGCTGGTGTAGTGATCGCGGCCTTGCGTGTCCGTCAGGAACGCCTCTGAACGCGTTGAGCTCCATTTGACGGGCCGCTGCAGCTCTCGCGCCAGCCAGACAACGGTCGACGCCTCAGGGATGAAGTTTCCCTTGACACCGAAGCCGCCACCGACGTCCGGCGCGATAACCCTCAATTTGTGCTGGGGCAGCTTGAGCGTGTAATGGCAAAGCCATTGCCGCAGCCGATGCGGCATCTGCGTCGTGGCCCACAACGTTGTCTCATCGGTCGCCGCGTTGTAGTCAGCCACATAGCATTGGGTCTCAATCGGCATCACTGCGACGCGGTTGATTGGCAAGGTCAGCGACGAGACATGCGCTGCACGCGCGAACGCCTCGTCCACGGCCCTTCGATCTCCGCGCTCGATTTCGGTCAGGAGGTTGGTACCAAAGTGCTCATGAACCAGCGTTGGCGACGTGACTGCCGCCCGAGTGTCGGTGATGGCCTCAAGGATCTCATACTCCACTTCCATAGCTTCCGCCGCGTTGAGCGCTTCCGGCAACGACCTCGCCACCACCGCTGCAACGATCTCTCCGATGTGCCGAACCTTCCCGCTCGCGAACGCGGGCCGCGGGGCTTCGTTCATCGGCCTGCCATCGCTGAACGGTATGGAAGGTATCCCTCCGAGGCGACCAAATTTGCGGGCCTCCCAGTCCGCTGCCGTGACAATTCGCAATACGCCCGGGGCTTTCATGGCCCGCTCGCAAGAAATACGCCGGAGGTGGGCATGGCCATGCGGACTTCTTACGAATACCAGGTGAGCGATGTCGCTGCCGGGGATATCGTCGACAAATCGGCCGCGGCCCGTCGTCAAACGGAAATCTTCGCGCCGTTTGATGACCTTTCCGATGTACATCAGATCGCTCACTAGCCGTTTGTCAGATTCCAGCTAAATCGCGGTCAGGCCGCCATCGACAACGAGGATCGCTCCCGTCATGAAGGAAGCTTCGTTCGACGCCATCCATAGGATTGGGTAGGCAATCTCCTCCGGCGTCGCCCAGCGGCTCAGCAGGGACGGAACTGCACCGCGCTCTTTGAGCTCTTCGAGGCTCATGCCGCGCGCGCCGGCGCGACCGACAGTCCAGGAAGTCAGCGTCGAGCCGGGGCAGACCGCGTTGACGCGAATGCCGTGAGCCGCTTCCTCGCATGCGAGCACGCGTGTCATGGCAAGAATCGCCGCCTTGGTCGCGTCGTATTGGCCCATATTGGAGCGGCCCGTAAGCGCGAATGCCGAAGACACCATGACGATGCTTCCGTTTCTGCTCCTACGCAGATACGGCAGCGCAACGCGGCAGCAGTTGGCCAAGCCGGTTATGTTGGTCCGCAGGATCGTATCCCAGCTCTCCGGCGTCGCGTCGGCAATCGTCCCGTAGGCACGCGCGGCAGCGTTGTTGGTCAGGATGTCTACGCCGCCAAGATCCTTCGCCAACGCATCGATCGCCGCTGCAATGCCCGCGGCATTGGCGATATCGGCGGGCTCCGCGAAGACCGATCCAGCCGACCTATCTCGCGCCAGCTTGGAGGCCGAATCCGTCAGCGCGGCTGCATCGGAATCGATCAGACCGACGCGGGCGCCCTCCTGCAAAAACAGGTTGGCGGTAGCATATCCAATTCCGCGCGCCGCGCCGGTGATGATCGCGGTCCGACCCTGCAGACGATCGCTCATATCGGCGGCTCACGGCTGGTCCTAGTCAGGCTAGCAGCAGAAGAATGTAAGTGTAAATACATAATGTGCTCATCGAATATGAATATTATGCCCATAAATAAAGGACTTTTTCGAACGTATACGTGCATAACCGCGCCAGGACGATGGCGGCGCCAGACAAAAGTGGCGAAGCGGTTTACTGAGGATGGACTATCTGGCGTCGATGCCCGCGAACGGGATGGCGCGTCTGCGGGGACGAAAAAGCGAGTGTCGCCAATACGGTCTGCTCACCCCGACCAGCTTGGACAGCAGGCGAATGAGCTGCTGACTCTCTCGCGCAGTCAATGGATACAGGATCGCTGCCTGGACCTCGGGCATGACTTTCGACATGCGTGTAAGCAGAGCTGTCGCCGCCGCCGTCGAACTGATGAGATGCCGGCGTCCCTCCGCATGTTGCAACAGCAGCTTGCGATGCTTCAGGCGCGCGAGGACGCCGCCTATGGTCGAGTTGTCCAGTCCAACGAGCTCGCACAATTCCGTCCGGTCAAGCCCCGGCCTGATCTGCAGAACTTGAAGGACAGCATACTGAATGGGAGTCACGTCGAATTCCGCGAACGCGTCCATGAACGCCGCGGTGGACTTCTGCTTGCTTCGCCTGATCAGGTGGCCCGGCATCCGGTGGAACGCGAGTAGTTTGTCGTCGGCTTGCTTCCGGCCCTTATGATTTCTCGGGGAGTGAGGGGTCATTGAGCCTTCCTTCCGGATTCAAGCCAATCATATCAAGAGACCCACGGGCGCCGAGTTCTCTATTTCGCGAGACCGCCGAGCTTCGCCATCCGTGCCATCCTCTCGGTTTCGCGTTCGATGAAGCGTGCGAATTCCTCGGGAGTGCCTCCAATGGGGTCAATGCCTTGGGCACGCAGGGGCCTGACGATGTCTTCGGATTTGAGCGCGTCGTTTGCGATGCGTGACAACGTGTCGATCGCTTCCGGCGGCATTCCCGCAGGACCGACCAGCCCATACCACAAGCTGAGCTCGTATCCCGGGAGTCCGGCTTCCGCCATCGTCGGCACATTGGGCGCGACGCTCGCGCGTGCCGCCGAAGTCGTCGCGATGGCCTTCAACTGGCCCTTCTCGACATGAGACATGACTGCAAGCGCCGGTGCGAACAGGAGATCGACGCGCCCCGCGAGCAGGTCGACGAGCCCCGGTGCGCTGCCGGGATAAGGAATGTGCCGTAGCTTGATATCCGCCATGCTGTTGAGCAGCACGCCGGCCAGACCGGTCATCGTGAACCCGGTGCCGCCGCCGTACGTGATCTCATCGGGATATTTTTTCGCCAGCGCGATCAGTTGTTCGAGATTGTCGGCATTCAAGGATGGACGTGCAACCAGCATTTGCGGTCCGGTCGCGATTGCGATGATCGGCGTAAAGTCCTTGACCGGGTCGTAGCTCGCACCCATCGCTGCCGCATTCGCAATCGCGTTTGTCGCGAGCAGGAGCGTATGGCCGTCTTTCGACCCGCGCGCGACCGCCTCGGCCGCCAGATTGCCGCCGGCTCCGCCTCGGTTTTCGACAATGAAAGGCCGGCCTAGTCCTTCGGTGAATCGCTGCGCCAGCAGTCGTGCAGGAAGGTCGACCGACGAGCCTGCCGCGAATCCAACGATGATGCGAACCGGCCGAGTCGGATAGTCGAGCGCATAGGTCGATGTCCATGCCACCGATGCGGCGACGATCCCAGCCGCCACGCTCTGCAACGGACGCATTCCTATCCTCCGTCACTCATTCGCCGTGCATATCCACCAGCGAACCGCCAGCTATCAACTTCCACTCCCCGAAACAGGGAGCAGACCGAGCCAGTGGCAGGCACGATGCCCGACACGCTAGTGCATCGCTTTGCCGCCGTCGACGTTGATGGTCTGCCCGGTCATGAAATCGCTGCCCGGCGACGACAGGAACATGACCGCGCCGACCAGGTCGGCGGGCACCTGCGCGCGCTCGAACACGCGGCCTTCGACCCGCGACGCCAGGTAGTTGCTCGATGACGAGGCGACCTGCGTCTCGCTCAGCGTATAGCCCGGCGTGACGGCGTTGACGGTGATGCCGTGCTCGCCGACCTCGCGCGCCAGCGCGCGGGTGAAGCCGATGACGCCGGCCTTCGAGGTCGTGTAGTGCAGCCGGTTCGGCGTCCCCTCCCACACCCGCGACGACGAGATGTTGACGATCTTGCCGCGCTGCTGCGCCTTCATCGCCGGGAACACGGCGCGGCAGGACAGGAACATACCGCGCAGGTTCACCGCCATCACCCGGTCCCACTCCTCGATCGGAATTTCGAGCCAGGAGCGGCGCGGCAGCACGCTCATCAGCGACGCATTGTTGACCAGCACGTCGATCGAGCCGAAGCGCTCGATCGTGGCCTCCGCCATGGACTTGGTCGACTCCTCGCTGGCGATGTCGGTCTCCAGCGCCAGCGCCTCGCAGCCCTGCGAGGAAAGCGCCTCGGCGACCGCCCGCGCGGCGGCCGCATCGATGTCGGCGGCGACCACCTGGGCGCCGGCCTTGGCGAATTCCTCGGCATAGACCTTACCGATGCCCTTTCCGCCGCCGGTGATGACGACGGTGCGTCCGGTCAGATCAAAGCGCTCGTTCACGGCCATGGCGATGCCTCGCGGGGTGGAAGTCGGACGCTACACGGCGCGCGGCCCGGGCGCCAAGCCTGTCCGGGCCCGCTTTCGCCGGTATGACACGCACAGGTAATATCCCGGCCTTGGAGGCCCGTTTGAACGCCATCGACCTCGAAGTCATCTACCAGTCGACGCTGCAGATCGCCCGCGAGCTCACGCTCAACATGTTGCGGACGGGCTATTCCACCATCATCAAGGAAAGCCAGGATTTCACCTTCGCGATCTTCGATGCCGACGGCCGCATGGTGGCTCAGGGCATCCCGCAGCCGCTGCATATCGGACCGCTGGCGGCGCAGGTGAACGAGATCCGCCGGCGATTCCGCGACGACACCGCGCCGGGCGACGCCTTCATCGTCAACCATCCCTATCAGGCCTGCCAGAACCACGCGACCGACATCACGTTGATCTCGCCGGTGTTCGTGCGCGAGCGGCTCGTCGCCTATATTGGCAACATCGCCCACAAGCCGGACCTCGGCGGCAAGGTTCCGGGCACCAACAGCGGCGACGCCACCGACCTCTTCCAGGAGGGCCTGCTGATTCCGCCGCTGAAAATCTTGCGGCGCGGCGCGGTCAACGGCGACGTGGAGGCGCTGATCTGCGCCAATACCCGCACGCCGGAAGTGACCTGGGGCGACATCACCGCGCAGGTGAACACCAATACCTACGGCTTGAGCAAATTCGCCGAGCTGTTCGGCAAGTACGGCACCGACAACGTGCTCGCCTGCTGGCGGCGCTGGATGGAGATCTGCGAGAGCGAGCTGCGCCAGGAGATCGCCAAGGTGCCGGCCGGGCGCTACGGCCCAGAGACCGACTATCTCGACGACGACGGAGTCGACCTCACCAAGCCCCATCGCATCTCGGCGTCGCTCGCGGTCGAGGGCGACACGCTGCATTTCATCCTCGACAGCGGTGCGCAGGCGCGTGGGCCGATCAACCTGCGGCCCTGCGTGTCGCGCAATTTCATCGAATGCCTAGTGAAGATGATCTTCATCCCGTCGCTGCCGGTGAACGACGGGCTGTCGCGGCCGGTACGGGTGTCCTATCCGCCGGAAGGCTCGCTGCTCAATCCGCGTTTCCCGGCGCCGGTGAACATGTACGTGCGGCCAAGCCAGGTGACGACCTCGGTGATCATGCGGCTCCTTGCGCAGGCGCTCCCCGGCCGCGTGCCGGCGCCGGGCAGCGCGGCCGGCGGATCGTTGTCGAGCGCCGGCCGGCATCCGAAGTCGGGCCGCTGGTATTCGCAATACGAGATCCTCAACGGCGGCACCGGCGCGCGCCCCGACGGCGACGGGGTGAGCGCCATGGACGAGCTCGTGGTCAACGTCATGAACACGCCGGTCGAGGCGATCGAGACCGAGTTTCCGGTCCGGGTCGAGCGCTACGAGCTGGCCGGCGACTCCGGCGGGCCGGGCACGTTTCGCGGCGGCCTCGGGGTGCGGCGGCAGTGGCGAATCCTGGCGGATGAGTCGACCGTCAACCTGCGGATGGACCGCTTCAAGTTCTCCTCCCATGGCGTGTTCGGCGCCAGGCCGGCGCAGGCCTCGAAGGCGGTGCTCAATCCGGGCGACCCGGCGGAGCGGGCGCTGACATCCAAGGTCGCGGGACTGCGGCTGCGGAAAGGCGATCTCCTCTCGGTGGAATTCGCCGGCGGCGGCGGCTGGGGCGATCCGTACCGGCGCGAGGTCGAGCGGGTGCGCGCGGACGTGGCGCGCGATTACGTCTCGCCCAAGGCCGCGCGTGAGGACTATGGCGTCGTGCTTACACCCGGCCTCGAGGTTGACGCCGACGCCACCGCGCGATTGCGCCGGGAAAAGACCAAGTCATGAAATTGCGTGTCGGTATCGACGTCGGCGGGACCTTCACCGACGTCACCGCCTTCGATGAGGATCAAGGCGAGCTCGTCGCCATCCGCAAATATCTCTCCGATCCGGCGCAGCCGGCGGCCGTGATGGAGAAGATCACGCGCGATCTGGCGCGCGACTTCGGCGCCGATTCAGTCTCGCTGATCCTGCACGGCTCGACCGCCGCGCTCAACACCATGCTCGAAGGCAAGGGCGTGCGGGTTGGCCTGCTGACCACGCGCGGGTTCCGCGACGTCTACGAGATCGGGCGGCAATGGCGCGGCGAGGAGGTGTTCAACATCTTCGCGCCGGCGCCCAAAATGCTGCTCACGCGCGACCGCATTATCCAGATCCGCGAGCGGCTCGGCGCCCAGGGCGAGGTGATCGAGCTGCTGGCGAAGGAAGATGTCGCCGGCGCCGTTCGCAAGCTGGTCGCCGACGGCGTCGAGGCGGTCGCCGTCTGCTTCCTGTTCGCCTATGCCAACCCCGTCCACGAGCAGGCGGCGGCCGAGATCATCCGCAGGATCGCGCCCGATCTCTACGTCTCGCTGTCGCATGAGGTGAACCCGGAATGGCGCGAATACGAGCGCACGGCCTCGACGGTGGCCAATGCCTATATCGGTCCGCCGGTCTCGCGCTATCTGCGCACGCTGGAGGAGCTGTCGCTGCGGCAATTCCCACGGTCGCGCGCGCTGATGATGAAATCGGACGGCGGGGCGGCGAGCGCCAGCATGCTCGCGCGCACGCCGATCCAGACCGTCATGTCGGGGCCGGTCGCCGGCGTCATCGGCGGCCGCCATCTCGGCGACGTCAAGGGGATCGCGAATCTGATCACCTTCGACACCGGCGGCACCAGCTCCGACATGGCGGTGCTGCCGGGGGCGCCGCTGTTCAAGTCGGAGGTGACGGTGGCGCGCCATCCGGTGCGCACGCACACCGTCGACATCGAGACCATCGGCGCCGGCGGCGGCAGCATCGCCTCGGTGCAGCACGGCGGCGTGCTCAAGGTCGGGCCGCAGAGCGCCGGCGCCGACCCGGGGCCGGCCTGCTACGGCCGCGGCGGCGAGGAGCCGACGCTCACCGATGCGCTGGTCCTGCTCGGCCATCTCAACCCGATGGCGCTGCTCGACGGCGCCATGCCGATCAAGGCCGAAAGCGCGCACGCCGCGGTGGTGACGCGGGTGGCGCAACCGCTCGGCATCACCCCAATCGATGCGGCCTGGGGCATCCTGCGCGTGCTCGCCACCAACGTGATGGTGGCGATGCGGACAATCACGGTCGAGCGCGGCTATGACCCGCGCGAATTCACGCTGGTGCCGTTCGGCGGCATGGGGCCGACAATCGCCGGGCTGATCGCCGCCGAGCTCGGCATCGGCCGGATTCTCATTCCGCGCGACCCCGGCACCTTCAGCGCCTACGGCATGCTGGTGACCGACGTGCATCAGGAGCGCAGCCTGACCCGGATCACGCCGGTCGACGGGACGACGGCGGGCGAGCTCGATGCGATCTTCGCCGAAATGGAAACGGAAGCGCTGGAAGCTCTGATGCGCGAGCAGTTTCCGCGCGACCGGCTGCAGACGCGGCGGCACGCCGGGATGCGCTATCGCGGCCAGTCCTACGAGGTGGCGGTGCCGGTGCCGAGCCTGCGCGGACCGGACGATGTCGCCGATCTCACCCAGCGGTTTCACGACGCCCACCAGCGGCGCTACGGCCACATGGCGCGGGCGGAGGCGGTCGAGATCGTCAACTTCCAGGTGACCGCGGTCGGGCTGATCCCGCAACCGGCGATGAAGCCGTTCGCAAAGACAACGGCGTCCCCACAGCCGCCCGCCGCCAGGCGGGCCTGGTTCGATGCCGAAAATGCCCGCGAGGTCCCGGTGTTCAGACGCAGCGCGTTGCAGCCCGGCATGCGGATCGAGGGGCCCGCGATCATCGAGGAGCAGACCTCGACTATCGTGCTCTATCCTGGCCAGCGCGCCGAAATGGACGAGTATCTCAACATCGAATGCACGGTGCCGGTTTTGTAGGTTGGGTCGAGCGAAGCGAGACCCAACATTCGCCAATCGCGCAGGCGTTGGGTCTCGCGCAAGTGCGCTCGACCCAACCTACGACGCTGCCCCCAATCCCCCCTTCTCCTCGACGAAACGGATGATCTCATCGACGCCCTGCCCGGTGCGCAGATTGCTGAACACGAACGGCCGCGCGCCGCGCATGCGCCTGGCGTCGCGCTCCATCACCTCGAGCGAGGCGCCGACATGGGGCGCGAGGTCGATCTTGTTGATCACCAGGAGATCCGAGCGGGTGATGCCGGGACCGCCCTTCGAGGGGATCTTGTCGCCGGCGGCGACGTCGATGACGTAGACCGTGAGATCGGCGAGCTCGGGCGAGAAGGTGGCGGCGAGATTGTCGCCGCCCGATTCGATCAGCACCAGGTCGAGATCGGGAAACTTCCTCTGCATCTCCCCCACCGCCGCGAGGTTGATCGAGGCGTCCTCGCGGATCGCGGTATGCGGGCAGCCGCCGGTCTCGACGCCGGCGATGCGCTCGGGCGCGAGCGCCCCTGAGCGCACCAGGTATTCGGCGTCCCACTTGGTGTAGATGTCGTTGGTGATCGCCGCGATCTCGAAGCGCTCGCGCAGGGTCTTGCACAAGGCGTCCATCAGCGCGGTCTTGCCGGAGCCGACCGGGCCGCCGATGCCGACGCGCAGGGGGCCGTGCGCCGTCTTCATCCCTCAGCTCCGAAACAGCCGCGTGTACTGGGTCTCGTGGCGCATGCTGGCGAGATCGGCGCGAAACGACGCGCTGCCGACCTCGTCGAGCGCGCTGACGAGCGCCCCTTCCGCGGTCGCCGCCACCACCGGCTCGAGCGCGGCGAGCACGCGCTGGCCGTCGGTCTGCCCGAGTGGAACGAGCCGCACGCCGGCGGAAACGAGGTTCGCGGCCATCGCCTGGAGATAGGCGGGCAGCACCGGCGAGAGCGGCATGCCGTGTCCCGCCCCAGCGACGCCGACCGCGACCGGCAGCGCCACCGGCCCGTCCCAGAGCGCCAGCAGCCGGTCGAGCGCCGCGCACGGCCAGGCGGCGCGCGTGGTCGCCAGGAAGGCGCGGCCCTGCGCCGTGGTCTCCAGGTGGCGCTCCTTCGAGGGCGCGAAGGCGGCGGCAAGCTCGGCGACCGCGCGCAGCGCCGCGTCGTCTCCGGCGGCAGCCGCGCGATGCGCGTGCACGAGGAAAACCGCGTCGCAAAATCCGCCGCCCTCGCCGATCATCACCGCGAGCCAGCGTTGGAGCGAGGCCGCGTCGGTAACGTCGCCGGCCTCGACCGCCCACTCGATGCCGCTCGAATAGGAGAACGCGCCGACCGGATAGGCCGGCGACAGCCAGGCCATCAGCCGGTAGAGCGCGGCCGCGTCGAACGGGGTAGGCCGCCTAGACATCGCCGGGCCCGCGATGACGGTGATACGCGCCGGGCTCGGGATCGAACGGCGCCTCGACGGGCGTCAGTTCGGCGCCGAGCCCGCGCAGCATGTTTTCGAGCACGTGGTCGCGGCGGATGCGCAGCCGGTCGCCGGCCACCTGCAGGTCGGTGTGGCGATTGCCGATGTGCCAGGCGAGCCGCGCCAGCTCGGCGGGCGATGCCGCCGCGATCTCGGCGAGCGGCTCGGGCCTGCCGGCGACGCGCACGATCGCGCCGTCGTCGAGAACCAGGCCGTCGCCGTCGCGGAGCGCACGCGCCTGCGGCAGGTCGAGCAGGAACACGGTGCCGCGCTCGCCCGCCAGAGTGATCCGGCGGCGGTGCCGCTCGTCGGCGTCGAGCACGACGCGGTCGATCGCCGTCGCGGCGTTCCAGGTTCCGGCTTTCCTCACCTCGGACGCGCGCCGCATCGGATCGTGCCCTCAGAACAAGAAATACCGCTGCGCCATCGGCAAAACTTCGGCCGGCGCGCAGGTCAACAGCTCGCCATCCGCCCGCACCTCATAGGTCTCCGGATCGACCTCGATGTTCGGGGTCGCGCCATTGTGCACCATGCTCTTTTTCGAGATGCCGCCGCGGGTGTTCTCGACCGCGACCAGCTGCTTCTCGACCCCGAGCTTGTTGCGCAATCCGCCCTTGAGCGCTGCCTTCGAGACGAAGACCACCGACGAGGCGGTGAGCGCCTTGCCGAAGGCGCCGAACATCGGCCGGTAGTGCACCGGCTGCGGCGTCGGGATCGAGGCGTTGGGATCACCCATCTGGGCGGCGATGATCGAGCCGCCCTTGATGATCGTCTCGGGCTTGACGCCGAAGAAGGCGGGCGACCACAGCACCAGATCGGCGAGCTTGCCCTTCTCCACCGAACCGATGTGCTTCGACACGCCGTGCGCGATCGCCGGGTTGATGGTGTACTTGGCAACGTAGCGCTTGGCGCGGACGTTGTCGTTATCGCCCTTCTCCTGCTTGAGCCGCCCACGCTGCTTCTTCATCTTGTCGGCGGTCTGCCAGGTGCGGATGATCACCTCGCCGACCCGGCCCATGGCCTGGCTGTCCGACGACATCATCGAGAGCGCACCGAGGTCGTGCAAAATGTCCTCGGCGGCGATCGTCTCCTTGCGGATGCGGCTCTCGGCGAACGCCAGGTCCTCGGCGATCGAGGGATCGAGGTGGTGGCACACCATCAGCATGTCGAGATGCTCGTCGATGGTGTTGCGGGTGAACGGCCGGGTTGGGTTGGTGGAGGACGGCAGCACGTTCTTGAGCCCGGCCACCTTGATGATGTCGGGCGCGTGCCCGCCGCCCGCGCCTTCGGTGTGGAAAGCGTGGATGGTGCGGCCCTTGAACGCCTTGATGGTGTCCTCGACGAAGCCCGACTCGTTGAGCGTATCGGTGTGGAGCATCACCTGCACGTCGTAGTCGTCGGCGACCGAGAGGCAGCAGTCGATCGCCGCCGGCGTCGTGCCCCAGTCCTCGTGCAGCTTGAGGGAGCAGGCGCCGCCCTTGACCATCTCCTCCAGCGCCGCCGGCCGCGACGCGTTGCCCTTACCGGCGAAGCCGAGATTGACCGGCAATCCGTCGGCGGCCTGGATCATGCGGCCGATGTGCCACGGTCCCGGCGTGCAGGTGGTGGCGAAGGTGCCGTGTGCCGGCCCAGTGCCGCCGCCCAGCATCGAGGTGATGCCCGACATCAGCGCGTCCTCGACCTGCTGCGGGCAGATGAAATGGATATGG
>Ga0075431_100004176_pt1 | contig 14126 bp, 8 predicted proteins | sample RhiMetdeltSRZDD5_FD_75297 | JGI IMG/M metagenome (GOLD analysis project Ga0075431, IMG submission 75297) | Populus rhizosphere microbial communities from Tennessee, USA - Rhizosphere MetaG P. deltoides SRZDD5 | ecosystem: Host-associated > Plants > Roots > Rhizosphere > Soil | place: USA... | reverse complement strand
CCGAGCAGGAGTTCTCCCCCGACGCCGGGCCGGGCGGGCCGGGCACCATGGACGCGCTGCTGGCGTCGGTGCGCATCCTGGGGCTGCGCGCGCCGGAGGTGTTCCTCTCCGAGGACAATGGCCCGCCGTTCTCGCTCGTCTTCCCGCGGTCGCCGCGCCTTTTGGTGGGGCAGATGGCCATCCGCTCCAAGCTCGCCACCGCCGAGCTGCGCTTCTTCGCCGGGCGCGCGCTGTTCACCCAGAACCCGGACCTGGCCGCGCTGCGCAGCCTCACCCCCGAACAGCTGGACCAGGCGGTGGAGGCGCTGGACACCACGCTCCACGGCGGCAAGGCGCAGCGCGCGGAGGCCAAGGCGCTGCGCGAGTCCATCCCGGTGAAGATGGTGGCGCGGCTGCGCGAGCTGTTCGATCGCAACGCGCACCAGCTGGACGTCCACCGGCTGGCCGAGGGCGCCCGCCACGCCGCCAACCGCGCCGGGCTGGTGGTGTGCGGCGGGGTGGGGCCGGCCATCCTCGCGCTGCGGGCGAAGAAGGCGCTGGAGTCGGAGGTGGCGGAGCTGGTGCGCTTCGCCGCCTCGGAGCGGTACCTGGAGTTCCGGACGCGGAAGCTGGGCTGAGGGCGCGGCGCCCTCGCACGCTCGCCGGCGCTAGTTGGAGATCTTGATGGTCAGGGCGATCGCCCGGCCGATGCCGTTCAGCTCGTGCCGGTAGGCCCCGTCCACCGCGCCGCCCGGGAACATCCAGCCCAGGCCGCCGGAGACGAAGGTGTGGCCGGCCTCGCTCATCGAGAAGCCGGCGCGGATGGGGAAGCCCTCGCCGATGACGAATTCGCCGCCGGCGTTGAAGCCGAGCAGCGGCGAGTCGCCCTCGCGGTACTCGCCGCGCACGTCCACCAGCGCGCTGAACGTCCCGTTGGAGAGCGCCGCCGCCGCGGTGAAGTAGGTGGAGAAGTCCGGGTGGCGGGTGTCCACTAGGTTGTGCCCGGCCACGCCGATGGACAGCCATTCCAGCAGGCGCACCATCACCCCGAAGTCGCCGGTCACCGCGTTGGCCTGGAGCGCGCCGGTGGAGTTCAGGTAGTGCACCGAGGCGCCGATGAAGAGGTTGTCCAGGAACGAGGTGGAGAGCGCGATGGTGTTGAGGTGCGCCAGCGTGCGGTCGCCGAGGTCGCCGAACGAGACCAGGTGGTAGGCCACGCCCGCGGCGAGCCGGTTGGTGCTGTCCATCACGCCCAGCGCGGCCCAGGCGGTGCGCTGGGTGAGGTCCCAGGCGCCGGTCAGCTCCAGGTTGTAGTGCTGGTACAGGGACATGGCGGCCGGGTTGCCCACCGTCGTCTCCAGTCCCAGCCCGAGCGCGCGGTAGGCGCCGCCCATCGCCATCGAACGGGCGTGGACCAGGTCGCGGAACGGATGGCTGGGCAGCTCGGTCTGCGCGCGCGCCGGCGCGGCGGCCGCGAACGCGAGGAGCGGAAGGAGCAGCGAAGCGCGGCGCATGTGCGGCCACCTCCTTACCGCCTTGATGGGTGGGGAGGCCACCACTACATTGCCGCCAATGGCGCTTCCCCCCGCTGGAGCGATGAGGCGTGCCGCGGTGGCCGCCGCCTGCCTCGCCTCCACGGCGGCGCTGGCGTTCGTGATGCCGTCGTTCTCCATCCTCCGGCACATGACGAACGCGCGGGACGACCTGTCGCTCTTCTCGGTGCGGATCGACGGGCTGGCGTCCTTCCACGGCACCGCGGTGCGGGAGGCGGGCGCGGCGCTGGGCATCCCCTCCGACCGGCCGGAGATCCTCACCGACGCCAGCTTCTCGCTGAAGCTGCCCGGGCGCTGCCGGCTGGACTTCATCCCGCTGGAGGGGAACCGGGCCGCGGCGGTGGACAGCAACGGCAAGAAGCGGACGGAGGGCGGCGCGGTGGCGGTGGGGCAGGCCGCGCTCGGGCCGGTGTGCGCGCTGCTGGCGGTGCGCTCCAGCTCCGACAACGAGGCCCGCGCCGCGGTGGAGCGCTACCTGGAGCAGTCCAAGGTGGACCGCTCCGGGAAGACCTGGCTGGCGCGGTTCGGCGGGGACGTGGCGTACGTGATCGGCCCGCGCGACGACACCCGGGCGCAGTTCTGGGTGTTCAAGGACACCTTCCTCCCCGCGCGGATGCGGTGGAGCGACGAGCAGGGCGTGAGCTGGGACGTGCGGTTCTACGACTACACCTCCCCCGCGACCGGTGAGTGGTTCCCGCGGCTGCTGGAGGTGCACCGGGGCGGCGAGCTGGTGCTCCGCTTCACCTCGCTCAAGGCGGACACCAAGAGCACGCTCGCGGACAAGCTGTTCTAGAGGAAAGAACCGGCGCCCGGGCGCCAGCTCCTGGGGCGGTACGCCAGCAAAGTGTTGTCTCCTGCACACGGAGCGTGCGGGTCGCTGACGTTTCGACCGCGGCGCGCGCCGCGTGTTTACCCTCGGAACGGGAGCCGAGGCACGTGCGGCTGCGAACGCAACTGAGGCTGGGCGCGGGGTTCCTGGTGCTGCTCGGGGTGGCGGCGTCCGGGGCGCTCTACCTCACCGCTGCCTTCATCGAGGACAACAGCAAGCTGCTGCTCGAATCCGTGGAGGGCATGCGGGCCGCGGAGGAGGTGAAGCTCTCGCTGGGGCGGGCAGGGACCCCGGCCGCCGACGCCCGCGCCAAGGAGGAGGTCGACGGGGCGCTCGACGAGTTCGAGCCGTTCATCACCCCCGGGGAGGAGCGGCAGCTGGTGGAGCAGGTGCGCCGCGACATGGACGAGGGGCATCTCCACGAGGCGCTCGTCCCGGCCCAGAACCTGGTGAACCTCAACCGCAACCAGGCGAGAGAGGTGCGCGCGGAGAACGACCGGGTGGACGAGATGGGAAAGGTGATCGCCCTGGTGCTGGCGGCCGCGCTGGTGGTGGGGAGCCTGGCGTTCTTGGTCTGGCTGCGGAGGTCCGTGGACCGGCCGCTGGCGGAGCTGAGGCGATCGCTCTCGCGATTCAAAGGAGGAGCGCGCCAGCAGCGCCTCCCGGTCCAGGGGCCGGAGGAGCTGCGGCAGATCGCCGGCGAGTTCAACGAGATGGCGGACAACCTGGCCCTGCGGGACCAGCTCCAGCTCGAGTTCCTCGCCGGGGTGGCGCACGACCTCCGCGGCCCGCTCAACATGCTCAAGCTCTCCGCGCAGGCCATCGGCGGGGCGCCGGTGCTGCCGCCGCCCGAGCAGATCCGCGCCTCCCTCAAGCGGGTCTCCGCGCAGGTGGACCACCTGTCGCGGATGATCGACGACCTCCTGGACCGCACCCGCATCGAGGCGGGGAACCTGGAGCTGCACCTGGACGTGTGCGACGTCCGCCCGCTGGTCTCGGAGGTGGTCGACCTCCACCGCCTCGCCAGCGACCAGCACCACCTGGAGATCGTCGTCCCCGGCGAGCCGGTGCTGGTGCGCGGGGACGCCACCCGGCTGGTGCAGGTGATGACGAACCTCATCTCCAACGCCATCAAATATTCGCCGGCGGGCGGCGCCATCCGGGTCACCCTGGAGGCGGCGGGCGGGGAGGCGGCGATCGGCGTGGCCGACGAGGGCATCGGCATCTCGCCGGAGGACCGCGAGCACATCTTCGAGCCCTTCCGCAGGAGCACGAAGGGCCCGGCGGTCAGGATCCCAGGCGTGGGCCTGGGACTGTCGGTGTCTCGCCGGCTGGTGCAGGCGCACGGCGGGGAGATCGAGGTGGAGGCCCGCCCCGAGGGAGGCTCCCTCTTCCGCATCCGCCTGCCGCTCGCCGGGCCGGCGGACGTGGCCGGGCGCGCGAACGGCGGCGCCCGGCCGGGCGCGGAGACGAACGGCGCGCACGCCTCGCCGTCGCGAACGGAGTGAGCCCGGAGGGAGCGGCCGGAGGCCGCCGGATCAGCGTCCCCTGGGGTCCGGGGACTGTCAGGCGTCAGGCCCGCGCGGTAGAGACAGGGTCGTGGCGCGCCAGGGAGAGCTGCCGATCTCGATCGCCCCCGCCCCCGCGGCGCGCGCGAGCGCACCGGCGGTGCCTCCGGAGGCCGGCGGGCCGTGCGGCGCGGTGGCGGTGGCGCGGCCGGTCCGCGGCGAGTTCACCTACCGCGTGCCCGAGGCGCTGGCGGCGCAGCTCCGGCCCGGGCACCGGGTGGCGGTCCCCTTCGGGCGCGGCACCTCGCTGGGGTTCTACCTCGGCCCCGCCGAGGAGCCGGAGGTGGGCAGCGAGGTGGTGCTCCGGACACTCTCCCGCATCCTGGACCCGGAGCCGGCGCTGCCGGAGGACCTCATCTCGCTCCTGCGGTTTGCGGCCGCCCACTACCGGTACCCGCTGGGCGAGGCGATCCGCGCCGCGCTCCCACCCGGCCTCACCGACGCGGAGTCCTCGCGCGAGGCGGCGCCGGACGCGGTGCTCTACGCGGTGGCCACCCCCGGCGCGGACGCGTCGATGCTGGCGCGCGCCCCCGCACAGGCGGCGGCCCTCTCGTACCTGCTGGCGGTCGGCGGCCGCGCCACCGCCGAGGAGATCGCCGCCGCCATCCCCGGCGCCCGCGAGGCGCTGAAGAAGCTCGCCGCGCGCGGGCTGCTGAGGCTGGAGTCGGTGGAGGTGAAGGCCGGTGTGCGGCTGGGCCTGGGGCAGGAGCGCCCCGAGCGGCTCACCCCGGAGCAGGAGGTGGCGGTGTCGGAGCTCACCTCCGCCATCGACTCCGGCGGCTTCCACCCGTTCCTGCTCCACGGCGTCACCGGCTCCGGGAAGACGGAGGTGTACCTGCGGGCGGTGGAGCACGCGCTGGGGCTGGGGAAGGGCGGGCTGATCCTCGTCCCGGAGATCGCCCTCACCCCGCAGCTGGTGGGCCGCTTCCGCAGCCGCTTCGGCTCCGGGGTGGCGGTGCTTCACTCGGCGCTCAAGGACCGCGAACGCCTCCGCCACTGGCAGTCGCTCAGGCGCGGAGAGGTGCGCATCGCGGTGGGCGTGCGCTCCGCCGTCTTCGCACCGGTGGCGGGGCTGGGCGTGGTGGTGGTGGACGAGGAGCACGACTCGTCGTTCAAGCAGGAGGAGAAGCTCCGCTACCACGCGCGCGACCTGGCGGTGGTGCGGGCCAAGCAGTGCGGCGCGGTGGTGGTGCTGGGCTCGGCCACGCCGTCGCTGGAGACGCTGGAGAACGCCCGCCGCGGCCGGTACCGCAAGCTGCAGATGCGCGCCCGCGTGGACGACCGGCCCCTGCCGCGGGTGGAGCTGCTGGACCTGCGGGAGGTGCGCCCGCGGGAGCCGGAGCCGGCCACCGAACCGCCCGTCCTCTCGCCGCCGCTCCTGGAGGCGATCGACGACACGCTGGCGCGCGGCCAGCAGGCCATCCTCTTCCTCAACCGGCGCGGCCACAGCACGTTCCTGGTCTGCGAGGTGTGCGGGCTGCAGGTCCGCTGCGACGCCTGCGACGTCTCGCTCACCCACCACCTCTCGGCTCGCCGGCTGATGTGCCACTACTGCGGGAAGATCTGGCCGGTGCCGGACGCCTGCGGCGACTGCGGCGGCCCGCTGCTCAAGCTGGGCGTGGGCACCGAGCGCGTGATGGGCGAGGTGGTGGAGCGCTTCCCGCGCGCGCGGGTGGAGCGGCTGGACCGGGACTCCGCCACCTCCGCGGAGCGGCTCACCGAGATGCTGGCCTCCTTCGCCCGGCGCGAGGTGGACGTGCTGGTGGGCACGCAGATGGTGGCCAAGGGGCATGACTTCCCCGGCGTCACGCTGGTGTGCGTGGTGATCGCGGACACCTCGCTGGCGCTGCCGGACTTCCGCGCCGCCGAGCGCACCTTCCAGCTCCTCACCCAGGTCTCCGGGCGCGCCGGCCGCGGCCGCGACGAGGGCCGCGTCCTCATCCAGACCTACAACCCGGACGCGCCGCCGGTGCGCCGCGTGGTGCTGCACGACTTCGACGGCTTCGCGGAGAAGGAGCTGGACTGGCGGCGGCGCTTCGCCTACCCGCCCTACACGCGGATGGTGGGGGTGCGCGTGGACGGGACGGAGCCGGAGCAGACGCGCCAGGTGGCGAAGCGGCTGGCGGACCTCTCCGCCGCCCGGCTGCCGCCCCCGTCCCAGGGGGTGAGGCTCCTGGGGCCGGCGCCCTCGCCCATCAGCCGGATCAAGGGCCGCTACCGGTGGCAGCTGCTGCTCAAGGGGCCCAGCCACGCCGCCATGGCGCCGGTGGTGGACGCGCTGGAGCAGGCGCTGGCGGGAGTGCCGGCGGCGGTGCGGGTGGTGATCGACGTGGACCCGGGGGCCATGCTGTAGCTCGCCTGCTCGGAAAGTTGCCGTGGGCGCGGTGCGGCCTGAGGCTCTGGGGAGACAACCGCACGTCCGGCAGCGCGCTCGACGACTGGCCCCGGGGCCATGCGGTAGACTTCCGGCGTTTCCCCCATGGCGAGCCCCGTCCTCCTCGTCCACGATGACATCGCGACGATCGCCGCCGTGCGCCGGGTGCTCGCGCGGGCGGGCTACGAGGTCGTGCTCGCGACCTCCAGCGCCGACGCGTTGATCGCCTTCGGGCACCACCTGCCCGGCCTGGTGGTGCTCTCCCCGGACGTGGAGAGCGGCCGCGGGGTGGTGGTGCTGGAGGAGCTGTCACAGCACCCCCAGGCGGAGCGGCTGCGCGTGCTGCTGCTGGGCGGACCGATCGAGGGGTGGGAGGCCCCGGTGAGCCAGCTCCCGCTGGACGGGGACGCGTTCGCCGCCACCGTGAAGGAGCTCTTCTACCAGGAGGTCGTGGATCCGGTGGCGGCCACATACATCGGCCCCGTCCCCACCAGCCCGGAGGAGCCCGCGCCCTTCGTGGAGGCGGATCTGTTCGAGCCGACGCTGCCTTCGGTCATCGTGCCGCCGGAGCTGCAGGAGGCCGCGGACGCTGCGGCGGAGCTGGAGTCGACGGAGACGGCGGCCGAGGCGGCGCCGAAGATCGATGAGCGGGCGGCGGAGGCGATGGCCGCCGCCGCCGCCGAGCAAGCGCAGGAGGAGCTGGGCGCGGAGGTGGTGGCGTCGCTGGAGTCGAGCTGGGTGAATTCGCTGGCGCCGATCGATGCGCCCCCGGCCGCCGTGCTCGAGTGGGACCCATTCGGGGCGGACAAGGAGGAGACCGGCTCGGAGGGCGCGCAGGCCGGGAAGGCGAAGGAGAAGGAGCCGGCCTCCGCGGCGGGCGCCGAGCTGGAGAAGCTCGAGCAGGAGGTGCGGGACGAGGCGTCCAGGCGGAAGAGCGGACCGCCCCCCCAACTGACCGAGCGCCGGTCGGAGACCACGGAGATCGTCGACGTCCGGTCGCTCACGCCCGCGGAGGAGGCCAGTGGCTCCGGCGAGGTGGCCCCGTCACCCAGGCTCCCCACCGACGCGGAGGCGCGACGGCGGGAGGTGCTCCGGCTGAAGAAGGAGGCGGAGGAGGCGCGGAAGAAGGTCGCGCAGCTCAGGGCCGAGGCGGCCGCCATGCCGGTGGGCCCGATCGAGAAGTCGGAGAAGGTGAAGCAGCTGGAAGACAAGTTGTTCGGCGAGGCCGCCGAGGATGTACGGCGGCGCGAGGAGGAGCTGCTCCGCAAGCGCGAGGAGACCGACCACCGGATCCGAGAGACGGAGGAGAAGCGCAAGGCGGAAGAGGAGGAGAGGAAGGCGGAGGAGGAACGGCTCGCCGAGGAGGCACGGCTCGAGGCGGAACGGCTGGCGGAGGAGGAGCGACTCGCCGAAGAGGCGCGGCTGGAGGAGGAGAGGAAGGCGGAGGAGGAGCGACTCGCTGAAGAGGCGCGGTTGGAGGCGGAGCGCAAGGTGGAGGAGGAACGGCTCGCTGAAGAGGCGCGGTTGGAGGCGGAGCGTAAGGCGGAGGAGGAGCGACTCGCCGAGGAGGCACGACTCGAAGCGGAGAGGAAGGAGGAGGAGGAGCGACTCGCCGAAGAGGCGCGGTTGGAGGCGGAGAGGAAGGAGGAGGAGGAGCGACTCGCCGAAGAGGCGCGGCTGGAGGCGGAGAGGAAGGAGGAGGAGGAGCGACTCGCCGAAGAGGCGCGGCTGGAGGCGGAGCGCAAGGCGGAGGAGGAGCGACTCGCCGAGGAGGCGCGGCTGGAGGCGGAGCGCAAGGTGGAGGAGGAGCGGCTCGCCGAGGAGGCGCGGCTGGAGGCGGAGCGCAAGGCCGAGGAGGAACGGCTCGCCGAGGAGGCGCGGCTGGAGGCGGAGCGCAAGGTGGAGGAGGAGCGACTCGCCGAGGAGGCGCGACTCGAAGCGGAGCGCAAGGCTGAGGAGGAACGGCTCGCCGAAGAGGCGCGGCTGAAGGCGGAGGAGGAGAGACTGGCCGAAGAGGCGCGACTCGAAGCGGAGCGGCTAGCCGAGGAAGAGCGGCTGACCGAAGAGGCACGGCTGGAGGCGGAGCGCAAGGCGGAGGAGGAGAGGCTGGCCGAGCAGGCGCGACTTGAAGCGGAACGGCTGGCCGAAGAACAGCGGCTGGCCGAAGAGGCGCGACTCGAAGCGGAACGGCTCGCCGAGGAAGAGCGACTCGCCGAAGAGGCACGGCTGGAAGCGGAGAAGAGGGCTGAGGAAGAGCAACTCGCGGAAGAAGCTCTGGACGTGGAGCCCGAGCTCGATGAGGAGCCCATCACGCAGGTGACTCGGCTGGAGGCGGAGCCCCAGACCGAGGAAGAGCAGCTCGCGAAAGCGCAACTGGAGGCGCAGGCCCAGGCCGTGGGAGAGCAGTTCATGGAAGTGCAACCGGAGGTGGAGCCCGAGGCCGAGGAGGAACAGTTCGCGGAACTGCAACCGGAAGAGGTGGAGCCCGAGCTCAATGAGGAGCCCGTCACGCAGATGACCCGGCTGGAGGCGGTGCCCCAGGCCGAGGAAGAGCAGCTCGCGGAAGTGCAGCCGGAGGCGGAGCCCCAGGCCGAGGAGGAACAGTTCGCGGAAGCGCAACTGGTGGCCGAAGGCCAGGCCGAGGAGGAGCCGTTCACGCAGGTCGCGCCACCCGAGGCGGAGCTCCAGATCGAGGAACGTTGGTTCGCCGAAGAAGTCGAGCGCGGCGCCGCCGCCCAGCAGGCGGAGGATCGGAAGCGTGCATCCGACGAGCGCCGCCAGGAGCAACAGCAGAGGGCGGCCGCCGAGCGCGCTCGCCGCGAGGCGGAGCTGCTGGCCGAGGCCGAGCTCCGGGCCCAGGACGAGATCGACCGCATCGAGCAGCAGCAGAGGGCCGCCTCCGACCGCGCGGCGCAGCTGGCCGAGGAGGCCGCCGCCAACGAGATCGCCGCGCAGGAGGCGCAGGCCCGCATCGAGGAGCTGGCCGCTCGCGAGCGCGCCGCCCACGCGGCCGCCCAGCGCGCCCAGGAGGCCGCCCAGCGCGCGCGGCGCGATCAGGTCGAGGCCGAGGAGAAGGCCCGGCGCGAGGCGCAGGAAGACGAGGAGCGCGCGCAGGAGGCCGCCCACCGCGCGCAGCTCGAGGCCGCGGAGACGGAAGCGCGGGCGCAGGAGACCGCGCGCCGGGCCGAGCGCGAGATGGCCGCGGAGAAGGAGCGCCTGGCCCAGGAAGCGCTCCGCGCCTCCCGCGAGCAGGCCGCCGAGGCCGAGCTGCGGATCCAGCACGAGCGCGACGAGCGCGAGGAGATGGCTCGCCGCCTCCAGGCGGAGAAGGAGCGCGCCCAGCGCCAGGCGGAGGAAGCGCTCCGTGCCTCCCGGGAGCAGGCCGCCGAGGCCGAGCTGCAGGCCCAGCGCGAGCGCGACGAGCGCGAGAAGCTGGCCCGCCGCCTCCAGGCGGAGAAGGAGCGCGAGCGCGCGCACCGGGAGCAGCTGGCCCAGGAGCTGGAGGGCGAGCGCGACCGCCTCTCCACCGAGGTCGCCCAGGAGCGGGATCGCCTCAAGAAGGAGCTGGACCGCCGCCAGAAGCTGGCCCGCGAGCTGGAGGAGCAGCAGCGCCTCGCCGGCGACCTCCAGGCCGAGAAGCAGGGGCTGGAGCGCGCGCTGGTCGAGGAGCGGACGCGGGCGGCGCGGCTGGTGGAGGAGGAGCGCGCCCGGCAGCAGCGCGCCGTCGAGGAGGCCGTGGCCCAGGCGGAGCACGCCCGCGCCGACGCGGACGCCGCCCAGCGCGCGGCCGAGGCCGAGCGCCGGGGCCGCGAGGTCGAGGAGCGGGCGCGCAAGGACGCCGAGACCGCGGCGGAGCGGGCGCGCGCCGAGGCGCGGGAGGCCAACAAGCGCGCCGACCAGGCGACCTTCGCCATCCCCCACCGCGAGGGCACCCTGGAGCGCATCGCCCGCACCGGCATCGCGCCCGCGGACAAGCTGGCCCAGGTGTTCCTCTCGCTGGTCGCCGGCAAGGCCGACGTCCGGCTGGAGCTGAAGGCGGAGGACTCGCTCCGCATCCTCTGGCTCAGCGGCGGCGCGCTGGCGGGCGCCCACTCCACCGTGCCACACGAGACCTTGCTGGACCGTGCGCGCCAGGACGGGCTGATCGACGACCGCCAGGCCGCCGAGCTCCGGCTGCTCCACCCCAGCTCCCCGGCGGACCAGCTGGCCCTGCTGCGCGAGCGCGGCTACGTGCGCGAGTCCGAGGTCATCCCGCTGGTGCAGCGCTACACCGAGCGGGTGGCGCTGGACGCGCTCAGCGAGCCCGGCTCCCTCTACCGCCTCTCGGTGGACGCGCCCCCGCCCGACGTGGTGCTCGCCGCCGCCACCCGTTCGCCCGCGCAGCTGCTGCTGGAGTCGCTGCGCCGCGGGCTGGACCCGGAGGCCGCGCTGTCGGAGGCCGGGGGCCTGCGCGCCACGCCGATCCGCGTCCGCTCCGAGCTGGACGCCGGCAAGCTGGAGCTGTCCGAACGGGAGCGCCGCCTGCTCCGCGCGGTGGACGGCGAGTCGACCATCGAGGAGCTGGTGCTGGGCTCGGGGCTGCGCCAGGACGCCGCCATCCGGCTGATCGCCGTGCTCAAGGTGCTGGGGATGATCGACCTCCTCCCGGCGGTGGAGCAGGTCCCCGCCGCGGCGAGCGATCTCGAGGTCCGCCGCCTCCAGGCGAAGTTCGACGAGATCCAGGACGCCGACTACTTCGCCATGCTGGGGCTCCCCCGCTCGGCGGGCCGGGACGAGATCGACCGCGCCTTCGAGCTGCTCTCCACCGAGTTCCACCCGGTGCGCTACGCCGGCCACCCGGACCAGCAGATGGTGCGCCGCGCCCAGTCCGTCCACGAGGCGCTCTCCGAGGCGGCCGTGGTCCTCCGGGACGACCGGCTTCGCGCTCAGTACGCCAGAAATCTCGTGGACTGACCGGGAGTTGCCCGGGCGGGCCCCCATTGGTTACAAAGGGAAAATGGTTCGCGAAATCCTCATCTGGCCCGATCCGGTGCTGAAGAAGGCGGCGGCGCCCGTCACCAAGTTTGATGAGTCCCTCCGCACCCTGATCGCCGAGATGTTCGAGACGATGTACGCCGCGGACGGCGTCGGCCTGGCCGCACCCCAGGTGGGCTTGCTGCAGAACGTCATCGTGCTGGACACCCGGCCGCGGCAGCCGGAGTCCAGGCCGGTGGCCATGGTCAACCCCGTCATCCAGGCCAAGGAAGGCACCATCCTCTACGTGGAGGGCTGCCTCTCCCTCCCCGGTGAGGCCGAGGAGATCGAGCGCGCCGCCAACGTGCGCGTGAAGTTCCAGGACGTGGACGGCGTCGACCAGGTGATGGACTGCGACGGGCTGCTCGCCATCGCCGTGCAGCACGAGAGCGACCACCTCCAGGGGACCATGTTCGTGGACCACATCTCCGCCCTGAAGCGGGAGCTGATCCGCAAGCGGATGAAGCGCCTCAAGGCGGACCGCGCCAGCCAGCGCGCCTCCTCCGCCGGCGCGAACCCGGACGCCTAGGCCGCGCGCGCGGGCCGCCTGGCGACCCCGATCTTCGGACACAGCGCGTTCACCACGCACCGCTCGCAGGCCGGCGTGCGCGCGGAGCACGTCCTCCGCCCGTGCCAGATCAGCAGCTGGTGCCCCTTCGCCCAGCGCTCCGGCGGGAGCAGGTCCCGCAGGTCCTCCTCCACCCGGTCCGGGTGCGCCTGGCGCGAGAGCCCCAGCCGCTTCGAGAGCCGGAGGATGTGCGTGTCCACCGGGAACGCCTGGTCCGTCCCCAGGTGGATGGCCACCACGCCGGCGCTCTTGTGGCCGACGCCGGGGAGCGACTCCAGCACCTCGCGCGTGTGGGGCACCTCGCCGCCGTGCTCGCGGACGATCTGCCCCGCCGCGGCGACGATGTTCCTGGCCTTGAACCGGTACATCCCGCACGTCCGGATCAGCCGCTCCACCTCCCCCACGTCCGCGCCGGCGAAGGCGTGCACGTCCGGGAAGCGCCGGAACAGCTCCGGCGTCACCATGTTCACCCGCTTGTCCGTGCACTGCGCGGAGAGGATGACGGAGACCAGCAGCTGCATCGGCGTCCCGTAGTCCAGCTCGATCTTCGCCTCCGGCATGTGCGCCTGGAGGCGATCCATGACGGCCACCGCGCGCCGGCGCTTGTCGGACTTGCTTTCGCGGCCCCGAAGCTTCACGGTGCCCGCCCTTCTAGCAGGCTTCGAGGCCCCCGGGGCCTTGAGACTCGAAAAGACCCGAAAAGACCTTGGACATGAACCCGATCGACCTCCGCTCCGACACCGTCACCCGCCCCACGCCCGGGATGCGCAAGGCGATGGCCGAGGCGGAGGTCGGCGACGACGTCTTCGGCGACGACCCCACGGTGCGCAGGCTGGAGGAGCGGGTGGCGGAGCTGCTGGGCCTGCCGGCCGGGCTGTACGTCGCGTCCGGGACCCAGGCCAACCAGATCGCCATCGGCGCGCAGTGCCGCCCGGGCGACGAGCTGCTCGCCGAGTCCGGCAGCCACTGCCTCAACTTCGAGGGCGGCGCGGTGGCCGCGCTCTGGGGCGTGCAGCCGCGGACGATCGAGGGCACCCGCGGGCTCCTCTCGCCCGAGCAGATCGGCCCCGCCGTCCGCCCGGCCAGCGATCACTACCCGCGCACGCGCCTGCTCTGCCTGGAGAACACGCACAGCCGGGGTGGCGGCTCGGTGTGGCCGGTGGAGCGCTTCCGCGCCGTGGTGGCCGCGGCCCGCGCCAGGGGCCTGCTGGTGCACCTGGACGGCGCACGCCTCTTCAACGCCCAGGCCGCCTCGGGCACACCCGCGGTGGAGTACTCGCGGATCTGTGACACCGCCACGGTGTGTCTCTCCAAGGGCCTGGGGGCGCCGGTGGGCTCCGTGCTCTGCGGCACGGCGGACCTCGTCCGCGACGCGCGCCGGCTCCGGAAGCGGCTGGGCGGCGCCATGCGGCAGGTGGGCATCCTGGCGGCCGCCGGCCTCTACGCGCTGGAGCACCACCTGGCCCGTCTCCCCGAGGACCACCAGAACGCCAGGCGCCTGGCCCGCGGCCTGGCGGAGATCCCCGGCCTCTCCGTGGACCCCGCCGCGGTGGAGAGCAACCTGGTGTTCTGCGACTTCCCCGTACCGGCGCCGGAGGCGCTGGCGAAGCTGAAGGCCCAGGGCGTGCTCGCGGAGCCGGGGGGCCCCAGCAGCGTGCGGATGGTGACCCACCTGGACGTCGTCGCCGCGGACATCGACGAGGCGCTGGCGCGCATCCGAAGAGCCGTGACGAGCTGAGCCCGCGCTGTCTAGACTGCCGCCTTTCCCCGGGGGTCTGAGTGAAAACGTTCGCCGCCTGCTGTGCGCTGTCCGCTGCCGTGCTGCTCTCGTCGTGCGCCACCACTCCTGCCGCGGCCGACACGGCATCGACCGCCTCGACGTCGTCGGGCGCGACCGCCGGCAAGTCGCTCTACGAGCGGCTGGGCGGGATGGACGCCATCAAGGCGGTGGTGAGCGACTTCATCGACGCGCAGGCGGCGGATCCGAAGCTGGCGCACTTCTACGCCAAGACGGACACCAAGTACCTCAAGGGGCAGATCAGCGAGATGCTCTGCCAGGCGTCCGGCGGGCCCTGCAAGTACACCGGGATGGACATGAAGGACGCCCACGAGGGCCGGAAGGTCAAGACCCCCGACTTCGAGACGACGGTCGGCCACCTGGTGGCCACCCTGAACAAGTACAAGGTTCCGGAGCAGGAGCAGAAGGAGCTGCTGGCCCTCCTGGGACCGCTCAAGAAGGACA
>Ga0075431_100004175_pt1 | contig 14130 bp, 7 predicted proteins | sample RhiMetdeltSRZDD5_FD_75297 | JGI IMG/M metagenome (GOLD analysis project Ga0075431, IMG submission 75297) | Populus rhizosphere microbial communities from Tennessee, USA - Rhizosphere MetaG P. deltoides SRZDD5 | ecosystem: Host-associated > Plants > Roots > Rhizosphere > Soil | place: USA... | reverse complement strand
CCGATTTGATGCGTGTCGCGGATGTAGCGCAGAAGCTGGTTGAGCTCTTCGGATTCGCGGGGATTAAGACCCGCTGCCGGCTCGTCGAGGCAGAGGAGCAAGGGCCCGGTGCACATTGCGCGCGCGATCTCAAGACGCCTCTGCGCGCCATAGGGCAAATCGGCGGCCGGATCGTCGGCGCGTTCGATCAGCCCCACCTTGTCGAGCCAGTATTTGCATCGCTCGATCGCCTCGGTCTCGGCGGTGCGATAGCTGCGCAGGCCAATCACGCCAGCCAGCGTATAGCCAGAGGCCCGCATCAGCCGGTTGTGGTGTGAGATCATCAGATTCTCGAGCACTGTCATGCCGCCGAACAGCCGGATGTTCTGAAAGGTGCGGGCGACTTTGGCGATGGAGGCGATGCGGAAGTCGTCCATGCGCTCAAGCAAATGCTCAACTCCACCGCCGTGGCGCATGGCGATGCGCCCCTCGCTTGGCTTGTAAAAACCGGTCAGGCAGTTGAAAACAGTCGTCTTGCCAGCGCCATTGGGGCCGATCAGCGCCGTAATGTCATTGCGACCGACCGTAAAGGACACGTCATCAACGGCGATGAGCCCGCCGAAACGCATGGTGAGGTGCTCCACCGTGAGGATCGGATCTTGTGTCCAGCTGTGGCTCATCATCCGTGACCCTGGCCCACAAGATCGGAGGACACGATTTTCTTCTGCTTTAGGAAGACGCTCGGCACGCGGGAGGAGACCAGCCCGCGCGGCTTCCAGAGCATGACCAGCACCATGGCCATGCCGAAGAGCAGCATTCTGAGTTGGGAAGGATCGAAATCGGCCCCGAAGAAGAGCTTGAGGAAGTGGAGCTGCCTGAGCACTTCAAGCCCGCCGATCATGGCGATGGAAGCAAGCACAACTCCGATTTGGCTGGACATGCCGCCCAGCACGACGATGGCAAGGATGGTCGCCGATTCTAGGAAGTTGAAGCTTTCAGGCGAGATGAAGCCTTGCTTGGTGGCGAAGAATGATCCGGCGAAGCCACCGAACATGGCACCGATGGCGAAGGCGGTGAGCTTGGTGTTGGTTGTGTTGAGACCGAGAGACCTGCAGGCGATTTCATCCTCGCGCAGGGCCTCCCAGGCGCGACCAATGGGCAAGCGCCTCAGCCTGTTGGTGACGAAGAAGGTGACGAGCGCCAGCGCCATTGCCAGATAGTAGAGGAACATCAGCCGGTGCAGATTCGAAAAGGGAAGGCCGAATGTGGCAGCAAAGCCTTCCTCCCCCCGAGTAAAGGGAATACCGAAGAAGGAGGGTCGCGGCACGTTGGAGATGCCATTGGGACCGCCCGTAAATTCGTGCCAATTCAACAGGACGAGGCGGATGATCTCGCCGAAGGCCAAGGTGACGATGGCGAGATAATCGCCGCGCAGGCGCAGAACGGGGAAGCCAAGGATGATGCCCCAGAAGGCGGCCAGAGTTCCGGCGAGCGGCAGACAGATCCAGAAGCTGAAACCGAAGTGTTGAGCGAGCAACGCATAGGAGTACGCGCCCACCGCGTAGAAGGCGACGTAGCCCAAGTCGAGAAGTCCGGCGAGGCCGACGACCACCTGCAGTCCCCACGCCAGCATGATGTAGGTGACTATCAGGATCGCGACGTCCATCACATAGCGATCGGTAAATGGCAGGAAAGGCATGAGGATGGCCATGGCAAGAACGACCGGGCCCAGGTATTTGCCGAGTTCGAGTTCGCCGATGCGCTGGGCCAAGGGGGATGCAGGCCGCGTCGCGGCGGCGGCTCGGTTCCAGACGAGCAGCTGAAGAAGCAGTCGGCCAGCGAAGACGACGGCGCAGGCAATAAAAACAGCCGTCCAGCGATAGCGCAAGATGATGTCAAGACCGCCGGTCGAATCGGTTTTGACGCCGAGCGTCGGAAAGAAGATGGCGAAGGCAACGAGGGTGGCGAGAAGACAGTCCTTGATGATGGCCGGGAGATCGAGCCCGCGCGAAGGAGCGATCGCCTTTGCTTCTGCAACCGCCATTCTCAAACCTTCTCGATTTCGGGTTTGCCGAGCAGGCCCTGCGGCAGAAAGATGAGCACCATGGCGAGCATGGAGAAGGCCGCGACGTCCTTGTACTCAACTGAAAAATAGGCCGACCAGAACACCTCGATCAAGCCGATCACGATCCCGCCGAGCATCGCTCCCGGCAGCGAGCCGATGCCGCCCAGCACGGCCGCGGTAAAGGCCTTCACGCCTGCGGCAAAGCCGATGTAGAAATCGATGACGCCGTAATAAAGAAGATACATGAGACCCGCCACGGCGGCGAGAGCGGCGCCGATGACGAATGTCAGCGAGATGGTGCGGTCGACGTTGACACCGAGCAGCCCGGCCATCTTCATATCCTGCTCGCAGGCGCGCTGGGCGCGCCCCAAAGGCGTCTGAGTGATGATGTAGGTGAAGCCGGTCATCAGGCAGACGGTGAGTATGACGATGATGATCTGGATGTTAGAGAGCTGCACGGCGAAGCCGCCGCTCTGCATGATCGTATAGCCGCCGCCGATGATCGGCTGCAGCGGCTTGACGCGTGCGCCCTGGCTGAACTGGATGTAGTTCTGCAACATGATCGACATGCCGATGGCGGTGATGAGCGGCGCCAGGCGAAATGAACCACGCAGAGGCCGGTAGGCGATGCGCTCGATTGTCCATCCCAATATGCCGGCGATTGTCATGGCGATTGCCAGCACAAGGATGAGCGCCAGGAAGGTGAGCACAAAGCTCGTGGAGGCAACCAGCCCGATGGCGATGATGACCATCAGGGCGATAAAGGCCCCGACCATGAACACGTCGCCATGGGCGAAGTTGATCATGCCGATGATCCCGTACACCATCGTGTAACCGATGGCGATCAGACCATAAATCGAACCAAGGGTAATTCCGTTGATGAGTTGCTGGAGGAAGTACTCCATACGCACCCCTTTGCCGATCCCACCCGGTGATGCTCGCACCGAACTCGGCGCGTTCCTTAGACTGACAGTTCTCGGAATGCAAGTGTCGGTTGTCGCCCCGGCGAACTTTGTTGCAGCACGCGAGCTGTTCTCCACAAGGTTCTAATCCTGTACCGGAGTGCCGTAGCGCGAGCCAGCGAAAAGCGAGAACCAAGAGCTATTCCGCCGCCGGCGGATGCATGATTAGGCTGGCGCGGGAGGCCAGGGCATAGCGCAGGAGTTTTTCCACACGACTTCGCTCCTCGCCGCTCAGCGCCTGGCGCGGTAACCGGCAGCGGTCGGAAGATCCGTTGACCATAAATTCAACGAGTTTGATGTTCTGGACGTGCTTTGGCGAGTCGCTGAGCTCGAGGAGAGGCCGGAACCAGCGATAAATCCGGCGCGCCTCGGCGAGGTGACCGTTGATCGCATAGCGATAGATGGCCACCGTTTCTCTAGGGAAGGCCGCCACGAGCCCGGCCACCCAGCCGCCGGCTCCCATGATCAGACCTTCAAGCGCAAGCGGCTCCGTGCCGGCAAACAATCGATATCGATCTCCCGTCAGATTGATGATGCGCGTTATGCGCCTAAGGTCGCCCGAGGCTTCCTTGACGGCACGGAACAGAGGCTCGTCGGCCAGGCGCGCGAGAAACTCCGGCGTCATGTCCACGCCTGAGTCGTTTGCGTTGTTGCAGATCATAATGGGTATGCCGCCAGCCTGCGCCACGGCACGGAAATGCGCCTCTGTCTCCTGTGGGTCCGACCTGTAGGGAATGCCTGGCAGCACCATCAATCCATCGGCGCCGTTCCTGGCGGAAGCTTCTGCGAAGAGACAAGCCTCTCGCGTCGAGGCGTTCGACACCGTCATCAGAATCGGGATTTTACCTCCGGCAACCCGCAAGGCTGTTTTGAGGATCTCCGTCTTCTCGATCATATCGAGCGAGGAGCCTTCGCCAAGCGATCCAGCCAACACCAGGCCATGGACGCCCGCATCGACCTGCAGCGCAATGCAGCGCTCCATTTCCGCAACGTCAATCTGATCGCGGGAGGTGAATTTGGTTGTAACTGCCGGGAATATCCCCTGCCAGTGCCTCATCTTCCCCAACAAAGCGCTCGGATATTCTTCAGTGGCAGTCATTATTACATAAAGAGAAAGTCTATCCAATCCGAGGATATTTGGAGCGCTCCAGGGGCTCGGTTTCGCGATGAACGCCCATTGGACAAGCAATAATCCGTCCTTAAGCCCGTTTGTTTAATGTGAAGCTGCTGCCACCGGTTGCAATCATCAACTTTTAGCTGGGCGGTTTACACTTCGCACCTGCAGCATTATCTAAGGCGCCTCATGATCAAGCGTTTTATCATCATCGGGCTCATCTTCGGACTGCTGATCGGCGGCCTCGCCTTCTTTCAATTCGTCTTCCTGCCACAGATGATCAAGCAGGCGATTTTAGGTGCGCCGCCCCCCGTCGAGACCATCTCGGCCGAGGCTGCAAAGGTCGAGCAATGGGCGCCCTACGCGAAGGCGATCGGCACAGTCGAAGCGGTGAACGGCATCGACGTTGCTTCCAAGACCGCGGGCATGGTGCGCAAGTTCTTCTTCGACTCCGGTGATCAAGTGGCTGCAGGAGAGCGGCTCGTGCAGATCGATGACGATGCCGAGCAGGCAGATTTGAGAAACCTTCAGGCCTCGCTGAAAAACGCAGAGCAAGAGCTGGAGCGAAATCGCAAGCTGGCAAAACAGGGAATATCGGCAGAGCGCGACGTGCAGGCAGCGGAAGCGCGCCGCGCTGAGCTCTTGGCGCAGATTGACCGCGTCAAGGCGATCATAGAGGACAAGATCATCAAGGCGCCGTGGGCCGGACGCCTTGGCATTCGACGAGTCGATGAAGGCTCCTACGTGCAGGCCGGCCAAGCGCTCGCGTGGCTTCAGACCGTCGATCCCGTCTACGTCGACTTCACCCTACCGGAAGATGACTACGCGAAAATCAAGCCGGGGCAGACGGTGGAGACGACTTATCGCGCCTACCCGGGCCAGGTTTTCAAGGGCACCGTAGACGTGCTCGACGCCAAGGTGGACCAGGCGACCCGCACCTTCACCGTACGCGCCGTGGTGCCCAACCCCGAACACAGAGTTACGTCGGGCATGTTCACCGATGTGAAGGTGATCGTCGCCGAGCCGCAGGCTGTTCTCACCGTGGCCGAGACCGCCATCACCTACAGCCTCTATGGCGACTCGGTCTATGTGGTGATGCCCGTGAAAGCGCAGCCGCAGCAGAATCCGCCATCAAATGCGGAAGGCAAGTCGGCTCCCTCGCAAACGGCTCCGGCGCAGCCCGCCCTTCAGGTCGAACGTCGGTTCGTCAAAACCGGCGAGGTACGCGAGGCGCGGGTCGCCATTCTGCAAGGCGTTAAAGAGGGCGAGCAAGTCGTCACTGCCGGCCAGCTGAAGCTCAGACCCGGAAGCAACGTGCGCATCGACAATTCGGTTGCTCTCAATGTTACCCGGGGTGAGGGTGTCGAGTAGAGCATGGCGCGCTTCACCGACATTTTCGTAAGCCGACCGGTCCTGGCGTCGGTCGTCAGCCTGCTGATCCTGCTCGTCGGCCTTCAGGCAGGATGGAAGCTGCCGATCCGACAATATCCCGAAATCACGAAAACCACGATCACCATCACGACGACTTATCCCGGCGCCAATGCCGACCAGATCAAGGGCTTCATTACCACCCCGATCCAGCAGGCGGTGGCGAGTGCCGAAGGCATCGATACGCTCACGTCCTCCTCAGCCCAGAACGTGAGTACGGTGACGCTCAATCTCAAGCTTGATGCAGATGCCGACCGGGCCGTCTCCGACGTTCTGTCGAAGGTGAACCAGGTCGCCGGCATTTTGCCGCGCGAGGCGAACGACCCGATCGTGACTCGCACGACAGGTGAAGGTTTCGCTCTCATGTATATCGGCTTCAATTCCGACGTGATGAGCTCCTCGCAAATCAGCGATTATCTCAATCGCGTCATCCAGCCGAAGCTCCAGGCGATCAGCGGCGTAGCGAATGCAGAAATCCTCGGCGGCCAAACCTTCGCCATGCGCATTTGGCTTGATCCCGACCGGATGGCCGCTTTCGGCGTTACGCCGCTCGACGTCAGCACTGCACTGCAGGCCAACAACTTCACGACTGCGGCGGGCGAGATCAAGGGCAACTACGTTCAAACGAATATCAATGCCGGCACTTCGCTCAGCAGCGTAAAGGGCTTCGAAAATCTCGTCGTTGTCTCGCGGGGCGCCTCGCTCATTCGTCTCGGCCAAATTGCACGCATCGAGCTGGGCCCGGAAAACTTCAATTCCGCCTCGGTCTTCGACGGGCTAAAGGCTGTCTTCATCGGCGTCTACGCCACCCCCTCGGCCAACCCACTCACCGTCATCTCGGACGTTCGGGCCGCCATGCCCGGTATCCAGGCAGAGCTACCCACGGGCCTCAAGGCGGCTATTGCCTATGACGCCACCACCTTCATCCGCGCCTCGATCAAGGAGGTGGCAACAACGCTCGCGGAAGCAGCAGTGATCGTGGTCGTGGTGATTTTTTTATTCCTTGGTTCGATCCGCTCCACGATCATCCCAATTGTCACCATCCCCTTGTCGCTGATCGGCGTGCTGATGCTTCTTCTGGCACTGGGCTATTCCATCAATCTTCTCACGCTTCTGGCTCTCGTGCTGTCGATCGGACTCGTGGTCGACGATGCTATCGTTGTGGTGGAGAACATCCACCGCCATATGGAAGAGGGGATGGATCGTTTCTCGGCCGCACGGCAGGGGGCGCGCGAGATCGCCCTGCCGGTGATCAGCATGACCATCACGCTGGCCGCCGTCTACGCGCCCATCGGATTCACCTCGGGCCTCACCGGATCGCTGTTCCGCGAATTCGCCTTCACCCTTGCTGGCGCCGTCATCGTCTCAGGCGTGATTGCGCTGACACTCTCCCCGATGATGTGCTCGAAGCTCCTCAAGATAGACCGCGGCCGTTTCACCTCCTTTCTCGATCGCATGTTCGAAGGGTTGAGGCGTCACTACCAGCGGCGTCTGCACAATTCGCTGAATTACCGGCCTGCTACCATCTTCCTGCTCATCTGCGTGCTCGTTGCCACGGCTCTTACCTATCAAACCACTCAACGAGAGCTGGCCCCGGAAGAAGATCAAGGCGCGCTCTTCGCCCTCGTCAATTCCCCGCAATATGCGAATCTGGACTATCTCGAGCGTTACATGGAGGAAGTCGGCAAGGCACTTCGCTCGGCTCCCGAGTCGCAGAATTATTTCGGGATCATGGGCTTCCAGGGTATCCATTCGGCTTTCGGCGGCGTGCTGTTCAAGCCGTGGGAGCAGCGTACGCGCAACCACAAGGAGCTGATGCAGGAACTTCAGCCGAAACTGTCGGGAATCGCGGGCGTACAAGCGTTTCTGTTTGCGCCTCCCTCGCTTCCGGGCAGCACCGGGGGTCCGCCCTTCCAATTCGTCATCACCTCGTCACGCGACCACCGGGAGCTGGCGGATGTGCTGGACAAGATCAACCAGGAAGCCCACAAAAGCGGCGTCTTCATTTTTACCGATGGTGATTTGCGGTTCGACACGCCTCAGATCGAGGTGAAAATCGACCGCGACAAGGCCAACCAGGCCGGCGTCTCCATGGCAGATGTGGGTACGACTCTCGCGACTCTGCTCGGCGGTAATTACGTGAACCGCTTCAACCTCGAGGGCCGCAGCTATCAAGTGATCCCGCAAGTCCCGCGCGATTTCAGGAAGACGCCAGACTGGCTTCTCCAGTACCGAGTGCGGACGAGCTCTGGGGACATGGTGCCGCTCGGCAATTTCGCGACGCTGGAACGATCGGTGCAGCCGACTTCGCTCAACACCTTCCAGCAGCTGAATTCTGCGACCATTCAGGGCGTGCCCTTTCCCGGGCGCACCATGGGCGAGGCGGTGGAGTTCATGAAGAGCAAGGCGGCGGAATTGCTCCCCGAAGGCATGACCTATGATTGGGGCGGCGAAGCACGCCAATATGTGCAGGAAGGCAACACGCTTGCCATCACCTTTCTGTTCGCCCTCATCATCATCTATCTCGTTCTCGCGGCCCAGTTCGAGAGCTTCCGCGACCCCTTCATCATTCTGGTGGCGCTGCCGACGGCAATGTTCGGCGCCCTGCTGCCGTTAAATCTCGGGCTCGCCTCGATCAACATCTATACCCAGATCGGGCTTGTGACGCTGATCGGACTCATCTCGAAGCACGGCATTCTGATGGTCGAGTTCGCCAATCGCCTGCAGGAAGAGGAGGGGCTCGATCGGCGGGCCGCCATCGAGAGAGCCGCTGCGGTGCGCCTGCGGCCTATCCTGATGACAACGGCGGCAATGGTGGTCGGCATGGTGCCGCTGCTCATCGCTCATGGCGCCGGCGCCAAAAGTCGCTTCGACATCGGCCTGGTCATCGCGGCGGGCATGATGATCGGCACGATGTTCACTTTGTTCGTTACGCCAGCGGTTTACAGCTATGTCGCGCGCGACCGTCGCAGAATGATTGCCCCAGCGGAGCGTGCCGAAGCTGTGGAGAGACCGAAGCCCAGCCTTCCCAAGGCAGCGGAATAGGGTTAGCTCTCGAAGGGCTCTACCATCAGGCGGCGGCCAAGGGTGAAGGCATCCGCGACGAGCTGCTGGGGCGTTATGTCGACGTGGCTTTGGTTCTTGCTCAAAAGCTCGCCAAAGTGACGGTAGATGCCTTCATATTCCGCAGGTTTCTCTTCCGTCAAAACCTTTCCATCCATCTCGAGTCTGGCACCACCATGGCGCAACCGCAGGAGCGAGCCATCGAAAGTCTCGAGCGTGATGTTCCAACTCTGCTCGCCTGTCTGTCGCCAGTCGAAGTCCGCCTGCAGCCCGTCGCTCGCGCCGCTAGCCAGTCTGAACTTGAGCTTAGCTGCGATGGGAGTGTGGCGATTGCTGGGGTAGAAAAGGTCGGCGGAGTCGACGATCAGCGCTTCGGGCAAGATTCTGGTGACGATCGAGAGTGCGTTGATACCTGGATCGAAGACCCCAAATCCTCCAGCCTGCCAGATCCATTCCTGGCCGGGGTGCCAGCGGCTGACGTCTTCCTTCCATTCGATGTCGAGCAACCGGATCTTGCGACCGAGGAGGCGTTCGCGCGCCTCACGGACGGCCGCATTGTACTGCGAGTGCCAGGCCGTGAACAGCACACGCCTACATCGTTGTGCCAGCTCGATCAGGTCCTGAAGCTCAGCCAAAGTCTGCGTCGGCGGCTTCTCGAGCAGAACATGCTTTCCGGCCTCTAGCGCTTCCCGGGCGATTGCATGCCTGGCGCTGGGCGGGGTGCAGATCGCAACCGCGTCCACATCGCTGCGCGCCCTCAACAGGTCTGTCTGCGTTTTGAAACCATCCATGCCGTCGAGATAAGCACCGCGCTGGCTTACCACCGCGGCAAGCTCGAAATTGGGATCTTTTCGGATCACGGGAACGTGTTGATCGAGAGCGATCTTGCCGATGCCGATGATAGCTATTTCATAAGACACTGTTTTCTCCAATAGGGGTGAGAATCCTAAGCAGAGTCGAGCGGCGGAGGAGTTTCCCGACATGTATATCAGGATCGCCATCCTTCTTCTTTGCATTGCCTTTCCCAGCCCCATCGCCCAAGCCAGCGACTGTCTTGCAGTGGCGCAGAGTCTGCCGAAGGTGCGGCCCGTGTCCTTCACGCCGGTGGCGCTTGCGCCCGATCAAGTTCAACTGACCTTCGTCGGACATTCGACCTTTTTGATTGAAAGCCCGGGTGGTCTCAAGATTGCAACCGATTATGCCGGCTGGTCCGGGGGCGTGCTGCCGGATGTGGTGACGATGAACCAGGCGCACTCGTCGCATTACACCAGCACGCCCGATCCTGCCATCAAGCATGTCCTGCGCGGATGGAACCCTGCCGGCGGTCCGGCCAAACACGATATGCAGATTGAAGATGTTCGCATACGCAACGTGACAACCGATATTCGCGGCGGGTATGTGGGGCGGATCGCCGACGGCAATTCAATCTTTATCTTTGAGGTGGCGGGACTTTGCATCGGCCATCTCGGGCACCTCCATCACGAACTGACGCCAGAGCATGTCGGTTGGGTGGGCAGGCTTGACGTGGTGATGGTGCCGGTCGACGGCGGCTACACCATGGCCCAAGCGAATATGCTTAACGTGCTGAAAGAGCTCAAGGCGCGTATAGTGATACCGATGCATTATTTCGGCCCCACGACGCTTGCGCGCTTCATCGATAAGGCTCGTTCGGATTTCGAGATCGAGACGGCAACCTCTCCAATTCTCGTGCTCTCGGCCAGGGACTTGCCGGCCAAGCCCAAGGTTGTGATCCTTCCGGGGCACTAGGAGATTTTTTAAGAGGCTCCTGGAACCAATCTGCCCGATAGGCGTTAAGGCGCATCTTTCTTATGATGGCGATCTCCCCATGGGCCTTTTAGGCGTTACCTGTCCTCGCAGGCGCTTTTTGCCCTTCCAGCCGACCATTCCTCGATCTACTCCTTTAGTTCAGCGACACCGCTTTGCCGGGAACGGCATTAACCATTTTCAAGAGGGAACCCATGGCCCGAACCGGTGAGACGAGCCTCAAAGAAAACAAAGCCACTGTTGCCACCAGGAAGGCGCCAAAGGCAGGCGGGGGAGAAAAGCCCAAGTCCAACGGCCATTTCAACGGAGAACTGCAGGAGCTGCTCTCTGCGTTGCGCGCGATGAAAGCGGGTGACTTCAGCGTTCGCATGACTTCCACCCATTCGGGAGAGTTCGGGCAGATCGCCAGCACCTTCAACGACATTGTGGCCTCGAATCAGCGCTTCGAGCAGCAGCTGGCAACAGTCGGGGAGGCGGTGGGTCGCGAGGGAAACACGCGCCATCGGGTCAAGCTCGGCGTGGCTGCGGGGGCCTGGGGCGAGATGGAGAATTCCATCAACACGCTGATCGACGATCTCCTATGGCCGACCAAGGAGGTGACGCGGGCAATCGCAGCGGTCGCCCAGGGCGACCTGTTGCAGACGGTGCGACTTGACGTCGACGGGCGCCCGCTCAAGGGCGAGTTCCTCCAATCCGCCAACATCGTCAATACCATGCTCAAGCAGCTCGGCGTCTTCACCTCCGAGGTGACGCGCGTGGCGCGCGAGGTGGGCACCCAGGGCAAGCTTGGTGGACAGGCGCAGGTGCCGGAGGTCACGGGCGTGTGGAAGGACCTGACGGAGAGCGTCAATTCTATGGCGAGCAACCTCACCGCTCAGGTGCGCAACATTGCCGATGTGACCATTGCGGTGGCAAATGGCGACCTGTCCAAGAAGATCACCGTCGATGTGCGCGGTGAAATCCTTTTGCTGAAGGAAGCCATCAACACGATGGTGGATCAGCTGCGCTCCTTCGCCTCGGAAGTGACGCGCGTGGCGCGCGAGGTGGGCACGGACGGGAAGCTCGGCGGCCAGGCCATCGTGCCCGGCGTCGCCGGTACGTGGAAGGACTTGACCGATTCGGTCAATGCGATGTGCGGCAACCTTACCGACCAAGTGCGAAACATCGCCCAGGTTACGACAGCCGTGGCGCGTGGCGACCTCTCCCGCAAGATCACCGTGGATGTGCGTGGCGAAATCCTAGAGCTCAAGGACACGATCAACACGATGGTGGACCAGCTCAACTCATTCGCCTCGGAAGTGACGCGCGTTGCGCGCGAGGTCGGCACGGAGGGCAAGCTCGGCGGCCAGGCAGCCGTGCCGGGCGTCGCCGGAACCTGGAAGGACCTCACCGACAACGTCAACTTCATGGCAAGCAACCTCACAGCCCAGGTGCGCAACATCGCCGAGGTGTCGACCGCCATCGCCGGCGGCGACTTGTCGAAGAAGATCACCGTGAACGTGAGCGGCGAAATTCTGCAGCTGAAAGAAACGATCAACACCATGGTCGATCAGCTCAACGCATTCGCCGGCGAAGTGACCCGCGTGGCGCGCGAGGTTGGTACTGACGGCAAGCTCGGAGGCCAGGCGCAGGTGCCGGGCGTCGCCGGCACATGGAAGGATTTGACCGACTCGGTCAATTCCATGGCGAGCAATCTGACAGCTCAGGTGCGTAACATCGCCGAAGTGTCGACCGCCATCGCCGGCGGCGACCTCTCGAAAAAGATCACCGTCGACGTCAAGGGCGAAATTCTCCAACTCAAAGAAACCATCAACACGATGGTCGACCAGCTCAATGCCTTCGCCGGCGAAGTCACCCGCGTGGCGCGCGAGGTGGGTACCGACGGCAAGCTCGGCGGCCAGGCGGTTGTGCGCGGCGTTGCGGGAATCTGGAAGGACCTCACCGACTCCGTCAACTCGATGGCGAGCAATCTGACGGGCCAGGTGCGCAACATCGCGGAGGTCGCCACCGCCGTCGCCCAGGGTGACCTGTCGAAGAAGATCACGGTGAACGTCAGTGGCGAAATCCTGCGGCTCAAGGAAACGATCAATACAATGGTCGATCAGCTCAACGCCTTCGCCGCCGAAGTCACGCGCGTGGCGCGCGAGGTCGGCACGGATGGGAAGCTTGGCGGCCAGGCGGAAGTGCCGGGTGTCGCCGGTACGTGGAAGGACCTGACGGACTCCGTGAACTCCATGGCGGGTAACCTGACGGGCCAGGTGCGCAACATCGCCGAAGTGGCAACCGCCATCGCCAATGGCGACCTCTCGCGCAAGATCACGGTCGACGTGCGCGGCGAAATCCTGCAACTCAAGGAAACGCTGAACACCATGGTCGACCAGCTCAATCGCTTCGCCGGCGAAGTGACGCGCGTGGCGCGCGAGGTCGGCACCGAGGGCCGTCTCGGTGGACAGGCAAACGTGCCGGGCGTTGCGGGAACGTGGAAGGACCTGACGGATTCGGTCAACTCCATGGCGGGCAATCTAACGGCCCAGGTTCGCAACATCGCGGAGGTGACGACAGCGGTGGCGCGCGGCGACCTCTCGCGCAAGATCACCGTGGACGTGAAGGGTGAAATCCTGGAGCTCAAGAACACGATCAATACGATGGTCGACCAGCTCAACGCTTTCGCATCGGAGGTGACGCGTGTTGCCCGCGAAGTCGGCACGGAAGGCAAGCTCGGCGGCCAGGCGCAAGTGCCGGGTGTCGCCGGCACCTGGAAGGATCTCACCGACAACGTCAATTTCATGGCCAGCAACCTGACGGCTCAGGTGCGCAACATCGCCGAAGTGGCGACCGCCATCGCCGGCGGCGATCTCTCCAAGAAAATCACGGTCGACGTGCGCGGGGAGATCCTGCTGCTCAAGGATACGCTCAACACCATGGTCGAGCAGCTGCGCTCCTTCGCGGCAGAAGTGACGCGTGTCGCGCGCGAAGTCGGTACCGATGGACGGCTCGGCGGGCAGGCGGTGGTGCCGGGCGTCGGCGGCACCTGGAAGGATCTGACCGACAACGTGAACCTGCTTGCCGCCAATCTCACCACGCAAGTGAGAAACATCGCCGAAGTGACGACTGCCGTGGCGCGCGGCGACCTCTCCCGCAAGATCACGGTGGATGTGAAGGGCGAAATTCTCGAGCTTAAGAACACCATCAACACGATGGTGGACCAGCTCAATGCCTTCGCTTCGGAAGTGACGCGCGTCGCGCGTGAAGTCGGTACGGAAGGAAGGCTCGGCGGTCAGGCGCAGGTGTCGGGCGTCGCCGGCACGTGGAAGGACTTGACAGACACGGTCAACGTGATGGCCGCGAACCTCACCGAACAGGTGCGCGGTATCGTCAAGGTGGTGACGGCCGTGGCCAATGGCGATCTCAAGCAGAATCTCACGGTGAAATCCAAAGGCGAGGTCGCGGCACTAGCCGAAACCATCAACAACATGACGGGTACGCTCGCCATCTTCGCCGACCAGGTGACCACGGTTGCCCGCGAAGTTGGCGTCGAGGGCCGCCTCGGCGGTCAGGCCAATGTGCCGGGTGCCTCCGGCACCTGGAAGGATTTGACCGGCAACGTCAACCTGCTCGCCGCCAATCTGACGACGCAGGTGCGCGCCATCGCCGAGGTCGCCACCGCCGTGACCAAAGGCGACCTGACGCGCTCGATTCAGGTGGAAGCGCGCGGCGAAGTCGCCGAACTCAAG
>Ga0075431_100004174_pt1 | contig 14130 bp, 9 predicted proteins | sample RhiMetdeltSRZDD5_FD_75297 | JGI IMG/M metagenome (GOLD analysis project Ga0075431, IMG submission 75297) | Populus rhizosphere microbial communities from Tennessee, USA - Rhizosphere MetaG P. deltoides SRZDD5 | ecosystem: Host-associated > Plants > Roots > Rhizosphere > Soil | place: USA... | reverse complement strand
TCCGTGCAGGACGCGTCCTCGTGATCTACTCAACAGACCTTGCCCCTCCCCCGTCAACCGTCGCCAGGACCAAACAACCCGTAGAATCCGCCGATACACCTTCAGAAGCCAAGCGTGTTCGCGTTGTCCATCGGGTGAAGAAAGGCGACACGCTGCATGCGATCGCGGCAAACTATGGGACAACTATTGATTCGATTCTGGACTGGAACAACCTGTCACGAGGCGACAGCCTGAAGGTAGGCGATCGACTGACCATCTACGTGGATCGGTGAAATCTGCGAAGTCTGTCATCTCTGCTTCGCAGGATCCCGTTGCGTAATGTTCTTTAAGGTATATCCTTCAGGAGTGGAAGCGGTGAAATAGTTGCCAGACGCCCATAGGAACACGCGTCGTAGCGCCGATCCGAGAGTTCCTTGAAGGCTTTCCTCCCATCGTGGGCAAAGGTCGGCAGACCGGCATGAACGTTCCTGCCTCTACCTTTTCATCAACCCTCTCAGCTTCTGATACATCTCTTCGATCTTGCGCCGGGTATCTTCCTTGCTCTTGGCGAGGTTCGGCTGAAAACGATAGGTTTTGTTCTTCAATTGGATTTTGAGCTTGTCCCCTCCTTCAGCCTCAACAATCTCGGAGAGCTTTTGAGAGAAGCTGTCTTTGGTGTCACCAGAAGAGACATAGGCGACGACGTAGGCGTTGATGCGCAGGCGTCCGCTGCAACTGCCAATCGCGTGATCGTGGATGACGGCATAGATTGCGAACTCCAGCTGCTCAAGCTGTGACTTCAATTCCTGGACGACCCCTGATCGGCCTTCGGTTTGGGCGACGATCAGGAGGGCGGACAACACATCGCGTGCGTCGTCGAATCTCTCGTTGACGGTGAGGTCTTTGACTTGGGCAGTAGCCCGGGTAATGGCTTCTCGACGCGCGGCCTGAATCTTGGGATTTTGACCTTCAAGCGCCAGCAGGCGATTGCTGTAGGCTAGGACATTATCGTTTGCTGGCGTCACATAGTTCCCTCGGGCCATGGCCGCGTCCAGTTTCTGCGTCAAGGTATTGCGAACCTCCAGCTGCTGCAGATCGTCGGCATTCAAAGAATCCCGCAGGCTCCGCAATTCGGCGCTGGCCGGAAAATAACTCAAAAGTTCCCTCGCCATGGCTTTTGCCGCTTCGCGGTCCTTGCCTTGAATCTTCCGTTGAAGCTGGTTGATGCTTTCGCGATGCAGCTGCTCCAGCGTTTCCTTGAAGACTGGATCGGCAGGTGAAAGTTCACCCAGTCGAATGACTAGCTCGAGGGCATTGCTCTGAGCTGGCGGAAAGTAACGCGCTGAACTCATCGCTGCTTCAATCCGCTGGTGAAGCTCCTCGGTCCGGCTGCGGACTTGGGCCTCTTCCGAAGAAGCCGGGCTAGCCTCTTTTGGAGATTTCATCTTTAGGGTCTTTAGTTCCCGAAGGGCCGCAGCGTCCTGCGGAGATGATTTCAGCAAGTTCTCCAGCGCTGCCCGAGCCTCGTCAATGCTGTTCCGTCGCTTAGCTACCTGGGCCTCTTGCCAGAAGTGTTTGCGGATACGGTTTTTGAGTGACACAGCAATCGAATTTTCAGGATTCCGCTCCAGGATTGCGTCGCAACTCTGACTTGCTTCGAGCCACCGCGCGTGCTCGAAGAGGTCGCTGGCCTGTTGTTCGAGTTGGGCGATCGAGACAGCTTCGGTCTCGAACTTCTGGAGTTGAATCGAGAGCGAGGCCACCTTTTTGGGCTCGACGATGGAGACTTGTGAGACCGGCCCGTATCCTTCCTTCTCGACGCGGAGTCGATGCGGGCCTTGGGGCAGAGACTCCAGCAGCAGCTCTGTCTGTCCTCTCAATTGATCATCCACAAAGACGTTGGCTCCTCCAGGGTCCGATTGAACCAAAAGGCTTCCTACAGGCTCTGCCTTCGGGGCGCGCAGCAACAGGAGCACCCCCGCCAAGATTCCGACCAGAGCAGCGACCCCGGCAAATAGCACAAGCGGAGACTTTCTCGAGGGCACTTCAGATGAGGGACTCACTCCTTCGCCAAAATCCGCAGCGGCATCCGCCCCAACCACCTCGGGACGAGACACGGCGCTTGTGTTCTGTCGCGAGTCAACATGATCGGTGTTGGCTGAAACGCTGGGTTCCTCGATGCGCATAGCGCTCTTCCCAGCGTTGTCGGGAGGCCCCTCACGCAAGGTTCCGATAGATGGAGCAGATGACACGGCTTTGGTCCCAACCTGCTCCTTCGGATGTAACTCCACCGGTAAACCGTCTGGCAAGCCGTGCTCCTCAAGTCCGTAGGTGCTCTGAAATTCCAGGAGTTTCTGCTGGCTGAGCTCCAGGTAGTTCAGCAGAGTCTGATTTTTGGGATCCAGCTCACACAGGAACTTGAAGATGCCGACGCAGTCTGAGTACCTCTCGCGATCGAACAGGTCCATGGCATCTTTCTTCAAGTCTTCAATGTGGATCACCAGTTCCTCTTCCAGGCACTGGTCCTCCCACTTTCTGCGCGCTTCCCGCAAGTAGGACGTCGCTTCCGAATTGCCAGGGGCCTCGTGCAGAGCTTCGTTCATCAGCTTCACGCAGGCTTCGTAGTCTTTGTTTTCCAGAGAGGCTCTGCCTTGACGAAGGAGTTCGTTCAGCGACGCTGCTGGCGCCGTTATCTGGGCTTCTTGGGCAAGCGAAGGAAATCGTTGCTCCCGGCTCTCGACGAGCTCTCCAAGCAGCTGGATATTGCCTTCGCACGCTGCTTCCAAACGCCTTATCGACTCCTCCACACGATGGCGGACGTTTTCCATTTCCACGTGAAGCCGTCTGATCTCGTCGTTGCGTTGCGCGCTTTCTTCCAGCCTGAGATTCTCTGGTACTTTCTCAACAGCCTTCAGAATCTCTTCGAAGTGCATCTGGATTTCTTCACGGCTGATGAATCTGTTCGCTGGATGAGGCTGGTCGAGCGAGCGGGCACGTTGCAGCAGGTTATTCAGGTCCTGCAAATTGGATCTGGCCTCCGCCAGCAGACTCTTCAACTCGGACATGATACAAACACCCTGTCGTTCCCCTTTCGGCTATGGCGCTGCCTGGAAGGCTGCAATTCCTCGTCTAGCATCTCAACCCGTTTTGTTTCTGGGGCAAAACCTGCTCACTTGCTTGACCATCGCCACCTTCGGTCGGTTTCTTTAGCATTTCTTGATTCAGATTCACTCTGGGCTATGTTGTTCAGGACGCTGAGGAGCGGCCAGTGCATGCCGACGTTTCCAGGCGGGTCGGCTACGCAGGCAACGAAGCAAGTACTCGAGCACGGTTTCCACACAACCGCGGAGCATCTTCTTCCGTATTTGGAATGTTAACCCCTTGACTAAGTGTGGCCCGGCGTGGCAAAAAGCCAATCACAATCTGGATTCCTTCCCGATGGGGAGTACTATTGGCCCTGGGTCAGGGGACGCAAGAGGGATACGATGAGTTCCAGCCTTGGCATCAGGATGTCTTTGGAGGACCGAGTCATATGGTGCGCCGGCTGCGATGCGGCCTGCACCTTGTCTTTTTCTGGTGCGGGAAGTCTGGTTTGCGCGATCTGTGGATCCGACAACTGGATGTACTTCCCTCTGACAGTCAAGGTATGGAAGTCTGTTTCCATCAAGGGGGAGCTGGTAGTCGAGGAGGATCTCGCCATTGAAGGATGTGTCGAGGGAAGGATCGACCTTAAGGGTCATAGCCTGTGGATCAGCCCTGAGGGGAGAGTCAACGCGGTCGTCTGTGCCAAATGCGTGATCATCGCGGGGAGCTTGGTTGGAGAAATCTTTGCGAGCGAGATGGTGGAAATCAAATCATCAGGATCAGTGCGAGGCAGGATCAACTGCCCGCGAGTTGCGATTGCCAATGGCGCCAAGTTCAAAGGAAGCCTCAACACAGACGATGAGGCAGATGCGGCAGCGCCGTCGGCTGCAGAAATCAGTCAGGTTCTTGATGAATCTTACTACGGACGCCTCATTGAAGCTCTCATCGAGCATAACCTGCTGGAAGAGCGGCGTAAGGCCCCGCCGAGGTTTGTGCGAGGGGAGAGAAGACTTTCCCATTTCAAGCTGTAGAGGAACCTTGGTGGGGCCTGGAAGGCCGGAGCGCGAGAAACTTACTACCAGACACGAACATCGTTTGCCCCATGTCCCAAAGGAGACTCTTCCACTCCTTCCAAGACACCCTTTCTTCGTACTGCTGGTAGTTCGTCTGGGTGGTTTGTCTCCGTTCGGTCCCCGGCAGTCCCAGCACCGGCTTGTCAATGGGGTGATGTTGATGCTTGATCTCAGTTGATCTGTGAGAGAAGTCACCAGTGCCTGGTGCGGCCAATGTCGAGATGGACGAAGTTCGACGTCGGGTAGTAACCCACTCCACCTCGGCCTAGGGCCAGTGCAGCCTTTTGCAGTTGGACCAGGGCGACACCGCTGAGTCGGATGTCAATGGCCTTGCCCTGCAAATGCAGGCTGTTGCGGGCTACGCCGTTGCTCCGATGGCGGAGCAGTGCGTTCGTTTCAGGTGACCGATAGGCAGAGATGATCTCAAAGGTTTTGCGGGCGCCAAACAACCGGCAAACCTCATGAAGCAAGTCGAGCAGGTTGAGGTCGATTTCTCGTATCTTGTCATTGCGGAAGTCGCGAAGCACAAAATTAAGCTGGCGCACGGAATCAGACAAGTACTGACCATCAGCATAGTAGACGACTGATAACCGTTCATCGGTGTGGGTATGATAAAGTGACAGGCTGCGTTCTTGATCGGCCAGGGCTATCTTGGGGAGACTTGACAGACAGGCTGTGGCGGGGATTCCTAGGATGAGTCGGCGAAGCAGAGCGCGGCGCGTGCCAGAAATCTGCGAAGCTTCAATGTCTGGCTGAAGCAACTGGAGCCTCCAAAAATCATAAGGATACACCAAAGACCTCGTGGCCTTCTGGCGGCCCATCAGGGCGACGTACTATACCACAAACTTCGCGAGGCGAGCCGCGGAGCCTGCTGCCAAGCATTCCATGCGTTTCCGAACACTCCTGGTCACTCTCGTACTCCTGTTGTTGCGGTCTCTGGGGCAATCCGTCGGTCAGTCGTCCGACGTTCGCGAGCAACTGCGCATGCGAGTCGAGCAACTGCGCGAGGAGAACCGTCTCTCAATCGAGGGAGCAGCAATTGCGGCTACCAGATTGATCCCTGAATTTTATGAACGCCGAGGATTCCAACCTGCCTGGACCGAACCTCGCGCCGTCGATGAATTGTTGCAGCTCATTTCTCGAATGGACAGTGAGGGGCTGGACCCTGAGGACTACTACGTGCGAGCCATACAGAGCCTGCGAGCGAGGGCCAGCAGGCAGAAGGAGGACTATCGCCTGCAGGCGGATCTGGACGTTTTACTAACCGAGAGCCTGATACGTTTGGGATACCACCTGAGCTTCGGAAAACTGGACCCGCATGACCTGGACCCGAACTGGAACTTCTCCAGAAATCTTCGCGGCAAAGATCCGGCGGAAACGCTTGAAGCTGCCATCCACGCAGCTTCCCTGATCCGATTCGTGGAAGACTTTGCTCCCCAATTGAAGGCCTACCAGCGACTCAAATCAGCCCTCGCTGCCTACCGGGAAATCGCTGCCAAAGGTGGCTGGCCCATGGTCGTTGGCGGAGAAACACTGAAACCTGGAGCGCGGGCGACGCCGGTAGCAGTGTTGCGAAAGCGGCTCCAAATTAGCGGTGATCTGTCGCAAGGTTCCGTCCCAGACCTCGAGCTCTATGACAACGACCTGGAGCAAGCGGTCAAGCGTTTTCAGGCGCGCCATGGCCTTGATCCCGACGGCCGCGTAGGGAGACAGACCTTGGAGGAACTCAACATCCCTATTGGGGCCCGGATCGACCAGATCCGCGTCAATCTGGAACGAGGTCGTTGGTTATTCGGCGATATTCGCGCCCAGGACGACTTCATCATTGCCGACATTGCCGGCTTCCGCGTCTATTTCTTCAGAGCTAACCAAGTCGCCTGGGACTCCCGCGCCCAAGTGGGCCGGCCTTACCGCAAGACGCCGGTCTTCAAGGCGCAGATGAAGTACCTGGTGCTCAACCCCACATGGACAGTGCCGCCCACCATCCTTGCCAGAGACATCTTGCCCAAGGTGGCCAAGAATCCTGCCTACCTGGCGGAAAGGAAGCTCGAGGTTCTGGATGGAAACGGCAAGCCCGTCGATCCAAAAAGCATTGACTGGTCTGCTTACGCCTCACGGCGGTTTCCTTACGTCTTGCGGCAAAGTCCGGGACGCGACAACGCTCTTTGGCGAATCAAGTTTATGTTTCCGAATCCGCATGCTGTCTATTTGCACGACACGCCCAGCAAAGAGCTCTTCGATCGAACCGAACGCGCTTTCAGCTCCGGATGCATCCGGATCGATGATCCGTTGAGACTAGCAGAGCTTCTCCTCGACGATCAGCACCAGTGGAATCGGGAAGCAATCGAGCGGGCGATTGAATCTGGAAAAACGCAAACCGTCCTCTTGTCTAAGCCGGTCGCTGTCCTTTTACTCTACTGGACTGCCGAGGCACTTGAAGGCGGCAGCGTGCGATTTCGAAAGGATATCTACGGACGGGACTGGCAGATTTTGCAGGGTCTCAACAGCCCGTTCAGATTCAAAGTTCCTACCGGGATGCCGGAGTGGTACCGGACTGCACCCTGACTCGAGCCCAGTTTCTTCTCCTCAAAAATACCCCTTGTTTGCAGAGCCAAATCTGCTATACTTGGCTCACTTTCTGACCTTTGCCACCTCCGGTCGATTTCATCACTATTTCTTATTCTGGGCGGGAGTTATGCTGTTTAAGGCACTCAGCGCAGCGGTTTACGGAATTGACGCTTATCTGGTTGAAGTGGAGGTAGACGTTTCTGCGGGGTCGGGAAACTTTCTGACGGTTGGTTTGCCCGATGCAGCGGTGAAGGAGAGCAAAGAGCGGATCAAAGCTGCGATCAAGAACTGCGGGCTGGACTATCCCTTTCAAAACATCACCGTTAACCTGGCGCCAGCCGACATCAAGAAGGAAGGCTCGGGTTTTGATTTGCCCATGGCCATTGGCATTCTGGGTACCAACGGCACGTTGCTGAAGAAGGATCTCAACGGCTATCTGTTTCTTGGAGAACTTTCTTTGGATGGCAGTTTACGGCCCATCAAAGGAGCATTGTCGATCGCCGTAACCGCTCAGCAGAAAGGCATCCGGCATCTGGTCTTGCCGCAAGACAACGCCCGCGAAGCAGCTGTGGTGAGCGGCATTGCGGTCTACGGTATGAGGACTCTGCCTCAGGTGCTGGACCTGATCAATCAAACCGAGCGTTTTGAGCCCGTCCGGGTCGATCCGCATTCCCTCTTGAGCGAAGCGTTGGCTTATTCGGTAGATTTCCGCGATGTCAAGGGACAGCTCTCGGCCAAGCGCGCTTTGGAAGTTGCCACGGCTGGCGGCCACAATATTCTGCTCATTGGCCCGCCGGGGTCCGGCAAGACGATGCTCGCCAAGCGGCTCCCCACGATTCTGCCGCCGCTAAGCTTCGAGGAGGCGATCGAGACTACCAAGATCCATTCGGTGAGTGGCCTCCTGGGCGAGGGGTCGGGACTGGTCAGCCGCCGGCCATTTCGCTCGCCCCACCACACGATTTCGGATGCGGGCCTCATCGGCGGCGGCGCGATCCCAAAGCCCGGAGAAGTCAGCCTGGCTCACAATGGAGTGTTGTTCTTGGACGAACTGCCCGAATTTGCCCGCAACGTTCTGGAAGTCATGCGTCAACCCCTCGAGGATGGTCAGGTGACCATTTCGCGGGCCAGCATGTCACTAACGTTTCCGGCCCGCTTTACACTTGCCGCTGCCATGAATCCTTGTCCTTGCGGGTTCTTCAACGACCCTACCCGGGAATGCTCCTGCACGCCGGTGATTATCCAGCGCTATGTGTCCAGAATTTCCGGCCCGCTGCTGGACCGCATCGACATTCATATCGATGTGCCGGCAGTGAAGTATGCAGACCTGGCCGGGAAGCCGCCGGGTGAGGGCTCTGCCGAGATCCGGCAGCGTGTTACTGCGGCTCGGCAGGTTCAGCAGAATCGGTTTCGGGACCAGAAAATCTACTCGAACGCTCAGATGACGCCACGCCTCATCCGGCAATACTGTGAGATCGACGACCAGTCGCGGAAACACCTCGAGCATGCCATGACCAAGATGGGCCTAAGTGCTCGTGCCTATGACCGTATTCTGAAAGTCTCCCGCACGTTGGCCGATCTGGACCATTGCGAGACAATCCAGGCCCGCCACATTTCGGAGGCCATCCAGTACCGCAGCTTGGATCGGAACTACTGGGTGTGATCCGCAGACTCGAAGAGCCAGGCGGTAGGGCACTGACTAAAGCCCAGTAGACGGCCGTTGAGACCTCACTTGATCAAACCGCGTTTACGAGCTTCTTTCCCAATCGCTTTGGCGACTCCCAGCACGACGTCTCGGGCAGATTCTGGGTTCGTCGTCTCACTCAGAGTGGTCCATAAGAGCTTGTCATCCTTGATAGAAAAGATAGTCGTTTCGACCTGGACAATCTTGTCCGTGTAAACATAATCCGCTGTATAGAGGTTCGGCCAGGCCCAGCCGTAATAGCCCCAGAAACTGCCGTAGTAGGGCGGGTACGATCCAGGAACGTAGTTGACGCGGTCCTCAACTCGAAGCGGACGCATGATCACGGCTCCGTCAAATCCCATCTGGAGGATCTTGCGCTTGGCTTGCTCTTTGTCCCGCAGCTCGGCTTCCTGAAGTATGTTGTATGAAGGGAGGGCATTGCCCTTTCTTGCCCTGGCAGCCATGGCATCTTCCACCATTTGCCGCGTACTCTGGTCTTTGGTGATGCAAATGGTCAGAACGTGATCGAATTGATATTTGGCGACGTCGGGAGATACCCACCGTTGGATTATTCGTGTTCCACCAAGGATCGGAAACACGAGAACAGCCAGAAGGGCCAGCCACAACAGAAATAATCGAGAGCAGAATAGGCGCACGGGCAATCTCCAATTCATGAGATGGTTTGAGATTGTCATAGTACCACGAACCATCTTGCTGGGGACCCCTGCCACCTGATTCGGTTCGAGACTCTCCTCAGCAAACATAGTGCTCCGGTCTACCACAAAGCTAGGGATTTGACCTCGGAAGAGAACACTTCGCCTGCTGGAAGCATACTGGCAAACAGCAAGCTGATAAAGACCAGGCTAAGGACGAGAAACACCTTGTACAAAAGGCGATCAGCAAGACTGTTGCTCAGGGCGTTCATCTCCTCTCTGCTTCTTGCTCTTGGGTTGTGTCTCAGGTTGCGTGCTTTGGATTTCATCATTGAGGCAGTTACAACTTGATCTTCAGCCTGCTTCATTGATATTGTCTCCCTAGTGTTACAGTTGATCATCTGAGTTAACGATCTCTGCCAGTCACCCTATCTGGATTCCAGCAGCTCAATTGACACGCAGATCGTCGCTGAAGGAGCCTCCGAAAGTCCTTTAGCAATTCTGGAATGTTTCTGGATTCTGCTAAGTTGGATATGTCTAACTACATCAGCAAGATATACGAATTTGGCCCGTTCCGTCTCGATGTTGGTGAGCGACTCCTCCTCCGGGATGGACAGCGAATAAGACTCCGGTCTAAGGTGTTTGACACGCTCTGCGTCCTGGTTGAGAACCAAGGGCGCTTGCTGGGCAAAGAAAAGCTGATGCAGACAATCTGGCCTGAGACAATCGTTGAGGAGAACAACCTCGATCACAATATCTCGACTTTGCGGAGGGTGCTCGACGAGAAGAAGAAAGAGTCCAAGTACATCGAGACGGTTCCCAGAAAGGGCTATCGATTCGTCGCTGAAGTGAGAGAGCCGGGGACAGAACCTCAGGTCGACGCTCGCACGACAGGACAAACCGTGTCGGCAGAATCGTCCGGGAACGGCTCGGCGCAGGTGTGGCAAGCTGAATTGACTGCGGTTCGCGCCGAGTTTGCGCAAAGAGCCCCTAAAGACAGCTTCGTTGCGCCTGCTCTGCAGTCACAGTCCCACAATGTAGGCCGTCAGGAGGAAGTGGCCGAACTTTTCAGGGCATTCGAATCCGCAACGGCAGGGCGGGGCACGCTCGCGTGTGTTGCGGGAGAACCAGGAATTGGCAAGACTAGCTTGGTGGAGCAGTTTCTCGGCGAACTTGAGACCAGCCGCAAGGAGTGCACGGTCGTCATGGGACGATGCTCCGAGCGCCTGGCCGGCAGCGAGGCTTATCTGCCGATTCTCGAGGCTCTGGAAAACTTGCTCCGCGGCCCCCGAGCGGAACTGCTCGGCAGAATGATGAAACTGATTGCGCCGACCTGGTACGTGCAGGTGGCTCCTCTCTGGGTCAGCGTGGATACCTCCTTTGGTCAGGTACTCAAGGAAGCCAAAACGGCGTCGCGGGAGCGCATGAAGCGGGAGTGGAGTGCTCTCCTTGAGGAACTTTCCAGACCTCGACCCCTGGTGGTGTTTCTGGATGATCTGCACTGGGCGGATGTGTCAACAGTCGAGATGCTGGCTTACGCCGCCAAGAAACTTCCGTCGATCGGAGTGATGCTCATTGCGGCCTATCGTCCCATGGAAATGTGGCTGGAAAAGCATCCGTTTGTACCTGTCCGTCTGGAGCTGCAGAGGCAAGGCGTTTGCAGAGAACTTGTCCTCGATCTATTGAGCCGGGAAGATGTGACCCGCTACTTATCTCTCAAACTACCGAGCCACGATCTGCCGGCGGAGTTACCGAATTTCATCTTCGAGAGGACGGAGGGAAGCCCGCTGTTCATGGCCGATCTGGTGAGGCATCTGCAGGAGCACCGATTGCTCACAAAGGAGTCAGGCCGCTGGGAGTTGGCTCTGCCCCTTCAGGCGGTGGAACGCGAACTTCCAGAGTCGGTGCGCAGCATTGTCCAAAAAAGGATCGATCAGCTGAGCGAAAACGACCGCGGGTTGCTTGAGGCAGCCAGCGTTCAGGGACAGCAGTTCGATTCAGCCGTGATAGCCGAAGTCGTCGGGCGTGACGCCGACTCAGTCGAGCGGCAGCTCCAACTGCTCGAGCGAGGACACTCGTTTGTCAAGCTGATTCAGGAAAGAGAGTTTCCGGACAAGACCGTTTCGCTGCGCTATGGCTTTGTCCATGTCCTTTATCAGAATGCCATCTATGATTCCTTAACACTTACACGGAAGATAGTCCTGAGCAAGGGCGTCGCCGACGCCATCGAGCGTCACTTTCAGGATAAGCGGTCTACCGTGGCTCTCGAACTGGCGCTGCTTTTCGAGCTAGCCCGAGACTTCGAGCGTGCTTCCGACTACTTTCTGCTGGCGGCAGAACACGCCTCTTCGCTCTTCGCCAATTCAGAGGCTGTTGAGCTGGCGCGGCGTGCGATGTCCAGCGCAGCGAAGCTGCCGGTAGAGAGCCGGCTTCCGCGGATGTTGGCGGCAGCGAACCGGTCAGGCCAGCTTCATCTGACGCTGTCACAATTGGAGCAAGCGATCCTGGATTTCGAGACAGCAGAGAGAATCGCCGTTGAGTTGGGCGATGCCGAAGCCCAGGTGAACGCCATTTGTGCGGCAGCCTTGGCAAAGTTTAACCTCAGGCGCATGGAGGAAACACGAGAACAAGCCCTGCGCGCCCTGCGAATCGCCCAGGCCGCAGGTTCCCAGGTGGCCGAAGCCTCCTCGCAACTCGTCCTGGGGCTGGAGCGCCTGTGTTTCGGGGCCACTGCCGAAGCCGAGCAGCATTTTAGCCAGTCTGTTCCCGTCTTGCGGAAGAAAGGACCGCCCCTTCATGCTCTTGAAGCGATCGGGTTTGCTGGGTTGCTCCATGCCTGGCAATTGGACTACGAGGATGCTGATCGAGCAGTAGGGTGGACGCTGGAGCATGCACGGGAACTTGGAGTGCCCTATCACATCATCATGAACCTGTTCGTGCGCGGCATGGCTTTCTTCAATCAGGGCCGGCTCTCCGATGGCTTGAATGACTTGCGCGAGGGCATGCGGTTGGCCGAACTCAATAATGAACGCTATTGGTTGTCGCGCTACCCTAATACGCTAGGTTGGGCCTATCAGGAAGTACAGGAGTTGGAGACAGCGCATGAACTCGCCCGCGAAGGTGTGCGGGTTGCCCACGAGAATCGCTACGGAAAGCCCGAGGCGAATTCCCACCTCAATCTGGCCCACCTTTATCTAGGGGTTGGGGAGTGTCAGAGGGCATTAGAACACCTGCGGGCGGCCGAGCAGATCCTTGAAGTCGATGCCTGGTTCGGGTGGCGCTATAACATTCGGCTGAAAGCCGAGATGGCCAGGTACTGGATGAGGCAGGGTGAGCCAGGAAAAGCCGCTCAGTCTGCAGCAGAGTCGCTAGCTCTGGCCGAACCTCGCAAGGCTCGCAAGCACATGGCCTGGGCCCGCAAGCTGCTCGGTGACGTCGCAGTCATGGAGGAGCGTTTCGGAGACGCAAGACGAGAGTATGAATCGGCTTTGTCCGTGTTGCATCGTTACCGTTGCCCCATCATCGAATGGAAGATCTTGCTGGCAGCCGCCGGCATGGCTAGCGCTTACCGGGACGCACCTCTCGCCGAGCATTATCGTGCGCGCTGCAAGGCTACAATATGCTCGCTCGCCGATTCCATCACTGACGACAAACTGCGCCGGCAGTTTCTCAAATCCGAGCCCATCCAGGCAGCATTGACCTAACCAAGCATCCGAGATTGCGTCTGACCAAAGGACCATTCTATTTTCGCTTAGGAGTCAGTCATTTCGCTGGACCTGGCCCGTTGCGTTGCTTGGCGGACAATCAGATTGGTATGAGTGGGCGCGGGACATTCACGAGTTGCGTCACCTTACCGGGCTCGCAGGCGCGTCAGTTTGGCGTGAAATCCCGGTCGCTGCCAGACCTCCCCGTTTACCAAACCATCCGGCAGCCCGCCGCCAAATAGTGACACCAGCTGGCGGCAACACGTCCTGCCAATTTCTTCGAAGAGCTCATCAGTCCATGCAATGGCGTGTGGCGCCAGAAGTACGTTCTCGAGAACGAAAAAAGGGTGATGCTCCAGCAGCGGCTCTTGTGCGAAGACGTCGATGGCGGCTCCTGCGATGACTCCTGATCTAAGCAGGCTGGCCAGGGCCTGCTCATCGACGATGCCGCCGCGAGCGGTGTTGACGAGGTAGGCAGTGGATTTCATCAAGGCAAGTTCCTGCGGCCCCAGCAAACCGCGAGTCTCATCTGTTAGCGGACAGCACACGACCAGATAATCCGAGGAGCGCAACAGCTGCGGCAGCGGCACTAGGCGGACTGCTGCCAGGTTCAGTGCTGCAAGTTGGACATACGGGTCATAGGCGAGGACTTGAGCCACCTCAAACGGCTCCAGCAACCTTACCAGTTGCCTCCCGATTCCACCCAGGCCGATCACGCCGACGACCTTGCGGCGCAGTTCGCTTCCCATCCAGCGAAATTTTTCTTTCCACTGACCTTGTCGGGTGATCTGATCCTTCTTGACCATGCGATGTCCCAAAGCCAGCATCCAGGCCAGAATGGCTTCAGCCACGGAGTAATCGACTGCGCCCTTGGCGATGAACAGGGCAACATCCGCTTCGGTGCAGGCATTGACGTCGACGGCGTCGTAGCCCACACCGAATCGGGCCACGGCGACCAGTCGCCCGGAATTGGCCAGAGACTCCTGCGTGATCCTGGGCGCCAGGCAGATCAGGCCGTCAATCCCTTCAAGAATCGCCGCAGAAAGCACAGGCTCGTGGCGCTCCAGGAAATGATGGCGAATCCCTGCCTCCCCGAGGATCCCCAGTCCAATTTCTTTGTAGAGTAATTTGCCCTCACGGTGAAAATCAGCAGTTAGACCGATTTCGATAGGATCAGGCATTCCAGACCTCTGGCGTCACCGCTCTTCCCAGTCCATTCAGCATTTCGGTGAGTGCTCGGATCAGTAACCCACAATCCGACCCCAATGAGATCATCTGAAAACCCTGCTCCATTCGCATCCTGCCATTTTCAATCCCCGTAACCGAGACGCCGCATGAGAAGCCCCGGGCACGAAGCCTGGTCTTTATCTCCAGGATCTGCTCGGCAA
>Ga0075431_100004168_pt1 | contig 14135 bp, 13 predicted proteins | sample RhiMetdeltSRZDD5_FD_75297 | JGI IMG/M metagenome (GOLD analysis project Ga0075431, IMG submission 75297) | Populus rhizosphere microbial communities from Tennessee, USA - Rhizosphere MetaG P. deltoides SRZDD5 | ecosystem: Host-associated > Plants > Roots > Rhizosphere > Soil | place: USA... | reverse complement strand
GGCAGGGTCGCGGCCTCCAGCTCGAACCAGCGGTAGGAGTTGTCGACGTGGCGCATGCGGAACTCGATGCGCAGCTCTCCGCCGGCCCGCTCCTTGATCGACCACAGCAGGAGCTTGAAGCGCTCGCGGTCGGCCGGATGCATGTGGCCTATGAAGTTGTCGGCCTTGGTCGCCGACAGCTCGCCGCTCTTGAGACCCAGCGTCGCCTCCACGATCGGGCTGACCTTGACCTCGTCGCGCCGTGCGTTCCACTCCCAGACGGCTGCGCCGGCGCCGTCGACGGCCAGCGCCCGCAGCTGCTGCTCACCGGGCTGCGAGCCGTACGCAGGCTCGGTCGAGCGGAAGGCGAACTGTGTCACCGTGAAGCCGATCAGCACCACGATCAGCACGAGGCCGGCGACAAGGCTGTAGACCACGAAATCGCCGGCCAGCCGGCCGGTGAGCGTGGCGCCGACCCCGAACAGCCAGACGAGCAGCAGCATCCAGGTCGGCACGAGCGACAGGGCGCGGTCCTGGCCGCGCAGCGCGAGAAACAGCACGGCGCAGGCGCCGGCACCGGCGATCCCGAGGCTCGACAGGCGCACCAGCGTGGCGGTGAGCCGCGGGTCGAGGAAGGCCAGGGCCACGAGCACGCATTGGGCGGCGATCCACACGCCGAGTGCCAGGCGCACGAAGCCGTGCGAGGCCCTGAGCCGGAGGAAGACGTGCAGGAAGACGAGGAGGCTGGCGGCCATCGCCGCCTCGGTGCCGGCGCGATACTGGGCGTTCTCCGCGGGCTTCACGCTGAAAAGCTTCTGCCAGAAGCCGAAGTCGACGCACAGATAGGCGAGAACGCACCAGGCGAACACGGCGGCGGACGGGAAGATCGCCTTGTGATTGGCAGCGAACACGGCGGTCAGGAACAGCGCCAGCAACCCGGTGATGCCGACCATGACGCCGCTGAAGAGCTGCCGGTCGCGGGCCCTCTGCTCGTACTCGAGGGAGGTCCACAGATACATTTCCGGGAGGTGCTCCGACACCACCTCCGCGACGAAGGTGACGGTGGCACCGGGCTCCAGGATGATGCGGAACACATCGGCGCGATCGCTCGGGATGCGATCCGGCGAATACCCCTTCTGATGGTTGATCTTCTCGATGCGGCTCGAGTCGAGCACGGGCATGAATACGCCCGATGCCGCCGGGTTGTAGCGATCGACCACGAGCCAGCGCTCGACCTGCTTGTCGGTGGTATTGCGCAGCGCGAACGCGAACCAGCCCGGCTTGGTGCCGGGGACCGACGCATCCGCGGAAAAGGTCTGGATACCGCCCTTCTCGGACACCGCGATCGACACGTTGTCGCCCGGCTCGTGCAGCTCGCCGAGAGACCGGACCTCCAGGCGCTCCTGATCCTTGCCGATGTCGATGGGCTTGAGCTCGGCGCGCGCCGGCGCGACGCCCGCGATCAGCGCGGCCGCCAGCACCAGGACGGCGCAGAGGCCGCGAAGCAGCCGCCGAGTCTCGACCGCCATGGCAATCCCGCGCCGGCCCAGGTGCATCAGGCCCTCGCCGGCTCGGGCCGCGGATCGTCGTGCAGCAGCCCGTAGAGGTCGTGATCCTGCCAGCGCCCGTCGATCTTGAGGTAGCGGCGCGCCCGGCCCTCCAGGGTGAAGCCCACCTTCTCGAGCACGCGCTTGGAAGCGGTGTTGACGGGCAGGCAGGCCGCCTCGAGGCGGTTCAGCTGCAGGGAGGCGAAGGCGAAGGCGGCCGCGGCGTCGACGGCGTCGGTCATGTAGCCGCGCCCGACATGCGGCGCGCCCATCCAGTAGCCGATGGAGGCGGCCTGTGCGACGCCGCGCCTGACGTTGGAGATGTTGAGCCCGCCGAGCAGCATCGGGCCGGGATCGCCGAAGATGAGATAGGCATAGCCATGGTCGTCGCGCGCCTCGCGCTGGGCCTGGCGCAGGCGGCGGCGGAACGCGGAGCGCGTGAGCTCGTCGCGCGCCCACTGTGGCTCCCACGGCGTCAGATGCTGGCGGCTCAGGGCGCGCAGCTCCGCCCAGGCGGCATAGTCCTGCATGGCCGGGTGCCGCAGGACCACGCGCCGCCCTCGGATCTCAGCATCAGGATCGATACTGTGCAGGGGTCTCAGGAAGGCCATTCTCGCGATCCGCCGATACCGCCGTCTCCCTCAGGTCGCCCCGATGCCCGTCGCGCCGAGCAGGCGCTCGGCCATGTGCGCGTAGGCCGTGCCCTTGCGGCCGGCACCCACCACGGCGATGGAGGGCTTGGAGGCCGTGAGCAGCCCAGAGGCCAGCGTGCGCACGTCCTCCGGCGTGACGGCCTCGATGCGCGCGACGATCTCCTTGGTGTCGATCAGCCGGTCGAACAGCAGGAGCTGGCGCGCCATGTACTCGGCGCGCGCCGAGGAGCTTTCGAGCCCCATCAGCATGCCGGCCTTGATCTGCGCCTTGGCGCGCGCCACCTCGGCGTCCGTCGGCGCCTCGGCCGCGGCGCGCTTCAGCTCGCACGCCACCACTTCGATCAGCTTGGCCATCATCTCAGGTCCCGTGGCCGCATGAATCCCGAACAGCCCCGTATCGGCAAGGGCCCAATAGCTGGAGTAGATCGCGTAACAGAGACCGCGCCGCTCTCGCACCTCCTGGAACAGGCGGGACGACATCCCGCCGCCGAACAGCGCCGAGAATACCTGCGCCGCATAGTAGCTCTCGTGGGCGTAGGGCGGCCCCTCGAACGCCAGCACCAGGTGGCTTTGCTCGAACGGCTTGGCAGACGTGCGCATGCCACCGCCGTAGCGGGCCGGCTCGAATCGCCCCCCCTCGCCGCCATTCATGGCGCCGAATAGGGCCTCAGCATGGCGGACGAGCTCGGCGTGGTCGACCTTGCCGGAGGCGGACAGCACCATGCGGTTGGCGGCGTAGTTGGCCTCCAGGAAGCGGCGCAGGTCGGTGGGCTTGAACCCCTTGACGCTCGCCTTGGTGCCGAGGATCGGCCGGCCGATCGCCTGATCGGGGAAGGCGACCTCCTGCAACAGCTCGTAGGCGATCTCGTCGGGGCTGTCGCGGGTGGCGGCGATCTCCTGCAGGATCACCTCGCGCTCGCGCTCCAGCTCCTCCTCGGAATGCCGCGGGCGCTGCAGGATGTCGGCCAGGATGTCGAGGCCCAGCTCGATGTCGCCGGCCAGCACGCGCGAGAAGTAGGCCGTGGTCTCGAGGCTGGTGGCGGCGTTGACCTCGCCGCCGACGGCCTCGATCTCCTCGGCGATGTCCTTGGCGCTGCGCCGCTGCGTCCCTTTGAAGGCCATGTGCTCGAGGAGGTGGGAGATGCCCTGCTCGGCGGCGGTCTCGTGGCGCGCGCCGACGCCCACCCAGATGCCCATCGACACCGTCTCCACGTGGGGCATGCGGTAGGAGACGACGCGCAGACCGTTCGCCAGCCGGGTCTCGTGGATGGTCATGCAGCGGCTCCTTTACCCTCGCCCGTCTGGCGGACGACGTAGCTCTGAATGGCGGCGAGATCGTTGGGCAGAACGGCGAAGCGCTCGGGCGCCGTCGCCAGGGAAGCGAGGCGCGGCGGCAGTGCGGGACGCCGGCCGGTAATCGCCTGCATGGCATCGGGAAACTTGGCGGGATGGGCTGTGGCGAGCACCACGCATGGTGTGCCGTCACGGGCCGCTCCCGTCTTCTCGGCGGCAACCGCGCCGCAGGCACCGTGCGGGTCGAGGAGATAGCCGCTCCCGGCCTCCGCGCGGCGGATGCACCGGGCCACCTCGTCCATGCCGGCGCTGGCGGCGGCGAAGTCGGTGCGCATGGCGGCGGCCACCTCGGCGCCGAGCTCGAAGCGGCCGGACTGGCGGAGTGCACCCATGCGCCCGCGCACCCAGGCGGCGTCGCGCCCGCTCGCCTCGTAGAGCCAGCGCTCGAAGTTGGAGGCGACCTGGATGTCCATGGACGGCGAGGTGGTGGCGGTGACGCCGCGCACCTCGTAGACGCCGCCGGCGTGCGTGCGGGCGAGGATGTCGTTGTCGTTGGTGGCAATGACGAGCCGCTCGACCGGCAGGCCCATGCGCCGCGCCGCCCAGCCCGCGAGGATGTCGCCGAAGTTGCCGGTCGGCACGGCGAAGGAGACGGGGCGGTGCGGGGCGCCCAGCGCCGCGGCGGCCACGAAGTAGTAGGTGATCTGCGCCGCCACGCGCGCCCAGTTGATGGAGTTGGCGCCGGCGAGGCGCACGCGGTCGCGGAAGGCGAGGTCGCCGAACATGGCCTTCACCAGCGCCTGGCAGTCGTCGAAGGTCCCTTCGACCGCGACGGCGTGCACGTTGGGCTCCGTGGCCGTGGTCATCATGCGGCGCTGGACGTCGGAGACGCGGCCGTGCGGGAAGAGGACGATGGCATCGATCCGCCCGGCACCGCGGAACGCCTCCACCGCGGCGCCGCCGGTGTCGCCCGAGGTCGCGCCGATCACGGTGACGCGCTCCCTGCGGGCGGCGAGCACGCGGTCCATGAGCCGGGCGAGCAGCTGCATCGCCACGTCCTTGAACGCGAGCGTGGGGCCGTGGAACAGCTCCAGCGCCCACAAGCTGCGGTCGAGCTGGACGAGCGGTGTCACCGCGGGATGGCCGAAGCGGGCATAGGCGTCGCGCGCGAGTGCCTCCAGCTCGCTGCGCGCGATGGCAGCGCCGACGAACGGCGCGAGTACGGCCGTTGCCACCTCGGCGAACGGCTTGCCAGCGAAGGCCGCGATCTCCTCACGCGCGAAACGCGGCCAGGTGCGCGGCAGATAGAGGCCGCCGTCGCGCGCAAGGCCGGCGAGCAGGGCCTCGTCGAAGCCCAGATCGGGCGCTTCGCCTCTGGTGCTGAGATAACGCACGGGGGTCGGGGACTTTCGGGCGTCGGGGGGTGAACGACAGCCGCACACCCTAGGGCCCAAGCGGGGTCGGAACAAGACGGCCGATGGACGGCACACAACCCACAGTTGCAGGAACCCTAAGCTCGCCCCGCAGCCCGCCAGCGGCCGATGGCAAATGCCGAGTAAACAGCGATCAGTGTCAGCGCCAGGCCGTACCAGGTGAGGGCGTACTCCAGGTGCCGGTTGGGCAGCTCCAGGCGCGTCACGCCGCCCTTTGGGAGCCCGCCAGGGGGCCCAGGCCGGGCGTCGGCCTCTATGACCAGGGGCAGCGTCTCGGGCCTCTGTAGGTCCTCTGCGGCCTTCCCAGGGCCATCCGGGAAGGCGGCCGCGGTCATGGCTGGAATGTCGGGCCAGTACCACAGGTTTTTCTGAACATCGTTCTCGGGCGTGAACAGTCCCTTGCCGGCGGGCAGCCTTACCAGGCCCTTGATCTGGACCTCACCGGCCACCTGACCCTGCGGGCGGGTTGCAGGGGTCTTCTTGGCGTCGGGGACGAAGCCACGATTGATCCAGACCACCTTTCGAGGCTCGATCTGGAGCGGGGTGTAGACGTGCCAGCCGAGCCCGGCGGGGGTCGGGGCGTAGAGGTACTGCTCCTTGTCGTGGAGGAAGCGTCCGACGACGGCGACATGCCGGTATTCGAGGTCTCCTTTTCCCTCGGAGACGAGCACCGCCTGCGCCTTGCCGGCGATCAGCTTCGCCGGCTCCGCGTGGACGCGCTCGGCGATCTTGGCGAGCAGGTCCTCCTTCCAGCGCTTGCGCTCGAGTTGCCAGGTGCCGAGGCCCAACAGCACCGCGAGGCCGGCCAGCGCCGCCACGGTGGGCCAGAGCAGTCGGGCTTGGCGCAGTCTCTCGAGCATGGGTGCAGGGACCTCCGGGCGTCGGGCCCAGTCTATCAAAGCAGAGCGAGGCTTGCCTGCCGGCGAGACAATGTGCTTGCGTTCCTTCTCAACGCGGGCCGCGAGAGCACGCGCCGAACAGCAAACGACAACGTGGGAGGACGGCACGATGACAGCCCCGAGGTGCTTTGCATTCATCCTTGCGATCGTCGCAGGGCTCGCCTGGCCCGACGGCGCGCAGGCCCAGGACAAGCTCAAGGTTGTCATCGGGCAGATCAACAACTGGGAGAACCAGGTGCCCACGCTGGGGTCGCAGGCGGGCATCTTTGCCAAGCACGGGCTGGAGCTGGAGACGCTGGGCACCCAGGGCGCCGGCGAGACGCTGCAGCCCATCATCTCCGGCAGCGCCGACATCGGCATCGGCGTCGGCACCTCGGGCGCCATGCGCGCGTTCGTCCAGGGGGCGCCGGTGCGGGCGCTGGCGGCCGGCTTCACCGGCACCAACGACCTCTTCTGGTACGTGCGCGCCGACTCGCCGATCAAGAGCTTCAAGGACCTGACCGAGAGCCACACGATCGCCTACTCCACCAACGGCTCGGCCTCCAACAACATCGTCCTGGGCTTCGTGAAGGTGCTGGGCGTGAAGGCGCGGCCGACGCCCACCGGCGGTCCGCCGGCGACGCTCACCATGGTGATGTCCCGCCAGGTCGACGTGGGCTGGGGTGCGCCGCCGCTGGGCATCCAGGAGGCGCAGGAGGGCAAGATCAGGATCATCGGGCGCGGCAGCGACCTCGCCGACACGCGCAACCAGACGGTGCGCGTGGTGGTCGTCAACGCCGACGCGCTGAAGGCGCGGCCCGAGGTGATGGTCCGCTTCATGCGCGCCTACCGCGAGACGCTCGACTGGATGTACACGAGCCCCGACGCGATCAAGATGTACGCGGAGAAGGTGAAGCGGCCCGAGGCGCTGGTGCGCCTCGTGGTGAAGGACTTCTACCCCAAGGAGGCGATCTCGCCCGACCGCGTGGAGGACATCGACAAGGTGATGGCCGACGCCGTGGCACTGAAATTCCTCACCGCGCCGCTGTCGAAGGAGCAGCGCACGGAGTTCTTCCAGCTGCAGAAGCGGTAGCGTCGCCCCTGCGTCGTCGGGGTCCCTCCTTGCCCCCGCGGGTTCCTGCGGGCGGGATGCGGCTCCGCCATTGAATGCGCCGATGTCTTATGCGACGATGGCGCACATAGAAAAAAAGGGGCCCACTGCAAGGCCTCGTGCCCCAGAGGGGCAGGGAGGAAAAGCTGTGAAGCATCTGGCGGTCGGCGCGCTGAGCGCCGCATTCGTGCTTGGCGTGCCCGCATCGACTGCGGGCGCGCAAACGGTCGACGGCCCTACCATCGAGTGGCGGCATTCCAATTGGGGCAAACGCCGCGCCAACACGGAAGGAATCGAGCGGGTCGCCGCGATCCTCAAGGAGCGCACCGGCGGCAAGTTCACCCTCAAGATCGGCTATGGCGAGATGTTCTCCAAGGACAAGGAGAACCTCGATGCGATCAAGCTCGGCGCCGTCGAGACCGCCGACATCTGCAACTTCTACCATCCCGGCCGAAACCCGGCCTGGATGGTGTTCTCGCTGCCCTTCCTGCCGCTGGAGGACCTGCGCGTCACCGCCGCCGCCGCCGATGCGACGATGCGGCACCCCGCACTCCTGGCCGACATGGCCAAATGGGGCGCGGCACCCTACTTCTTCACCATCCTCCCGCAGTACGAGTTCATGGGCAAGGGCAAGCCGCCGAAAGCGCTCGACGACTGGAAAGGCTTGCGCGTGCGGGCGCCGGGTGCGGTCGGTGACGCCTTCAAGATCCTGGGCTCGCACATCTCGACCGTACCCGCGGTCGAGCTTTACACGGCACTCGACCGCGGCACTGTCGATGCTGCCTCCTTTCCATTCACCTATGCCCACGCGGCCTACCAGCTGCACACGATCTCGAACTGGTACACGGCAAACCTCGCGCCCGGCACCGCCGGCTGCGCCGCCGTCATGAGCAAGGAGGCCCATGCCAAGCTGCCGCCGCAGTATCAAAAGCTCCTGCAGGAGGCGCAGCCCGAGGCCTACAAGGCAATGATCGAGGCCTACGAGGCGGCCGACAAGGTCAATCTGCCGATGTTCCGCCAGAAGCTGACCGAGATCCGCTACACGGATGCCGACCTTGCCCGGTTCCGCGAGGTCGCGGGCAAGCCCGTGTGGGACAGGTGGCTTGCCGACAACCAATCCACGTTCGACGCCAAAGGCGTGCTCGATACCCTGCTCAAGGAGGTCGAGACGGCAAGAGCCAAGCTCAACGCGAAGTAGCGCGGCCTCGGAGAATGCATGGCACACGCTGGGGCGAGCGATCCGACACTGGACGCCGGCGGAGGGCTGCTCGGAGCCATCGACCGCCTCGTGCACAGGATCGAGAAATTCACGGCGCTGATGTCAGGGTTCGGCATCTTCGCGCTGATGCTGATCGGCGTCGTGCACGTGCTGGGGCGCAAGTTCTTCAATCTCCCGATCTTCGGCTACATCGACATCGTCGAGATCATGATGGCGTTCCTGGTGTTCCTGGGGATCGCCTACACCGAGCGGCTCGGCGGCCACATCCGCATGGAGCTGTTCGTCAGCTATTTGAAAGGGCGCTGGCTCGCATCGTTCGAGCTTGCAGGCGTGGTCCTGGGCCTGGCGCTCTGCGGCGTGCTGCTCGTCTACAGCTGGGACCATGCCATGCGGGCGCTGTATCTGGGCGACTCCAGCATCGATGCGCAGATTCCCTTGTGGCCGTCGAAGATCATAGTTCCGGTCTCGCTGGCGCTGCTGCTCGTTCGCCTCCTCATCAGCCTTTGGGCTTACCTGCGCATTCTTCTCGACCCCGGCAAGAGGCTCATCGGCGTCGCCCACACCGTCGACGCCGAGGAGCAGGCACTGCGCGAGGCTGCGGCTGCCGGCGCTTTCGACGATGCGGCGGCTCGAGCGGGCGGCAGCAAGCAGGGAGCGAGCCGCTGATGGCCATTGAGCTCTCGAGGGATGCCATCGGCATTCTAGGCTGCGTCGCCTTGCTCCTGCTGGTTGTCACCGGCGTCAGGGTGTACATCGCCGCCGCCATCGTCGGCCTTGCCGGCATTGTTGCCATCATCGGCTGGAAGGCGGGTGCGGGCATGGTCGGCACCATTCCGCATTCGAAGTCGGTGAGCTACACGCTCTCCGTGCTGCCGCTGTTCATTCTGATCGGCTACCTCGCCTACCACGCAGGCATGACGCAGACGCTGTTCGACGCCTGCAAGAAGTGGCTGGGCTGGCTGCCCGGCGGCCTCGCGGTGTCGAGCATCTTCGCGGTCGCCGGCTTCTCGGCGGTCTCGGGCGCCTCGACGGCAGCCGCCGCCGTGTTCGCCCGCGTCGCCGTGCCCGAGATGCTCAAGGCCGGCTACGACCGCCGACTCGCCGCCGGCGCGGTGGCCGCCGGCGCCACCCTCGACTCGCTGATACCGCCATCGGCCATCATGGTCGTCTACGCGATCATCGTCGAGGCTTCGATCGGCAAGCTCCTGGTCGCCGGCTTCATTCCGGGGATCATCTCGGCGATCTGCTATTCGATCATCGTCGTCGTCTGGAGCATCTGGAACCCCAACGTCGGCCGGCCCATTCGCGGCTTCACCTGGGGCGAGCGCTTCGCGTCGCTGCCGGGCACGCTGCCCATCCTCGGCGTGATCGTGATCATTTTTGCCTCGATGCTCTTCGGCTGGGCGACGCCCACGGAGGCCGGGGCGCTCGGCGCGTTCGTCGTCTATGTCGTCGCCCTCGTCAACCGCATGAAGTGGAGCCAGCTCAACGAGGCGCTGATCGAAACCGCCAAGCTCACCGTGATGATCTTCACGATCATCTGGGGCATCCTCATCTTTGTGCGCTTCCTCGGCTATGCGGGGGTGCCGGAGAGGTTCTCCGAGTGGGTGGTGTCGCTGCCGGTTCCGCCCATCGTCGTCATGCTCGGCATCCTCCTCGTCTATCTCGTGCTCGGCTGCTTCATGGACGCGATCGGCATGCTGCTCTTGACCCTGCCGGTGTTCTATCCGGCCGTCATCAAGCTCGGCTACGACCCGATCTGGTTCGGCATCATCGTCGTCAAGATGTGCGGCGTGTGCCTGATCACCCCGCCGATCGGGCTCAGTTGCTTCGTGGTGGCGGCCGTCCGGCGCGATATCCCCCTGTCCGACGTGTTCCGCGGCGCGATTCCGTTCCTCATCGCCGACTTCATGGCGATCGCAATCTTCCTCGCCTGGCCGTGGACCGTCACCTGGCTGCCCGATCGGCTCATGAACTAGGGTTGCGACCCATTCATGAGGTGCCCGGCCGAACGTCCGGGCATACGTCCATGGGCTGACGCTGCAACGGCAGCGATGAAGACCCCGGCTCTGCGCGCCCTTGGACTTGATCTTCGATCAAGTCCGGGCGCTTCGGCCGGGGACGCAAGTGGGGAAGGCTCGTCCGCAACTCCCGCCTGCGTTCCCGGAAACCGCGGCCCCGGCCGCCAGGTCGGAGCAGAGGTTATCCGGCTCTTCCCCCCCGTGTTCGAGCTGCCCTATTTGCTCAGCGCCTGCTTGCGCCAGAGCTGCCAGGGGCGGTCGATCTGGGTCATGATGGTGGTGTCGGCCATCTCGCCCTCCTCCGGTGTGAGGTAGGTGAGCGCGCCGCCCAGGCCCTGGGCCTGCAGTTGCAGCCGCGCGTTGACCTCCGTGTAGATCGCCCGGTAGACGCAAATCTTGAGGCTGGAGCCGACCACCACGTTGCCGTGCCCGCGCATCAGCGCCACCGGGCTGGCCCCGAGCCTGGCGGCGAGCGAAGCCCCGAGCGCCCCCGAGGTGACGAGCATGTTGGATGGGCCGCCGGCCGCGTCGCGGATGTCCCAGTTGGGCACGCCGGCAGCGAGGAAGCCGCTCATGTGATAGACGGGCCTGAGCCCGTGGGTGGAGATGCCGAACGGAACCACCGACGGCGAATGGCTGTGGACCACGGCCGCAACGTCCGGGCGCGCCTTGTAGACCTCGCCGTGGATGAAGCGCTCCAGGAACGAGCGCCGGCCCCGAGGATCGACCGGGTTGGAGTTAAGGTCGTACTCCACGATGTCGGCGGCAGTGACGAGCGCCGGCGCCATGTTGCGCGACAGGAGATAGCGGCCGGGCTCGGCCGGGTGGCGGAGCGAGACGTGGCCGAAGCCGTCGAGCACGCCCTGATCGGCGAGGATGCGGCTCGCCGCCACGAGGTCCTCGATGAGCTCGGGGTCCACGGGACCGGCGGACCTGGGCTCCGGCTGCGTGCTGGCCATCGGCGTCTCCCCCGTTGCAGCGTTGCTCCTCGAGGAGCGGATATTACGCGCTTACCCGTCATCCCGGAAGCCGAGCCGCAGGCGAGGCTGTCCGGGACCTCGCGTCACGAGGTCGAGCCCCGCTTCCCGAGGTCCCGGATCGGAGCGCTCGCCTGCGGCTCGCATCGCTCCGTCCGGGATGACGGGTGCTGATGACGGTGGATTCTCAGTCGACGCCGAGGCGGCCTTCGCCGGCGGCGTGCTTGAACTGCAGGGCGACCAGGGTGGCCTTGAGCACGCGCAGGAGGACGAGGGCCAGGAGCGGCGTCAGCAGGCCCCACAGGAGGACGTGCACCCACACCGGCGGACCGAGGCGGAACTCCACCCACAGTGCGGCGCCCAGCACCACGAAGCCCAGGATGAAGATGGCGAACACGGCCGGGCCGTCGCCCGAGTCGGCGAAGGCGAAGCCGAGCCCGCAGCGCCCGCACCTCTCGCGCAGGACGAGCCCCGAACGGAACAGCGCCCCCTGCCCGCAGCGCGGGCAGCGCGCCTTTAGGCCGGTCACGAAGGGCGACGGCGGCGTGGGTGTCGGGGACGGCTCCATGCGCCCTCGATGCGCCCTTCGCGGCATCGGCGCAAGTGCATCGATTCCCTCTCCCCGCTTGCGGGGAGAGGGAGACCCCGCCTCAGTGCACCGCAGGGGTGCCGGCGCCGATGACATAGATGCAGGTGAACAGGAACAGCCAGACCACGTCGACGAAGTGCCAGTACCAGGCCGCCGCCTCGAAGCCGAAGTGCTGCTTGGGCGTGAAGTGGCCGGCGAGCGCCCGGAAGAAGCAGACGATGAGGAAGAGCGTGCCGATGATGACGTGCGCGCCGTGGAAGCCGGTCGCCATGAAGAAGGTGGCGCCATAGATGTGGCCCGCGTAGTTGAAGGAGGCGTGGATGTACTCGTAGGCCTGGCAGGCGGTGAACAGGACGCCCAGCACGATGGTGAGGAAGAGGCCCCACTTGAGGCCCCTGCGGTCGTTGTTGAGGAGCGCATGGTGCGCCCAGGTCACCGTGGTGCCGGAGGTCAGCAGGATGAGGGTATTGACCAGCGGCAGACCCCACGGGTCGAAGGTACCGCCGAAATTGGCGCTGGCCTTCGGCGGCCAGTGGCCGCCGGTGAGCTCGTTGCGCTGGACCATGCCGATCACGCTCTTGGTGGCCTCCATGGCACCGTCGGGAAGCGTCACCTCCAGCGGGTGCACGGCGGCGGGGAACAGCGCGGCGTCGAAATAGGCCCAGAACCAGGCGACGAAGAACATCACCTCCGAGGCGATGAACATGATCATGCCGTAGCGCAGGTGCAGCTGCACGACGGGTGTGTGGTCGCCGGCGTGCGCCTCGCGGATCACGTCGCGCCACCACATGAACATGACGAACAGGATGCCGGCTGCACCGATGAAAAACACCGTGGGCCCGCGCAGGCCGAAGAGCCCGGTGCCGGCGCCCATGGAGCGCATCCAGATAATGAGCCCCACCGCCATGGCGAAGACGAAGATCGATCCGATCACCGGCCACGGGCTGGGGTTCACCAGGTGGTAGTCGTGATGCTTCTGGGCGTGGGCTTCGGCCATCTCAAGCTGTCCTCGTCGTATGCGCTCGCCGTCGGTGCGTCCGTCGAGCCGATGCTCTCCCTAGCCGGCGTTGCCGGCGCGTTTGTCGGCAACCCCAGGCTTCGGCGCCTCCACCGCATGGAAGGTGTAGGACACCGTCACGTGCGTGACGCTCCTCGCGTCCTTGTCGCCGACGATCCTCGGGTCGATGAAGAAGCTCACCGGGAACTCCGCAGTCTCACCGGGCTGCAGCACCTGCTCGGTGAAGCAGAAGCACTGGATCTTGTTGAAGAAGGCGGCCGCCACCTCGGGCAGGATGTTGTAGGTGGCGGTGCCCTTGACGGGCCGGTCGGAGGTGTTGGTGGCCTTGTAGTAGGCCATCGCGTTCTCGCCGATCTTCACCGTCATGGTGTTCTGCACCGGGCCGAACCGCCACGGCAGGCCGGGCGCCACGTTGCCGTCGAAGCGCACCGTGACCGTCCTCTCCAGGATCTCGGAGGGGTCGGGGGCCTTGCTGGCGATGCGCGGCGTGCCGTCGAAGCCCGTCACCTGGCAGAACAGGCGGTAGAGGGGCACTGCCGCGTAGGCGGCGCCCACCATGACGACGACCAGCAGCGCCAGCCACGCTGCAAGGACGCGATGGCGGCGCTGCAATGGGGCGTCGGGCGTGCCGGTCATGACATTTGTCCGTAAAGGGCGAGTGGCGAATGGCGAGTGGCGAATGGTCGGGTCTCCATTCGCCATTCGCCATTCGCCATTCGCCCGCCTACATGCGCCGCTTGGCGACATCGCCGCCGAGCCACACGACGGTGGCGATGAAGAAGATGATCGCCAGCGCGGCCAGTGCCAGCGCAATGGCGATCGAGCGCATGCGGCGCCGGCGCTCCCATTCCTGCTGCTCGCGGCTCTCCACGCGCCGTTCTCTCCCTGTTCACGCGAACCATAGCGCAAGGCTCCGCTCGGCGAGAAGCGCGGCAAACAGACCGAAGAGGTAAAGGATCGAGAAGCCGAAGAGCTGCCTGGCGGCGCGGTCGGCCTCGCGGCCCTCGCGCAGGCGCCACACCTGCAGCGCCAGCGCCAGGAAGACGGCACCGAGGCCGATGGCGGCCATCGCATAGCCGGGGCCAGCGAAGCCCATGAGCGCGGGGGTGAGCGCCAGCGGCACCAGCAGCGCGGCGTAGATCACGATCTGCCGGCGGGTAGCATCGCCCCCCGCCACCACGGGCAGCATGGGCACCCCGGCGCGCTCGTAGTCGCGGGCGCGATAGAGCGCCAGCGCCCAGAAATGCGGCGGCGTCCAGAGGAAAACGATGAGGAACAGGACCACGCCTTCGAGGCTCACCGTGCCGGTCATGGCGGCCCAGCCGATCATCGGCGGGAAGGCGCCGGCGGCCCCGCCGATGACGATGTTCTGCGGCGTCCTGCGCTTCAGCCACATGGTGTAGACGAAGAGGTAGAA
>Ga0075431_100004165_pt1 | contig 14135 bp, 13 predicted proteins | sample RhiMetdeltSRZDD5_FD_75297 | JGI IMG/M metagenome (GOLD analysis project Ga0075431, IMG submission 75297) | Populus rhizosphere microbial communities from Tennessee, USA - Rhizosphere MetaG P. deltoides SRZDD5 | ecosystem: Host-associated > Plants > Roots > Rhizosphere > Soil | place: USA... | reverse complement strand
ACTCGTCGGCCACCACCATGACCGGAGTCGAGCCGACCGGCTCGGGAAGCTTCTCGAACAAGGCGCCGTAATGGGTCTCGACGCGCCTGAAGGCGTCGACCAGCGCATCTCCGAAAGCGTTGGTATCGGCAAAGCCCGAGAGCCGGGCTACACGATCGAGCTCGTTCCGTTCGGCGGGGATGATATGCGTCTGCTGATCGCCGATCATCTGCAGCCGATTCTCGATGCGGCGGAGGAAGAGATAGACCTCGCTCAGCTCGCGGGCGGCTTCGTGCGCGATCCAGCCGCCCATAGCCAGGAATTCCAGTGTTTCGACAGTGCCGCGCGTCCTAAGCTCAGGGTGACGGCCCCCGGCGATGAGCTGCTGGGTCTGCGCGAAGAATTCGATGTCGCGGATCCCGCCCCGTCCAAGTTTGATGTCGTGACCTTCGACAGCGATCGCCCCGTGGCCCTTGAACTCATGCACCCGCCGCTTCATAGCGTGGATGTCGGCGATTGCGGCGTAGTCGAGATACTTTCGCCAGATGAAGGGCGAGAGTTGGCGAAGGAAGTCGTTTCCCGCCTCGGGGTCGCCGGCCGCAATCCGCGCCTTGATAAGCGCCGCTCGCTCCCAGTTCTGGCCGAAGCTCTCGTAGTAGGTGAGGCCCGCGTCGGTCGAGAGCGCGATCTGCGTTGCCCCCGGATCGGGCCGCAAACGGAGATCGGTGCGGAAGACGTAGCCGTCGGGGGTATGCTCCTGAAGCAGCCGCACCAGTTCGCGCGTCAATTTCACGAAAAAGGTCGAGGGCTCGATGTCTGCCCTAAGTCCCGCCCGATCGGCGTCGTAGAAGACGATGATGTCGATGTCGCTCGAATAGTTGAGCTCATGCGCGCCAAGTTTGCCCATGGCGATGACGAAATAGCCGGGGGCATGAGACGAATCCTCAGCAGAAGATGCGACCTGTCCCGTCTCGCGCGCCTTTCGGTACAGAAATGCCGTCGCCTGATCGAGCACGGTCTCTGCCGCCTCGCTCAGGGCCTGGAGTGCCGTCTTGGTGGGCCAAATGCCGCCGAGATCGGCAAGACCCACGAGGAGGGAGATCCGCTGCTTGAAGCGGCGCAGCAGCGCCATGACGTCTTTGGCGCTGCCGGCCTCGCCAATGGCGGTCGCGAGCGCCTTCCGCGCCTCGTTCAAATGTTGGTCGGGATCGCGCAGGACGCAGTCGGCGAGATTGGCGGGATCGCGCAGCGCGAGAGAGGCGAGATAAGGCGAGCCTGAGAAAGTTGCCCCGAGAAGCTGCCGGACCTCGGCAACGTCGGTGAGAAGCTTGGCCGCCGCAGCGAATTCGGGAATGGCAGCGAGAGACTTCGTGAGGGTGTCGAGCGCGTCCTTCCCTCGCGCTTGGTCGAAGGTGAGCGGCGTCTCGGTGATGCGCTCGAAGAACGCCGTCACGCTGGCCTGATCTCTGCTCCCGTGGCCATATGCGCGGCCGCTCCATTGAGTAGCGCCTCGCCCTCGACCGGTAGGGCAAGGACGACACGCAAGCCGGGCTCGTTATCTTCGAGCCTGAGGATCCCACCGTGCAGCCTCGCCACGGCGGCAACAAGGCTCAAACCCAACCCGCTGCCCGGCTCAGAGCGGCTCGCTTCGAGCCTGACGAAGCGATCAAGCACCCGTTCACGGTCCGGAACGGGTACGCCAGGGCCTCGATCCGTCACCACAATCTCGGCGATAGGTCCCTTGGCGTGTGCGCTTACCTCGACCTCGGGCCTTGAGCCGTTACCGCTCGACCGTTCAGGTGCTCCGTATTTGAGGGCGTTGTCGATAAGATTGGCGATTGCCTGGCCTAGCAATTGGCGGTCGGCGCGGACGAAGATGGGAGCGTCGGTCTCCGCCCTGAGCTCGATGCCGCGCTCCTCCGCGACAGGCTCATACAGCTCGGCCACGTCGCGCAAGAGCGCCGATACGTCGAGCTTCTCCCGGTTCTCGCCTCCCGCCCCCGCCTCGATGCGAGCAATAGACAGCAGCGCATTGAAGGTCTTGATCAGCCCATCGGCCTCCTCGATGGTTCGCTCCAGAACCTCGCGATAGGCTGCTTCGCCATAGGGCTCGCGCAGCGCCTGCTCGACGCGGTTGCGCAGGCGGTTCAGTGGCGTCTTGAGGTCGTGGGCGATATTGTCTGATACTTCGCGCAAGCCGGCCATGAGCTGCTCGATACGTGCAAGCATCAGATTGAGGCTCTCCGAGAGCCGGTCGAGCTCATCGCCAGAGCCGGTGACGGGGAGACGGCCGGTGAGGTCGCCATCCATGATGGTGCGAGTGGTCTCGGCGAGCGCATCGATCCGCGCCAGCAACTTGCGGCTCACCCAATACCCGCCGCCGATGCCGAACAAAGCCATCACGCCAAGCCCCCACAGCATGGCTGAGCGCACCATGCGCGCGAGCTCGCGTCGGTCTTCGATGTCGCGACCGACGATCAGGCGATAGCCACTCGCTAGGCGAAACACATTGGCGAAGGCGAGTCTCTTTTCGACCCCGCCGGTAGCCGGACGCTGGTAGACGAATTCGACGGGTCCTAGGCTGTTCCACAGCTCAGGCGACACGGCGCTGAGATTGCCAGCGAGCCTCCGGCCTTCGCTATCGGCCACGAGATAGAGGCTGTTGCCGGGCGTTCCGCTGCGCTCGGCCACAATGCGTACCAGCTGATCGAGCCCTCCTGCCCGGTACTGCTCGGCAAGGCCTTTCAGCTCGGCGTCAATTGTCTGGTTGAGCTGCCGCGACAGCAGGACTGTCGTGTTCCAATAAATGTAGACAATCGCCACGATCGCGGCAGCACTGAACAGCGCGAGATAAGTCAGCGAAAGGCGAAAGGTGGTGGTCCGGAAGAGCTTAGTGAGCGCTGTCACGGATGGTATAGCCGGCGCCTCGGACCGTGTGCAGGAGGGGATTGCCGAAATTCTTGTCGATCTTGGACCGGAGGCGGGAAATGTGGACGTCGATGACATTCGTCTGCGGGTCGAAATGATAGTCCCATACGTTCTCGAGCAACATAGTGCGCGTTACCACCTGGCCCGCATGCTTCATCAAATATTCGAGTAGGCGGAACTCGCGCGGCTGCAACATAATCGCTTCGCCCGCGCGCGTCACCTTGTGCGATAGGCGGTCTAGCACGAGGTCGCCTACGGCAAGACGGGTACTGCCCTCCTCCGGGGAGGTGCGCCGCGCCAAGGCCTCGATGCGGGCGAGCAGCTCGCTGAAGGCGTAGGGCTTGGTGAGATAATCGTCACCGCCCGCACGCAGACCTTTGACGCGGTCGTCGACCTCGCCAAGCGCACTCAGGATCAAGGCCGGAGTTCTGACATCCTCGGTGCGGAGCGATTGAATGACCGCAAGCCCATCGCATTTTGGCAGCATGCGGTCGACGATGAGCACATCATAGGCATTGGCTCTGGCGAGATCGAGGCCGGTCTGGCCGTCGCTGGCATGCTCGGCGACGTGACCAGATTCCCTCAGCGCCCGCTTGAGGAAGGTCGCCGTCTCCTGATCGTCCTCGATGACCAGCACGCGCATGTTTGGGAAATCTCCGGGCGATTGGCCTATACGCGACAGGTGAGAACTCACGACAGCCCTGGATGAGAGGCGGGCGGCGCGGCGGGGGGAGACCGCGCCGCCCTCCGGCGTTCAGAAGGCGGTTTAAGCCTTCTTCAGGGAAAGCGCCACGAAGCGCGTCTGATCGCCGGACTTAACCTGCATCAGCACCTTGACGTTGTCCTTGTCGGTCTTGGCGCCATCCATGGCCTTCTTGACGCCGGCGGCAACATCTGAGGGCTGCGAGACGGCGACGCCGGCAACCTGAAGGATGACGTCGCCGGGCTTGAGTCCCTTGTCGGCTGCGTCGCTCTGCGGGTCCACCTCGGTGATCACCACGCCCTCATCGCCGGCGCCGGGGAACTTCGCCGCCGGTGCAAGCGACAGGCCGAGGTCCTTCATCTGCTGGCCTGAGGTGTCGGACTTATCCTCCTCGAGAGCTGCGAGCTTCTTGCTGCTTGGGAACGTGCCGAGCTTCATGTCCACGGTGCGTTTCTCGCCATAGCGGACGATGGAAAGTTTGACGTCGGTGTTCGGGTGAAGCTCGGCGATCTTGCGCGCAAGGTCGCGGGAGTCGTCGATCTTCTCGCCGTTCACCTCGACGATGACGTCGCCAGGCTTGAGGTCCTTCTTGGCGGCAGGGCCGTCCTCGGTCACCTTGGTGACCATGGCGCCCTTGGCTTCGGGCAGGCCGATCGACTCGGCGATGTCGTCGCTCACATTCTGGATCACGACGCCAAGCCAGCCGCGGTCAACCGTGCCGGTGGTCTTGAGCTGGCCCACGACTTCTTGGACCAGTGCCGCGGGCACGGCAAAGGCGATACCCACACTGCCCCCGGAGGGAGAGAAGATGGCGGTGTTGACGCCAACCACCTTGCCGTCGAGATCGAACGAGGGACCGCCGGAATTGCCGCGGTTCACCGCCGCGTCGATCTGGAGGTAGTCGTAGGGACCGGAGCCGATGTCGCGGTTATGGGCCGAGATGATGCCGGCGGTCACGGTGCCACCGAGGCCGAACGGATTGCCGATGGCGAGCACCCAATCACCGACGCGGGGATCCTTCTGCGAAAACTCGACATAGGGAAACGTCTTGCCCTCTGCCTTGACCTTGATCAACGCCACGTCGGTGCGCGGGTCGGTGCCGACGAGGGTGGCGGGATATTTCGCGCCATCCTCCATCGTCACCGTGATGTCCTCGGCATCCTCGACCACGTGGTTGTTGGTCACGACGTAGCCGTCAGGCGAGATGAAGAAACCGGAGCCCTGAGCGAGGCTCGGCTGCGACTTTGGCTGCTGCTGCGGCATGCCTTTGCGGAACTGCTTAAAGAAGTCGTAGAGCGGGTTGTCCTCGGGCAGATCGGGAAGGCCTGGGATCTGCTCGTTGTCAGCGACCTTGACGTCGCCTTTGACATTGATGCTGACCACTGCCGGCGTCACCTTCTGCACGATATCCGCGAAGGTCAAAGGCGCGCGGCCATATGGAGTCTCAATGGTCTGCGGCTGGGTGGTGGTAGTCTCGGCGGCGGCGAACGGCACACTGTTGCCGAGCGTAAGCCCTAATGCGCTTGTCGCGAAAAGGGCTGCGGCTACGAGGAGAGCGGGTTTGCGGATAAGCTTCCGCCACCGCGGGCTCTCGTTCGTAGCAGAGCTCTGGTCTAGTTTCATTGGGACGAACCTCTCTCCTGAAAAGAAATCCCGTGGATAGAGCCTTGCATCAACGAAGGAGCGCGGCGTCTAGGTCCAAGATATAGGGCTTCGCCAATTACGCTGCGGTTTCGGCGGCATTAAATTTCAGTAAGGTTGGGTGCGGAAACCGGCTCCGAGCAACGGTTTTTTGCCGCACAGTTTCGGGCTAGCCGTCGCCGATGAGCCTCTTGAGCTTGCGCCTTTCGGCAACGCTTAGAGGCGGAGGATTAGTGGCCTCCGCCCTCCGCCGCCGATAGGCAAGCGCGATGATCAGCAGCGCAACAAGAAACACCGCTGGCGTTGCCAGCCACAACACCAGTGTGTGTGTCTCGAAACGGGGTTTGAGCAGCACGAACTCGCCATAACGCGCGACGACGAAGTCGACGATCTGCTCGTTGCTGTCGCCCGCTTTCAGCCTCTCGCGCACCAGAAGCCGCAAATCCTTGGCGAGGGGCGCCTCGGAATCGTCGATCGATTGATTCTGGCAGACGAGACAGCGCAGCCCTTCGGAGATCGTGCGCGCGCGAGCCTCGAGGGCTGGATCTTGCAGGACCTCGTCGGGCTCCACGGCATGCGCGGGACAGGCCGCAAGTAGCGCCATCGCGAGCGACAAGATGAGAGACGAAAAGCTAACGCGCATGGTTACTCGGCCGCCGGCACCGGGGTAGCCTTGGTTTGTGCGCGCCGCGGTGCTCCAACGCGCAAGCGCCGGTCAGACAACGAGACCGCGCCGCCGATGAACATGACCAGCGCTCCAAGCCAGATGAGGCGAACGAGCGGATTGAAATAAAGGCGGATGCTGTAGGCCCCACCATCCTTGAGCTGGTCGCCGAGCACGGCATAGAGGTCGCCCCGCCAGTTCGGGTGAATGCCGGCCTCCGTGGTGCCGCTTTTCTCAAGGGTGAACTCGCGCTTTGACGGGGTGAGTTCGGTCACTTCCTCGCCGTTGCGCGTGACCTCGAGCAGCGCCACGCGCTCGCGGTAATTTGGGCCCTGACGCGGCGCGACGCCTTTGAAGGTGAGCGTGTAGCCGGCGATGCTGGCCGTCTGGCCAGGCTTCATTGCGAGGATTGCTTCGGAGCGCCAGGCAGTCGTAGCGACGATGCCAATCACCACGATGCCGAGGCCTGCATGAGCGAGCGCTGTTCCGTAAGCAGAGCGAGGCAGACTGCGCAGCCTGCGCCGAGCCTCCGACCAAGAGGAGTCAAATAGCTTCACTCGATAGACCAGCTCAGTCACCGCACCGGCAATGAGCCATATGCCAAGCCCGATGCCGAGCGGCGCAAGCCACGGCCCGCGCTGGCGGAAGGCCAGCACCAAGACGATCGCGGCAAGCGCCAGGCATGCGGCTGCCATGAGTCGCTGCGCCGCAGCGAGCGAATCTCCCCTCTTCCAGGCGAGCAAAGGCCCGAACGGCACGGCGACAATAAGCGGTACGATGAGGGGCGCGAAGGTGAGATTGAAGAAGGGCGCCCCGACCGAAATCTTGTCGCCGGTCAGTGCCTCGAGCGCGAGAGGATAGAGCGTGCCGACGAACACTGCGGCACACGCAGTCGTGAGCAGGAGATTATTGAGGACGAGGCTTCCCTCGCGACTGATCGGGGCGAACAACCCGCCTTGCGCAAGCAGCGGCGCCCGCCAGGCGAACAGCGCGAGCGCGCCACCGATGAATACACCCATGATGGCCAGGATGAAGATACCGCGTGCGGGATCGATGGCGAAGGCATGCACGCTAGTCAGCACGCCCGAGCGCACAAGGAAGGTCCCCATCAGGCTCAGAGAGAAGGTGATGATGGCGAGCAGGATGGTCCAGACTTTGAGCGCGTCGCGCTTCTCCATCACCACCGCCGAGTGTAGAAGCGCCGTGCCGGCGAGCCACGGCATGAAGGAGGCGTTCTCGACCGGGTCCCAGAACCAGAACCCGCCCCAGCCGAGCTCGTAATAGGCCCACCACGATCCCATGGCGATGCCGAGCGTAAGGCACATCCAGGCGGCAAGAGTCCACGGCCTCACCCAGCGCGCCCAGGCGGCATCAATGCGGCCGTCGATCAGTGCAGCGATGGCAAAGGAGAATGCCATCGAGAAGCCGACATAGCCCGTGTAGAGGAAGGGCGGGTGGAAGGCTAGCGCCGGGTCCTGCAACACCGGATTCAAGCCCTGGCCGTCGAACGGTGCCGGGTCGAGACGGACGAAGGGATTGGACGTGGTAACGATGAAAAGCAGGAAAGCCGCGGCGATCGATGCCTGAACAGCAAGGACATTGGCCTTGAGCTGATACGGAAGATTAGTGCCGAAGATCGCGACCGCCGCGCCGAACAGCGCGAGGATCAGCACCCACAGCACCATCGAGCCCTCGTGGTTCCCCCATACGCCGGAGATTTTGTAGAGCAGCGGCTTTGCTACCGCCGAGTTTCGCCAGACATTCTCGACCGAGAAGTCCGAAGTGATATGCGCAGTCATCAGCGCGATGAAAGCGATGGCGATGAGAAGGAACTGCAGCTGCGCCGCGGGACCGGCGACCGCCATTAATTGCTGATCGCGAATGCGCGCGCCGATGAGCGGCAGGACCATCTGCACGATGGCAACGCCTAGCGCCAGGATCAGCGCGTAATGACCGGTTTCGGCTATCATCTCGCGGCTCTCGTGCTCTTCTAATTCACCTTGGCTTGCGGCTCCGCGGCGCTCGCCTTGGCATCGCCGCGCCATACACCCTGCTCTTTCAGCTTCTTTGCCACTTCGGGCGGCATGTAGTTCTCGTCATGCTTGGCGAGGACGTTATCGGCATGGAAAACGCCGTCCGCGCTTAGAGTTCCTTCGGCCACCACGCCTTGACCTTCGCGGAAAAGATCGGGAAGCACGCCGGTATAGGTCACCGGCAGTGTCTTAGATTTGTCGGTGACAGCGAAGCGGATGGTCGTCCCGTCGCCCCGCACCACGCTGCCCGTTTCGACAAGACCGCCAAGCCTGAAGCGCTGGCCTGGGGCGATTTGCATCGAGGTCACCTCGCTCGGCGTATAGAAGAAGACAATCGAATCCCGCATGGCGTACAGCACGAGGCCGACCGCCACCCCGAGCACTGCGAGGCAGGTGCCGATCAGAACGCCTCTCCGCTGCTTCCGCGTCATGATTTCAACCCAAGCTCGGCAGCAAGCGCATCGAGTTGCTCGATCGCCTGCGTGTTGCCGCTGAATTGGCTCTTGGCCCGGGCAAGCGCCTTTTGCGCGTCGTCCTTGCGGTCAAGCACGCTATAGGCTCTGACCAGCTTGAGCCAACCGGGTAGATCGTCGCCTTGCTGATCGAGCCGCGCAGCAAGTCCCTCCACCATGCGCTGGATCATGGCCTGGCGGTCGCCGGGACTCATATTCTGCGCTGCGGCGATCTCTTCGGCACTCGGACCACGCTGAACCTGCTGGCTCGCCTCTGCAGGCGCGGCCTGCGGAGCTTGTGCGACAGGCTTGCCGGAAAGATGCGCCTCGTCCTCGGCAATCCTCTTCTCGACCATCTCGCGCCAGGGCTGATCGCCGGTCTCTCTCGCAAGAAGCGCCCGCCAATCGGCGATGGCGGCTGCGAATTGGCCATCCTGCTCTTTCGCGATGGTGAGAAGGATGTGAGGCTCGACGAGGCTTGGATCGAGCTCGACGGCGCGCTCGAGCGCACGCCGGGCCTCCTCGGTCACCACCCCACTATTGGCAAGTACCAGGGCCTGACCCTGACCCGAAAGGCGCTTGGCCGATTCGCCGAGAAGCCTGATCGCCTGCTCGTAGGCCTCGGCGGCATCGTTATAGCGGCGCCATCCAAGATAGACCGGAGCGATCACGTCCCAGCCTTCGCCTTCTTCGGGGTGCTCGCGGAGACGCGCCTCGACGCGGGCAACGAGGGCTTCGAGGTTTCGGTCGCTTGCAGGGTCCTCGAGGCGTGCAGCGAGCGGTTGATCAGGAAGCCGTGGCGAGCCGTAAGAAAGATAAAGGCCGAGCGCGAGAATCGGGAGCACAAGCGCCACGACGATCGCTGCAACAAACTTGGCCGTGCTCGGCTTGGCAGTGCGGTCTGACGCCTGCTCGTTGCTGTCGGCGCGAAGCAGCCGGCGCGCGATCTCGATGCGTGCCGCCTCGGCTTCCGTCTCGCCGATCAGCCCGCGGGCGCGATCGCTTTCGATCTCGTCGAGTTGATGGCGATAAACCGCGGCGTCAAAGGCCTCAGGTGCCGGACCTTTGGTGTCGGCGCGCGCGAGCGGCCGCAACAAGACGAGGAGCACGATCGCTGTAAGGCACGCAAGAACGATCCAGAGCAGCACGGGACGGGCCGGCCTCCACTAGATAATGACGAGCCTAGCCATAGGGGAAACGCGCAAGCCGGGGCAAGGTCTGGGTGGCTCGCCAGGATTAATTCTGGGCAACGCGAAAGTAGTGAGAAAACCCGGCCTCAGCCGACTGTCTTCCAGGTGCCATCGGGCTGGCGGCAGGCTGTGCCGCGGGCCGTCTGTGGCTGCCCGCCAATATAGATTGTGTGGGTGTAGGACCGGCAGAAGAGGCTCCCCTGCTGGTAGGGCTTGCCCGGGACGATTTGTCCACGATGCTGTGATGCGGGATTATCCCAAGGCGTGGCAGCGCCGGGCTGGCCATACTCAAGCGCCTGGTACTCGGCCGCGGCGGCCATCTGCCGGTCGCGCTCGTCGAGTTGGCGACCGACCTCGTTGCCGACGATGCCGCCAACCACGGCGCCGATGGCAGCGCCCGTAACAGCCCGGCTTCCATTGCCGCCAGCGATGGCGGCACCTGCGGCACCGCCGGTGACGGCGCCGACGATCGTCCCTGTGCCTTGCTTATTGCCCGGTCCGCAAGCGGCCACGATGGCCGGCAGCATTGCGATCATAACGATGGGCGCTAGTCTCATCGCTTCCCCCCTTCGACCCGCGGTACCAACGCGCAGGGCCCCGGCTAGAGACCGGGACCGAGTGTAGCAGTCCCAATTACTCTTTACGAAAACAATTCGGGCCGAATTAGGTTAACAACCTGTAAAATGGCGGAATCCAGCCGATGGCGCGGGCCGGAGCCAGCGCGGGACTTTGTTCAGGCCTTAAGGCCTATTGCTTCGGCGGCTGTGCCGGCTCTACCGGCGCGGCAGGCTGTTCTGCTGGCGGTGGGTTTGGCTGCGCAGCCGGCGGCTGCTGTGCCGACTGGTCGCTCGAACCAGAGCACTTATTGGCCGACAATCCAGTCAAGGCAATCGCCGCGACTGCGGCGACCAAAAGCAATCTCTTCATGGTCGTCCTCCTCTGCCCGGGGAAGAACGAGCAAAGAGGCGTTTGGTTTCAGGGTCAAGCGGCCGGTAGCTCGAGTTTCGCGCGCAATCCGCCCTCTGGCGAGGGCTCGAGCTCGAAGCGGCCTTTATAAAGATGAGCGAGGTCGGCCACGATCGAGAGCCCGAGACCCGAGCCTGGCTTGCTTTCGTCGAGCCGCTGTCCGCGTTTCACGCCCTTGGCCAGCTCGACCTTGCTCAGACCAGGCCCGTCGTCATCAACGATGACGGTGAAGCGGGCGGGGCCGTCAGCCTGCTTGGCATCTGCCCTCACTCGCGACTTCGCCCATTTGCAGGCATTGTCGAGCAGGTTCCCGACCATCTCCTCGAAGTCCTGCCTCTCACCCTGGAACTTGAGACCGGTGCTCGCCTCCACGATGAGATCGAGGCCGCGGTCCCCATAGATGCGGTCGAGCGTCCGCTTCAGCGCCTGAAGCACCTGGTCGACGTCGGTAATGTCGCCGATTACGCTCGACCGCGCCGCCACGCGCGCCCGATCGAGATGATGCGTGATCTGGGTGCGCATGATCTCGGCCTGCTCCACGACCTTGTCGGAAAGTGGGCCCTTATGCGTGCGCGCTTCATTGCTGATCACGCTCAAGGGCGTCTTGAGCGCGTGCGCGAGATTGCCGACGTGGGTGCGCGCCCGATCGACGATCTCGCGGTTCGATTGGATCAGCGCGTTAAGCTCGCGCTGCAACGGCCTGATCTCATCCGGGATTTCTCCCTCGAGCTTTTCCGTCTCGCCTGATCGGATCTCGGCGAGCTTCTGGCGGATGGCGCGCAAGGGACGAAGGCCGAAGCGGACCTGAAAGAACGTCGCGACGAGAAGCCCAAGCCCGAGGATGCCGAGCGCCGCGATGAGCAGGCGGGTGAACTCGGAGAGATCGCGGTCGATCTCCGCGGCGTCTCCCGCCACGGCATATGAATAGGTCGTGCCATAGCCGCCGTCAGGCCTGATCTCGCGCTCGAGGACACGCAAGCGCTGCTGTTCTGGCCCATCGGCATAAGCGCGCCGCGTGAGGGTCTGGTCGGGGGGGATTGCGCTCTGGCTGGGCAGCTTGAGCTGCTGATCAAGCAGGGAGTCTGAGACGAGTAGCGGACGAGCCGAGCCGTCCAGCGGCTTGATCTGCCAGTACCAGCCTGAGAAGGGGAGGTTGAAGACGGCCTCGCCGAGATTGGCTGGCGCTTTGGGCTGGGTGCCTCCGGCTGCCGTGGTCGCTGCCACGAGGCTGGTAAGATAGACATTCAGGCGCGCGTCGAAGTTTCGCTCGACGGCGTTGCGGTAGAGGGAGGTGAGGAGAATGGCGGTGGCGGGGAGGACGATAAGGGTCCAGGCCGCGGCCGAGGCGAAAAGCCGGAAGGCGAGAGAGTTAAGCCTCATCGCCCGCGTCCGAAAGGCGGTAGCCGAGCCCGCGGACAGTCTTGATGAGATCTTGGGGAAGCTTCTTGCGCAAGCGTCCGATGAACACCTCGACGGTATTCGAGTCGCGGTCGAAATCTTGCTCGTAGAGATGCTCGACTAGCTCGGTACGGGAGACCACGCGGCCCTTGTGCAGCATGAGATAAGAGAGCACGCGGTATTCGTGTGAGGTGAGCTTCACCGCCTGGCCGTCGACCGTCACGCGCGAAGTCCGAGCATCGAGGCGGAGCGGCCCACATTCCATTTCGTTGCGTGCATGTCCAGCCGATCGCCGAAGCACTGCGCGCAGCCGCGCCAGCACCTCCTCCATGTGGAAGGGCTTGGCGACATAATCGTCGGCGCCGGCGTCCATGCCGGCCACCTTATCGCTCCACCGCTCGCGCGCAGTGAGGATAAGCACCGGCATCTTGCGCTCGTCGCGCCGCCATTGCTCGAGCACGGAAAGGCCGTCCTTCTTGGGAAGGCCGAGATCGAGCACCACAGCGTCGTAGGGTTCGGTATCGCCGAGAAAATGCCCCTCCTCTCCGTCGAAGGCGGTATCGACGGCGTAGCCCGCATCGCTCAAGGCGGTGACGAGCTGGCGGTTGAGGTCTGGATCGTCCTCGACGACAAGGAGCCGCAACCCGCTATCCCTCCCTCGGGGGCATGGGGCCTCGATCCCTCCTAGAACTGGCCTGTAGAAGCGTCAACGGTAACATTGGTCACCTCGCCCGTGGCGCCGAGCACCACGAGCTTATAAACGAAGCGGCCGCCGGCTTGGCAAAGGGCCTGGTTGACGATTTTTCCACCCATCCGCTTTTGCACTTTGTCATAGATGACGTTTGCAGGGAGCAGCGAGTTTTGCGCGATCACCGAGCCAGCTTTGCTCCAGTCGAGGCAGTCCGGCTCACCGGCGTGACCCGCTGCCATAAAGAGGGCGGCGAGCGCCGTGATCATCGTTGGCATCAGCGCCCGCATCGTTCAGCCCCGTAATGCATATTGGGCGGCACCTTAAGGCAGAGCGCCTGAATGTGGCATGAACGCGCGAGGCCTTGAGGCGTTATTTTGCCTTTGCAGGCTTGGCTCCCCCGCCCTTTTTGGCGTCATCCACCTTGGGGCCCAGGGCAGCAAGGCCAAGGTCGCCGAGTGCAATGGGAAGATTGCCCAGGAGGTTGGCGAGCGACATGTCGCCGACAGCCCAGAGCGCCACAGCCGAGAGGGCGGTCGTCACGCCGAGTACCTGCGTGCGGTAGCCCTTGGCAAAGCCGCCGCTAATGAGCCAAGCGAGATTTTCCATTCTTTTCTCCTTTCAGGATCAATGTGCAGAAGGTGTGCTGGAACTGGCCTGATACGCTCGGCGCGAGCGCATATCCCGGCGCTGCTGCACGAGCTTCATCACCACGATCGCAAGCGAGACGAGGCCCGTGAGCAGGCCGACGGCGAGGGTGGCGACACGCAGCCACGGCGTCAAAGCGAGTGGATCGAGGGAAATGACCGTCGCAATCGAAATGCCGGAGCCGATTCCTCCAGCCGCGGCGGCTTGCCCTGCGCTTAGTTTCTCGATGGTGTGAATCATGGTCGCACTCGAAGGCGGTCATGCGGTGCTCGATGGCACGCGCATGCCTGCCGCTAGAGCTCAGCTCCCGTGAAGATGAGATAGGCTCCCGGCGTGGCGGTGTTTGAGAAAAACTCAAGCGCGAAGCCGGCGGTCGATCCGGAGGCCAAGGTTATGTTCACCAAGCATGCGTGGACGCCGCCTTGGTTGAAGGTGATGGCGGTAGGCGTGACTGTGCCGCCTGGGCTCGCCCTCACTCGAAAATCGCCGGCCACGCTCACCACGGCGCCGGCGATCGCCACCCTGGCTGGCGTGAAAAACGGAACGGCAGCAAAGGTATTGGTGGAGCTGTCCGAGTAGCCAAGTGCGATGATATTGAAGCTGGCCCCGTCGGCGCGCCAATGCGGCAGGAAGCGCCCGCACATGACCCGCTGCTGGGCAAATGCCCTTGGCATGTATGAGGTCGCGACCGCGCCAGGCACGAGATTGATGTCGGCAAGGTAGACGATGTCGTTGACCGTCGCGTTCGTGTCATCGGTCCAGATGAACACGCCGACATTCTTGGCGCTCGCCGTGTCGATGGCCACGTTCTCGATCTTGAACTCCTGATAGGAGGTGGTGAGCGC
>Ga0075431_100004161_pt1 | contig 14139 bp, 6 predicted proteins | sample RhiMetdeltSRZDD5_FD_75297 | JGI IMG/M metagenome (GOLD analysis project Ga0075431, IMG submission 75297) | Populus rhizosphere microbial communities from Tennessee, USA - Rhizosphere MetaG P. deltoides SRZDD5 | ecosystem: Host-associated > Plants > Roots > Rhizosphere > Soil | place: USA... | reverse complement strand
AACACGGTCGTCGTCGTGGAGCACGACCCCGCCGCGATGCGCGCCGCCGACTGGATGGTGGAGCTCGGTCCCGGCAGCGGGGCGAATGGCGGGCAGCTCGTGTACCAGGGGCCCGCGGCGGGCGTGCGAGAGGCCGGCACCCTGACGGGCCAGTATTTGACCGGCGAGAAACGGATCGGCGTCCCGTCGGCCCGGCGCCCTGCGGCGCGTTGGCTCGACATCCAGGGGGCCCGCCTCCACAACCTCGCCGGTGTGAACACGCGGATTCCGTTCGGCACTCTCACCGTCGTTACCGGCGTGTCGGGATCGGGGAAATCCACCCTCGTGCACGACGTGTTGTACCGCCAGCTCGAAGCGCGACTGCGGGGGGCGCACAGCGCGAAACAACACCTCGGGGAGGCGGTGGGAGAGGTGAGAGGTCTCAAGGGTTGGGAGGTGTTGGAGGATGTCGTGTTGATCGACCAGGCGCCCATCGGCCGCACGCCGCGATCGAATCCCGTGACGTACGTGAAGGCGTTCGACGAGCTGCGCGCCCTGTTCGCGACGGAGCCGCTGTCGCGAGCGCGCGGTTACACACCGAGCACATTCTCGTTCAACGTGGCCGGGGGTCGGTGCGAGGCGTGCGAGGGGGCGGGGCACGTCCTTGTGGAGATGGTCTTTCTCGCCAACGTTTTCGTGCCGTGCGAGGCGTGCGGTGGGAAGCGATTCAAGCGAGAAGTCCGAGAGGTCAAACTCCAAGGACAGTCGATCGACCAAGTACTCGAGTGGACCGTAGACCAAGCGATCCAGCGGCTGCACCGCCATCCCCGGCTGGGACGGGCATTGTGGCATCTCCAGCAGGTCGGCCTCGGGTACTTGCGCCTCGGCCAACCTGCCACGACCCTCTCGGGGGGTGAGGCGCAGCGTCTCAAGATCGCGCGCGAGCTGGCCGTGGCCGCCGGGCGCAGCCGTGGCAAGCGCAAGCTCTACATCCTTGACGAGCCAACGACGGGCCTGCACCTGGATGATGTGCGCGTGCTTTGTAAGGTCCTCGATCGGCTGGTGGACGCGGGCCACACCGTGCTCGTGATCGAGCACAACCTCGACGTGATCAAGCGAGCGGACTGGGTGATCGACCTGGGGCCAGGCGCGGGAGCACAGGGCGGGCGCATCGTCGCCGAGGGTACGCCCGAGGAGGTGGCGGCCGTGGCCGCCTCGGTCACGGGCCGGTACTTGGAAGGTGGAGGTCTCGCGTGACGCCGCGGCGCGCCGACGCGCTGCTCATCGCCGCGACGGCGGTGTGGGGCGTGAGTTTCGTGGTGGTGAAGGACGCGCTCGCCGCGGCGCCCCCGCTCACCTTTCTCGCGGTGCGATTCGGGATCGCGGCCGTGGCGCTGGCGCCCTTCACGGATATCGCAACCCCTCCGGCCAAAGGCGAGCGGCGCGCCGGGCTGATTCTCGTCGCGCTGCTCGCCACCGGGTTTGCGGCGCAGGCGGTGGGTCTTCAGTACACGACTCCGGCCCGCTCGGCGTTCATCGTCGCGATCTCGTCGGTACTCGCGCCGGTGGTGGCCTTCGCGGTGTTGCGGCAGCGGCTCCATTGGCTCGTGGCGGTCGCGGTCGCCATCGCCGGCGTGGGGATCTACCTGCTCACGGCGCCTGGGTCGGGAGGGTTGAACCGCGGCGACCTCTGGACGCTCATCACGGCGACGGTGTTCGGTGGGCACATCGTCGCCGTGGCTGAGTTCTCCAAGCGCCATGATGCGCTGCGACTTGTATGGTTTCAGCTCGCCGGGACGGCGGTCGCCGCCGGTCTGCTGGCGGGCGCGCTCGAGCCGGCCCCGATCGTGTGGTCGGCAGGATTGGTCGGAGCACTGCTGTTCACTGGCGTGGTCGCCACCGCCCTGGCGCTCGTGTGGCAGATGCGGGCCCAGCGGCACATGTCGACGGCGCGCGCGGCGCTGCTGCTCTGCTTCGAGCCGGTGTTCGCGACGATCACGTCGTGGCTGTGGCTGGGGGAGCGGCTGTCGGTCGAGCAATGGGTGGGGGCGGGGCTGATCCTCAGCGGTATGGTCCTTGCCGAGTCGCCGCGAATTGCGAGACGCGAAACGACTCGTCTGTAGGAAGTGTCTGACAGCTTCGTGTGCGCATTCCGAGCATCCTATGGTGTATCCGTCGCGGGCCGCAACATGCGTATTACACAACCGATCGAGTTCAAGCCGTCGCTGTTCAAAGCTGGGCTCCTTAGTGCTCGCAAACCGCGGTCTTGCCTGGCTCGATTGGTAAACCTGTCGTGAACGTCGCATCCCCCTCCTCTTCCACGGTCCCCCGGATCAAGGTGCTGCTCGTCGAGGACAACCCGGGCGACGCCCGGTTGATCCTCGGGATGCTGCGCGAGGTGTCGGACGAGTTCGACCTGCACCGCGTGGACGACGTCGAGGCGGCGCTCGAACGGCTCGCCGGTGCCGCGATAGACTGCGTCCTCTTGAATCTCGACCTGCGGGACAGTCAAGGGGCCGACACTATTGTCCGGACGCGCCGCGGTGCACGCACCGAGCCCATCATCGCGATCTCGGGCCGCGACGACGAGGACCTGGCCCTCGAAGCCATCCGCTCGGGGGCCCAGGACTACGTCGTGAAGGGGCGGATCGAGGGACAAGGCCTGGCCCGTGTCATTCGCCACGCGATCGAGCGCCAGCGGATGGAGGTGCAGCTGCGCTGGCTCACCCTCGCCGTCGATCAAAGTCCGGCGTCGGTCTTCATTACGGACCCACAGGGCACGATCCGTTACGTCAACAGCAAGTTCACGGAGATCACGGGCTACACCGCCGCCGAGGTGGTCGGCAAGACGCCGCGGATTCTGAAGTCGGGGCTCACGCCGCCCGAGTACTACAAGCAGCTGTGGGCGACGATCGTGGGCGGCAGGACGTGGCGTTCCGAGATCCAGAATCGGCGCAAGGGTGGGGAGTTGTACTGGGACTCAGTCGTGGTGTCGCCCATCCGCGATACACGGGGCGACATCGTGCACTTCCTCGCCGTTCAGGAAGACATCACGGAGCGCAAAGAGCGTGAACAGACCATCCGCACCAGCGAGGAGCGCCTGCGCACGCTGTTCGAGACAGTCAACCTCATCGTGCTCGGCATCGACGCCGATGGGCGCGTGAATTACGTCAACCCCTACATGCTGCAGCTGACTGGGTACACCAGCGAGGAGACGGTAGGTCGCGACTACTTCGAACGGTTCATCCCCGTGGCGCAGCGCCCCGAGATCACCCGCGCCGTCCAGGAGTTAAGGGACACGGGCAAGCATGCCCACTACCAGAACGCGATCCGCACCAAGGCCGGTGCAGAGCGAGTGATTTCGTGGCACAGCATCGTCCTCCGGGACCCGCTGGGGCATCCGACCGGCACGCTCAGCATCGGCGAGGACATCACCGAGCACGCGAAGCTGGAGCAGCAGTATCGGCAAGCGCAGAAGATGGAAGCCGTGGGACGACTCGCGGGTGGCGTGGCGCACGACTTCAATAATCTGCTCACGGCCATCTTCGGCTACACCGACTTGTTGGCGGAGGACCTCGGACCCGACCATCCCGGTCATCCCGACCTGCAGGAGATCCGCACCGCGGCGACCCGCGCCTCCGCCCTGACGCGCCAGCTCCTGGCCTTCAGCCGCCAACAGGTGCTCCAGCCCGTCGTCCTGAACCTGAACGATGTCGTGGCCGACATCCAGAAGATGCTCCACCGCCTTCTCGGCGAAGACATCGACTTGCAGGCCTCATTGACGAACGACTTGGGCAACGTCCGTGCCGATCCCGGCCAGATCGAGCAGGTCATCATGAACCTCGCGGTGAACGCGCGCGACGCGATGCCCACGGGGGGCAAGCTCACCATTGAAACCGCCAACGTCGATCTGGCCGAGCAATACGCCACGACGCATCCCCCGGTCGTCCCGGGGAGCTTCGTGATGCTGGCGGTGAGCGATACGGGCACCGGCATGGACGAGGCGACCAAAGCCAAAGCGTTCGAGCCGTTCTTCACGACCAAGGAACCCGGGCAAGGCACGGGTTTGGGCCTCGCGACCGTCTACGGGATCGTCAAGCAGTCCGGCGGCTACATCTGGCTCTATTCCGAGCCCGGTAAAGGCGCGGCCTTCAAGATCTACCTGCCCCGGGTGGACGAGCTCGCGACGCCGGCCGTGAGGCCCGCAGCCCGGGCCGGTGGCGTGGCGGGAACCGAGACGGTGCTGGTCGCCGAAGACGATGATCTGCTCCGGCCCCTCGCGTGCGAGCTGCTGAGAAAGCTCGGCTATCACGTGCTCGAAGCGCGCGACTCGGCTGAAGCCCTCAAGGCGGCCCGCGGCCACCCGGGCGAGATCCACCTGATCGTATCCGACGTCGTGATGCCCGGGGGGGGCGGCTTCGAGCTGGCGAAACAGATCCGCGCCGAGCGGCCCACCATGCGCGTGCTGTTCATGTCGGGCTATACCGACGAGGCTGTGGTGCGTCACGGCCTGCTCGAGCGGGGCTTGAACTACCTGCAGAAACCGTTCACGCCGGCGGTGCTGACGCGGCGCGTGCGCGAAGTGCTAGACGCCAAGTGAGAGTTCCGCGCATCGCCGCCGCGTTTGCGGCCGCCCTGGCGATCATGGTGCTCGGCGGGTGGCTGTTCGACGTTGGTGCGCTGACCTCCCTGCTCCCCGGGTCGCCCCCGATGAAGGTGAACACCGCCATCGCGATGTTGCTCGCCGCTGCCGCGCTGGCGCTGCGTCCAACTCGCGCCAGGCGTGTGGCGGGCGGGGTGGTCGCCGCCATCGGAGCGACAGCCCTCGCCGAGTACGTCTTCGGATGGAACCTGCACGTCGATCAACTCCTCGCGCTCGATCCCGAAGCCGTGCGCGCGCCGGGCCGTATGGCGTTCACGACCGCCGTAGCCCTCACGGTGCTCGGCGCGGCCGTGGCGCTGATGTCGAGTGGCAACGTGCTGCGGCGACGCGCGGCAGAGGCCCTTGGCGGGGTCGTAGGGTTGTTCGCGCTGTTCGAGCTGGAGGGGTATGTCTTCGGCACCGGCGGACCGGAAGGCTATACCAAGATGGCCTTGCACACCGCCCTCGGGCTGACGGCATTGGCGATCGGGACCATCGCGGCGGTGCCGGACGGTTGGTTTGCGGGGCGAGTGGCGGCCCCTGGTTCCAGCGGCATCCTCACGCGGCGCCTCCTCCTCGCCGCGCTTCTCCTGCCGCTCGTGCTGGGTGCCGCGGGCGTGGCCGGGGAGCAGGCGGGGTGGCTCGACGCCCGGAGCAGTATCTCGTTCATGGTCAGTCTCACGATTCTGCTGCTGCTCGCGGCGGGCGTGTGGGCCGTGTCCACTATCGAGCGCACCGAGGGCCAGTTCCGCTGGTTCTTCGAAGAGTCACCCGTGGGTCTGAGCATCACGAGCCCTGACGGCCAGCTGCGCGTCAATCGCGCCTTTGGCGACATCCTCGGCTACTCCGCCGCCGAGCTGCAGCAGGTCCCGTGGATGGACATCACGCATCCCGACGACCTCGCCGAAAGCCAGACAGCCGTGCGCCGCTTGGTGTCCGGCGAGGCCGACCGGCAGCAATTCGAGAAACGGTATCGCACCAAGGGCGGCCAGTGGGTCTGGGTGCAGATCTCGATCGGCGCGCACCGCGGACCCGACGGGAAACCGTCCTACTTCCTGACGCACGTGCAGGATATCGGCAAGCGCAAGCAGCTTGAACAAGGCGTGGCGGATAGCGAGCGGTATTTCCGAGCCCTGACCGAGCAAGCCCTCGACTTGACCACGCTGGTCGATGCCGACGGCTTCGTCAGGTACGCGAGCCCTTCGTACCTGGGCGTGCTCGGCTACCAGCCCGCGCAAGTGATCGGCCAGCGCGTGTTCGACTTCGTGCACCCCGACGACCTCGCGGCAACGCTCGATATCTTCACGGACGGCAGCACCACACCCCAGGCTACGCGCGCGCACGAATTTCGGTTCCGGCACCACGACGGCTCCTGGCGTGTCATCGCGGCCGTCGGGCGCAACCTGTTCGACGACCCCGTCATCCACGCGGCGATCATCAACGGCCGCGATGTCACCGAACAGAGGCTGGCGGCGGAACACGAGCGGACCCTGCTGACTGAGTTGCAACGAGCGATCGGCGAAGTGCGGGTGCTACATGGCATCCTGCCGATCTGCGCCTCCTGCAAACGCATCCACGCGAAAGACGGCTCGTGGGAAGCTGTGGAGTCCTACGTACGCGAGCGCACGAACGCGGAATTCACGCACGGGCTGTGCCCCGATTGCGCGAAGAAAACGTGGGGGTAGACCCAAGTGGCACGAATCCTCGTCAGCGACGACGATCCACAGGTGCGTAACATGGTGCGGCGCCGCCGGCGTGGCGTCGATCACCGCAGACACGCCCGCCCACCTAACGGACCGGCCTTGGTTTCCCTGCCCGGGAGGGTCTATATTTCGCGCTCCTTCCCGAGTAGCTCAGTTGGTAGAGCAGCCGGCTGTTAACCGGCGGGTCGCAGGTTCGAGTCCTGCCTCGGGAGTTTCCCTCCTTTTGTGATGTTCCTCACGCTGTAGGTCAAGACTGACATTGCCCACCTCGTGACCGACCACTAGCGTGGTCTACTCCGTCGCGCTGAGACACGATGTCCGTACCGGTTCGCCTGCTGCTGGTTGAAGACTCCGAAGACGACGCGCAGCTGCTGCTGCGCGAGTTGAAGCGCGGGGGCTACGAGCCGGCGCATGAACGCGTCGCGAACGAGGCCGGGCTCGCCGCCGCGCTCGACCGCCAGTCGTGGGACCTGGTGATCGGCGACCACAGCATGCCGGGCTTCAGCGGCATCGCGGCGCTGGTGCTCGTGCGGGGGCGCGGACTCGACGTTCCCTTCATCTGTGTGTCCGGGACGATCTCCGAAGACATGGCCGTGGCCGCCATGAAGGCGGGCGCGAACGACTGGGTGAGTAAGGGCCACCTGAAGCGTCTCCTCCCCGCGGTGGATCGTGAGCTGCGCGAAGCGAAGGGACGCGCCGCACTGCGCGCGACCGAAGCCAGCTACGTCACCATGGTTCAGCACGCGCCCGTCGGCATCTACCGGTCCAATCCGAACGGCAGATTCGTCGAGGTGAACGACGCCCTGGTCCATCTCCTCGGCTACGACTCCGCCGCCGAAGTCCTCCAGCTCAACATGGCGCGCGACGTCTACGTCGATCCCGCGGAACGTGCGCGCCTCCTCGCGCGGGACATCAATACCGATCACGTGTATGACGACGTCGAAGCGACATGGAAACGCAAGGACGGCCGTGTGCTGACCGTACAGCTCAGCGTCCGCACGATTCGGAATGGCGCCGGCGAAGTGGAGTACTACGAGACCTTCGCTCGAGACATCACCGAGCAGCGGCGCCTGCAGACGCAGCTCGTCCAGTCCCAGAAAATGGAAGCGGTGGGCCGCCTCGCGGGCGGCATCGCGCACGACTTCAACAACTTGCTCACCGTGATCACGACGTCTTGCGACCTCATGCGCGAAGACATGTCGCCCGGCGACCCCAAGCGGGAGGACCTCGATCAGGTGCGGCAGGCGGCGGACGGCGCCGCCGCCCTCACCCGTCAACTCCTCGCGTTTAGCCGCCAGCAGGTGCTCGCGCCGCAGGTCGTGAATCTCGGCGACGTGGTCCACGGCGTCGAGAAGATGCTGCGCCGGGTCATCGGCGAGGACGTCGATCTCGTCACGGTCCTCGGGTCGGAGGTGGGCGCCGTGAAGGCGGACGTCGGGCAGCTCGAGCAGGTGCTCATGAACTTGGCAGTCAACGCGCGCGATGCCATGCCGACGGGCGGCAAGCTCACGATCGAGACCGCCAACGTGGAGCACGACCCGAACTACGCCAGCGAGCAGGACGCCGCCGCCGTCAGCCAGTTCGTCATGCTCGCGGTGAGTGATACCGGCACGGGGATGGATGAGGCGACCAAGGCGAAGATCTTCGAGCCCTTTTTCACGACCAAAGAGCTCGGCAAGGGGACGGGGCTCGGTCTCGCCACGGTCTACGGCATCGTCAAGCAGAGCGGCGGGTTCATTTGGGTCTACTCTGAACCGGGGCTCGGCACGACGTTCAAGATCTACCTGCCCCGCGTCGACGCCGTTGCCGAAAGCGGTGCGACCGCTGCCGCGGCGAGCACATCCCATCGCGGCACGGAGACCGTGCTCCTCGTCGAAGACGCCGCCGCCGTGCGGTCGGTGACCCATCATGCGCTGCACCGGCAAGGCTACACCGTCCTGGACGCAGAGAACGGTGCGGAGGCATTGCGGATCGCCGCCAGTCACACCGGGCCGATTCACTTGCTGTTCACCGACGTCGTGATGCCGGGGCTCAGCGGCAGGCAGCTCGCGGACCAGCTCGCCGCCGTGCGTCCGGAAACAAAGGTCCTGTACACCTCGGGCTATACCGACGACGCCGTCGTGCGCCATGGCGTGCTCGAGTCCGGGATCGCCTACCTCCAGAAACCGTTTACCGTCGACGGGCTGGCGCGCAAAGTCCGCGAGGTCCTGGATCGTCCTCTCCCCGACTGAGCGAAGGCGCGCCCAGAGCCATAGATTCGTGTCTCATGGCTGAACGGCGTCGGAAGTCTCCCAACAAGAAGCCCCGCGCTAAGCCGGCCGTGGCTGGTCCGGCCGGCGACGCCCTCACCGCCTCACTGCTCCAATCCACGCTCGAGCGCGAGACCTTGTTGCGCACGATCGTCGAGTCCTCGCCCGAGTGCGTCAAACTGCTGTCGGCCGAGGGCGTCCTCCTGCAGATGAACCAGGCCGGCCTCACGATGCTCGCCGCCGACCGCGCCGAGCAGGTCGTCGGCCAGGTGGCTGCGGACCTGGTGGTGCCGGAGCATCGCGACGCGTTCCGCACGCTCGTCAAGCGGGTCGCGGCCGGCGAGTCGGGGCGGCTCGAGTTCGAGGTCACGACGCTCAAAGGCGCCCGGCGCTGGCTCGACATGCAGCTGGTCCCGCTGCGGCGTGACGGCGTCGGGGGCGGCGCCGTCGACACCCTCCTCGGGCTGACGCACGACGTCACGCAGCGCCGCCGTGCCGAGCGGGTGCAGCAGGCGACCTACCGAATCTCCGAAGCCGCCCTGACCGCCGGCAGCCTCCACGCGATGCTCGCGGAGGTCCATCGCGTCGTCGCTGAGCTGATGCCGGCGCACAACTTCTACGTCGCGCTCTACGACGACGCCAACGAAAGCCTCAGCTTTCCATACTTCGTGGACGAGGCCGATCCGGAGCACGACGTGCAGCCGCGCCCGTTGCTCCGCGGCATGACGGAGTACGTGCTGCGGACGGGCGCACCGCTGCTCGCCACCCCGGACGTCTACGACGACCTGGTGGCGCGCGGCGAGGTCGAGCTGATCGGCGCCCCGTCCATCGACTGGGTCGGGGCGCCGCTCGTCGTGAAGGACCGGACGATCGGCGTCGTCGCCGCCCAGAGCTACTCGGAGGGGGTCCGCTACGGTCCCGGAGACAAGGAGATCCTGATCTTCGTCTCCTCCCAGATCGCCATGGCGGTCGAGCGCAAGCGCGCCGAAGACGCCCTGCGCCGCCAGACGGATCTGATGCAGCAGATCGTCGATCATATTCCCGTCATGCTCGTGTTCCTCGATCCCGTCGGCGTGATCGAATGGGGTAACCGCGAGTGGACCCGCGTGCTCGGCTTCACGATGGACGACGCCCGCACCAGCGACATTTTCACCGCGCTCTATCCCGACCCCTCCGAGCGCCAGCGCGTGATGGCCTCCATTGGGTCGCCGACGAACGTGTGGACGGACTTTCGGACGCGGACGCGCGACGGTCGCATCCTCGACACCACCTGGGCCAACGCCCCGCTGGCGCAGGGCGGTTGGCTCGCGATCGGCGTGGACATCACGGACCGCAAGCAGGCGGAGAGCGCCCAGCGCCAGAGCGAAGAGCGCTACCGCTCGTTCATCGCACAGAGCTCGGAAGGCGTCTCACGGCTCGAGTTCCGGCCCCCGGTGCCGCTGACGCTTCCGGAAGAGGCCCAGGTCGATGCCATGTACGCGAGCGCCACCGTGGCGGAGTGCAACGACGCGATGGCGCGGATGTACGGCTTCAGCGAAGCGCGCGATCTGGTGGGTGCGCGGCTCGCGGACCTCCACGATCAGACCGACTCCGCCAACCGCGAGCAGATGCGCAGCTTCATCCGCGCGGGCTATCGGCTTGTAGACTCCGAAACGCGGGAGCGGGACCGGGAGAACCGGCCGCGCGTGTTCCTCAACAACGTCGTGGGCTTCGTGGAGAACGGACACCTGGTGCGCGTGTGGGGCACGCAGCGCGACGTCTCCGAGCAGCGCCGCCTCGAGGAGCAGTTCCGCCAGTCGCAAAAAATGGAAGCGGTGGGGCAGCTCGCGGGGGGGATCGCGCACGACTTCAACAATCTGCTGACGGCGATCCTGGGCAACACCCAGTTGCTGCTGCGCGACCTGCCGCCCGGCGACATCATGCGCGGCGACGTGGAAGAGATCCGCAAGGCGTCCGAGCGGGCTGCCGCGCTCACACGCCAACTGCTCGCCTACAGCCGCCGCCAGATGCTTCAGCCCGAGATCCTCGACCTGAACGTCGTGGTCGGAGAGATGGATCGCATGCTGCGGCGGCTCATCGGCGAACACATCGCACTCGTGACCGTCCCCGCCCCGGAGCTGGGGCGCGTCCGTGCGGACCCGAGCCAGATCGAGCAGGTCCTCGTGAATCTCGTCGTGAACGCCCGCGACGCGATGCCCGACGGCGGCCGTCTCACGATCGAGACCGCCGACGTGGAGCTGGACGAGAGCTACACCCAGGACCACCTCGGTGCGACGCCCGGCGCCTACGCCATGCTGGCGGTAACCGACACCGGGACCGGGATGGACGCCAACGTCCGCGCCCACCTGTTCGAGCCGTTCTTCACGACCAAGGCGGTCGGCAAAGGCACGGGCCTGGGGCTCGCCACCGTATACGGCATCGTCAAGCAGAGCGGTGGCCACATCTCCGTGTACACCGAGCTGGGTCGCGGCAGCAGCTTCAAGGTGTACCTCCCGCGCGTGCATCCATCCCCGCGCGTGGCCACGCCCGCCGCCACCCGCCCTGCGGCTTCGCACGGCTCCGAAACGGTGCTCGTCGTCGAAGACGATCCCGCCGTGTTGTCGTTGAGCTGCCGCGCCCTGGAGGCCGAGGGCTACACCATCCTGTGCGCGTCGGACGGCACCGACGCATTGCGGATCGTCGAGCGGCACGGCGGCGAGATCCACTTGCTGCTCACCGACGTCGTCATGCCCGGCATGAGCGGGCGCGAGCTGGCCGAGCAGATGGCCGCGCGCCGGGCGGGCATCCGGATCCTGTACATGTCGGGCTACCCCGGCGACGCCGCGATCCAGCAGGGCGGGCTCGCGCGCGGCAGCGCCTTCCTGCAGAAGCCGTTCTCCCCCGACGGTCTGACGCGCAAAGTGCGCGAGACCTTGGACGCATGAGCCTCGATCCGGCGTCAGGGTCCGCGCAGCTGCGCGCGGCGCTGGAGCGCGCCGAGGGGGCGCTGCGCGAATCCCAGCGCCAATATCGCGAGATCTTCGAGCTGGCGTCGGTCGGCATCTTCCGGTCGACGCCGGAGGGGCGCATCCTGCTCGCCAATCCGGCGCTCGCGGCGATGCTCGGCTATGAAAGCCCCGACGATCTGCGCGAGCTCGATCTCGGCCAGGACATCTACCTGCGCCCCGAGGATCGCGCCGCCCTCATCGCCCGGTACGAGCGGTCGGCCGAGCCGTGGACGGTGGAAGTGGAGTGGCGGAAACGAGACGGCACGCCGCTGTGGGTGCAGATCAGCGCACACTCGGTGCCGGACGACGCGGGCCACGCGCTGTATTTCGAGGCGTTTGTGCAGGACGTGACGGAGCGCCGCCGCTCCGTGGATGCGCTGCGGCTCAGCGAAGTGCGCTATCGGGCGTTGGCGACCAATCTCCCCGACACGTCCGTCTTCCTGTACGACCATGACCTGCGCTACGTGCTCGTGGACGGACCGACCCTCGAGCGCGTCGGCTTGTCCAAGGAAGCGCTCGAAGGGCGCACGATCTTTGACGTGTTGACTCCCGCTCAAGCTGAGCGACTGGCGCCGCTGCGCCGGGCCGCCCTGAGGGGCGAGGTCGTCGAGTTCGAGGAGACCTACAAAGGCCGGACCCACGCCGTGCATCTCCTCCCGATACGGGACGGCAGCGGGGCGATCATCTACGGGTTGGGCGTCGCGGTCGACGTCACCGAGCGGAACCGCGCCCAGGAACGACTCGCCGACAACGAGAGCCGGCTCCGAGCGATCATCGACGCGGAGCCCGAGTGCGTGAAAGTGCTGGACGCGAACGGACACGTGCTGACGATGAACCCGGCGGGGTTGGCGATGATCGAAGCCGATTCGCCGGAGCAGATCGTCGGTCAAAACGTGCTGCGTGTAGTGGCGCCCGGATACCACAAGGCGTTTGCCGACCTGTCGCGGCGCATCTTCGCCGGAGAGACGGGCACGCTGGAGTTTGAGATCATCGGGTTCAAAGGCACCCACCGCTGGCTCGAGACGCACGCCGTCCCGCTGCGCGGCCCGAAGGGCGACGTCCATTCGGTGCTGGGGATCACGCGCGATATTACGACACGCAAGCACGCCGAGCAGGCGCTGCGCGACTCGCAAGAGCGGTTGCAGCTCGTCGCCCGGGCGACGAACGACGCGGTCTGGGATTGGGATCTCGTCACCGACGACCTCTGGTGGGGTGAAGGGTTCTTGCAAATGTTCGGGTATACGTCCGACGAGATCGAACCCAGCGTCGAGTCTTGGTATACCCGCCTGCACCCCGAAGACCGGGAGCGGGTGATCACCGGGATTCGCGCCGCGATCGACGGCGGCGAGACCACCTGGTCCGATGAGTACCGTTTTCTCCGGCGGGACGGCGCGTACGCCGAGATTTTCGACCGCGGCTATGTCATCCACAACGTCGACCGGCGTCCGATCCGGATGGTCGGCTCCATGATGGAGGTCTCGGAGCGAAAGCGCACCGAGGCGCAGCTGCGCAACCTCGCCGCCCGACTCGAGGCGATCCGCGAGGAGGAGCGAACCCGCATCGCACGCGAGATTCACGACGAAGTGGGCCAGGCGCTGACCGCGCTGAAGATGGACCTCGCGTGGCTCGGGAAGAAGGTTCCGCCGCGCGGAACGCCGGTGCTCCGCAAGCTCCAAACCATGGAAGGCGTCATCGACGCCACGATGGACGCCTTGCACCGCATCCTCGCTGAGCTGCGGCCCGGCGTGCTCGACGACCTGGGCTTGCCCGCCGCCATTCGCTGGCTCGCCGAGGAGTTCAAGCGGCGCACCGAGATCATCTGCACCGTCCAAATGACCGGGGGAGAGCCGCAGCTCGACAGCGGCCAGGCGACCGCCGTGTACCGCATCCTCCAGGAAGCGCTCACCAACGTCGCGCGCCACGCCCAGGCCAAGCGCGTCGAGATCCGGCTGCACGCGTTGCCGACGGCGTTCGAGCTCGTGGTCACTGACGACGGCCGCGGGATAACTGCCGCCGAGGTGGGGGCGAGCGGGACGCTCGGGATCCTGGGAATGCGGGAGCGCGCCCTGACCTGGCACGGGCGCGTCACCGTGCATGGGGCTCCCGGGCGTGGCACCACCGTGCGAGTATTCATGCCGATGGACCGGGCCGGATGATCCGCCTCCTCATCGCCGACGACCACCCGCTCGTCCGGGCCGGCGTCCACCAGCTCGTGGGCGAAGAGGCGGACATTCAAGTCGTGGGCGAAGCCGTCGACGGTCACGACCTCCTCGCCCGGCTGCCGAACACCCCCGCCGACGTCGTGATTCTGGACGTCACCATGCCGGGTCCGGGATTCCTGCCGCTGCTCGCGCGCCTGAAGCAGGAACACCCCGGCCTGCGCGTGCTGGTCGTCAGCGTCCACCCCGAAGGCAACATGGCGCTGGGCGCGCTGCAGGCGGGTGCCGCCGGCTACGTCAACAAGACGCGGACCGGCGCCGAGCTGGTCGCCGCCATTCGCAAGGTGCATGCGGGCGGGACGTACGTGACACCGTCGCTCGCCGAGCGGATCGCGTCCGAGCTCAAGGCCGGTCACGTCC
>Ga0075431_100004159_pt1 | contig 14141 bp, 10 predicted proteins | sample RhiMetdeltSRZDD5_FD_75297 | JGI IMG/M metagenome (GOLD analysis project Ga0075431, IMG submission 75297) | Populus rhizosphere microbial communities from Tennessee, USA - Rhizosphere MetaG P. deltoides SRZDD5 | ecosystem: Host-associated > Plants > Roots > Rhizosphere > Soil | place: USA... | reverse complement strand
CTCGAATCCGACTTCGTGACCGGCGAAACCCTGAGAGTCGATGGCGGACGCCACGTCCGTTAGTTTCCCCGCGCCTCCCTTCCATTCGGCCCACGGCGTTCGCTGGCGGGCAGCCGGTTTGCTGGTAACAGTCGGACTGGTCGAAGTGTGTATGAAACGGCAGCAGAGCAAGGTGATTTTCGTCCGTCGGACATTCGACGTTTAGGCGGCCGCGTCCTCACGGGGTGTCTCACGGTGACTCCGACGTGAATACTTCAGCTGCAAACGCCCGAATATTGGTCGTCGACGATCAGGACGACGTCAGGCGCATGCTCGTGACCGCGCTCGAACTCGAAGGACATCGGGTCGATGAAGCGTCGAACGCTGAGGAAGGCTTGAACCGTCTTCGTGAAGCACGGTATAACCTCGTGCTCAGCGATTACGCGATGCCGGGGCATACCGGCACGTGGATGTTCAGTGAGGCGAATCGGCTGCGACTGCTCAACGGCGCCGCAACAGTGATCGTCACGGCGCAACCATTCGTACGCGAGACGCCCGAGATCACGGTCATTACCAAGCCGTTCGATCTCGACAGCTTTCTCAGCCAAGTCCGTCGGCTGCTCGATTTGCAGGACGGTGGTCAGCTCGATCGGGTAAGTTCCGGAGGCACGGACATGGCCCGCGAAGGGTCACAACCGCGAAGGCACAAAGTGGAGCTCGTGTTGTACGTCAGCTCCGCCTCCGCCGCATCGATTCAGGCGCGGCGGAATCTCGAGATGCTGCTGTCGCGCTTCGCCACCAATCAGGTGCAATGGAGCGTGCGCGATCTCGGAAGAGATCCGCTCGCCGGCGTCGAGGATCGCATCGCGTTTACGCCGACGCTGGTCAAACGTTTCCCGGAGCCGCGCATGTGGGTACTCGGCAACCTGCGGGAGACCGATCTTCTGGCGGACATGCTCCGCCTCTGTGGAGTTGAATCGAAGGAATGAGCGCTCTCAAGAAGCTTGAAACTGGCGTGCCGGGGCTCGACACGCTCACGCTCGGCGGCATACCTGAAGGGCGCTCGACGCTCATCACCGGTAAAAGCGGAACTGGAAAAACGGTGATGGGTTTGCAGATCGCCAGCAACCTCGCACGCCAGGGCATCTCCACCATCATCGTCGCGGTTGAAGAGTCGCCGGAGGATCTTCAGGACACTGGTGACACGCTGAATCTCGGCACATCGCGTCTTGTGCGGCAGGGGGCGCTGCATTTCGCCGACATCACGCGGCCAATGGACGGCCCGACGCTGGTTTCGGGCGAGTACGATCTGTTCGGCCTCGTCCACCGACTCGAAGCGCTCAGCAAGCAAACCGGTGCGCGCGCGGTCGTGATCGATTCCGCCACGGCGCTCTTCAGTCCGAAGCCGCCGATCGAGGCGCTTCGCAGCCACTTCTTTCAACTGGTGTACGCGCTGCGCAAGCTCGGAGTGACCGCGATCATTCTCGCCGAAGCTCCAGCAGACTACGGCCAACTGACGACGATGGGCGTTGAAGATTACGTGTGCGATCTCACGATCATCCTCCGCAACATTGTTGACGGCGGCCGGCGGCGACGTTCGATAGAAGTGAATAAGTACCGTCGCAGCGCGCATTACAAGGGAGAATTTCCCTGCACCATTACGACCAGGGGACTTGCCGTCTTTCCACTCGATGCGAAGGAGCCGCACGACTCGGCGCACGTGGAACGGTATTCGAGTGGCGTCGCCGGCCTTGACGAGATGACGCACGGTGGATGGCTGCGAAACTCGATCATCATCGTGCGCGGTCCGACCGGCAGCGGCAAGACGCTTCTCTCCGGTTTGTATGCGCGCGCCGGCGCGCAACGCAATGAACGGGTGGTGTATTACGGGTTCGAGGAAACGCGCCCGATCCTGTTGCGGAACTACCGCGAGATCGGGATGGCGATGGACGAGTTCATCGACAAGGGCAACCTGAAAGTCATCTGTCGATATCCCGAGGCAACGAGCCTGGAAGACTTGCTCGTCGATCTTCGACTCGGGCTCGAAGAGCTGAAGCCGTCGCTGGTGATCATCGACAGCATTTCGTCGATCGAGCATGCCTCATCCGAGAAGGGCTTCCGGCAATTCATGATCGGTGTGGCGGCCATTCTTCGCGAACATGGTCGAAGCGCGCTGATTACGCAGACCATCGCGACCTCCGAACTCGCCGAACACACGGCGCCGTATCTGTCCACTATCGCGGACGCAATCCTGACGCTGGACTATTCGACCGAGTCCTACGAGATCGACCGGCAGATGCGTGTGATCAAGATGCGCGGGTCAAATCACGAGCAGCATCCGTATCGACTGAACATTGAGCCTGGCGGGCTGAAGGTCAAGAAGCTGACGCCTGAGGAAGTCTCCGCGCAGCAGCAGCGTGAGCGTCGGTTTGCTAACCGATGATACATGCGCGACTCATAGCTCGAACCGTTCCGATACATCCTTCCGGACCCATCTCAGCGCTATCACGGCAAGTTGCGTGAAAGGAGGAAGTTGCGCGGCCTGGTAAAGGCGGCAAAGAGATTGCTCTCGATAGTGAGAGCGGCCAGCTGCCGCGGGAGCGTGTATGAACGATCGGTGGAACGCCGGTGAGGGAAACCTCGGGGCGCCGTGGGTTCGGGCGGAGATGCGGCGGACGTTTGAGCGGGCGAGCATTCTCGTCGTTGAAGATGATCCCGATATCCGGGATCTCCTGTCGACGCTGCTCGAGATGGCGGGCTACAACACCACGGCATGTGCGACCGCCGAGCAGGGACTCAACGCGCTACGTGAGGAGACGTTTGACTTTGTTCTGACCGACTACGCGCTGCCCAATCGGACGGGAGGGTGGCTGCTGCAACAGGCTCAGCACGAAGGACTTCTGGAAGCGACCCCGGCGCTGGTCGTCACCGCGCATCCAAATCCGTCGGACGTCGACGGGTTCGACGTCTTTCAAAAGCCGTTCGACCTCGATCACCTGATCTCGCACGTCCGTCAACGGCTCGATGACGGCGGGCCGAAGCGACCGCCGAGCCAGTCGAGTGGCCGCCCGGGCCGCGCGCGAAAAGGCGGCAACAACAACGGCAACAACAATCCCGACGACGGATGCCCGGAGCCAATCGAGTTGATTTTGTACGTGAGCGCCGACTCGCCGCGATCGGCGAATGCGATCAGCAACATCAAGCGCGTGCTTTCGCGCTATCGATCGGACAAGGTCATCCTGACGATCTGCGACCTCGCGACGAATCCGATGATGGGGGCGGCCGACAGCATTGCTTTTACTCCGACGCTCGTCAAGCGATCCCCGGGTCCGCGCACGTACATCCTCGGCCACATCACGAATCCTGACGTGTTGATCGAGCTGTTGGACGGATGTGACTTGGATTCGTGAAATTGCTGATTGTCGATTGCTGATTGATTGGTCAGGCAAATGCCAATCAGCAATCAAAAACGAGCAATTTCAGAAAAGACTCCGTGCATCGATTCCAGGGCCCCGGTGAGCTCCTTGCGGTCGCGCGCGAAACAGAATCGGACATAGCCTTCGCCGTTGAGGCCAAAGTCGACGCCGGGTACGCAGCCGATCCGGCCGCGCGCGATCAGAAACTCGGCCATCGCCCACGAGATCGATCCAGATTCAGGCATTCGATCGGGCCGCCACGCAGGATCGATTTTCAGAAACGCATAGAAGGCGCCCTTGGGAGGGGCACCCGTGAAAATGCCGCCGGCGTGTTCCTGGATGCCCGCGTAGAACAGATCGCGGCGCGCCTCGAGCTCGCGGCAGTACTCTGCCACCGTCTCCTGCGATCCCTCGAACGCGCCGATTCCACCATACTGAACCACTGATGACGCGTTGCTGGTCGTGTAGAACAGTGCCTTCTTCATCCGCTCGCGAATGGCGCCGTCGGCGAGTGCGAGATATCCAAGCCGCAGTCCCGTCATTGCGTAGGACTTGCTCAGAGTAAACACGGAGATCGTTCGCTCGTAGGCTCCCGGAATCGACCCCGGACTGACGTGCTCCGCTCCGTCGAACAGGACGTCCTCATACGCCTCATCAGAAATCAACCACAGATTCCGATCGTGGCAGAGGTTCACGATCGCGATGACATCCTCTCGCGTCAGCACGCCACCGGTGGGATTGTGGGGCGAGTTGATGTAGATCGCCTTCGTCTTCGGCGTGATTGTCGACGCGAGCTCGTCGAGGTCGTAGCGCCAGCCGAGGCTCTCGTGAAGGCGGCACGGAACCGGAACGCCGCGCGCCGCGCGGATGTTGCCCATGCACGGCGGCCACTCGGGATCGGGAACGATCACTTCGTCGCCAGGCTCGAGCAATGACTGGCAGAGGATATAGAGGCCGTGGATTCCACCGTTGGTGACCATGACCTCGTCGGATCCGCCAACCGGAATCTGATTGATCGATCGAAGCTTCGCGACGATGAGGTTCAGCAACCGGGGAACGCCGGTCGTCTGCACGTAGTGGCTGTGGTTGTCGTCAATCGCGCGGTGCATGGCGCGTTTGACCGTGTCGGGTGCGTCGAAGCTGACGTCCCCTTGATCGAGACGGAAAGGATCCTCGACGGCATACATCATGTCGCGTATCCGGATGATGCCGGAAAACGGCACGCCGTCGAGGAAGTGCGACATGAGTGCAGTATAAGGCTTTCGCTTCCCGCTCCTCGCTTCTCGGTCTTAAGTCGGGCGCCGACCAGCGACCAGCGAGCAGCGAGTAGCGAGTGGATCAATTCACCAGCGACAAGATCCGATTCAACGTGACAGCCGCGCGCCCGAGCGGCAGGTTGCTGATATAGAAATGCCGGACTCCGGCGTCGGTCAGCACACGGATCGATCGGGCACAAATCTCGTCGGGTGTCGCGCCGGACGAAAACTCTCGCGTCAGGTCGTCAGCTGGCACTGGAAGGAAATCTTTCAAGGCCGCCAGGGTGCGTGGGTTGGCAGACCGGTAGTAAAAGATGCCGAACATTCCGGGAAGTGGCAAACCACGCCGGCTGGCTTCGGTGAGAAACCGATCGACGGCGGCGCGGCTGTGATGCGAAACGATTTGCGTCAAGTAGAATTCCGCGTGCACGCGATCCTGCATGAGGTGATCGACTTGACCGATCGCATCCGCATGCGGATTTGCCCATCCGCCAAGTATGAGATCTGGTACACGCTGCCGGATGTGCTCGCGCAGTTGCCACGCATGTTCAACGCAACGGGGCGGCCCGACGCTCTTGTCGCCCCCGAGCACGACGAGCGACTCGAAGCCGTGATCGCGTGCCCGATCGGCATACGCAAGGCAGTAATCGATCCGGTGTTTGCACGTCAGGAACGGGACGACACTGGATCGCGGCACGTCGGCGCCGAGATTGATGACCAGATGCCGCAGGTTGTCTTCTTCTTTCGACCCGACGGCGCTGTCGGTGAGAAACACGACGGTCCCGCCGCGCGCCAAGCTGCGGACGGTGTGATACGTATCAATCCACGCGTCACGGCTCGCCGATGCTTCCAATTCAGCGCGCGGTGGACGAAGCTCTGCGGCAATGACGCGGGCTCCGGAGCGTAGTTGTTCTATTAGCGTGGGCACGAAGCAATTGGTGAATTTGTGAATTGGTGAGTTGGTGAATTGCTGTCGCCACCCCTTTTCGTCAATTCACCAATTCGTGAATTCGCCAATTCACGAATTTCCCAAGGCCCACAATTATACTGAACTACCGTGTTCGACACGCTCACGTTGCCGCCTGCCCTTCCACTCGCCGACGCGCCGTCGCCCTGCGAGGACCTCCACCATCTCCGCAGCCTGCTTCGATGTCCGGCGCGATTAGTCGTCAAGCGCGATGACTCGATTGCGTTCGCATTCGGCGGAAACAAGGTGCGAAAGCTGCGGTTCGTCGGTGCTCATGCAAAAGCGTCTGGCGCAGATACGCTCATCACGACCGGCTCGGTTCAGTCCAATCACGCGCGGGTTACCGCAGCGGTCGCTGCGAAGCTCGGAATGAAATGCATCCTGGTCGTGAACGGCGTGAGGCCGGCTCACGCGACTGGAAACGCATTGCTCGATCAACTTCTTGGCGCGGAGATTCGCTACGTCGTCAGCCGAGAGGATCGAGCCGTTGAGATGCAGCGCGCAGCCGCCGACACCCGCGCGCGCGGCGGCGTTCCCTACGTCATTCCACTTGGCGCATCAACTCCGATGGGCGCCGTCGCGTTTGTCGCTGCAATAGAAGAACTCCGTCGTCAGATCGACCCGCCGGCGGCCATCGTCCATTCGTCATCGTCGGGTGGAACACAAGCAGGGCTCGTAGCCGGGTGCGCAATTGCTGGCTGGCAAACGCAGGTAATTGGCATCAGCGCAGACGAGCCGTCCGCGTCGCTGGAGACCACCGTGCGTACATTGCTGACCGGCCTCGAAGAGTTGCTCGGTTGCGGCAAGGGCCGGTTCGCCTCTGCATCGGTCGTTGTCGACGATCGTTTTGTCGGCGAAGGATACGGCAGGCCAACGGCTGCATCACGGGAAGCGATCGCAATGCTGGCGCGACATGAAGCGATCTTTCTCGACCCCACCTACACGGCGAAGGCAATGGCCGGCCTGATCGCGAGGGCACGCGGCGGCGAATTCAGCGACGGCAGCACGGTGCTGTTCTGGCATACCGGAGGACAGGTGGCTCTCTTCGCATGACGTCCATCACATTTCTCGGCGCCGCGCGGACGGTGACCGGCTCCAAATACCTGCTCGATACCGGCACGTCAAAGGTGCTGATTGATGCCGGGCTTTTTCAGGGACTCAAAGAACTTCGCGAACGCAATTGGCAGCCGTTTCCGATTCCTGCGACGAAGATTGACGCAATTGTCCTGACCCACGCCCATCTTGATCACTGTGGCTATTTGCCGCGGCTCGTGGCCCAGGGTTTTCGCGGCCGGGTGTTCTGCACCGCCGGCACGCTGGACCTTTGCCGGATCGTGCTGCCGGATGCGGGCCGCATCCAGGAGGAAGATGCGGCAAACGCGAACCGTCATGGCTTTTCGAAGCATGCGCCGGCGCTGCCGCTGTACACGGAGGCTGACGCGTTCCGCGCCGTGTCGCAACTGCAGCCAGTCGGTTACGACCGGCCAATGCCCGTGGCTTCGGGTGTCGAAGCAGAATTCGTCAACGCCGGCCATCTCCTGGGATCTGCCTATGCGCGCGTGCGCACGGATGGAATGACAATTCTTTTCGGCGGCGACCTCGGACGGTTTGGCCGGCCGGTGTTGCCCGATCCATCTGCGGTGGCGGAAGCAGACTACCTGCTCGTCGAATCAACCTACGGCAATCGCGTTCACCAGCAGGACGACGATGGCGCGCAGATCGCAGAGGTGATCACCCGGACCGCAGCGCGCGGAGGGCGGGTGATTATTCCCGCATTCGCAATCGGCCGCGTCGAGGAGCTGATCTACTGGTTGAAGCGGCTGGAAGACGCCAGGCGGATTCCGGTGCTTCCCGTCTTCGTCGACAGCCCCATGGCGATCGAAGCGTTGTCTCGTTATCAGCAGCGGTTGAACGAGCTCGACCCGGAGCTGCGGCCCGAGGAGCAGGACGAAAAAGCGCCCCACGGTCCCGCCGATCATCAGGATACCGTTACCGAGCGTCAACGACACGCACGTCAAGAGCGTCAGCTTTGCGTCTTTTGCACCGAGCGGTTTCGCACGATTTCTTCGCCGGCGGAATCGAAACAGCTGACGCAATCGAAGATGCCCGCCATCATCATTTCTGCGAGCGGAATGGCAACCGGCGGCCGGGTGCTGCATCACCTCAGGGCCGGACTGCCGGACGCGCGAAATACAGTTTTGTTCGTCGGCTATCAGGCGGAGGGAACACGAGGCCGTCAGCTCGTCGACGGCGAAAAAGCGGTCAAGATTCATGGCGAGATGATTCCCGTCCACGCCGAAGTCGCGCTCGTCGAATCCATGTCGGCCCACGCCGATTCAAACGAAATCCACCGATGGCTCGCCGGCTTCGCCCGGCCGCCGCGAATTACATTTATCGTCCATGGAGAGCCGGTCGCGATGGAAGCGCTCAGCGCTTCCATCCACGACCGCCTCGGCTGGGCCACCAAGATGCCCGAGTACCAAGAGACGGTCGTCCTGGACGCCTTACAATGATCAATACGCAACGAGCATTCGAGGGGAAATGACGCACGCAGAAGACGAGAACACGCCGCTGACCGATTCCGGGAAGCCGGCCGCGATCGCAACCGCCACCACGCCGCATACGCCGCCACCGGACCGCAAGTATCTTCTAGAACGGGTGGACGACGCCGCGGTGGCGCAGTTGTACGCGGACGGTTTTGCGTCGCTTCCACTCGACCAAAAGATCCTCATCTGGCATCTCTACCGGGCGGCGTTGGCGGGGCGCGACATTTACTACGACCAGCGATACGCGCACAACCTCGAGATGCGTGAGGTGCTGGAGCAGATTCTCACGCACGCCGAGCGCGTCGATCCGGCAACTCTCGCCGAGATTCAGCGCTACACGAAGCTGTTCTGGCTGAACACGGGGCCGCACAACAACCTCACGGCGCGGAAGTTCGTCCTGAAGTGCACACCAGCGGCGCTCGGGGATGCCGCGCGCGCGGCCGCGGGGTCGGGCGCATCGTTTCCACTCAGGTGCGGCGAATCTCTTGATTCATTGTTGACGCGGATGCAGCCACTCTTCTTCGATCCCGCTGTCGACACGATTGTTACGAACAAGACCCCGGGGCCGGGCAAGGACATCCTCGCGTCGAGCGTCAACAACCTTTACGTTGGTGTCTCGATGAAAGACCTCGATACCTTCGAGGAGAAACACCCGCTCAACTCGCGCATCGTGAAAAATGATGGCGGGATCGTCGAGGAGGTGTATCGGATCGGCGGGAAGTACGACAAGGAAATCCGGACGATCGTCGGCCACCTCGAGGCAGCCATTCCTTACGCCACGCCGACGATGGCGGCCGCGCTTGAGGCGCTGATTCGCTTCTATCAGACCGGTTTGGAGTCCGATCGCATCGCCTACGACATCGCCTGGGTTCAGGACAAAGAGTCGCCGGTCGACACCATCAACGGTTTCGTCGAAGTCTACATGGATCCCCGCGGCATGAAGGGCGCGTGGGAAGCGCTCGTCTTTTATGTCAACCGCGAGAAGACCGAAGGCATTCGCCGGCTCGCGGCATCGGCGCAGTGGTTCGAGGATCGGATGCCGTGGGCGCCTCAATACCGCAAGGACGGCGTGCGCGGCATCACGGCGAACGCCATCGACGTCGTCGTGGAATCCGGCGACTCCGGACCGATCACGCCGGTCGGAATCAATCTTCCGAACGATCAGGACATCCGCGAGAAGTACGGCAGCAAGTCGGTGTCGCTGACCAACGTCAACGAAGCGTACGACAAATCCACGTCCGCCGAGTTCCGCAAAGAATTCGCGTGGTCACCTGAAGAAGCTGAACGTGCGGAGCGGTGGAACAGCATCGCCAGCGAATTGACGACCGATTTGCACGAGGTCATCGGTCACGCATCGGGGAAGATAGCCGAACATCTCAAGGGTAGTCCGCAGTCGTTTCTGAAAGAGCAATACTCCGCGCTCGAGGAATCCCGCGCCGATTTGGTCGCGCTGTATTTTCTACCCAACCCGAAGATGGTCGAACTCGGTCTAATCGATGCCGCGGACCACGAAGAGATCGTGCTCGCGGAGTACGAAGGCTACGCGCGAAACGCCCTCGTTCAGCTGCGGCGGATCCGCGAGGGGACGCAGATCGAGGAAGACCACATGCGCAATCGCCAGATGATCGTCCAGTGGCTGGTGGCGAATTCCTCGGCAATTGAAGTGCGGCGACGAGACGACAAGACGTATTACGCGATGGTGGATGCGAGGACGTTCCAGGAGGCCGTCGGCCGGTTGCTCGCCGAGGTCCAGCGCATCAAAGCGGAAGGCGATTACGCCGCGGCGAAGGCACTCTTTGAAACCTACGGCGTTCATTTCGATGCGGCGTTGCGAGATGAAGTCGTCGCGCGGGTCGAGCACCTGAACATGCCGTCGTACACGGGATTCGTCCAGCCTCGGCTCGAGCCAGTGCTCGGCGCGGACGGCACCATCACCGACGTCGCGATTTCGTATCCACTCGATCTCACGACGCAGATGCTGGAGTACTCAGGCAACTGGAAATGAAGCGCGCGGCTGTGGCTGCGGCGGTGCTGATTGCGTGCCTTCGAAGTGAAGGCGCGGCGCGAACGTTTCAGCCACAGGGTCCCGCTTCGGGTGCCGATCCCGCGTCGGCACAAGCGGCGATCCTCGCTGCCGAAGACTCGCGTCTGGCGCTTCCCGACGACCTCCACACTCCGGGGATCGACACACTTCGCGCAAAACAGATTGAGGATCTCCGGCTGCTTGTAGAGTTCGCGCGGTCGAAGGACACCGCTACTCAAATACGAGCCATTCGCGCGCTCGGCAGGTTCGAGCGCCGTGAGCTCTTGCCCGAACTCCTGCCGTATCTGACCCTGGGTCCGACGGACGAAACCGCGCAAGCCGTTGCTCAAGCGTTGCGGGGTCCTGCTTTACCGGGAGACACCGATGGTCAGCAGGTTGAACGGACGCTCGAGGCGCTCATCTCCGCCGGAACGATTCCCACCGACCCTCGGAAGATGCCCGGCCCGATTGGACCGGTGTCGCTGGCCGTCGGTCGGCTGCCGTATGAACGCGCCGATCAGGTGAAGGCGGCGGAATCCTACATGCTTCGCATGCTGCGTGCCGCGGATACGGATCCCTTGCTTCGACCGGCGGCCGTCAATATTTTGCGAGGGATGGAAACTCTCGCGCGCACGCAGAGTCGCCTCGCGATGTTGAGTGCCGATTCGATCGACCACCTGAGGAGCATCGTCCAGAACCGGCGGCACGATTACGAACCGGCAGCGCGCGTCGAGGCGATGATGGCGCTGATGACGGCGCGAAGCGTTGATGAAGAGACACTTCGGCTCACGGCACGCAGCGAGTCCGTGCCGCTCAAGCGTCTTGCCACCGTTGTGCTTGGCGGCGCTGGCGTGCCGGTCCGGCCGACCGAGCGCATGGAACTGCTCACGGCGCTACTTCGCGACCGTTCCACAATCGTGCGGGTCGAAGGCGTGCGCGCCTGGGCGCGCCAGGAAAGCCGTGTGACGGGCTGCCAACGGCTTTTAGACACGCTCAAAGATCCAGCAGTGCCGGTCGTTCTTGCGGCCCTAGACGCACTTGGAGACTCCTGTACGGACGACCTGAATGTCACCGACCGGTTGACGAGCGAAGCGAAGGCTCCGGAGACAAACGACTGGCACCGTGCATCGCATGCGCTCGTGGCGCTGGCGAAGCGCGCACCCGGGCGCGCCTTTATTGCTCTGCTCGGCGGGCACGTGCAGCATCAGATCTGGCAGGTCCGGATGTACGCCGCTCGCGCCGCGGCGATTGCGAACGAGGTCACGTCGCTCGAGAGGCTCGCGTACGACCGGGAGGACAACGTCCGCGAGGCCACTCTCGCGCCCCTGCGACGGCTGAAGGGCGATGAAGCTGAGCCGTACTTTGTTGCCGCGCTCAAACGCGACGACTATCAGCTGCTTCGAACGGCCGCGATCGAACTGAAAGGCGCAACGCCGACCTCTCCCCTGACCACAGCGTTGCTCGAGGCTCTCCGGCGCGTCACCGCCGAAAGGAAAGAGACTTCTCGCGACACTCGGCTTGCGCTGCTCGAACGGCTGCAGGAACTGGGAAGTCCCGACCAGGCGGGCGCCATCGTCCCGCTCCTTCGTGATTTCGATATCTCTGTCGCGCAACTGGCTTCGGTTGTGATTCAACAGTGGACCGGCAGGCCGCAAGAGATCGATCCGCAGCTGCTGCAGCGGCCGGCACTAGCTGCATACACAACCGAACCGGCGCGTGTGAAGATGATGAGTGGGAAGCTGTTCGTCATCGATCTCCGCTCGGACGTAGCGCCACTAACCGTTAGCCGATTCGTGCGTCTTGCGAGCGACGGCTACTACAACGGTCTCTCCTTCCATCGCGTCGTGCCGAACTTCGTCATCCAAGGTGGCAGTCCTGCGGCAAACGAATACTCAGGGGACACGCTTTACATGCGCGACGAAATCAGCAGTCTGTCGCATGTTCGCGGCGCGGTTGGGCTGTCCACGCGTGGCCGCGATACCGGAGACGCACAGTTCTTTGTCAACCTCGTGGACAATCCACGCCTCGACTTCGAATACACCGTCTTTGGCTTGGTTCAGAACCCTGAGGATGTTGACAACATCCTCGAAGGCGATGTGATTTCGCGGATCACGTTCGAAAAAGAAGATCAGAAGAACGCCGCGTCTCCGTCAGCATCGCTCGCGCAATGCTATGCTGAGGGCGCTTTTGGCGAACCCAATGACAATGGTTGCGTCGTACCGCTTCGGCCCGTTCACCGTCGACGCCAGCTCGTACCGCCTCCTGCGCGGTACTGAGGTCATCCCGCTTTCGCCGAAGATCATCGATCTGCTGCTCTACCTCGTCGCGCGGCAGTCGGCACTCGTGGGCAAGGACGAGTTGTTTTCCGCGTTGTGGCCTGATGTCGCCGTGACCGACAACGCGCTGACACAGGCCGTCTCCGAGCTCCGCCAGGCGCTCGGCGACGATCCATCGAAGCCGACCTACATTCAAACCGTCGCCCGGCGCGGATATCGATTCATCGCGCCGGTCGAGCCGCTGGCGGCCCCGCAACCGACGTCGTCGCAGGTCCATGCACCGGCAACAGAAGCGGCTCCTCCGGCAATTGCCGTCCTCGACTTCACAAACGTCAGCACCGACAAGGAGTTTGCCTGGCTCGCTTCGGGCATCGCTGAAACCGTCACCAACGATCTCCGCGCCGCCGGAACTCATCGGATCATCGATCGGGTTCGCGTCGTCGAAGCGGTGCGGCGTGTGGGAACGGACCTCGCGAATCTACGCAAGGACTTGCACCTGGACCTTGCGGTCGTCGGAAGCTTTCAGCGATCCGCGGAGCGACTGCGGATCACGGCGCGCGTGGTGGACGCGGGTTCGGGTGAAGCGCTCGCCGAAGCCAAAGCTGATGGCAAGCTGGAGCAAGTTTTCGAGCTGCAGGATCGGATCGTCGAGCAATTTTCCGCGACGCTCGACAAGGATGGACCCGAGCCGTCGACGGCACGGCGGACGTACCGCGAAACCAGCAGTCTCGAGGCGTATCAGGCGTTCACTGAAGGACGAGTGCGGCTCGAATCGCTCGACGCGTCGCTCGTTCCGGGCGCCATAGCTGATTTCGAGCGCGCTATCGTTCTCGATCCGCGGTATGCGCTGGCACACGTCGGTCTCGCGAACGCGCGATTCTGGCAGTACGAGATGTCTCGAGCGCGCAGCCAGCCCGAAGCGGCGCTTCTCGCGCGAGCGATCGATCATGTGCGCCGTGCTATCGAGCTCGAGCGGCATCTCGCCGAGGCGCATGCGACGCTGGCGTTCCTCCTCGTCAGCGCCGGCCGGTTCAGCGAGGCGCTTGCCGCCGCGCGCCGCGCGGTGGCGCTCGAGCCAGGCTACTGGGGCAACCAGTTTCGTCTGGCGCATGCGGAGTGGGGAGAAGATCGACTTCGGTCGCTCGCGAAGGCGATGGAACTGTATCCGGACTTCCCATTTGCGCATTTCGAAGTGGCGATGGTCCATATCGCGCGAGGCGATCTGGAGCGCGCCGAGTCCGTCCTGCGAGAGGGCACGATCGTTCAGGACCGCCAGGCCAACCTCAAGCAGCGCTACCCGGCGAAAGGGCTGCACTGGCTGCTGGGACTCGTGCGATTGGCCCGCGGAGATCAGCGCGAAGCGCGCGAGGAATTCGATCGCGAGGTGGCGGTTGGAGCCAATCAGCTTTACGCGGCGGAATTCAACATGAACGCATTCGATGGTGCCGGGTTTGCCGCGCTCGCATCACGGAACGCGAGCGAGGCGGTCGCGATGTTCAATCGGGCGCTCGAGCTGTTTCCAGAACACGCCCGGTCGCTCGTTGGCCTTGCCGCGGCACGCACGGCATCCGGCGACTCTGACGGCGCCCAATTGGCCTTCCAGCACGCCGCTCAGGCCATCGAAGCGCTCCGGCGTGGCGGGCGCACCCGGGAAGCCACTATGGCGGAAGCATTCATG
>Ga0075431_100004158_pt1 | contig 14143 bp, 15 predicted proteins | sample RhiMetdeltSRZDD5_FD_75297 | JGI IMG/M metagenome (GOLD analysis project Ga0075431, IMG submission 75297) | Populus rhizosphere microbial communities from Tennessee, USA - Rhizosphere MetaG P. deltoides SRZDD5 | ecosystem: Host-associated > Plants > Roots > Rhizosphere > Soil | place: USA... | reverse complement strand
AGCCAGGCGCGCTCGCAGTCGACGCTACCACCCGGCCGCGAGAGCGGCCGGCTTCAGGGATCGTCGCGAGCGGGCGTCCGCGCGAGCGGATGCCCGCTCTGCGGGCAGCTACAGCCGGTCCCGCAGCTCCTCGAGCGCGGCCCAGCGCGGGTCGAGCTCGACGTCGGCGTGCTCGTGCGGGTCGACGTTCAGGTCCTTCCCGCACACGGGACAAAGCCCCGCGCAGTCGGGACGGCAGAGGATCTGCTCCGGGAGCCCGAGCGCAATCTGGTCGCGGGCCCAGGCGTCCACCTCCAGGAGGCCGTCGGCGACGTAATCGGAGCGAAGGTCCTCCCCCGGTCTCGCGTCCAGGTCGTGGACCTCGCGCGCACGGGCGTCGAGCTCGACCTCGGCGAAGCCGAGGCAGCGCATGCAGGGGCCGGTGAGGTGCGCATGGAGACGGAGGTCGAAGACCGTTGCGCCCGAGGCCTGTGTGATGTCGACCTCGACCGGGAAGGCTGCCGGGCTCGCCTCGTAGCGCTGGCCGCCGAGCACGAACGGGTCGAGCTCGACGTCGACCCGCTCCCGCCGGACCTCGCCCGGCCGGAGCCGGAGCCGCCGGAGGTCGATCGCGCTCACGTCGGGAGCGTAACGGTCGCTGTTACGACGGCCTTGCAGTGTCCGGCGTGCGATTAGCCAAACCGTTGCTCCGGTACGATTCGATCATGGAGCCTGATCGCTGGCACGGCCTCGACCTCCGTCACCTCATCGCGCTCAAGGCGATCGCCGACGAGGGGTCGTTCGGTCGAGCCGCCGAGCGACTCGGCTACACGCAGTCTGCCGTCTCGCAGCAGATCGCCACGCTCGAGCGCATCGTCGGGCTCCGCCTCGTCGAGCGGCCGGGCGGGCCGCGGCCGATCTCGCTCACGGAGGCGGGCCGCACACTCCTGCGTCATGCGGACGCGATCCAGGCGCGCCTCCTCGCCGCCAAGGCGGACATGAGCGCGCTCGAGGCCGGGGACGCGGGCAGGCTCCGGGTCGGCACCTTCCAGAGCGTCGGGACGCGTGTGCTCCCGTCCCTTCTGCGCCGCTTCTCCGAGACCCACCCGAACGTCGAGATCGTCCTCCGCGAATCCGTCGACGAGCGCGAGCTCCTGGAGATGATCGAGCGCGGGGAGCTCGACCTCACGTTCTGGACGCTCCCCGCAGTCCCCGGACCCTACGAGTCGGTGGAGCTGCTGCACGACCCCTACGTCCTGCTCGTGCCCGCAGGCTCGCCGCTCGCCGCTCTGAAGCGGCCTCCCTCGCTGAAGGAGATCGCGCTCCAGCCGCTGATCGGGTTCAACCAGTGCAGCGCGATGGAGCAGGTCGAGAAGCAGCTCGGCTCGAGCGGCCGCGCCCCGACCTTCGTATTCCGCTCCGACAACAACGGCACCGTTCAGGGGCTCGTCGGCGCCGGGGTCGGCGTCAGCGTCGCCCCGCTGCTGACCGTGGACGCGGACGACGAGAGCGTCGAGCTCGTCGACCTCCAGGGCCGCATCCCGCCGCGCGTGATCGGCCTCGTGTGGCACGCCGACCGGCACCGCAGCCCAGCGGCGGAGGCGTTCGTCGACACGGCGATCGCCGTCTGCCGCGAGCTCGGCGCCGAGCTCGCGGCGGCCTAGCCGCCTCGGCCGTTCTTGGGACTCCGCGACCCGGCCGCGGCAAGGGCGGCTGCAGGGATTGTCGCGAGCGGGCGTCCGCGCGAGCGGTTGCCCGCTCTGCCGAAAACCAGCCCTCTTACGCGAAGCGCTCGAACTCTTCGGGCTGCTCGAGCGGCTCGGGGCCGATGCCGGCGACGACGGTCTCCTGCGAGCGCTCGTGCAGGCGCTCCCGCCCCCGCTTGACGGCGGTCAGGAACTTGTCGAGGTTCACCTCGAGCGTCGAGAGGATCGAGTCGGCCCAGTCCTCCATCTCGAGCCGCGTCTCGCGCGCCTTCCTGCGCGCGTCGTCGACGATGTCCTCGGCCTGGTTCTCGGCGATCTTCACGATCTCGGTCTGGGAGGCCTCGCGCACGGCCTGCTCGCGGGCCTCCTGGACGATCCGGTCGCCTTCCCGCTTGGCCTCCGCGAGCATCTCCTGGCGCTCCTTGACGATCCAGCGCGCCTGCTTGATCTCCTCCGGGATGGTCGCCCGCATCTGGTCGAGGATCTCGTAGATCTCCTCGCGATCGAGGCGCACCTGGTCGGTCAGTGGGACGGCCTTCGCGTTGTGCACGAGGTCGTCCAGCTTGTCGATGAGCACGAGTACGTCCATGGGTCGGGAAGTCTACTCCTGGGGTGAGACGGGGCGGTTCTGCCTAGCGCACGATTCGGGATCCGCGAGCGCGGATCCCGATCCGCGACATCCCTGAAGGCGTCCGCTTCGCGTCCGCCGCGGCGCAGGTGACCGGAGGCCTATTCCTGGGGTGAGACGGGCGCTCCCGGGCGCCCGTCGGGATAGAGCTCCGAGAAGCGGAGTGCGACCGCCCTCGGCACGAGCTCGTCGACCTTGCCGCCGAACGAGGCGATCTCCCTGACCCCGCTCGAGGAGACGAAGCTGTACTGGGGGCTCGCCATCACGTAGACCGTCTCGATCTCGGGCGCGAGCACGCGGTTCAGGTGGTTCATCTGGAACTCCCACTCGAAGTCCGAGATGACGCGCAGCCCCTTCACCATCGTCTTCGCCTCGTGCTTGCGCGCGAACTCGACGACGAGCTCCGCGAAAACGTCGACGACGACGTTCTCGCACCCGGCGAGGGCGTCCTCGAGGAACGCGACGCGCTCCTCGACCGGGAACAGCGTCTGCTTGTGCTGCGGGCTCTGCACGACGCCGACGACGACGCGGTCGAAGATCGACGCGGCGCGGCGGATCACGTCGACGTGGCCGTTCGTGACCGGGTCGTAGCTCCCTGGGCAGATCGCGGTAATCACCGTGAGAACACCGTGATGCGTGCGGAACCGTAGCGCCGGCTCGTGACGAGGTCGAGGGGAAGCCCGGGCTCGACCTTCGCGCCGGTCTCGACGACGACGAGCCCGCCCTCGGCCAGCAGGCCGCCGAGGATCTCCCCGAGCGGCGCCTGATAGCCGTCCCAGTCGTCGTAGGGCGCGTCGACGAGGACGAGCTCGTACACGTGCCTGCGCGCCAGCTCCTCGCGCGCGGCACGAAGGACGTCGAGGCAGAGGACGACCGCACCGGTCAGACGGAGCTTCTCGAGGTTCCGCTCGATCACGCGGCAGGCATCGCGATCCCGCTCGACGAACACGCAGCGCGAGGCACCGCGCGAGAGCGCCTCGAGGCCCATCGCGCCCGAGCCGGCGAACAGGTCGAGAACGCGGGCGCCCTCGATCGGGCCGACGAGCGCGAATGCCGACTCGCGCACGCGGTCGCCGGTAGGCCGCGTGACGACACCTTTCGGCGCGACGATCCCGTGCCCCTTGCGCGAGCCGGCGACGATCCTCACGGCTCGCCACGGCCGAGGGCGCGCGCCGCCTCGCGCACGACCTCCTCGACGATCGCTCGGGCGGGCCGCACGTCACCCACGATGCCGACGCTCTGCCCTGCCCAGAGCGAGAGCGCCTCGATGTCCCCCTCCATCGTGTCGAGCGGCAGCGCGGACGAGTACCGGACGACGGGCGACCCGTCCGCCCGGCGAGCGACCTCGTCACCCTCCCCCGGCCTGTCGCCCGTCGCGGGGCGGGCGGCGTCCTCCCAGTCCTCGACGGTGGAGTTGCGGAGCACGCGGTGCGGCGCGTCCTCCCAGCCGACGTGGAACAGGTCGGGCGCCCACACCGTGTCGACCTCGGACGCCCGGAGCAGCAGGCTCCGATAGACGGGATGGATCGGCGTCTCCTCGGCGAGGAGGAACCTCGTGCCGAGCCACGCGCCGTCGGCGCCGAGCATCAGGGCAGCCGCGAGCCCGCGCCCATCGGCGATCCCACCTGCCGCGATCACGGGAATCGCCACCGCGTCGCGCACCGCCGGGACGAGGACGAACGTGGAAACCGTTCCCCACACGTGGCCACCGGCCTCCCAGCCCTGGGCCACGACTGCGTCGACCCCCGCATCCTCGGCACGGATCGCCTCGTCCGCAGACCCCACGGTCGCGAGCACGCGAGCGCCGGCCGAGTGAACGACGTCCACCCAAGGCGCCGGATCACCCCAGGCCAGCGACACCACCGGCGCTCCCGCTTCCAGCGCGGCGTGGAGGCGTTCCTCGGGCGGCCACTCGAGCACGAGGTTGACGGCGAAAGGCCGTGTCGTCCGGCCGCGGACGTCCCGAACGAGGTCGCCGACCGCCCGGGGCGGCGTCCACGAGAGAGCCACCGTCCCGAGCGCCCCGGCCTCGGAGACCGCGGCGGCCAGCGGAGGTGTGGAGGCCGTCCCGATCGGCGCCTGCACGACCGGCCGCTCGATCTCCAGGATCTCGCAGAGCGGCGTGCGAAGGCTCACGATTCCCCCAGGTGCTCGGACGCACCGAGCAGGTGGTCGACCTCGTCGGCGAGGAGGCCCTCGTCCTCGACGAAGCGTGCGAGCTCGCGCGCCCGTTCCAGGAGGTTGCGGTCGTGGCGCAGGCGGACGAAGCGGAGGTCGGACAGTCCCGACTGGCGCGCGCCGAGCAGCTGGCCCTCCCCGCGGATCTCGAGGTCGCGCTCGGCGAGCTCGAAGCCGTCCGTCGTCGCGACGAGCGCCTCGAGCCGCTCGACCGCCCCCTCGGTCAGGTCCTCGCGCGGGCGCGAGACGAGCAGGCAGTAGGACTGCTCGGCCCCCCGGCCGACCCGGCCGCGGAGCTGGTGCAGCTGCGCGAGCCCGAAGCGGTCCGCCTCCTGGACGATCATGATCGTCGCGTTCGGGACGTCGATCCCGACCTCGATCACCGTCGTCGCGACGAGCACGTCCAGCCCGCCCGCCTTGAACTCGGCCATCAGCTCGCGGCGCTGCGCCGTCTTCAGGCGCCCGTGCACGCAGCCGACGCGGTAGCCCGCGAGCTCGGCTCCTCGCAGCCGCTCGGCCTCCGCCTCGGCCGCCCGCGCGACCTTCGCCCCGGACTCCTCCACGAGCGGGCAGACGACGTACGCCTGCCGGCCCTCGTCGAGGTGCCGCCGCAGGCGCCGGTAGGCCTCGGAGCTCCGGTCCTCCGTCACCCACGCGGTGACGATCGGCTTGCGGTCGGCCGGAGGAAGCGTGAGCTCGCTCACGTCGAGGTCGCCGTACACGGTCAGTGCGAGCGTGCGGGGAATCGGCGTCGCGGTCAGGTGCAGGACGTGCGGGCTGCGCCCCTCGACGAGGGCGCTTCGCTGGCCGACGCCGAAGCGGTGCTGCTCGTCCACGACCGCGACGGCCAGGTCCGCGAACTCGACCTCCCGCTGGATGAGCGCGTGCGTCCCCACGACGAGCCGAGCGTCGCCGGAAGCGAGGAGCTGTCTCGTCGCCGCGTGCTCGCGTGCCGGGACGGAGCTCGTGAGCAGGGTCACGCGCAAGCCGAGCGGCGCGCACAGCTCGTCGATCGTCAGGAAGTGCTGCTCGGCGAGCGTCTCCGTCGGCGCCATCAGCGCTCCCTGGCGGCCCCCTTCGACCGCGCGCAGGAGCGCGTACAGCGCGACGACGGTCTTGCCCGACCCGACGTCGCCCTGGAGGAGCCGTTGCATCGGGATCGAGCGTGCGAGGTCGCGGTCCAACTCGACGATCGCGCGCTCCTGGTCGGCGGTGAGCGCGAACGGAAGGGAGGCGCGATAGCGGTCGAGGAGCTCTCCCGGGCGCCCGAGCGGCTCGGCCGAGGCCTGCTCGCGCACGGACGCCGTGCGCGCGAGGGCGAGCTGGAGCACGAGGAGCTCGTCGAGCGCGAGCCGTGTGCGCCCCTCCTCCGCCTCGTCGAGCGAGCGCGGTCGGTGCAGCGCTGCCAGCGCGTCCGAGCGAAGCGGCAGGCGTTGGTCCGCTCGCAGCGACGAGGGGAGCGGCTCGCCCGCGTCCCGGACGAGCTCGAGCGCTTGTGCACGGAGGTCGCGCAGCCGCTTCTGCGCGAGGTCCTCGCCCGCCGGGTAGACGGGCGCGAAGTCGGACGTCTCCGCGTCGCCCTCGAAGTCGTAGGACGTAACCGCGAGCCCGTACCGGTTCGCACGTCCCCGCAGCCGCATTCGCGTGCCCGGTGTGAGGCGCTCCTCGAGCCAGGGCTGGTTGAACCAGGTCGCCTTGATCTCGCCGGTGTCGTCGTACACACGCGCGGTCAGGATCTTCAGCCTGCCGCGACGGCGGCTCGACGCCGAGCGGACGACCACCTCGAGGACGACCTCCTCGTCACCGAAGAGGTCGGCGATCCGCTTCGTCGGCGCAGGCTCCTCGTACCGCCTCGGCCGCTGCCAGAGGAGGTCCCCGACCTGCTCGAGACCGATTCGCGCGAGGCGCCGGCGGAGCGTCGCACCGACCCCCGCGAGCGTCTCGACGGAGGCCTCCAGCCGCTCCGGGCGCGGCAGCGAACGTGGGCGCGGCCAGCGGACGGACGGCTCGGCGCCCGCGAAGCCGACAGGGAGCCGGGCAGCGGCCTTGGTCGCCCTCGCCACGGGGCCACTATAGGTCCGCGCGAGGATCTCGCCGGGCCGAAGCGGGTGACTGTCGCCGGTGCCGTCGGTGACCAGTCACCGGATCCTGGTCAGGCGTCGTCCTGGAACCAGAAGAAGCCGACGGTCCCCGGCCCCGCGTGGGTCGAGACGACGGCCCCGAGCGTCGACGTGAACTCGATCTCCGCCTTCGGGCGCACCCGCCAGACGAGCTCGCTGAGGGTGCCGATCCACTCCGGGGCGTCGGCGTGCGCGATCGCGATGCGCAGCCCGGCCTTGTCCTCGGTCGCGTCGGCGAAGCGTCGCTCGAACTCGACGAGCGCCTTGGGACGCCCGCGAACCCGCGCGACCGCGAGCACCTCACCGTCCTCGATCGCGAGGATCGGGCGCACGTTCAGCAGCGAGCCCGCGAGCGCGGCGGCTCTCCCGATGCGCCCGCCCCGTTTGAGGAACTCGAGCGTCTCCAGCGTGAACACGACGTCGCACTCGCGGTGGAACCGCTCGACGAGGGCTGCGATCTCGACGTCCGTCGTGCCCCTCGTCAGCCGCCGCTGGATCGCGTGCGCGAGCATCGCGATCGCGAGGGAGGCCGTCCGTGAGTCGACGACGCGGACGCGATCGCCGCCGAGCTCCTGCGCTGCCAGCTCCGCGCTCTGGAACGTCCCCGAGAGCTTCGAGGAGATGTGCAGCGAGTAGATCCGCTCGTACCCGGCGAGGTTCTCGTAGGCGGTGAGGAAATCCTGCGGCGTCGGCTGGGAGGTCGCGGGCAGGACGGGCGCGGACCGCAACCTCTCGAAGAACTCTGCGGGCCCGAGCTCGACGTAGTCCTTGTATGTCTCATCGCCGAAGCGCACGTAGAGAGGGACGAAGCGCATGTTCGGGAAGCGCGCAGGCGCGTCCGGATAGTCGGAGGTCGAGTCGAGGACGATCGCGGTGTTCTCGAGCGAGAGGTTCACTGGCCGGCTCCGTGCGCCGCGCGGATCGCCTCGACGAGTGGCCCGAGCCCCTCGTCCTTGCGAACGAGCGCTGCGCGGGCCGCGCGTGCGCTCGCCAGCTCGCTCTCGCCCGCCGACGCGCTCAGGAAGACGACGGACGTCCGCGGGCAGCGCTCGCGCACGTCCGCAGCTGCCTCCGCCCCGTCCACGTCCGGAAGACGGTAGTCGATGACGGCCACGTCCGCCCTGTGCTCGCGACACGCCAGGGCGGCCTCCCCGCCGGTCGCGACCGCCCCCACGACGTCGATGCCGGGCTCCCGCCCGAGCAGGAAGGCGAGCGACTCGCGGTAGACGTCGGAGTCCTCGACGAGCACGACGCGGACGGGCTCCGCGCCCGGGGTCACTCGGCGACCAGCAGGAGCGGGTAGTGGGGCTGCCCGCCGTCGTGCATCTCGACCTCGATGTCGGCGTGCGTCGCACGGATGCGCTCGAGGAGGTCCTCGACGGGCGGCGCCTGGGCCCCCACGAGGAGCGAGAGCGTCTCCGTGCCCTCGTGCACGAGCCGGCCGACGACCTCGAGCGTCACCGCCGCGAGCTCCTCGCCCGCTGCCACGGCGACGTCCTCGACGAGGCCGAGGTACGCGTCCTTTCGGATCGTCACGCCGTCCAGCGTCGCGTCGCGCGAGGCGATCGTCACCTCCCCCGTGCGCGCCCTGGCGAGCGCGTCGAGCATCGCGGACTCGTTCTCGTCCGCGGAGTTCGTCCCCACGTAGCCGATGATCGCCGCATACCCCGCCTGGATCGACCGTGCCGGCACGACCCGGGCGGGCCGCGACGAGAGCTCGACCGCCTGCTCGGCGGTGGCGACCACGTTCGGGTTGTTCGGGAGGACGATGACCTCGCCGGCGGGAGTCGCCTCGATCGCCTCGACGATCTCCGCCGCGGACGGGTTCATCGTCTGGCCGCCCTCGATCACGGTCGTGGCGCCGAGCGCTCGGAAGAGGCGTCGGTTCCCGTCCCCGAGGCAGACCGCGACGATCCCGGTCTCGAGCGTCGGGACCGCGACCCCGGGCGTTCCCAGCAGCCGTCCTTCCCGCTCGAAGGTCTGCGCGTGCATGTCGGCGATCTCGACCCGCCCGATCACGCCGACCGCGGTCGCGACCGAGATCGCTGCCCCGGGATCGTCCGTATGCACGTGCACCTTGACGGCGGACGGGTCGCCGACCACGAGCAGGGAGTCGCCGAGCTGCTCGAGCGAGTGCTCGAGACCGTTCAGGTCGAGCCCGTCGCCCTCCACGACGAACCCTGTGCAGTAGCGGTACCGGGAGAGCTCCTGGTGGATCGCCTCGAAGCCGAGGGCGACGCCCTCTGCGGGTGCCTCGGGCAGGGGCTCCCCGGCGAGGCCGAGCGCGAGCCCGCGCACGATCTCGACGAGGCCCGCGCCACCCGCGTCGACCACACCCGCCTCCCGAAGGACGTCGAGCTGCTCCGGGGTACGGTCGAGCGCCTCCTCCCCCCGCGCCAGCACCGCCTTCAGGAAGTCGGCCGGCTCGAGGGCCTCGTGCACGTCGCGCTCGCCCTCCTCGGCCATCTCGCGGACGACGGTGAGGATCGTGCCCTCGACCGGGCTCCGCACGGCCCCGTAGGCAGCGTCGCTCGCGGCGCGAAACGCCTGCCGCAGCTCGCGAGCTCCCACCGACTCGCGCTCACCGAGGGAGTCGGCCGCCCCGCGGACGATCTGGGAGAGGATCACACCGGAGTTGCCCCGGGCGCCGAGCAGGGCGGCGCGCGTCAGCTCACGGGCGACGGTGCCGCTGTCGCCGGCGGTCGACCGCTCGAGCGCGTCCACGACCGAGCGGAAGGTGAGGACGAGGTTCGTCCCCGTGTCGCCGTCCGGCACCGGGTAGACGTTCAGGTCGTCGATCCGCTGGCGGTTCGCCTCGAGGTTCCGCAGCGAGGCGCGGGCAACGTCCCGCAGCGACTCGAGATCCATGGCGCGAGCTTAAAGGGAACGTGCCGCCGGGGCGGGCGGCGGACCGGCTCAGACGGCCTTCTGGACCTTGCCGGCTTTGAGGCAGCGCGTGCAGACGTAGGCGCGCGTCGCGCGGCCGTCGAGGACGACGCGGACGCGCTGCAGATTCGGGTTGAACCGCCGCTTCGTGGCCACCATCGAGTGGCTCCGGCTGTTGCCGAAGCCGGGCTTCTTCCCGCAGATGGCGCAGACCTTGGACATGCGGCTGCGGATGGTAGCGGAACGCCGCCCGCCGGCATTTCTGTGGCGCAGCAGCACGAAGCCCCAGCGGGGCTCCGCGCCGCGCGAAGAGCCTGAAGGCGCTCGCTTCGCGAGCGCGTCGCTGCGACGATTCGTCTGTCTAACGCGAGGCGGCGGCGCGCAGGTGTGAGAAGACGTCGGCCATCTCGAGCGCGCTCCGCACGGCCTCGGCACCCTTCTCGAAGCGCGCCTCTGCCTGCTCGACACGGTCGAGGGTGAGGACGCCGAAGGAGACCGGGACGCCCGTCTCGAGCGCGGCGAGCTGCAGCCCGCTCGCGGCCTCGCTCGCGACGTAGTCGAAGTGCGGCGTGTCTCCGCGGATGACACAGCCGAGCGCGACGATGCAGGCGAAGCGACGGGTCTTTGCGAGCGCGGTCGCGGCGAGGGCGAGCTCGAACGCGCCCGGGACGACCATGATCGTGATTGCCTCGCGCCGGACGCCCGCCGTCTCGAGCTCCTCGAGCGCCCGCTCGAGGAGTCGCGAGGTGACGGCCCCGTTGAACCGGGCGACGACCACGCCGACCGCACGCCGGCCGCCGTCGGCGTCACCCTCGAGCACCGCGTAGCCGTCCGGGATGTCGAGCTCGCCGGCAGCGTGCTCGTGGGAGAGCTCGATCGTCATCGGCGCGCCCTCGTCCTCGAGCTCCTCCTGCCCGGGCTCCTCCTCCAACGCTTCCATCTCGTCGAGAGCGGGGGCCTCGGCGTCGAGGGTCGGGACAGCGAGGTCCCGAGGCTCGAGCTCCTCGAGCTCCGACTCCTCGGGCTCCGTCACCGTCGTGCCCCAGGCCCCCGCGGCGTCCTCGGGCTCCGGCTCGTCCTCGGCGCCCTGCCACTCGGAGAGCACGTTCTCGCTGGAGTCGTCGATGTCGCGGCTCATGCCTCCTCGTCTTCCCGGGCGCCCGGCTCGAGGCGCGCACCCTGGTGGTGGAGTCTCGTGATCGTGTGCCCGAGCTTCTCGCGTTTCGCCGCGAGGTAGTCCGCGTTCTCGGCCTGCGGCTCGACCTCGATCGGCACCTGCTCGACCACGGTGAGACCGTAGCCGTCGAGACCGGTCAGCTTCCTGGGATTGTTCGTCAGGATCCGGATCGTCGTCAGGCCGAGGTCGGCGAGGATCTGGTTGCCGATCCCCCACTCGCGCGCGTCGGCCGGGAACCCCAGCTCGAGGTTCGCCTCGACGGTGTCGAGCCCCGCCTCCTGGAGCTCGTAGGCACGGAGCTTGTTGAGGAGGCCGATGCCGCGGCCCTCCTGCGCCATGTACACGAGGACGCCGACTCCCTCCGCTTCGATCCGGGCCAGCGCCAGCTCGAGCTGCTCGCCGCAGTCGCAGCGGAGCGAGTGGAAGACGTCGCCGGTGAGACACTCGGAGTGCACGCGGACGAGCACGTTCTCGACTCCCTCGACCTCGCCCTTCACGAGTGCGACGTGCTGCTTGCCGGTCAGCGTCTCCCGGTAGGCGTGCGCCTGGAACTCGCCGTGCTCGGTCGGCAGGCGCACCGAGACGACGCGCTCGACGAGCTTCTCCCGGCGGCGGCGGTACTCGATCAGGTCCGCGACCGTGACCATCTTCAGGCCGTGCTGCGCACAGAACGAGGTCAGATCGGGCACGCGCGCCATCGTCCCGTCCTCGTTCATGATCTCGCACACCACGCCGGCCGGGTTCAGGCCCGCGAGCCGTGCGAGGTCGACCGCGGACTCCGTCTGGCCCGCGCGCTGGAGGACCCCGCCCGGCTTGGCCCGGAGCGGGAAGACGTGGCCCGGCTGGACGAGGTCGTGCGGCGTCGAGCCCGGGTCGATCGCGACCTGGATCGTGCGGGCTCGGTCCTGCGCCGAGATGCCCGTCGAGACGCCCTCGCGCGCCTCGATCGAGACGGTGAAGGCGGTGCCGAGCGGCGTCTCGTTCCGCTCCGTCATCGGCCGCAGCTCGAGCTCGTCGCAGCGCTCGGGAGAGAGGCAGAGGCAGATCAGCCCGCGGGCATGCGTCGCCATGAAGTTGATCGACTCGGGGGTGACGAACTGGGCGGCGATCGTGAGGTCGCCCTCGTTCTCGCGGTCGGCGTCGTCGACGACGACGACGAACTTGCCGGAGCGGACGTCCTCGATCGCCTCCTCGATCGTCGCGAACGGCGAGGAGGGCTCCGCAGCCCGCAGGTCCACGCTCATCTCCCGGATCGTAGCCTCACGCCCCGCCGGGGCCCACGAGCCGCTCGACGTACTTCGCGAGCACGTCGGCCTCGAGGTTGACCTCCTGGCCCGGCGCGAGCGTCGACAGCGTGGTCGCCTCGAGCGTGTGCGGGACGAGCGCGACGGCGAACGCGTCGTCCGCGAGCTCGGCGACCGTCAACGACACCCCGTCGACGGTGATCGAGCCCTTCTCGACGCAGTACCGGAGCACGTCGTCCGGCGCCTCGACGAACACCCGCAGCCCTTCGCCCTCGGCCTCGACCGACTGCACGCGGCCCACGGCGTCGACGTGACCCTGGACGTAGTGCCCTCCGAGCGGCTCCCCGGCCCGCACGGCGAGCTCGAGGTTGACGGCGTCGCCTGCACGCAACGTGCCGAGGGTCGTCCGCGCGAGCGTCTCGGGGACGGCGTGGATCGTGATCGCTCCGCTCTCGACCGCCTCCGCCGTCAGGCAGCAGCCGTTCACCGAGACGGAGTCGCCGACCTCCGACCCTGCCGCCGTCAGCGGAGCGTCGAGCACGAGCCGCACCCCCTCGGCCCCGCCCTCCGCGGCGGCGACGCGACCGAGCTCGCGCACGATGCCCGTGAACATGCCCGAACGGTAACGGGCTACGGCTCGCGGACGTAGGCCTGGAGCAGGACGTCGTCGCCGACCGAGCGCGCCTCGAGACGCGCGAGCTTCACGGACGCGGGTAGGCCCGCGAGCATCCCCTGGCCCTCGCCGGCGAGCGTCGGCGCGACGAAGACGAGCAGCTTGTCCACGAGACCCTGCTCCAGGAACGCCGCGGCCAGCGTCGGCCCACCCTCGAGGAGGAGCGACTGCACGCCGTCCGCGGCGAGGGCCCCGAGCTCCTCGCGGAGACGGCCGGAGCGGAGCTCGAGCTCCGAGCCGTCGGGCAGGGGCCCGCGTCCGAACGCCAGCCGGCGCGGCTGCCGGAGCACGGGAACGTCGCGTGCGTCGAGCCGCGGGGCGTCCCAGCGGACGGTCCCCATCCCCACGGCCACCGCGTCCGACTGCGCGCGCAGGAGATGGACGAGACGCCGTGACTCCTCGCCGGACACCCAGCGCTCGCCGGGCACCGCCACGCTGCCGTCGAGCGTCACCGCCACCTTGTACGTCACGAACGGGCGCCGCTCGACGACCCACGTCCGCCACTCCTCGATCTGCTGGCGCGCACGGAAGCCGAGCTCCCCCTCCGCGACGGCGACCTCGATCCCGGCCGCGCGCAGGCGCTCGAGCCCGCCGCCGTGCTCCGGGTGCGGGTCGAGCTGGCCGGCAACCACGCGCGCGATACCCGCCTCGAGCAAGGCCTCCGTGCAAGGGGGCGTCGCTCCCTGGTGCGCACACGGCTCGAGCGTGACGTAGGCGGTCGCACCGCGAGCGCGCTCCCCGGCCGCGGCGAGCGCGGCCACCTCCGCATGCGGCTCGCCCTTCCGCTCGTGCCACCCCTCACCGACGAGCTCGCCGTCCGCGACGAGGACCGCGCCGACCAGGGGATTCGGATGCGTCGTCCCACGGCCGCGCTCGGCGAGCTCGAGCGCCCGCTCCAGGAACGCCGTGTCCACGGTGTGATCCTAGGCCGCTACCTTCGGGGGGTGCGGGTGCCTGCCTCGCTCACCAGGACCTGGGCGCTCGAACGCGAGTGGCTCGAGGCGCTGCCCGAGCTCGCCGCCGCGTGCGCGTGCGAGTGGGGGCTCGCGCTCGAGGAGCCGATCGAGACGCCACATTCCCTCGTCGTTCCCGCGGGCGAGGCCGTCCTGAAGCTGAACGCGCCTAGGCACGACGAGGCCGAGCGCGAGGCGGACGCGCTCGCCGTGTGGAGCGGCGAGGGCGCGGTGCAGCTACTCGCACGCGACGACGAGCGCAGGGCGCTCCTCGTCGAACGCTGCCGGCCGGGCACGCCGTTGTGGGACGACGACGCGGACGAGACGACGGTCATCGCGGGCCTGCTGCCGCGGCTCCAGGTTCCGGTCGCGGCCGGCCACCCGTTCGAGCTCCTGGCCGACGGGGCCGCTCGCTGGGCCGTGGAGGTGCCGCGCCGGTACGCCGAGGCGGGCAAGCCCTTCGAGCGCACGCTGCTCGACGCGGCCGTCGACGTCTACCGGACGGTCGACCGGTCGGCGCCCCATCTCGTGAACCAGGACCTCCACGGCGGGAACGTCCTCCGCGCCGAGCGCGAGCCGTGGCTCGTCATCGACCCGAA
>Ga0075431_100004156_pt1 | contig 14144 bp, 3 predicted proteins | sample RhiMetdeltSRZDD5_FD_75297 | JGI IMG/M metagenome (GOLD analysis project Ga0075431, IMG submission 75297) | Populus rhizosphere microbial communities from Tennessee, USA - Rhizosphere MetaG P. deltoides SRZDD5 | ecosystem: Host-associated > Plants > Roots > Rhizosphere > Soil | place: USA... | reverse complement strand
TTTTCTGCTGACCCAATTCCCAAGTCCAATCGCGCCAGAGCTTGATCTCATCCTCGGTGAAAACGTGGTACATCGGTCCCCCCCGGAATTCCAACAGCTTGAAGAACTTGCTGCGATTTGGCTTTCCGGGAATGATATATTCGTCTTTTACGAGTGCATTCAGGAAACCCTCGGGGTCGCTGAACCAGGCATTGATGCTGGTCCCGTCGAGCGGCTTCCTTGCGTGGTTTAGCTCCCCGTATGGCTGCTTCTGGCGTATGAGCCACATGAGGCGTTCCTGCAAAGGCGGCGGATCTTGGATGGTCTTGATGACCTGTTTGATGATGATCACGAACGTCTGTGCGAACGCCACATAGCCGTCCCAAATTCGCTTCCAGTGGCACTGGACAGCCGCCTCGCCCCCTTCAATGCGGACCTGCCGCAAATAGAGCTTCACGGCCCGCACGATCTCGGCACCATGGCCGCTTGCGGCATTGTCGATCGCGATGTGCATCCGATAGAAATGCGCGCTGAGCTTGGCTTGCTCGACCATCGCGGCGATCCGGTGCAGCTCGAGGACCGTCCATTCCAGCCACAGCGACATTCCGATGATCTCGGGATAGTAGAGGTTGCTGAACTCGGAAATGCCGAGCTGGAACGCCGGACTGTCGAAAGCCGCATCGAGGAACTGCGGATCGTACGCGAAAGCAGTGCTTTGCATCGGCGGCGGATAGAACCCGAACGAGTGGCAAAGGTCACGATAGATGTTGGCATGGTTCTGCGAGACCACGCCGTCGCCAAGCTCCTCCTTCATGATCGTAAAAAGGATCGCATTCACCTCGTCGACGGGTCCCACCCGGTGGATGTTCCTCAACCAGGCGCCATCCAGGAAATTGAATGGAGTGAGCTGACGAATGCGTTCGATGACGTTTTCGCGCGTACGGAAATAAGGATTGTGGTTCACATTGCTGGGATCATACGGCTCGCGCGTTCCATCATCCGCTTGATAGGTAAAAGCGAAATCGGCACAGTCGTCGTAGATGTCCTTCATTCTCTGGTCAAAAACATGCTCCTCGTATTTGAACGGTCGAATGTTGTCCATCCAGGCAAATGCACCGGCAGTAGCTTGCACGCGGCGCGAGGCCTGCAGCACGTCCTCGACGAACTCCTGCACTTTTGGAAGACAGTCCCGATGCTGATCCAGATTCAGCAGGCAATGGAAGAGCTCGCGCACGTTCATGCCGGCATAGGGCCGCCGTTCCATCTCGACGAGAAGCACCTCGCTGGCGGTGGAAGCAGCCTCCCACCAGACCGTCTTGCGAGGTAGCACGAAGCCAAGTTCGCTCCAGTAACGGACCATGTCATCACAGCCGCGACGCTCGGTATCGCGGGGGTCGTCGGTTGCTTCTGCCGGATTCTGCCATGGCCGACGGAACAGCGTGGTCACGCCAAGACCGCGGTCCCACTTTTCCCGACCCTCCAACGCTTCACCGAGCGGTGGTTGCCCGGGGCGCCAAGACTTGTTGGCTTCATCGAAGACGGATTGTGGAATGACATCGTCGGGCCGCGCCGATGGCCACCAGTTGTCTTTGCAATCGTAAAAGTCCGCCTGCCACGGCACGCACATATATTTGGTGATATCGCCCGGCTTGTAGATCTTCGAGTTGATGCGAAAAGCGCCGGCGTAGAGGTCGTCGTATCTGCCGTCGTTCACGATCCACGGCATTTCGATGCCCGGATACAATGGACCGCCGACGCACGGCTCCAAGGCCGCCCGCTGCAGGGCGACAACCTGCTCGTCCCGGGTCATTTGCTCAAGGGCAGGAAATTTCTCCCGTTCACCCGTTTCAAACGTACCGTTGTTCCACAATTCAAACTTCTTGTATTGCGACCGCAAGATCGTGAACCATGTGCGGAATTCGCCCTGTTCCGCATCGCCGTCATCGCCGGAAAGCGCCGGCATATAGGCGCTGCGGGCCTGCCTGGATGCTTTTTGCGGGTCCGCATCTGGGTCGATATTCGGATCTCGAAGCCTTCTGAAAACTCGGACACGATCCTCATTTGAGGCACTCGGGGATGCCATCACAGGCAATGCGAGCAGCTCGTTGCCAACTTTCAGTTTCTCGCCGATTTTCTCTTTTCTGAAATCTCCGCGCTTGTCGAAACCATGGCCGCGCTGCGCCGCGCTGTTCACCCAGGCCGTGTCCGCTGCGCGCGTCAGGATTGGGTATATGTCCCGATAATATTTGACCTTGTGATCGTTGTAATCGTCGAGCCATGACCAAGCCTTGTCGGTTGGCTCGGCGCCACCATTGTGCTCGCTAATAACCTCTCGGATGACATCGTAGAGAGTCACGATCGAATTTACGCCGGGCGCGAAATTCGGGGGGGCGACAACCACCCACGCTGCATCTTTTGAATCTTCGATCGGGATGTCTTTGGTCTTTCCCTCCGGGCCGTCTGGCACGGTCACCACCGCTGTTACACGTCCATCCGATATGTCGTCGTACCAGCAATCGTTGTCGGCCCAATAGCCTTCATCGTTTGGATCGGCGCCGATCGGGTTGTCCGGCTTGGTCGAAGCGGATTTGCCAAATCCGCCGAAAACCAAAAGTCGCCCTTGCTCGTCAGTCCGCAACTCGCCGAGCGGCACTTGCGTGCCGCGAAAAGTTCCAGTGTCGAACTTCAGATTTTCGGGAGCACGCTCGCCTTTACAGACCTCGCCGGAGCTGTCGATGCACCGCCAGCCCGGATCGATGACGAGTACTGTACGATCGTCCGGTTCGCCGTTGCCAACCGGAATATCCCAGTTGCGCACACCTGTCTTTTCTTCGTATCGACCGAAAAATTTGTACCAGGAGCCCTTCTTGTTCTTCAGATGAACCGTCCATTTGACGTACGCGCGATGGCCCTCTTCCGCGTCTTGCCGACCTCCGAGCGGGAGTTCACCCAGATTTTGGCCCGTGCTGTCGTATGCGTAGATGCGAAATCGCGCGACTTGTCGCTTCACCCGACCTTCCGCGTCCTTGTAGCCACCCGGAGGGGCTGTGACATTGCGTGGATCGCAAGGAGTTTCCGGACCAATGAAATAGCCATCGGGGCTGTTGCCGACGCGGGCGATCCCGATGCCCGGGTGGATTCGGCAGGTGTGGACGTTGGAAAAGTCAAACGGCGCCGGGGCAGCCTTCGAAGTGGTTGTCGCGCCAGTCATTTTGTGTCCCCCATCAAACGAACTTGCAACCAATTGAGCAGTCGAAGCCAATTCCTATTCAATCGAGCGACTTTCACCAACATAACGAGGGCGCAAGCGGCGCTTGTGTGAACTAGCTCACACTTGCCCTCTCCTTAGGGATCATAACATGACCTACCTCCAAGGATGGGTGTGCGGAGGGCCGCGGCCATTCAGGCAGGGTCCGAACCGGGCAACTGGACGAACGATAGCACTGCGGGACAACACGCAGACGAACGGTGAGGAAACATGCAGTTCGCAATATGTCGCCCGGCAGCGCACGCTGGTGACGACGCCACGGACATCCTCGAGCAAAATCGATTGCGTTGGCTCAAATTTGGCAATGAGTACTTTTGCCATACCGTGGACCCGTCGGGCACCATCGCCTGGAATGCGCTTGACGCTTCCGGGCTGGCCTTCAAGAACGTGGCCGGCGGTGCGATCGGGGCCAAAGAACAAGCCTTGTATGTGGTTATTCAAGAGGGGCGGTCATTTCAACGCGCCTACCCCGACGTCGCCGTCCTGTACGACAAAGGACGCCACCTCGTGGTCTCGCTCGATCGGCGACGGGCAAGCAAGATCGAGCGGCATGACGCGCACTTTGCAATAAGGCCCGTCACAAAAAACGAAGCCATCGTTGATGTGGTACGGCGTCCTTCGACACCGCCGTCGATCGAGCCCCGGATCAAAAAACTCGTCGACACTATCAGTCGAACCAGCTTCGCCGCAACGCTCAGCGAGCTGGCATCGTATCCCACCCGTCATTCGCTGTCGGGTCATTTCCAGGATGCCGCGAAGCGAACACGCGACCGATTGCAGTTGATGGGTTATCAGGTCCATCTTCAGGACGTTGCGTTGCCGGCCGGCAAAAGTCTGAACATCGTGGCGGACAAGAAAGGTTCAGCCGGCGGAGAGCGCTCGCTGACCCTCGTCACCGCCCATCTGGATTCGATCAATCATCCCGCCGACCATTCCCGGGAGGACCCGACCGCGCCAGCGCCGGGAGCTGACGACAACGGCAGCGGAAGCGCCGGCGTTATCGAGATCGCTCGAACCTTCAGAGACCGTCCCATCACGCAAGACCTGCGGTTGATCCTGTTTGGCGGCGAAGAGCAAGGCCTGTGCGGGAGCAAGGAATACTTGAAGCAATTGCCGACCGCGGAACGCGCGCGAATAAGAGCAGTGGTCAATATGGACATGATCGCAGTGCTCAATACCGCGAGCCCGACTGTCCTTCTGGAGGGAGGCGATCCTGTCTCCAAGGACGTCGTCGCCGGGTTGTCCGCGGCGGCGCATGCCTATACGAGGCTCGAGGTCAACACATCGTGGAATCCTCACGATAGCGACCACGAACCGTTCATCCGCGCAGGCCTTCCGGCGGTGCTCACGATCGAGGGCGGCGATGAGACCAATGCGCACATTCACAACGCGAAAGATACGTTGGACCGCATAAACTACGATCTGGGATTGGAGATTCTTCGCATGAATACGGCCTTTGTGGCCGACCGAACCGGGGTGTAGGTCTCTCGAACAGCCGGTGCGAAAGCGGGTGCTGTGGGGAGACCGGCAGCGCCAGGGAGGGAGCATCATGGACAGCCGAGACGAGCAGGTCGCCAATCCGACCCGCCGCGACATCATTGCGACCGCCGGTGCCGCCGGCCTTGTCGCGGGAGTCGATGCACTTCTGGGCATTAGTCAGGCGCAAACCGGCAGGACGCCGCACGTGGTGATCGTCGGCGCCGGGCTCGCCGGTCTTTGTACGGCTTACCTGCTGCAACAAAGGGGTTGGACCTACACGATCCTGGAGGCCGAAAGCACTCATGTGGGCGGACGCGTCCGCACGATACCGATCGGTGATCGATTTTATTGGGAAGCGGGGGCCATGCGCATCCCGCGCAACCATGACATTACGCTCCGGTACATCAACAAATTCCCTGAACTCAAGACGCGAACCTTTGTGATGGAAAATCCGAAGGCGTTCTATTTCGCCCGAGGCCACAAAGAGCGCGCAGAGGATGAGCGTAACCTAAGGCGCGTTTTCAATTTGAACCGGGCGGAACGGAACCAGTCTCCAACAGACCTTTGGAAGCTCAGCGTCCATGGCCCCCGCGACCGGCTCGGCCAGAAGGAGAAGGAAGAGCTCAGATCCGCTAATTCGTTCACTCATCAAACTCTCAGAAATCTGGATCGGCTGTCGTTGAGACAGTTGATAGAACAGGCACGCCTTCTGGATGAAAAACTCTCTGAAGAGGCCATTGAGTATGTACTCTTTGGCTATGGCAACCTGACGCTCCAGCACGGAGCCGCCACCGAGTTTCTTCGCGAGGAACTCAATGGGGTCTGGGACCCGCCGTTCTTCGAGATCATCGGAGGTACAGCCGGCCTGCCCAAGGCGTTTCAGTCGAGGCTTCGGAGCGAGCAGATCAAGATGGGATGTGAGGTCACTCGCCTCGTTGACAAAAGTGGCGATCGCCCCAAGGCCGTTTATCAAAAAGACGGCAGAGAGCACTCCGAGGAAGGAGACTTCCTGCTTTGCACGGTTCCGTTCCCGGTCCTTTCGCGTATCGAGTTCGACCCCGTGCTGCCGTACAAGAAACAGCGCGCCATTGTGGAAATGGGGTTCGACTCTGCGACGAAAGTCGTGTTTCTGACTAAAAATCGCTTTTGGGAATCCAAAGACGGTATTTACGGCGGCAGTACCACCACCGACTTGATGACCGGCATGGTCGTTTATCCGTCCGACAACGCGCAGGAAAAAAGTAGGAGCGTCTCCGACGGCCCCGGCGTGCTAGTTGCGTCTTACGCTTGGGGCCAGGACGCCCGCCGGCTCGGAGCAATGAGAGCCAAAGAGAGGCAAACCTATGTCCTCAATCAAGTGAAGCAAATCCATCCTGAACTCGGGGAAGACGGCATGGTGATCGACCAGGCAAGTTGGGTTTGGGATTCCTACCCGTGGGCGGGCTGCGCCTTTGCGTTCTACCAGCCTGGTCAGTTCGCACGTATCCACCGACATGTCGTGGCTCCGGTGGGGCGGATTTATTTCGCCGGCGAACATTGCTCGCACAGCCACAGCTGGATGCAGGGCGCCCTCGAGTCGGCGGAGAGGGCCGTGGACACCTTAGCGACCCAATACAGCACGAGACGAGGAGGCTGATCGAAGGGTGTTCTACTGCAGCCGGCGGAGCAATTCCTTCGCCTCCTTGAGGTCAGGGGTCTCGAAACCTTCGGTGAACCACTCGTAAACCGGAGCCAGACATTCCCGCGCGCTGCCCGGCTGATCCCGCTGCTCCAGCATGCGTGCGAGCGTCGTTGCGGCGCGCAGCTCCCACCCTTTGGCTTCCTGGGCGCGCGCGACCTCGATCGCTTTGCGGAGATTGGCTTCCGCGTCGGCGCTATCGTTCCCATCGCGGGCCAGCAGCAGCTTGCCTTGCAGCCGATAGGTCTCCGCTTCGGTCGCCCTTTCACACGATCGTTCGATATGGTCGATGGCCTGATTCAATAGGGTCAATCCCTCGTCATACCGACCTACCTCTCCCATTCTGTCGGCAAGCAGCCCCAAAAACTTCGGCATCGACGAGCCGGCGCCGGTCTTCTGATAAGCGACCAGCGCTCTCCTGAGATGAACAATCCCCTCCTCCACGCTGCCCTTCTCCGCCAAGGCCCAGCCCAGCCAAAAATCCGCATGATCCACCCACACGGGATAGCCGTGCGACTCCGCAACCTCGATACCTTCGCGGACCCGTTCGAGCAGCCGATCCGGCTCGCGACGGAACATGTAGACGCTCGCGCCGGCGGTCAGCGCTTGCGCCAAGGAGTTCGGATGCTCCATGCGGCGGGCGTGGCGATTCAATTCCGCTTCGAGCTCGACCGCCTGGTTCGGAAATCCGAGTTTCCAAAGCGTCCAGGTTCCAAACTGATACGCGATCATCTTCCGATCGACGGCATAGGAATAGGCCAAGTCCCGATGCCGGTCCCAGTCATAGCGGGCACGCACTTCCTCCAAGTGCTTGCGCGCTGAAATGAATTGTCCGGAGAAATAGCAGCTCAGGGTTCTCGAGACGTGGGCGACGACAAGCTGGGCGGAGTCATTGGAGGCCTCCGCGATTTCCAAGAGCCGCCCGGACAGCTCCAGATGCAGATCGATGTCGCCTTTGACCAGGTGATGCGCCGCAATGCCCCACACCACCGAGAACAGCTCGGGCTCGTCCAACTTGAGGCAGAGCTGGTGGGCGCGAGAAAAAGCCCGCTGCACGTCGGGCGAAGCATGACCGGAAATGGCGATCAGCGCCTGACCCAGGCAGGACTGCAGTCGCAGCTCCAGGCGCATGCGCTCGGGCGACTCCGGCCTCTCCGCCAGACATTCCAGGCCCTTTGTCAGGCTCGCCCGCGCCTCGCGGTTCGCCGACTCACGCAGGGCAAGTTGGCCCGCCTCCAACCAGAGCGGCGCCGCCTGTGCCCCGAAACCAGCAGCACTGTAGTGGTACGCAATGAGCTCCGGGCGTATATCCGAGGAGTTCGCTCGCTCGTCGGCTATGATATCCGCGATCCGGGAATGCAGTGACTGACGCTTGCTCTTGAGCAGGGATTCATAGGCTGCATCCCGGATGAGCTCGTGCTTGAACACGTAGTAGACCTCGCCGCCGCTTTGCTGGCGCGTAATCAGGCCGGTCCGCACGACCGCCGCGAGCGACGCTTCCAGCGTTTCCTCCTCGAACGGCCACAATCGGCACAGCAGCCAGTACGGAAATATCCGTCCGATGATGGCTCCCAGTTGGGCCGCCGGCTTGGCTATTCCGAGCTTGTCGAGCTGCGACATCAGGGGGTCGTGCAACGTTTCCGGAATGACCGTGCGTCCCGAGATCGCGGTACGCAGGGATTGGCTCCCTTCCGTCCGCGACTCGCCGGTTTCCATCATCCACCTGGTAAATTCCTCGACGAACAGCGGGACGCCGTCTGCGCGTTCGAGGATTTCGGCGAGCTTGTCCTCCGACAGGGACACTGCCTCCGCCACCAACTTGGCCATCTCCGCGGAGTGGCGCCGATCCAGCCGGTTGAGCGCAAGGCCGGTGACTTGCGATGCCGCCGCCCACCCAGGCTCGAATTCCGGCCTCGCGGTGATCAAGATGAGCAAACGGGCCGTCTTGATTCGCTCGACGGCCGCCGCCAGGAGATCCTGGGTGCTCGGATCACTCCATTGGGCGTCCTCGAACAGCAGAACCATCGGCTCGCGTTCTGATTGCGACGCCAGGAGGTCGACCAGCGTATCGACGATCCGCTTGCGAATATCGCGCGCGGTCAGATTGAAGTCCGGATACAGATCCCTCGTAGGCAAGGAGAGGAGCGTGGCGAACAATGGGACTGCCTGGTCGTCGCGCCGCGGCCATTCGTCCAGCAGTTTCCGAAGCTTCGACAGACGGTCGGTTGCATTATCCTCACGGGAGATCCCAGCCGTCCGCTCGATTGTCTCGATGATCGGATGAAACGCCGTGTGAGCGTGCAGAGCTGAGCACTGGCAGCGCAGCACGGCATGGGGCGTCTGAGAAATATGGTCGAGGAAAGCTTCGCACAAATGCGACTTGCCAATTCCCGACTCGCCGGAAACCAGCACGACCTGCCCCTCACCTTCGCACGCGCGTGCCCAACACCGGCCCAGGAGGGCCAGCTCCTCGCTGCGGCCCACGGTGGGCACGAGACCTGCCGTGCGGCGCGCGGCGAAGCGGCTTGGCGCGGCCCGCGCCCCGGCCAATCGCCAGACCGATACTGTTTCGGGAATGCCCTTGACCTGATGTAGTCCCAGATCCTCACATTCGAAATTGGAGCCAATCAGACGTCGGGTCTCGGCCGCGATGGCGATGCAGTCCCGCGGCGCGATGGCCTGCAGGCGAGCCGCCAGGTTCGGCGTCATGCCGAATGCGGGCTGCTCTTCGGAGGCGCCTTGACCGATCGCGCCGCCCACCACGACCAGACCCGTGGCGATGCCCACGCGAGCGCCGACACCGGCGGCCTGCTTCGAGCCGCCGGCCTCCTGCCTGGTTGCCGCCACGATTTCCAATGCCGCATGCGCCGCGCGTTCGGCGTCGTCTTCGTGTCCCACCGGATACCCGAAATAGGCGAGCACACCATCGCCCATGTATCTCGCAACGAACCCCTCATAGCGCTCGATGATCGCGTGCCATGCGGCGTAGTGCCTCTTGGTCAATTCGCGAAGGTCTTCAAGATCCAGGCGGCTCGAAAGCTCGCTGAGACCGGCGATGTCACAGAACATGACGGTCAGATGCCGCCGCTCGGAATCCTGTGTCGTCACGTCCGGGCCATCCATGCCTGCGATATAACGCGGTATACCCCGGATAAAGTTGATACCAATGTGACCTATTACACCTAGCTCTCTGCAATAAAAAACCGTTTACGCGCCGGCTGGTAATGGCATGAGGTGTGCGAACGTATAGGACCCGTCGTGTGAACAACTTGCCCCTCGTCTAAAAGTTGTTCTCTTATATGTTTACAATCGCCTAGCCAACGACCCGGAAAGATCGCCGCCGCCGCTCGCGTCGGCTGACGAACGAGGCCGAAACCATCACAGCACGCCGCCACCCAACTCCTTGTTGATCACCCCATGGATGAAGGCGACGTCATCCACGACGGCAAAATGAGCACCCGGCCTGATGTGGACCTGCAGGCGTGAATTGGTAAAACGCCCCCAGCCAAGCGCATGGCGGCGAGAAACATAGGGATCGTCGAGGCCCGCGAAACACGTTATCGGAATGTCCCACGGCGGCTCCTCGACGAAATCATAGTTGAGCGCCATCTCGAATTCCGCGCGAATGGCCGGCAGCATCAGCTGCCGCAGCTCGGGATCATCGAGCATCTGCCCGGTCGCCTGGATGTCGAAGTGGCGGATGAACTCGGAGAAAACGGTGTCGGGCTGGGCGTGTGGCGGAAGCTGAATTCTGAACTCGGAGAGCTTGAGCAGATCTTGCGTCAATTGCTCCTCGAACGGCCCAAGATCCAGGATCCGGTCGGGTGGCCTCGCCCCCGAGACGAACAGGTGGGCTGGCCGCAATTCCGTCGCATGCATGAGCCGACGCGCGGTCTCATACATGGTCAGGCCGCCGAGACAATGTCCGAAGAACGCAAACGGCCGATCGAGCACCTCTTCCATCTCAGCCAGCAGCTTTTTGACGAACTCGTCCAGATCGGAAACCGGCTTTTCATCAATGCGCGCGAGGCGGCCGGGCGCCTCGACCGCCACGACCTCGATCGACGGGTCCAGCGATTGTGCCCAGCTGTGAAAGACGGCTGAACCGCCTCCGGCGAACGGAAAGCAGAACAGGCGCAAGCGCGGCGCGGCGCGCGGGGCGACGGTGACGAGCCAGCGCCCGGCGGGCGTGGCGGGCGTGGCCGCAGTCGCGGCGGCGGGTGCCGCTGCGGCGGTCTGCTCCTTCCCCGCATTCAGCTCGGGCAGAATCTCTTCGACCAGCCGCGCGACGCTCGGCCCCTGGATGAGCTTGACCGCCGAAATCCTGACGCCGAGAGCCGATTCCAGCCGATTGACCAGCGTCACCGCCATCAAGGAGTCGAGGCCAAGCTCCCGAAGCGGGCGGCTCGGGTCAATTGGGTCGGTGACGCCCAATGTCTTCATCGCCTGCTGACGCACGAACGCGATCAGCAGGTCGCGACGCTCGCCGTCGGAGGCCTTCTGCAGGCGAGCCTTCAATGCGCCCGCATCGCGGGCCGCGGCACCGGTCGCGGCCCCCGCCCCGACCTCTTTCTGCAATTCGCCGTAGAGGCGCGGGGCTCGGTTGAACTGCTGCAGGAAAACCGACCATTGCGTGATGGTGATCGCGGCAGCAGTCGCGCTGGTTCCGACCAGCAGCTCGAGGGCCTGCCTCCCAATCTCGCCAGGAATGTATTCGGTGCCACGCGCGCGCCAGATGGCGCGGCCCTTCTCGCCCGAAACCGTCGCCAAACCGGATTCGTCCCACGGCCCCCAGTTCAACGCAAGCGCAGGGCGGCCTTCGCTGCGGCGACGCGCGACGAGCGCGTCGAGGAAGGCGTTGGCGGCGGCATAGTTGGCCTGTCCCGCCGAGCCGAACAGGCTCAATACCGACGAGAAGACCACGAAACAATCGAGGTCGAATTCTCGGGTCAGGTCGTGCAGCAGCCAGCCGCCCGACACCTTCGGCGCGGCGGCGTGGTCGAACTTCCGCCAATCCATCTGCATCAGGATGCCGTCATCGAGCAGTCCGGCGCAGTGAAAGACGCCTTTGAGCCGCCGGCCGGATTTCGCGATCCAGTCGAGCAGACGGCGAACATCCCGCTCGCCGGTGACATCGGCCTTGCGAACGACCGCCTCGGCGCCGAGCGCCGCGAGCGCGCGGCACACCGGCTCGGTATTGGGATCGTCTTCTCCGCGCCGGCTGACAAGAATCAGATGCTTGATGCCGTGCCGCGTGACTAGCCATTTGGCGACTTCGACGCCAAGCGCGCCGAGTCCGCCGGTGATCAGATAGCTGCCCTCGACGTCGAACGGGACGGTCGTCGCGGGCGGAACATTCGCGCGCACGAGGCGCGCGGCAAACCGGCGCCCGGTCCGCAACGCCACCTGATCTTCGCCATCGCTGCTCAGCAGTTGCGAGAGCAGCGCCGCTGCGTCGATGGACGGCGAAGTGTTCGCTGTCGCCTCGAGGTCCACGAGACCGCCCCAGTTCTGCGGATGTTCCAATGCGGCGCTGCGCCCGATGCCCCACAGCGCGCCAGCCGCCGCCTCCGCCGGGGGATCGGCGGGCAGCGCCGAGACCGCATTGCGCGACACGAGCCAGATGCGGGCAACCGAATCGGAGCCGGACCGCGCTTCGACCACGGCCCGAAACAGCGAAAGCGCGCTCCCGGCAACGATCTTCTGCGATTCCCGGAGTCGTCCGAACGTGATGCCATCGGTCGTGACATCGAGCGGCCATAGATCGACGACGCCCCGCAGGGCCACCGATCGCTGCTTGAATTCGGCGACCAGCGACGCGAACGGCCTCACAAGATCGTCCGGACTCCAGGAGCGCCGGTTTTCCTCAGCAATGGCGTCTGCGAAGGAAACGATACGGCAGACCCCGCCTCGATCGGTCAGCATTTTGGCGAGCGCCGCACCGACCCCGCCCTGATCAGCGAGGATGAGCCAGCCGGCCGGTGCGTCCCCGGGCTGCTCCGGCGATGGTAGCTGCGGCTGCTCGACCCATTGCAGCTGGTAAAGCCAATCCGGCCGCGCTTGACGCGCGTGCGGGATCAGCGCCTCCGGCGGCAATTGCTTGAGCGCAAGGCCTGCGAGCCTCGCCGCCTGGCTGCCGTCGTTGCGGTACACGACAATATCGATGGTTACTGTTTGCGGATCGTCCTGCGCTGGTCGCCGCACGCCATGCACCCAGACGTCGCGCGCCGCGGCACCGTCGCTGTGGAACCGCTCGATGCCGATCGGCAGGTAGGTGTGGCGCAGCTCCTGCAGGGCGCGCTCGAAGTTGCCATGCCGGTGGACCAGCGCCGGATAAATATGCAGGCAGGCGTCGAGGAGAGCCGGATGCAGGGCTTGCGCGCTCTCGAGGTGCGAAGGCAATCGTACCCGCGTCAACACCTCGTCTTGGCCGAGCCAAACCTCCTCGATCGCACGAAACGCCGGCCCGTACTTGAGACCGACCGCTTGCACCATCCGGTAGTAGAGCTCGGGCGACATCGAGCCTGGGCACCGCAGCTTGATCCGGTCGAGCGCGGCCGGTGTCGTCCCTTGATCCTGCTCCAAAGCCTCGGCGCGTGCCATACCGATCATGTGCGTCCGCCACCCCTCGGCCGCGTCCGCTCCGATGCTCGCCAGCCGAAACTCGGCCGTCGCATCGTCAACCGGCGTGAAGATGGATTGCACGACACGTTCGCCGGATTCCGGCAACACCAGGGCCTCCCGATATTGCAGGTTGGCGAGCACGACATGATCGGTCCCGAAATGCTGTCGCGCCGCGTCGCATAGCGCCGTGAGTCCCGCCGTCAGTGGCAAAACCGGCAGGCCGTAGATGCGGTGATCGCCGAGGTAATCGAAGCGGCCCAGGCTGTAGACGGCCTCGAATTGGGTCTCCGGCAACGCCGACCGAAGCCGCTGGCCGGTCAGACCCACGTCGACGGAAGCGGAGCCTCGCGACTGCATCGTCCCGGTGTCGTTTTCCAGCCAGTAGCGATGACGCTCGAATGGATAGGTGGGCAGCGAAACCCGGCTTCGGGGATGGGCCGCGTTGAAGCCATCCCAATCGATCTCATAGCCGCGGGTATAGAGTTCGCCCAGGCTGGTCAGGATCTCGCTCAGATCACTGCGCCGCTTGTCGCCGAGCGAGCCGAGCCATGCATGAGGGCCGTCGAGAGATTGCCGACCGAGAACACGCAGCGCATTGCCCGGACCGACCTCGATGAAATCCGTGACGCCCATTTCTACCAGCGCCTGAATGCCCTGCCGAAAACGAACAGGTTGCAGGGCATGCTCGCACCAATAGCGGGCATCGGGCGGCTCCCTGAGCTCAGCACCCGAGGCGGTGGAAATCCACGCGAGCTGCGGTGCACGCGCCGGAATCGCCGTCGCCAAGCGCCGCAGCTCGTCCATGACCGGCTGCATCAGCGGCGAATGAAAAGCATGCGACACGGTCAACGGCTTGGCTCCGATCCCGCGTTCTGCAAAATGCGCGACGGCGGCATTCATCGCCCGACGCTCGCCCGAAATGACGGTGTTATGCGGCGCGTTCACCGCCGCGATGGCGACGTTCTCGGCATTGCCCAGCGACGCGGCGACCGCGGCTTCGTCCGCGAAAATGGCCGCCATTGTTCCAGTCCGTGGCAGCGACTGCATCAGTCGCGCGCGCTCGGTGATCAGCGACAGGCCGTCCTCGAGCGTGTAGACGCCTGCACAATGGGCGGC
>Ga0075431_100004153_pt1 | contig 14148 bp, 12 predicted proteins | sample RhiMetdeltSRZDD5_FD_75297 | JGI IMG/M metagenome (GOLD analysis project Ga0075431, IMG submission 75297) | Populus rhizosphere microbial communities from Tennessee, USA - Rhizosphere MetaG P. deltoides SRZDD5 | ecosystem: Host-associated > Plants > Roots > Rhizosphere > Soil | place: USA... | reverse complement strand
CCTCAATGTGTATGGCCACCACCACCCCGACTTCCAGGCGAATGCCGCGACGGCGACCAGCAAGCGCTCGAAAGCGCCCTCGGTCCGGACCCGCGCGTGAGAACGGCGGGCTGATTGCGGGCCGATTACCGTGAACAAGACCGGAACCAAGCAGGACCACGTTGGTCCTCTTTGCATTGAAATACAACGGGATTGCCGGCGCCGCCCTAATTCGGGAGCAGGGGGTCGCGAGTTCGAATCTCGCCGCTCCGACCATTTCTTGATGCAGCCCCTTGCCTTGCCGGCATCCGCTGGGCCGGCGTCCATCATACGACCGACTGCCCCTGCAGGCATCAATCCGATGCCGCAAACGCGCGACAAGAGTCGTGCGGCCAATCTCCTCCGACCACCGGCCATGCCGCACGCCGGCCACAGGATGAGCCTGCATTCTCCATTTCCGGCACGGATGCTCGACCGTCTCACGCCGGACACGCATCGCGTGAAGCGATAGGTCAGCCGCTCGCCCCGGCGTTGGATATCCGTGCTGAAAAATGCGGGCGCATGATGCCGAAGGCCAAGTCCTTCTCAACCCGCGCGCAATGGAGTGGAACGCTCAATCATAGACACCGGGCTTACCGACGCGCCGTCACCTTCCCGCTCTGTCGCTCCACACCGATACCTCCTTCGATCCCAATTTCGACTGCGCTGCAGACCAGGGGGCGCCAGTCCGGCTTCGTCCCAGGTATCTCGCCAGCCATATGGTGAGCAGGCCTGGCGCCAGAGCTGCAATACTAACGTAGTTCACAAGCACGAACGGATCGAAAGCCTTCTCGAGACCGGCGGTCCCGTCCCTCGCATAGACGGCCACGTATCCGACCATGACGACGACCATGCCGGCCACAAACAAGCCGTAGCCAAACGCTTTGATGGGCACGGCCGCGGGCAGCCGCACGGTTTCTCCGGGTCGTGCGTCGGGTCGGGAAAGCGTCGTCATAAGCATCGGCAGCGCGTTGAAAAGCCCAATCAGGAGCAGAAACACCCCGGCCAGCACACCAATGAACAGGTTGCGGATCCTTGCGGATTGCTCCAAGGCCACTACCATGGGTACCGAGACTATTTGAGCACCGACGACTTCGTTGAGCCTCCAGCCGAAACCATTCTGCGTTCCGTATGCCGCGATCATCGATCTCGGGGCTTTATCGGCTGCCCCATGACATGAGAGGCAAGGTTCGCTGCTGACGATAGGGTGGGACAGATCGAGCATACGGCCATTGTGGGTCTCGCGCTCCGTGATCAGCTCCCTTTTGTGCGGATCACGGCGGAAGTCATTGATGATGTCAGCCTCCCAATCAACTGCACGATTTGAAGGATTGATGGGATTGAGTGCCGCCTCGCGATAGGCGTAATCGGTGAATTTGCTGGCCAGCAACGCGAAATTCTTGCTTGCCGCGTAGGCTGGCACGATCTGCGGATGAAACTTGTCACCATCTCGGTCAGCATTCAGCAGCGGCGCAATCTCGTTGGAGGTGTAGGTGCGAATGCCCGCTGCAGCCTCCATCATGATACGGGCTTTCTGCGAGACCTCCGTCCGCGCCACGCTCTCCAGGAAGGGTGTTGCGACCACTGCGAACAACTCGATGACAATCGCGGCCACCACGAGCAGTATCAGATTGAGTTTCAACTGGGCACGCACGGCACTCGTCCCGGTTCCTATGCGGCCGCCGTGTGCTTGGGTATCGGCTGCGCGCTGTCGAGCTTGCGCACACGTATCGCCCGCGTTTCGTCCGCACTTGCGACCCTGCGGCGTGCCTGTACTTCGACATCGCGGCACGACTGTGGTGCATGTTTGTGGTGCACGTAGCGGTGACCTGTAGCGGTGACCTGGGAGCGACCCGGCTCATGGGTGTACACAACAGTGCTCGGCGAGAGTTCTTCTGATCCTCACGCTGCTCACGTTGCTCGCGCGGCGCTCCAGTGCGTCCCGCAGCGCCTCGGTAAATTTTGCCCACCCGCTGCAGGTGCTGTGCCTGTTTGCAGCGCGCCCAGCTCCGGATTGGACTGCCCCAGCGCCGGGCTCACCGCGAAAGGCCACCGTCGAGCCGGGAGCGCAGGGGCCTTTAACTCGAACGGGCAGGCATCCGTCGGTTTGACTGATGTGAGATGGTCGTGAGGCTCGGGAAGGGGTTGCGCATTCGCCACACTGTCAGCTATCGTCATAGTGCCTCATGACAGAGGTGCGACAGGACTCGGTGGATCAGGGGCGGCGTCGATGCTGTCACGAAGAGGGGGTGCGATGCAGAAGACACAAGCCGGAGTCGTCCTGCGGCTTATCCTGGGTTTGGCCGCCGCCGGACTTACCCTGGCCGCGAGCGTGGGTGCCGCCGCCCAAGACAAGATCGTGCGTGTCTGGCACACGGAGACCAATCCCGCTTCAGTCCAGGCCATCGCCGAGATCGTTGCCCGCTTCGAGAAGGCTCATCGCGGTATCAAGATCGAGGCCGCGGCGCTCGCCTGGGACGATCTCGAAGGCAAGATCCAGGCAGCCCTCGCCGCCGGCGCACCGCCGGAGTTGTCGCACGGCCAGCCGATCACGTGCTCGGCACTGCGGCAACAGGGATTGTTGCTGCCGCTCGACGACGTCGTCCAGGCCATCGGCGAGAATAATCTCTGGGACCAGATCAAGCAGGTTTGTCGCGCCGACGGCCACTACTACGGGCTGGTGCACGCTGCCGGCACGGCTCTGCTCATCTACCGGGCCGATCTCGCCAAGAAGCTTGGGCTGAAGGCGCCCAGGACCTGGGACGACCTCATTGCCAACGCCAAGGCCCTGACCATGGACACCAACGGCGACGGCAAGACCGACATCTACGGGCTCACGATCCCCGGCGACAACCTGTTCATCAACATTATCGTCGGCGAGCTGATCGCGGCCAACGGCGGCCAGCTCTTCGATGCCAGCAATCGGCCGCAGTTTACCGACAAGAAAATGATCGAGGTGCTGGCGTTCTGGAAGCGGCTCACGCCATACATGCCGCCCGGCTGGGAAGGACACAGCTATCTCGATACCTTCACCAATATGTACGGGCAGAAAGCGGCGATGATGTTTCAGGGCTACGGCCGTGGCGCCTCCCTGATCGAGAAGTATGCACCGAAGGAGATGCAGAACACCGATCACTTCAATGTCTGGATGAAACCCATCGGGCCGAGCGGCAGCAAGCCGATCGTGCAGGTGGACGAGGAACCGTGGATGCTGTTCAAAGGCTCCCAGAACCCGGAGGCGGCGAAGGCGTTTCTCAAGTTCTTCTACCAGGACGAAAACTACATTGAGTACATCAAGTCGGTGCCGATCCACTTCTTCCCAGTCACCAAATCGCTCCGCCAATCGGAGAAGTACAAGCAGATCCCCATGGTGAAGCACTGGGGTGGTTGGCTCCAAGTCCAGGAGGACGCACTCGCCAACGACCTTGCCAGGCCGACCCTGGCAGTCACGTACGAGGATCTGAACGACAAGCCCTATCTGATGCAGGTGCTCGGCTCCGGCATCCTCCGGGACATGGTGCTCGAGGCGACAGCGGAGGGCGTACCCCCTGAGGACGCAGCCGCCAAGGCTCAGAAGCGTGCGGAGGCGCTGATCAGGAAGGCCGGCTACGCCAAGTGGTAGAGCTGGGTCGCGAGCGCGCGGGGGCGGGCGGTGCCGGGCGCCACCCGCCTGCTTTGCGCCGGACCGACCGGATGATCGCCTAGCCAATGCTGCGCTCGTTGTCCCGCTTGCGTGCCAAGGCCCTGCGCCTGTCAGAGGGAGCCGTGGGCATTCTGCTGCTGCTGCCCGCACTTGCGCTCCTGGCGGGGCTGACTCTGTATCCGGTCCTCTACGGCATTTGGCTCAGCCTCCACCACAAGCACTCGTTTTTTCCCCAGCAGAGCTGGGCAGGCCTGGAGAACTACTGGTTCCTTCTCGAGGACCCCGAGTTCGGCGAAAGCGTGTGGCGCGGCGTCGTCTATTCTGTCTCGACGATCGTGCTCCAGATCGCGCTCGGCGTGGCGGCGGCGCTGGTGCTCAACCAACGCTTCCCCGGCCGCAACCTGGTGCGTGGTACCGTGCTGTTCCCCTACATGATCCCGACGGTCGTGGCGGTGATCCTGTGGAAGTGGCTGCTCAACAACCAGTTCGGCCTCATCAATTACGGGCTGGTTGCCCTCGGCCTCATCGACGAGCCTATCAACTGGATGGGGCGTGCCTACATCATGGCCTCGCTGATCCTGATCTCGGTGTGGCAGTTCTTCCCGTTCGTGGTGCTTGCAGTGCTCGCACGCCTGCAGACCATGCCGGCCGAGCTCTACGAGGCGGCGCAGGTTGACGGAGCAGGCGCCTTCAGCCGCTTTCTCCACATCACGCTGCCGCAGCTCGCCTCGGTGCTCTTCGTCGTCCTGCTGCTGCGCACGATCTGGATGTTCACCAAGTTCGACACTGTATGGCTGATGACCCAGGGCGGGGGTGCGGAGAAATACATTCGCACTCTGCCGGTCTACGCCTATCGGCGCACGTTCCACTACTACGAGGCCGGCGTGGGAGCAGCGGCTTCCGTGGTCATGTTCCTCCTGCTCGTGGTCTTCGCCGCCGTCTATTTCGCGATGTTCAGGCGGGATGAGCGGCTATGAGCGGCGGCACCGCGCTCGTCCTCAAGCGCCTCTCGCTCGGGCTTTCCATCCTCGCCCTGCTCGTCTTCACGGCGTTCCCGTTCGTGTGGATGGCGGCGACGGCGTTCAAGCCCTCACAGGAGCTGCTCTACTGGCCACCGCGTTTCCTTCCCGAAGAGGCGACACTCGCCAACGTCGTCCGCCTGTTCGAGCAGACGCGCTTTGTCGAATACTTCCGCAACAGCGTCTCTGTCGCTTCCGCCACCGTGCTGCTGACGCTCGCGCTCGCCACGCCGGGCGCCTACAGCCTCACGCGCTTCCGCTTCCGCGGCCGCGAGACAATCGCCGCGACCATCCTGTTCACGTACATGTTCGCGCCGATCATGATCATCATCCCGTTCTACGTGCTGATCCGCCATCTCGGCATCGCCAACACGCATCTCGCGCTGATCCTCGGCTACACCGCGTTCAGCATGCCGTTCGCGTTGTGGATGCTGCGCACTTTTTTCCAAGCCATCCCGCTCGATCTGGAGGAGGCCGCCCTCACTGACGGCGCCGGACGATGGCGCGCCGTCGTCTACGTGGTACTGCCCATGGCGCTGCCCGGCATCATCGCCACCGGCATCTTCACCTTCATCCTGGCGTGGAACGACTATATCTTCGTGCGCATCCTCATCACGTCGGACGAGTTGAAGACGTTGCCGGTAGGCATCGCGGATCTCTACAATTCGAGCGTGATCGACTGGGGCATGATCATGTCGAGCGCAATGCTCGTGATCGTGCCCGTGGTGACCGTGTTCTCCTATATTCAGAAGTTTCTCGTCACCAGCTGGGGCAGTGGCGGCGTCAAGGGGTAGGCGAGGGTAGGTAGGATGGCCGAGATCCGGCTGAAGAGGCTCACCAAGCGCTTCGGCGACACGGAGGTGATCCACGGTATCGACCTCACCGTAAAGGACGGCGAGTTCGCCGTGCTCGTGGGGCCCTCTGGTTGCGGCAAGACGACGACACTGAGAATGATCGCGGGGCTGGAGAACGTGAGCGACGGCGCCATTCTCTTCGATGGCGAGCCGGTGGGTCATCTCGCACCCAAGGACCGTGACATCGCCATGGTGTTCCAGTCCTATGCGCTCTATCCACACATGACCGTGCGCGGCAATCTCGCCTTCAGCCTGAAGATGAAGGGCGTGCCGCGGGCGGAGCGCGAGGGGCTGGTGCGACGGGCGGCCGAGATGCTCGGCATCGACGTCCTGCTGGACCGGAAGCCGCGTGAGCTTTCCGGCGGCCAGCGCCAGCGGGTGGCCATGGGCCGGGCGCTCGTCCGCGAGCCGAGGGCGTTCCTGCTCGACGAGCCGTTGAGCAACCTCGACGCCGCGCTCAGGGCTCAGATGCGCATCGAGCTGAAGCGCATCCACCAGCGGCTGAAGACCACGATCGTCTACGTTACCCACGATCAGATCGAGGCGATGACGCTCGCCGACCGGATCGTCGTCATGCGCGACGGTTTCATCGAGCAGGTCGGCGACCCGACGGCGGTCTACCAGGCGCCGGTGAACAAGTTCGTGGCGGGTTTCATCGGGTCGCCGAAGATGAACTTCATTCCCGCGCAACTCTTCGACGACGCCGGCGCGTTGAAAGCCAAGCTGCCCAACGGCGAGGCGCTGACGTTGCCGGCGGACCGGGCGGCTGCATACCGTCCGCTGATCGGTGCGCCGGTTGAGCTGGGTATCCGCCCGGAGCATCTGACCGACCGGGCCGGGCACGCAGAAGACGACGGCCAGGTCCTCGAGGGTGTGGTCGATGTGGTCGAGCCCATGGGCGCCACCAGCCTCATCACCTTCACGCTCGCCGACGGCGTCTACAACGCCATCGGCGAGACTGGGCTGGTACGCCGCCCCGGCGAGCGGTTGCGCCTGTCGGCACAGCTTCGCCATATGCACCTGATCGACGGCCGGACGGGTCAGGTGGTACCCGCGTCGACGGACTCGGCCGCGCGGCACGAGCAACAGCGGAAGGTCGCCGTCTAAACTGCCCCATCCAACACGCAAGGAGGCGCAATTGGTCATCGATCATCGTACCTACACCATGCACCCCCTGAAGCTTGGAAAGTGGCTCGAGCTCTACGAGGCCTATGGGCTGCCCATCCAGCTCCGGCATCTGGCAAACCTCATCGGCTTCTTTCAGACCGAGATCGGCACGCTCAATCAGGTGGTGCATCTGTGGGGCTTCGACGATCTGGCGGACCGGACGCGCCGTCGGGCTGCCATGGCGAAGGATCCCGACTGGGCGGACTTCCTGAGACGCAACGAGGAGCTCGGCGCGCTGATGCACCAGGAAAGCAAGATCATTGTGCCGACCGGCTTCTCGCCCATCAAGTGACCGCGGACACCGTGCGCAAGCGCTTTGTAAGCGTCCGGGCCAATGCGAGAGGGCAGGCGCCAACAATCATGGCGCTCGCTGCGTTCCCACCCTCATCTCGTCGCCGCCCTGCGGGCCGGCGCTGCAGCAGGGGTCCGTGCGCAGCTTGGCGTAGGCGCGCATCAGCGCCTGGCTGAGCTCTCCGCCCCTGTCCATGTAGTCGACGAGGAGACCCGCGCTGCATGCCCGCCATTCCGTCACCTCGCTGGGCGACAGATCGTAGATCTTCACGCCCTTGCTGCGCGCGAGCTCAAGTGCCGACGCCTCGATGGCAGAAGTCCGCTCGCGGACATCGCGCTCCACCTTCCGCCCGACCTGCGCGAGGATGCTCCTGTGCTTGTCGCTGAGCGACTGCCATGTCCCCTCGGCGATCACGACCAGAGACTCGAACGCGACATGGTCCGTTCGCGTTATCGCCGTTGTCACCTTCCAAAGCTCCCGGGATCGAATGGCGGCCACGGTCATCATGGCCATGTCCAGCCTGTCGTCCGCGAGAGACGCTTGAACCTGGCCGTCGGTCTCGTACACGGGTATGCCGCCGCACTGCCGGGTAAAGCGCGCCGACGTCTCACTGAACATCCGTATACGCTTGCCCCTGATGCGGATCGGGTCCTTGACATCGCCGTCCTTGCTATAGACGGCCATGGTGCCGATCGTCTGCCACCACAACACGCGCAGGCCCATGGTCTTGAGAATGGCCTCGTCGAGGCGCTGCCTGATCTCGCTGTCTGGGCTGGTCGCCGCCCGCACCAAGCCACCGAAATTGAACAGGAAGGGCTGCTCCATGAGGGCTGCGGGCGTGAACCTCCTGGCGAATTGGTTCAGCCCGACAACCCCGATCTCGAGCAGGCCGGAGCGGATCGCTTCGATCACCGTCTCGTCGGGGTACGGCCTGCCTCGGTCGAAAATCTCGACGGCGACGCTTCCGTCGGTCTGCTTCTCAACGAACTCCTTGAAAGCCACGAGGGGCACACCCATGAACGGGTCGGCCACGGGCACCGGCATGGTCGCCCTGAGCTTAACCGGCCCCGACGCGGCGGCGCTGGAAGCGACCAGGCCGCACGCCAGCAATGACCCCAACCACGCCCACCTCATCTCTTCCCTCCTGACAGAGCGGCCCTGCGTTGCCCCGTCCCCCTCCCCCGCCGGATGCGCAACGTACCGTGCGCGGCCCTCCTGATCCACATCCGACCTTCTACGCATAAGCTCACGGATGTGCGCGGACGGCGACCGTCGGCACGATGGCCCACACCAACCCGGCCAGCACTTTCGGCGGTGAGGACCGTACCATCACGCCCACCGCACGCGCCCCCTCCGCTATCGCACGAGCCGTGGCAGGACAGTACCCCTGCGGATTGCGGCTGCAGAAAGACGCGTCGCACAGGGCCTCTCGACGTGACCCGATGCCGGTGCAGAGTTGCGCTTGCGTTGTGCGGGCAAATAGCAACTCGACGTCTCGAATGGGTCACCGGCGGGCCCGGCCGGCTGCGCTGCCAGAACGGTGCAAGTGCCTCTATGACGGAAGAAACGCCGCGGCGCCGCGAACGGGCAGTAGTGCCAGATCCAGACACAAGATTTTGGTGGCTCCGCGGGTAGGATTCGAACCTACGACCAGCCGGTTAACAGCCGGCTGCTCTACCGCTGAGCTACCGCGGAACACTGATTTTCGCTGCTACGTCGAGGATGCGCCGCATCCCACGGGCAGCAAGGTCAAGGCGCTCAGGACGGGCGGAAGATGCCTACACCACGCCGGATAGTCAAGCCGCAGGACACGGCTGTGAGGTCGCGGCGCGACGGCGCCCCAGGGCGTCCCCGGACCGCTCCAGCCCACGCTTCGCCGGTGACGACCTCAGAGCGTCTGGCCCCAGCGGGCGTCAGCGCCCCTGGTAGGAGGGTGTGTGCACGATCAGGCCGTCCAACTCCTCGGTGACGGTGATCTGACAGGACAGGCGGGAGTTGGGGCGGACGTCGAAGGCATTGTCGAGCTGGTCCTCCTCTTCGTCGGAGCGGGTGCCCACCTTTTCGGTCCAGGCCACGTCGACATGCACGAGACAGGTGGCGCAGGTGCACGAGCCGCCGCATTCCGCGACGACGCCGGGCACGTCGTTCTTGAGCGCAGTCTCCATGACGGTGGCGCCGATCTCGGCCTCCACGGTGCGGGTGGTGCCGTCATGCTCGATGTAGGTGATCTTCGGCATCGGGGTGGCGCTGCGCTCCTGCTCAGGTCCGGCTCAAGACGCCTATGCCAACGGCGCCCCATGCTGTCAAACCGGCACATCGGCGCGCCTTGGACGCGCCAGCGCGTCCCCTGCCCTTGCACGGCCGCATTCGGCCCAGCATTTTTGCAGTCGACACCGCCCCAACGACTGAGGCGGGCCCCAAGACGAGCCCGGGACGAGAATGAGCGTCACGCCCGCCACCTTCCGCCGCCTGGCCCTCAGCCTCCCCGAGGCGAGCGAGGCGGCCCACATGGGCCGGCCCGACTTCCGCGTGCGCAACAAGGTCTTCGCCTCGCTCGGCACGCCTGATCGGGAGTGGGGCACCGTCAAGCTCACCCCGGAGCAGCAGGGCGGGCTGACCGGGGCGGAGCCGGCCATGTTCAAGCCGGCGGCCGGGGCCTGGGGACGGCGCGGCTGGACCCACGTGCATCTTGCCGCCGTGGACGCCGGCACGCTCAAGAGCGCTCTCTCCATGGCCTGGCGCAACACGGCGCCGAGGAGCCTGGCGGCCGAGCAGGCTCGATAGTTGCCCGTAGGTTGGGGTCAACCCCGGCGAAGGCCGGGGGCAGACCCAACACCGTTTCGGCGAAAACGTGTTGGGTCTTCGGCTCCGCCTCGACCCAACCTACGGTCCACGGGCCGCTTCAGAAAATCCGCTCCACCGGGAGGCCCAGCGCCGTGGCGCCGGCATACTCGGCCTGCGGTCCGGCTTGCAGCGGATGGTAGCGGGCGGCCTGGATGTCGCGGAACTTTCGCTCCAGGCCAACCGACCGGTAGAAGCCGACGCCGCCTGCCACCTCCATCGCGTAGTCCACGGCGGCGATGGCATGCCGCGTCGCCAGCGCCTTGCCGATCATCACCTGGTTGACGGTGGCGGCCGACGGCGCGTTGAGACGGACGGCAGCCAGCATGGACTCGACCGCAAGGCGGGCACCGGCAAGCTCCGTGTCCATGCGGCCCGCGAGGTCGATGGTGTGCCGGCTGGGCTGCTTGCGCTTGACCAGCTCGATGGCGAGGTCACGGGCGCTCTCGGCCACGCCGAGGTAGACCGAGTACACCAGCGGGAAGGCGATGGTGGCAATGATCTGGAACAGCGGGTGCCACTCGCCGGCCTTGCGCTTCACGGACACCGCGGCCTCCGGCACCACATGGCCCTCGATCAGCACGTCGTGCGAGCCGGTGGCGCGCATGCCGAGCGTGCGCCAGGTGTCGAGCACCTTCACGTGCGGCGAGCTCATGGGCAGGCCGAAGTGCAGCACCGTGGGGCCTTCCGGCGTCTCGAGGATGGCCCCCGTCATGAAGAGGTCGCCGGTGAGCGCGCCGGACGTGAAGACCTTGCGCGCGTCGATGCGGTAGCCACCCTCCACCTTCTCGGCCTTGCCGGAGCCGGCGATCCAGTCCGATCCGCCGCTGGACAACAGGAGGAGCCGCTCGCTGGCGATGCGCTTGAGCAGCGGCTCCACCGGCGTCGCCTTCTGGTGCACCCAGCGCCAGGCCGGGATCGCCACCTGGTGCGTGTGCATGGAGAAGGCGAGCGCGGTCGAGCCGCAGTGGTAGGCCAGGATGCGCAGCATGGCGGCCAGTTCGTCGACATCGGCGCCACCACCGCCTAGCTGGGCGGGCACGCCCGCCTCCACCAGGCCGGAGGCCTTGAGAGTGGCAAAATTGTCGGCCACGAAGCGGTCCTCGTCGGCCGCCTCGGCGGCGCGACGGGCGAGGAGTGGACCAAGCTCGCGGGCGATCTCGACGGCGCTCCTGCGCCCAGTGGTGTCGCTCTTGAACGCTGCCATGATGCTCATGGGGGAACCTCCCTCTTGCGGGTTTGACGGAGACAGTGCGCCGATCCTGGTCGATAACCGTGCGCCGTCTCCAGTCTAGGAACTGTACCGGTAGCCGGCGGCCATCCCGTCCGGCTCCATCGGATCGTTGGCATAGCGCGCGTTTGCCGTAATCAACCGGTCGGATGACAGGCGGGCCGCTGACTTTGCCACCCGGCTCGGGTACAGTATCTGTACTATCCATTTTCCCCCATCGGATGCGATGGCCTGCCGCCTGCATTTCGAAAGGAGAGACTCGTGCCGGACAGATTCGACAGGTCCAGCTCCAGCTACGGCCAGTTCTGCCCCGTTGCCATGGCGGCCGAGATCGTGTGCTCGCGCTGGACCGCCCTGGTGGTGCGCGAGCTGCTGTGTGGCACGACCCGGTTCAACGACCTGCGGCGCGGCGTGCCGCTGATGTCGCCGACGCTGCTGTCGAAGCGGCTGAAGGAGCTGGAGGAGGCCGGGGTGATCGTGGCCGTGCCGACCGGCCAGGCCGGAGTGGTCGAATACAAGCTGACGGAGGCCGGCGAGGACCTGCGCCCGGTGGTGATGTCGCTCGGCATCTGGGGCCAGCGCTGGGTTGAGAAGTCCCTCTCCCTCAAGAACCTCGACCCGTCGCTGCTGATGTGGGACATGCGCCGCTGGCTCGAGCCGGCTCCCCTGCCCAAGCGGCGCTGCGCCATCAACTTCCTCTATCCCGACGTGCAGTCCGCCAAGCGATCCTGGTGGCTGGTGATCGAGGAGACCGGCAAGGTCGATCTGTGCTCCACCAATCCCGGCTTCGAGATCGACCTTTACGTGACGAGCCCGCTGCGCAACATGACGGCGATCTGGATGGGGCTCACGACCGTGGCCGCGGAGGTCGAGGCCGGCCACGTCGAGCTGATCGGCGACACGGAGATCGCGAAGTCGATGCAGCAGTGGCTGGGCCTGAGCCCGTTCGCCAAGGAGAAGAGCCGTGTGGCGGCGTGACGCCGCCGATCAGGCGGCGATAGGCGGCGAGGCGCCGGACGGCGCACCGCCGGTGCGCTTCATCGCCTCCATGTCTCGCGCCCTGCAGTGGCAGGCGAGATTCGCCCGCTCCATGGGGCATTTGCCGGTCCATTGGCGCCCGTTCTTGTGGTCGGCCAAATGGGCCTCGAGCGCCAGCGGCGTGGTGAAGGCCTCCACGCCACGCAGGTTGGGCGGCGCGTAGCGGCCCGGCGGGCCCCTGTCCACCAGGGACTGGGGCCAGCCGAGGCGCTCGCCGACGCTCCAGTGCACCTGCTCGTTGAGCCGCACGGGCTCGCGCCGATGCCAGCCGAGCCGGGTCTTGATGCTGGCCCACAGGCCCGTGGACGGCTTGGGCAGGATCGATCGGTAGGGATTGATCCAATTCCAGCGGGAGGACGTGTAGAGCGTGCAGGCCGAGCATGGCCACACCTGCTCCCTGACGCTCAGCTCGTTGAAGCGCAGCCCCGTCCTCTCCTGCACCTGCGCCAGCATCCAGGCCAGCGACATGTCGGACAGGCCGGAGTTCTCGTAGCCGCCGCCGATGTTGGCATGCACGCCGGCAAACCATACCTGCTGGGCGTTGGGCGAGGGGTCGTGTGGTGCGTCGGCCGGCCTGGGCCGCAGCGTCCAGAATGTCGGCATGAACGGCCGGCGCCGCTCGTCGACCGCGACGGCGTGAAGGCCCACCTCGACGGTGCGCCCGAATCGGGTGTCGCGGAAGCCGCGCGTCCAGTACGTGAACATGAAGGGGAGCGCACCGAGCCCGAAACCCGAGGGCACGCCGTAGGACCCCACCGTATCCCAGACTCCGACGCACTTGATGGGCACGTCCTGCCAGTTGCGGTTGTCGTCCACGTTGCGCGCAAGGTCCGCGAAGTCCGCGCGGACCTTGTCGATGGCCGCCTGGGCCTGGCGCCACTCCTCGGAGTCCCTGGGCGTGCCGCGCTTCGGCCGCAGCCTGGCGATCTGCTGGTAGCGGTCCCAATGGTGCTCGGCGTGCTTGATATCGACGGGGATGCCGGCCGCGCCGATGACACCGGCGAGCGCGCGGGCCGTGTAGGCGCCACGGGAGAAGCCGAACAGGTAGATCTCGTCGCCCGCCTGCCAGTTCAGCGCCAGAAACGTGAGCCCGCGCTTGACGTTGCCTTTGAGGCCGTAGCCGAAGATACCGCCCAGGAACTGGTCGAGCCGGCCGCCCGTGCCAACTCCGGAGTTGTAATAGGTGATCTGGGGCACGCCGTCGTGACTCACTGTCACCAGGTCAGCGAGCTTGACCACATTGGTAAGGGCCTTGGGATCGCTGAGCGCACTCCAGGTCCCGTCGAAGCAAAGCACCAAACGTTTCATAGGAAACAATCCGACTACAGCATGGGCACCGCACCCAGGCCAGTCTGTCCAACAAGACGGTGGCCACAAAGAGGCGACCGCCAGCTCATGACGAGGCGCCTCCCCACAGCGGCGGATTTCACGTGGCGGTGGCGGCACGCCCGGCAACGGTGAGGTCGAAGGCGGCGGCCAGCAGCGCCTTGGTATAGGGCTCGCGCGGGCCGGCGAAGATCTGCGCGGACGGGCCTTCCTCAACCACCTTGCCGCTCTTCATCACCACCACGTAGTTGGAGAGCGCGCGCACCACCTTGAGGTCGTGGCTGATGAACAGATAGGCGAGGTGGTGGCGGCGCTGCAGGTCGCGCAAGAGGTCCACGATCTGCGCCTGCACCGACATGTCGAGAGCGCTCGTGGGCTCATCGAGCAGCACGAATTTGGGCTCCAGCACCATGGCGCGGGCGATGGCGATGCGCTGGCGCTGGCCGCCGGAGAACTCGTGCGGGTAGCGGTCCTGGCCGTCAGGGTCGAGCCCTACCTCCTTCAGGGCGGACCCTACGCGGGTACGCCGCTCCCGGGAGCTGAGGCCGGGGCTCTGGATACGCAGGCCCTCCTCGATGATCTGGCCGATCGAGAACCGCGGGGAGAGCGAGCCGTAGGGGTCCTGGAACACCACCTGCATCTCCTTGCGCAGAGGCCGCATGGCCGCCGAGCCGAGGCCGTCGATGCGTTTGCCCACATAGGCGATGGACCCCTGGGAG
>Ga0075431_100004151_pt1 | contig 14148 bp, 14 predicted proteins | sample RhiMetdeltSRZDD5_FD_75297 | JGI IMG/M metagenome (GOLD analysis project Ga0075431, IMG submission 75297) | Populus rhizosphere microbial communities from Tennessee, USA - Rhizosphere MetaG P. deltoides SRZDD5 | ecosystem: Host-associated > Plants > Roots > Rhizosphere > Soil | place: USA... | reverse complement strand
AAGATATACGAGCAGCTGACCACGGTGGTGATACCAGTGGTTGAGCATGATGGCGCGAACAAGGGCGACGCGTGGCAGAGCCATGATCTCCCGACCGCCGCTTTGCAGTCGCCACGTCGCACCCATCTTCGCATCGTCGAATTCACCGAGCAGCTGCCTCGCTTTCGCAACGCTCTCGGTCAGCGCCGGCACCAGCTCCGACGCGGTAGCGGCCTCAGGCTGAGCGAACGCTGGCGGCTCCGGAATGGTATCTACAGCAGCGAGTTGAGCGACGTTTCCGGGTACCGTGGCCACGTGCAGTGCCAGCTGGCCAAGCGACATCGACTTGGGATGCGGCTTCCACGAGAGATGCGCCTGCGGTATCCGCTCGAGAACGCGGCGCGTGGTATCAGCTTCCTGCTCGAGTTCGGCGAGCAGTCCATCGATCATCTTCATCGCAGCCTCCTATATCGCTAATTAGCCGCAGCTTCGGTGGCCTTCCGAACCCGTGCATGCAGGACAGTCCATCCAGTCGCGAGGCGCGAGCGATGCTCTTCGGGGAAGGGGCCTACAAGCGTGTGGGTGAACTTGATGAGCGTCCCGTCCGATGTTTCACTCAACCTGTACTGCAGGTTCGACGTGGCGGCAGTGGACATGAACAGCGGACCCCAAATCTCCAGCAGCACGGGGCGCTTGATGCTCTGCACGAACCCCCACAGGTGTCCGTTCTCGGCGCCCAGGTCGCGGTACCAGCGTCCGCCCGGGTACGCGTCCAGCACCATTGGCAGCGGAGTCCCTTCCGGTGTTTCGTTGAGTCGGCCCATATGCGCCATCAGAGACTGAAATGTCTGCTCCAGCGTGGCGCGAACGCGGATCTCTTCGGTGATCGTGAACGTCTGGTTTTCTGAAACGGGTGCAGTCGTTGTCATCATCTCTTTCCCTCCGCGTGTGCCTTGATCCGCCCGAGTTGGCCGCCCCAGTGCTGGGTGAACATCCGGCACCAGTCATGAACAGTACGCAGCGTGTCTGCATTCGTTCGATACAGGGTTCGCCTTCCGTCGCGCCTCACCGTGACAAGGCGAACATTCAGCAGGACCTGCAGATGTTTCGTTACCGACGGCTGTCCCAGCTCGAGCGCCTCGGCAATCTCACCGACCGACCGCTCCTCGTCCGCGATGAGCTCGAGGATGTGACGACGGCGGGGTTCGGCAATGGCGTTAAACGGATCGGACGTCGTTGCAGCGCGCGGCATTCACTTCTTATACATTCCTATATGGGAATATGTCAACCACGCGAAAGGGAGCCTTCCTATGAACACGAATCTCTTTGCAAACACGCTGGCCACGTTGTTCGGGGAGCTCGTTCACGGCGCCCAGACCTCGGGAGGCTACATGCTGAATGCTGGCGACGCGGGGATGCTCCGCTCGCTCGATAACCTCTCCCCGACTGCAGCATCGGCGCCGACAGCAACCGGTTCCTCGATCGCCGCGCACGTGGATCACGTCCGCTACGGACTATCGTTGATGAATCGCTGGAGCGCTGGCGAGAATCCATTTGGCAACGCTGATTGGAGCGCCAGCTGGAAGAGAACGAGCGTGTCGGAGCACGAATGGGACACGTTGCGGACGAATCTTCAGGCCGAGGTGACCCGCTGGCTGGACGCGTTACGGACGCCCCGCGAAGTACAGGAGATCGAGCTGAACGGCATGATCGGGAGCATCGCGCACCTTGCGTACCACCTTGGCGCCATCCGCCAGATCAATTCGTCCTTGCGCGGACCCGCCGAAAGCCCTGTGTGACACACGACGCCACGAGCGCTATTGACCTGCGTACTCCCGGTCGCTGACCTTCTCGAACCACTCCGTCGTGGCGTTGATATTGAGCGCCATGTGGGTCATCGGTGCGTCGGGTGTCGCTCCGTGCCAGTGGCGTTCGCCCGGCTCGATCCGGACCGCACCGCCGGCCGCGACATCCTGAATCGCGCCACCCGCCTTCTGCACTCGGCAGCAGCCCTTGAGGATGAGCAATACCTGCACACCAGTGTGCGTGTGCCAGGCCGTCCGTGCCGACGCCTGAAACGTAACGCGGTAGGCATTGACCAGCGGCTGCTCGCAGACTCCATCGATTCGCGCCATGGTCGCCGCGCCTGTGAAGTGCTCGACATCCGCTGGTCGAGGTGAATGGTCGGCGGCGTGAAAGAACTTCAAAACTACGCCTTCTTGATTGAAATGTCCACGCTGCCAATCCACGCGCCGTCCAACCGCACGTGAGCGACGAGGTTGCCACCTTCATCGGCAACTGCAGTATTCATCGGCTGCCCGATCTGGGCCGCCTTCTTTTCGGCGGCCGCGATCACTCGTTTTGCATCCTCCAGACGTACGCTCATTGTGTCCTCCTGAATGCCGTTTGATTCTTGATCTGTGCAGCTGCTGCGTTGAAAGCGCAGGTTCCGCAGGTGGTGCGGCTGGAATGCTATACGATCGCGGCCGAAGAGCGATGAAGAACAAGACGGAGGCCGCCGCTGCGTTCCTTGCCGGCCGTGATTTCATTCTGAAACATCGGATCGCCTACGACACGGCAGCGCGCGACTTCGAATGGCCCGCACTGGAGCAATTCAACTGGGCACTCGACTACTTCGATATCGTCGCAACCGGCAACCTTCGTCCCGCCCTGCACATTGTCGAAGAGGATGGAACGGAGACGATCCGCTCGTTCGCGGAATTGTCGGCCGCGTCGAATCGTGTCGCAAACTTCCTGCGTGGCCTCGGCGCACAGAGGGGCGACTGCCTGATGCTGATGCTCGGCAACGAGGTGGCACTCTGGGAAACGTTGCTCGCCGCGATCAAGCTCGGCGTCGTCGTGACACCCGCGACGACGCTGCTCACCACCGCTGACCTTCAGGATCGGGTCGATCGCGGAGGTGTCCGTCTTGCCGTGACGAGCGCCGTCAATGTGTCGAAGTTCGAGGGAGTGACCGGCACGTTTAGCAGAATAGCGGTCGGCGACGGGACGTCTGGTTGGCATGAATACGATTCAGCACGAGACTGTGATGCGGCATTCACTGCGAATGACGCGACGCGCGCCAGCGATCCCATGCTCTTGTACTTCACGTCTGGAACGACGGCACGCCCCAAACTCGTGGTGCACACGCACCAGAGCTATCCCGTGGGCCACCTCTCGACGCTGTACTGGATCGGGTTGCAGCCCGGCGACCGGCACTGGAACATCAGCTCTCCAGGGTGGGCCAAGCACGCCTGGAGCTCGTTCTTCGCGCCGTGGAACGCCGAAGCAACCATCTTCATCTCCAATTACGCGCGCTTCAACGCGAAGTTGGTGCTCAACGCGCTGGTAGAGTACCGGGTGACAACCCTCTGCGCGCCGCCGACTGTCTGGCGAATGTTGATCCAGGAGCCTCTTGGCGATTATCGAGTGGCGCTGCGTGAAGTCCTGTCTGCCGGCGAACCGCTCAATCCGGAAGTGATTGGACAGGTGCAGAAAGCATGGGGGCTGACGATCCGAGACGGTTACGGCCAGACTGAGACGACCGCCCAGATCGGCAACTCGCCAGGTCAGCCGGTGAAGCCCGGATCAATGGGCCGGCCGCTTCCCGGCTATGACGTCGTATTGCTCGATCCCGAAGGGCACGTGTCGCCGAATGAAGGTGAAATTTGTCTACGTCTCGACGATCGGCCGCTCGGCCTCACCGACGGATATGCCGATGATGACGCGAAGACGTCGGACGCCATGCGAGACGGCTACTACCACACCGGCGACATCGCATCGCGCGACGATGACGGCTACCTCACTTTTGTGGGCCGCGCGGACGACGTGTTCAAAGCGTCGGATTACAGACTGAGTCCGTTCGAGCTCGAGAGCGTGCTGATCGAATATCCAGCGGTTGCCGAGGCCGCCGTTGTCCCCAGCCCGGATCCACTGCGGCACGCCGTGCCAAAGGCGTTCGTGACACTGGCGGCCGGCTTCAGCCCCTCGCGCGAGCTCGCATCGGAGATCCTTGCGCATTGCCGCAACAGGATGGCGCCGTACAAGCGAATTCGTCGAATTGAGTTTGCGACGCTGCCGAAGACGATTTCAGGAAAGATACGGCGCATCGAGCTGCGACAGACCGAGGCCGATCGGCGCGCCGCCGGCCAACGCGGCACGCACGAATTCTTTGAGGAAGAACTCTAGAACCCTGTCGCGTACGCGTACGAGGCCTGCACCAGGCTCCAGATGACTTCCAGCTCCTGTGGGTCCCTCGGGCCCCAAATCATCATCGTTCCGCTCACCGGATGCGGTTCACCCCACCCCTTCGCAAGTACTTCCTCGTAAATGTCCCGCGGAAGCGTGAGGTGGAGACTGCCGTCGTGCACCGGATGCAGATGCGCGAACTCCCGGCCTCGCTGGAAGGCTTCACGCGGGCCGCGAGCGAGCGCCTCGTCCAGGTGGAATGCGCGCGCCCCGGGCACAGACACGAGGCTGTCGCCAACGCTGACGCCGGCCAGTGAGCTGGCCCGCGCGAACAACTCTTCCTGCATTTCCGGCGGAGCGTTCTGCGAGATCTGCTTGTGGGGAGTCGCATGTGTCCGCGACGGGCGCGTCGTGTCGGGCTTGGGCCCGGACCGCAGTGGAAGTTCAAGGGACTTCATGGCCGGCAGCTCAATGAAACCTCGGTGCTGTTCCCGCCGTATATAGCCGTATATAGAAGGAGGGTTGCCGATGTCCAGTAGTCCCTCACTCGTCATGGTTGCCGTGCTGCCCATTGTTGTGCTGGCAACCGCCTGCGTCGTCGTGCACGAGGAAGACGAGGACGGCAAGACGGTCAGGGTGGGTGTCAGCACCCCCGTCGGGGCGTTGGCAGCGGGGACTGGAAAGAACGCGGGGAACACGGGGCTTCCCGTCTATCCGGGCGCGCGGCTCTCGCGCGACTCAAACGATGGCGACTTCGAGCGCGCGAAAGTCAGTATCGCCACGCCATGGGTCGGCCTCCATGTGATTGCCGCGGAGTACGAGAGTTCGGAATCGCCGGACCGGATCCTCGATTTCTACCGCGAACAGATGAAATCATTCGGTGCCGTCACCGAGTGCCGTGGCGACGTGGACTTCAGGAACGGCCGGCCGGAGTGCCGTTCGGGTGGGTTCTCCGAGGACATTCAGCTTCTTGTAGGAACCGAGGAACGTCATCGGATGGTCCATATCAAGCCACGTCGCGAAGGCAGCGAGTTTGCGCTTGTTTCAATCCAGATGGGCCGGACGTAAAGTTACGCATAAACCTCGGTCTCGCCGACCTGGAGGACTGATGACAAAGCGTCGCATAACTTTCGTCGGGCTCGCGCTCATCATCGGCACCACTGCCTTCGCGCTCGTGGCCGCGGCCCGCGTCCAACAGGTCGAGCCGGCGATCATACCCAGCACGAATACAGCCGCCGTGCATCTTGGACGGTTGCTTTTCTGGGATCCAATCCTTTCGGGAAGTAAAGACATCGCATGCGCGACCTGTCACCACCCGGATTTCGCGTACGCGGATGGCCGGGACCTCTCGAGAGGCACCGGCTCCGTCGGCCTGGGATCGAAGCGGGTTGACTTCTCGAAGGGGCAGATCCCCGTCGTCAAGCGGAATTCACCGACGATTCTCAATGTCGCCCTCAACGGCGTCGATGACGACGATGACGACGGCGATGGCCGCCGGGGACGAAGGCGATTCGGCGGCACACCGCAAAGCATCAACCCGGCGCGGGCGCCGATGTTCTGGGACAGCCGGGTACGCAGTCTCGAGATACAGGCACTCGAGCCGATCAAGGCGCTCGAAGAAATGCGCGGCCATGCGTATCCGGAAGCCCAGGCGGTGAATACGGTCGTCGCGCGAATCAGGAGCATTCCCGAGTACGTCACGCTGTTCCAGCAGGCTTTCGGACCTGGCACAACCGCGGACGGCCCACGAATCGGCGACGCGATTGCTGCCTTCGAACGCTCGCTCGTGGCGATGAACAGCCCATTTGATCGCTTCCGTGCTGGCGACGTCGACGCGCTGACGGCGCAGCAGCGGCGCGGCCTCGAGACGTTTGACGACGTCGGGTGCGACCGCTGCCACGACGGTCCGATGTTCTCGGACTTCGATCATCACGCTGAAGGGGTTCCGGAACATCCGCTGCTCGCACAGCCCGATGCCGGCGCGGGACGTTTCCGCTTCCGTACGCCATCGCTACGCAACGTGGCGCTCACAGCGCCTTACATGCATAACGGCATGCTAGCGACGCTGCAGGATGTGCTGCGCTTCTACGACAACGGTCGCTCGGAGAACCCCAATGTATCCAGCGAGGGCGACCGCGGTCGCGGGAGAGACCGCGGGCGAAACGGCGACGGGATCGCGCGCGTGTCGGGTCAGTTCCGGCGCGTTGACGACATGAGCGAGAGCGAGATGGCCGACATTATCGCGTTCCTGAACGCTCTGAGCGACACGAACTTCGACCGGACGATTCCTGCGCGGGTGCCTAGCGGTTTGCCGCCGGGAGGTCGCATTCACTGAAAGTCGAATGCCTCGCAGCGCCCACTTCGGACGATGACCGGGTAAGTCGGCAGTTCGCAGAACGCGGTTAGGCGGCCCCTCGCCTCCTATCCACCGCCTACTGCCTACCGCCTACCGCCTACTGCCCACTGCCTACCGCCTACCGCCTACTGCCTACCGTCTACTGTCTACTGCCCACTGCCTACTGCGCGGCGGGCAACAGCCGTATGTTGTTGTCGCAGAGGTACTCGAGGAGGTCGGCGTCAGGTACCAGACGGAATGAAATTGTCTGTGTTTTCCACACGCGCGAGAACTTGCTCGGGTCGTTGATCGTGGCCTGCACCTGGAGAGTGCCGACATTCGGGCGCCGGAACCGTTCAGTCGTGCGCAACGACTCGCTGTGGGTCAGTGGGGTGAGATCGAGCCAGCCCTGATTGTTGAATCCGGCGGATTCGACGACGAACTCCTCGCCTTCCCAACGGCCCACCGAATAGCCGTACCAGGTCGGTTGCATGTCAGTCGGAAACGCGCGGCCGTCCGTGAAGATTTGCCGGAAGTGCTGGTACTCCTCCTGGAGCAAGATTGTGAGCCCCGCCGTGTGCACGATCTTGATTGGCTCCGGCACCAGGTACGCGTCCACCACCGTGTGAGGCATGCAGCGGCTGGACGGGCCCTGATCGCCCCGCTTGAGGCGCTCCTTGTACTCGGCTTCCGCCGCAGCGAGCAGCGGGAAGGGCGTGCCATCCTCGGTCCTCAGGCGAATCACCGGAGGCTCGCCAAGCGTTTGTCCCACCGGCAACCCGCCAGGTGTCGCGTTCGGTTCGGGCAACCACACGCCAGACAGGTCGATGCGCCCGTCGGCAAAGCGCGGTGGTGGCGCGCTGAGATTAGGACGACCATCCGCGGTACGGGGAATCTTCGGGTCGCGGTGGTTGAGCCACTGGCCTGACACCGTCGTAGTAAGCGCGACGAGCAATCCGGCCGCGACGCCAAGGCACAGCTTCATTCGATTTACCTCATTGAGCCCGATGGATGGCGGATTCTAGCACCGTCCTCGATGCCCACTTGGGATCCGCGAGGGCAAACCTCAAACAGTCCCATGGCGGAAGCGTCGGTCGTGGTAGCCTGTGCACGCTTGGAAGAGTGCGACCTCACACGAATGGAGATTCGTCATGATTAGTGGACTGTCTCAACTGAATGAGTACCGCTCACAACAAGCCTTCGACCGCGATTTTCCGGCCGCGACAACGGCGCGGCCGGTAGTGATTCAGGAAGGACATACCAGTTGTCGTTCGCGTCCTGGCGGGTTCCTGCTCACCGTCGTTCTGCTCTCTACGGTCTTCACCGGTCTGCTGGCAGCGCAACTCCAGTCACCGTCTGCCCTGGCCGGCAAGGTCACGGCTACGGCGGAAGGACCGATGGAAGGTGTGCTGGTTGGCGCACGAAAAGCGGGGTCGACTGTCGCGACGTGGGTAGTGACGGACGCCCAGGGTGATTACCGGTTCCCGCGAGACCGGATGGAGCCTGGCCAGTACACGATCCGAGTCAGGGCGGTCGGGTACAAACTGCCGGATACGTCGGTCGACGTTGCCGCACACGGCGCACGCCTCGACTTGCAGCTTCAGAAAGTGACACGGGCGACCGAGCTTGGCATGCAGCTCTCCAACACGGAGTGGCTGATGAGCGCGCCGGGCACACAAGCCCATAAGGTTTTCCTGTCGGGATGCGTGAACTGTCACACGCTGCAGCGCGTGCTCTTCTCCCGTTTCAACACGCAGGAGATGGCCCAAGTAGTGCAGCGGATGCGCCGGCATACCAACAACTCGTCGCTGCTGCATCCCTGGATGCGCCCTGTGGAGGACTTTCCTCACCGCGCGCCGACTGCGGCCGAAATCGAGATTGGCAAGTACCTCAGCTCGATCAACTTGAGCGAGCGAGACACATTCGAGTTCCCCTTGAAGACGCTGCCGCGTCCGAAGGGCAAGGCGACGCAGGTGATTTACACGGTCTACGAACTGCCCCGGCCAGATGCCTCACCGCACGACACCGTCTTCGACGGACAAGGGAACCTGTGGTACTCGGATTTCAATTCCCAGTTCATCGGGAAGCTCGATCTCAAGACGGGTAAAGTCGTGGACTATGTCGTCCCCCAGAGCCGTGGGTTCCAGACCGCGCAGGGCGGCCTCCAGATCGATATCGACAAGGACGGGCGACTCTACTTTGGCAACATGTTTCAGATGGCGCTCGCCCGGTTCGACCCCAAGACCGAGAAGTTCGAGGTCCAAAAGCTTCCCATGGCGGAGTCCACGTTCGGCGACGGCCATCTGACGATGGTCGATCCCGCGTTCCAGCATCTCGACGGGAAGCTGTGGATCAACGTGGCGTTCGACACAGGCACGGCCGGCGGCACCTGGCAGGTAGACATGGCCAAGAACAAATGGACGCAGGTGAAGTATCCCGAAGGGAGCCCCTCAGCCCGCGCATACGACGTCGTCGCCACGTCGAAGAACGACATGTACGGCATTGGACTGACAGTCGACAAGATTTGGGTCACGAACGGCAAGACGCTGCAAACGACCTGGTACGACATGCCGACGAAAGGGCCCGGCTGCCGCCGCGGACATGTCGACGCGCAGGATCGCCTGTGGTGCGGGGTTTTTCAGGGCAATCGCCTCGCGATGTTTGATCCGCAGACGAAAAAGATCACCGAGTGGACAGTGCCCACCGAATGGACGCGCCCATACGACGCGCAGTTCGACGATCGAGGCTATCTATGGACGGCCGGCATGGACGCCGACCTCGCCGTGCGGATGAACGTCGCCACGGGCGAATTCATCGAGTACCTGCTCCCGCAGCGCACGAACGTGCGCCAGATCAACGTGCAGCAGTCAGGAGACTTTTCCAGCATGTGGGTCGGCGATCAGCACGGCAACACCATCACGCGCGTCGAACCGCTGGCGCCGTAGAACCGGGTTCCTAACGTACGTAGGGCGCGGCTTTACGCCGCGCCAGGCGGGCCGTAAAGGCCCGCCCTACGGTGGAAACCGGCCTTCCGTCTTCCGTAGGGCGCGCCCTTCCCGGACCCGCCTTGAGGAGGCCATCATGATCGACCGGCGCGACTGGCTGCGGCGGACGGCCGCTCTGGCGGCGGGGACCGCCGTTGCAGGTCTCAAACGCGTTCACGCGCGGCAGCAAGCCGTCGCGCCCGCGAACCTGTTTCCCGGCTTCAAGGTAGTGAAGGTCCAGACGTCAGGCGCGATGATTAATGTCGTCACCGCCGGCAGCGGCCCGCCCCTGCTCCTGCTGCATGGCGCGCCCCAGACGCATGCGATCTGGCACCGGGTCGCGCCTGAGCTCGCCAAGGAGTACACGGTCGTCGCCGCCGACCTGCGCGGCTATGGCGACAGCAGCAAGCCCGACGGCGGTTCCAACCACGCTAATTACTCGAAGCGTGCCATGGCGCTGGATCAGATCGAAGTGATGAAGCACTTCGGCTTCGATCGCTTCGCCGTTGTCGGCCACGACCGCGGTGCGCGGGTGACGCATCGCCTGACGCTCGACCATCCGAAAGCTGTGACGAGGGCCGCGGTGCTGGACATCGTGCCGACGCATCATCTGTATACCCACGTCACACGAGAGGTTGCCACTGCCTACTATCACTGGTTCTTCCTGATCCGTCCGGCGCCGTTCCCGGAAGAGATGATCAACAACAGCCTCGAAACGTACATCGGTCGCGGTGCCGGCGATGCCGAGGCGGAGTTCCTGCGCGCGTTCAGGAACCCGGCCACTGTGCACGCAATGTGCGAGGACTATCGCGCGGGTGCCTCGATTGACCTCGAACACGATGAAGCCGACCTGAAGGCGGGCCGGAAAATCGCGTGCCCTCTGCTCGTCTTGTGGGGCGCGAAGGGAAACGTCGGCCGTCTGTTCGATCCAATGGCGGTCTGGCGAGAGCGCGCTTCCGACGTGCGCGGCCGGGCCATGCCATCCGGCCACAACATCCAGCTCGAGGCGCCGGCGGAAACGCTCACGGAGCTGCGCGGCTTTCTGCGCGCGTAGGCGAGCTCGCACGGGGCGCTATGGCGTTGCGGGGGTATCGGTTGCTTTCGAGAGCGACGGTACAATGCCCGTCCGATGCTCTCGCACCTCTTTGAGAACAACCGCCGCTGGGCACAACAAGTCACGGCGCGCGATCCGTATTTCTTCCAGTCGCTTGTGGCGCAGCAATCGCCGCGCTATCTCTGGATCGGCTGCTCCGACAGCCGTGTTCCGGCGAACGAGATCGTCGGCCTCGCACCGGGCGAGCTGTTCGTTCACCGCAACGTCGCCAACGTCGTCGTCCATTCTGACCTGAACTGTCTATCCGTGTTGCAATACGCGATCGATGTCCTGAAGGTCGAGCACGTGATCGTGTGTGGCCACTATCGGTGCGGAGGAGTAAGGGAGGCGTATCTCGAATCGTCTCTGGGACTCATCGACAATTGGCTCCGGCACGTGCGAGACGTTCGCGACCGACACTGTGCGCGCATTGAGCGTGACGATGGCGAGGACGCGGCCATCGATCGCTTATGCGAATTCAATGTCATCGAACAGGCGAATCACGTCTGCCAGACGACTATCGTGCAAGATGCATGGCGAAGGAAGCAGCCGGTTGCCGTTCACGGCTGGATCTACGATCTCCGCGACGGGCTTTTGCGGGATTTGCAGTGCACCACAACCGCAGCTGCAGAAGTCCAGGGGACGCGGCGCGGACGATTTGATCTATCCTAAACGCGCCCGTGGACTATGTTCAGCGCGACCCTGAGCGAAGTCGAGGGGTCGCGAGGAGGGCTATGGCTCAGCGCTGGCTCCTCTGGTGTGCAGGCGGTTTGGCGGTCATCTCGACGTCGGCTGGAGCCCTCGGGGCCGGTGCGCCGCCACAGCAGCAGCCCGCCGCCCCCCTCGCCGCTTCATCGTCCATACCGCGCGCAGCGGTCAAGCAATACTGCCTCACCTGTCATAACGATCAGATCAAGGCCGCCGGTTTGACACTGGCGCCGCTCGACGTCGATCGGGTGGACGAACACGCCGCGACCTGGGAAAAGGTGGTGCGGAAGCTACGCGTCCGCATGATGCCGCCTCCCGGCGCGCCGCGGCCCGCCGAGGCGACATACGACGCGCTGGTCACGCATCTCGAAACCTCGCTCGATCGAGCCGCTGCTGCGGCGCCGAATCCAGGCCGCGCCGAGACATTCCGCCGGTTGAATCGCACCGAGTATCAGAACGCTGTCCGCGACCTGCTCGGCATCGACGTCGACGTCTCGTCGCTCCTGCCGAAAGACGATGCGAGCTATGGGTTCGACAATGTCGGGGTCGGAGAGCTTTCGCCGACGTTGCTGGAGAGGTATCTCGCGGCGGCCCAGAAGGTGAGCCGCCTTGCGGTCGGCAGTCCCCTCCCCGCGCCGGCCACCCACACCGTTCTCCTGCCGCCAGACCTGACGCAGGAGGATCATGTTGCCGGGCTCCCGCTCGGGACGCGCGGCGGCACATCGGTCCAGTACACGTTTCCGCTGGACGGCACCTATGAGTTCCAGATCCGGCTGTCGCGCGATCGCAACGAGAACGTCGAGGGGCTGTACGAGCCCGACCACCTGGAGCTCACGCTGGACGGCCGGCGGCTCGAGCTCTTCACCGTGGTCCCCAACCGCTACAAGGTGGGCGACTACTACTCAGACGAGGCGGTCGATCGCGATCTGAAGGTGCGCGCCACCGTGCCCGCGGGGCCGCATGAAGTCAGCGCGACCTTTCCTCGGAAATCGTTTGCCTTGCTCGAGACGGTCCGGCAACCGTACCCAGCGCACTTCAACATGGACCGGCATCCGCGCGTGCAGCCGGCGGTACGTTCCGTATCGATTACGGGCCCCTTCGACACCCGAGGCGCCGGCGACACGCCGAGCCGTCGCCGCATCTTCGTCTGTCGTCCCGCGAGCCCAGCGGATGAACCCGCCTGCGCAAAAACGATTCTCTCGACGCTGGCACGCCGCGCGTACCGGCGGGCGGTGACCGACGCCGATCTCGAGGTGCCGCTGGCGCTCTATCGCGACGCGCGAGCGAAGGGCGGCTTCGAGGCTGGCGTTGAAATTGGACTGCGCGCGATTCTCGCCAGCACTGAGTTCCTTTTCCGCATCGAGCGCGACCCACTCAACGTCGCGCCGAACACGGTCTACCGCGTGAACGACGTGGAGCTCGCCTCGCGTCTCTCGTTCTTCCTCTGGAGCAGTATTCCCGACGAGCAGCTGCTGTCGGCGGCGCTCGACGGGACGCTGCGGCGCCCTGACGTCCTGGACCGGCAAGTACGGCGCATGCTGGCGGACGCACGGGCGGCAGCGCTCGTGACGAACTTCGCCGGGCAATGGCTATACCTGCGTAACCTGGACGCGGTCAGCCCCGATCCGCGCACGTTCCCGGAGTTCGACGACAACCTCCGCCAGGCGTTCCGCCGCGAAACCGAGCTGCTCTTCGAAAGCATCGTCAACGAAGACCGCAATGTGCTCGACCTGCTGCGCGCGCCGTACACGTTCGTCAACGAGCGGCTCGCGCGTCACTACGGCATTCCGAACGTCTACGGCAGTAGGTTTAGGCGCGTCCCTCTTGCCGAGGACAGCGTGCGCGCGGGCCTCCTCGGCCACGGCAGCGTGCTGACGGTGACGTCGTACGCGAACCGGACCTCGCCGGTGCTTCGCGGCAAGTGGGTGCTGGAGAACATCCTCGGCACTCCCCCGCCACCACCGCCACCCAACGTGCCGCCACTTGGCACGCCGCCTGTCGGCAAGGCGCTCTCAATGCGCGAGCGGATGACACAGCACCGTTCGAATCCAGCGTGCTCGGGCTGTCATCAGTTGATGGATCCAGCAGGGCTCTCGATGGAGAACTTCGACGCCATCGGTCGCTGGCGGACTCGCACGGAAGCAGGCTCGCCAGTCGATGCGTCAGGGGGGCTGCCGGGGGGCACGTCGTTCGAAGGCGTAGCCGGCCTGCGCAAGGCGGTCTTGAGCCGCCCGGAACTGTTCGTGACGACGGTCACCGAAAAGCTTTTGACGTATGCACTGGGTCGTGGCCTCGAATACTACGACGCTCCTACCGTGAGGGCGATCGTGCACGACGCGCGCGATCAGGACTACCGGGTTTCATCAGTTGTGCTGGGGGTGGTGAAGAGCTCGCCGTTCCAGATGCGGAAGACGGCGGCGAATTGAATCGTGTCGTTCACGCTTCTGCGTTCTCGTGCGTAGTGTCCGGCTTTAGCCGGACCTGGATTGAACGTGAACACGAACGGAGAAGCGAGAACCGGGAAGTGTGAACGGCGATAAGGAGTCTGCATGTTCATCACGAAGACCTCGTTGCCCAGGCGGACGTTCCTGCGCGGCATGGGGACAATGCTGGCGCTCCCGCTGCTCGACGCAATGGTGCCTGCTGCCTCAGCGCTCGCGCAGAGCGCTGCGCGGCCCGTGCGACGCCTCGGGTTCGTCTACATCCCGATGGGCGCGAACTGGATGCAGTGGGTCCCCAGCGCGCAGGGGTGGATCACGGAGCTCTCGCCGTCGCTTCAGTCGCTGATGCCGTTTCTCGATCAAGTCACCGTCATCAGCAACCTGGAGCTGCGAAACGCCTACACGACGGGCAACCACGCG